>Ga0209116_1000161_pt1 | contig 13827 bp, 10 predicted proteins | sample BlaSpr_A8_OM2_O1_FD_187975 | JGI IMG/M metagenome (GOLD analysis project Ga0209116, IMG submission 187975) | Forest soil microbial communities from Thunder Bay, Ontario, Canada - Black Spruce, Ontario site 2_A8_OM2_O1 (SPAdes) (version 2) | ecosystem: Environmental > Terrestrial > Soil > Boreal...
ACCTCACAAGATAGCACATCTACATAACACAACAAATAAATTGTGTCATTGAAGTAAATCTAATGAAGTTACTTACTTCACATGAAAGTAACATACTAAGGTCTAATGGAAACATACCATAGATAAATAAAGATTAAGTAAACTAAGACTGATTGTAACAAAAAAAAAACAAAACATGTTTAATTTATTTTCTATATTTAATACTATATTTAATGATGCCCCCGAAAATTGGCAAATAGGCTTTCAAGATTCCGCTACTCCTGGTTTTACAGGTATAACAGATCTTCACGACACTATATTTTTCTATTTAATTATTATTTGTGTTGGGGTATTCTGAATTTTAATCAATATTTTATACGTTTACAATAGTTCTAAAACATCTTTAGTTCACAAATATTTAAACCACGGTACACTTATAGAATTTATATGAACAGTATTACCTGCTTTTATTTTAATAGCTATTGCTTTCCCTTCTTTCAGATTACTATACTTACTGGATGAAGTAATTAGCCCTACGATTACTATAAAAGTTACCGCTTCTCAATGATATTGGTCATATGAATATTCAGATTATGTAACAGACAGTGGAGATTCAATTTCTTTTGATTCATATATGATCCCTGAATCAGATTTAGAAATAGGTCAATTTAGATTACTAGATGTTGATAATAAAATGATAGTACCAGTTGACACTCATATTAGATTAATAGTTACAGCCAATGACGTACTTCATTCATTTGCTGTTCCTTCTTTAGGATTAAAATTGGATTGTACGCCTGGACGATTAAACCAAGCATCCATTTTAATAGATAGAACTGGAATTTTTTATGGGCAATGCTCTGAAATTTGTGGAGTATGACACGGATTTATGCCTATTAACGTTGAAGCTGTTTCTATGCCAGATTATTTAAGTTGGTTAGCATCAACAGCTGAATAATAAATATAAAAAATAATTATATAGACTAACAGTTAACTATTAGATAAAAAAATAAATTTTTTTTTTCTTCATTTTTAATTATTACTGTTATTAAAGAAAAATAAAAATTACTTAAAAGTACTAACCTTTTTCATCTCTTTGAATAAATATTATTCTCATCCAACTTCCTATTAACATTATTTTATCAAATTTATACCGGTTTCATTTCATTAAACCACTCTTTTCATTTTTAAATTATTCAATTTTAATTTTTCATTAACAGAAAGAGGAGGAATCTATTTTTAAATTTAAATAATTGATATTATTACGGTTTATTGGAAGGGGATGTCTGTATATTATTATATTTAATACATATTACAAGTCTATAAAAGGATTATCACTTTACCTCAAACTTATTTTCTATTTAAAAAAATTAACATTTAAACTTAAATTAATATTAACATGCACATTTACATTAAGAATAAAAGATTATAACTTGAAGTTTCCCATATTTATGTAATTGCAACAATCCAAGATTAACCAATTTAAACTGCAATTTATATAAAAATTGTTAAATAAAAAAAGGGGCCCTTTACCAATAACCAATAACCAATAACCCATAACCCATAACCCATAACCCATAACCCAAAGGGGAGTGGGGAAGGGAAGGGGAGGGATGGGTAGATAAATGAGGTAAAGTTAATATTGTATTATTTATAACAAACAGAAAAATATCAATTTATTATTTGATAAAAATAATATAACAAAGTCATAACATTTAACCCCTAAATGAAACAACAACTTTTAAAATTTAAAAAAGTTGTTGTTAAAATAAACCGTATATCTTTGATAATCTCATTTTGAATAATTATTATGTGATATACTTAATTATATGGCTTTTATGGTTTAATTACTCATTTTTTCTATAACTGTATCACTTTATCCATTTTTTTTCTTTTTTTATAACTATAAATATAGTTAATGTAAATTTGGAATAAATTTAGAAGTATTTTTTAACAGGTTTAGAAATATGAATATATTATAACAAAAAAATATTCATATTAACATTAGATTTAATTCCCAATACAAATATATAACATATATATAAATTTAAAATATTGACACATATAATATAATTATTTTATTCATAATAGCTATATACATAGAATTAATATTATACTATTTTTCATAGTTAAGTTTAGCTTTTTTTTTTATTTTAAAATTATAGTTTATATAAACAAACAACAAAATATAAACTTAAATACATAAAAATAAAACAAGTAGCTAGTATAGTTTAATTCTTCCAGAAAATAAGTAATGATCTTTATAAGTATCTTAATTCTACTAGTGGCAATAGCCCTACCTTCATATCAGAAAGCAATTTCTTCTCAATTTATAACTAGAATATCTGCTATTATATTTATTTATTCCGGAGCATTATCTTTAAATGCGTTAAATATTCAGTCAATTGGATCTGGAATAGGTATATATAGTGGATTATTCCATGTGACCATCATCTCTCAATTATTAGATGGATTTTTATTAATCTTGTCAGCTTTAATATTAATAGCTTGACCATTAATAACAACATCTTATAGTAATAAAGTTTTAAATATAAAAACTTTATTAACAGTTGGTTCGTCATCCTCAAATTACGAGTCAGCCAAAGACATTATAAGTACATTTGAATACATAAAATACAGTTTAATGATAAATAAAGAAAGTTTATTATCATCATTAAATTTATTGCCATCTCAAAAAATTCATTTTATAGGTTTATATACTCCTAGAACAGAATATTGTTTAATAGTATTATTAAGTGGTTTAGGTTCATCTTTATTAATTTCATCCTCAGATCTTATATCTATGTATTTAAGTATTGAATTACAATCATTTGCTTTATACATATTAGCTACAATATATGTAGATTATGAATCATCCACTTCAGCAGGTTTAAAATATTTTTTATTAGGAGCATTATCTTCTTGTTTTATATTATTAGGTGCAGGATTAATTTATACTTTCACTGGTTTAACTAATTTTGAATCTATTTATAGTTTAATATCTGTAACTATTTCATCAGATTTAGTTTACGGATCACAACAAATTATTAGTGGTGTAAGTTTAGGTTTAATTTTAATTTTTATAGGTTTTTTATTCAAAATAGCAGCTGCGCCATTACACTCATGGTCAAAGTGGCCCTCTTTCACTCAAATCGATTAGAATAGTGTGCCAATAAAATAAAATATTAGTATTTTTAACGGATTACTATTCGGTTAGAAGAGAAATTTTACTATATGCTGGAAATTTATGTTAACTCTTCACTCCTCCCTTACCTTAACCTTACCCTTTTCCCCTATGGGGAGAACGGTAAGTAAGAATAATATTGTTTTAATTAGATATTAAGTACTAAACTGTATATTTTAAATTATATTCGGGGCCGAAGAGTAAAATAATCAGCAGGGGTGTAAAATTTCTCACCCCTCAGTGGCTTTACGTAAAAGATTTTTATTCACCCTACCCCTCCATTCCAATTGGGGAAAAGGCCCCCTTGGTATAATGGGCTGGGCCGGTATCAGCCGGACGAAAATATTACAAATTAAGATAAAGTCCGACTTTAGTTTTTAAAAATCTAAAGAAGCTACAATTATACGTTTACTTTGGGAAAGTATTATTTTTTTTTTATTTTATATTTTAACTTTGTTATTTATAATCATTTGTTTTGTTCTAATTTTATTAAATGGCTATGAAACATCAATAATTGATATTTCACTCTTAAATGTACCATTAATTACTCCCTCCCATTCGGACGAAAAGGTGAAGAAAAATAGATTAACAAAAAAAGAAAGAGAAGCTTTTCTTATTAACGATTATTTAAAAGAAATTTTAGTCGGACTACTTCTTGGAGATTTATATGGTAGAAAAAAAAGCGCATACGCTTTGTTTATTTTTAAACAAGGACTTATCAATAAAGATTATCTTAACCATTTGTATTCAATTTTTAAGTATTATACCGCAAGTGGACCTAAAATATCTAATAACCCACCTCACCCTAAAACTGGAAAATGTTATATTAGTATTCTTTTTTATACATATAGTTTACCTTGTTTTAACAAGCTATATGATTTTTTTTATGTTTCAGGTAAAAAGGTGGTTCCAATCAATATATTTGATTTGTTAACATCTGTGTCTTTATCTTATTGGATAGCTGATGATGGAAGTTGAAACAAAGTTGGTAAGTATGTAACTTTATGTACTGACTCTTTCACTTTAGTTGAAGTGCTACAACTAATTGAAGTATTAAATAAAAAATTTAATTTAAATTGTTATAAAGTGAAATGCGGTAATAATTTTAGAATTATAATACCATCTTATTCAATCCCTGCTTTACGGAAGTTATTGTCTTCACATATACCTCCAATGATGAAATACAAAATTGGTCTGTAGTTTTACATTTTTACTGATCTAAATTGGTGTTTATATTGTTATGAGGTTACCCTTCCCCTTGCCTCCCTTACTACCTCTCCCCTCCCTCCCTTTGGGGAGAGGAAAAATGCAGGATTTGGAGACAGAAAATATAATCTTTTTTTTTTTACATTACTATTTTTAAAAGAGTTTTAAAATAGTATAAATAAAATCTTATTTTTCCCTAATGTAATTATAACCTTAAAGTATAAAAAGTGTCTTATTTATTTAAATTTTTATAAAATAAGGTCGCCCCTGATGTTTATGATGATACACCCACTCAAGTAACTATATGGTTAACGATAATACCTAAAATAGCTATATTAGTTTTATTATTAGAGTTACAAAGTGGATTATCTATAAATCCCATAATTGATTTACCTGTTTATGATAATATGATAAATCAATTTAATTTAGCTACTAATATATTAAATATAAATTTAAATACCAGTTATATATTAAAAATGTTATTATTAATTAGTTCTTTGTTTTCATTAATAATTGGTACAATTGTAGGTTTATCTCAAACTAGAATTAAAAGCCTATTAGCTTATAGCACTGTTTCTCATTTAGGATTTATTCTATTAGCTTTAGCTATTAATACTCAACAATCTACAGATTCATTTATATTCTATATTCTTCAATATTCTATAACAAATTTAAATATTTTCTTAATTATAATAGCATTAGGTTATATTTTAAATATAGAAGGTATTAAAACTTTCTCAAACTCAAATAATGTTTATTTCTTTGATTACGACATAAAATTAATATCTTACTTTAAAGGACAATTTTTTTATAATTCTATTCTTAGTTTATCTTTAATTATTTGTTTATTCTCTTTGGCCGGTATTCCTCCATTATTAGGTTTCTTCTCTAAACAGTTTGTTTTATTATCAGCTGTTGAAAGTGGTTACTGGTTTATGGCTTTTGTAGCAATATTAACAAGTGTGATTAGTGCTTCATATTATTTAAGAATGGTTGTCATATTGGTAACTGGATCAGATTATGAAACTGACAACAGTAATCATATTTCAGCTATTAAAAATTATTTTAATAATGATTCAATTTTAACTAATTTACATAGTTTATTAATTTCTACAATAACTTTATCAATTCTATTGTTTATCTTCAAACCAACATTAATTTTAAATAGTACACAATTACTTTCTTTATCACTTTTTTATTGTTAATGAACTTTAATTTATTAATTTTTATTTTATTTGTACCTTTTTTAGCTTTAATTCTATTAGTTTTAAACATTTTACTTTCACCGCATAAATCCAATGAAGATAAACTTTCTACTTTTGAATGTGGTTCTCCCATTGTATTTGGTCAAGCACGAGAATCATTCAAGATTCACTATTGACTTGTTTGTATGTTATTTTTAGTATTTGACATAGAACTTGTTCTTCTACTACCAGTTGCTGTATCTTTATATGCTATTGATACTTATGGTTTTTATATAGCTATTTTATTCTTTATTATTTTAATTATAGGATTTATTTTTGAAATTGGAGTTGGTGCTATTAGTATCAAACCATCAAATTTACAAAAAGAAACTTATAATCATAATTCTAGTTTTTATTTAATTAATCCTTTATTTGTATATAAATTAAAGGTTTTTTATATAAATAGATCTAACTATTATAAAGAAATATTATATATTCTTATTACAGAATGGAAATATCATCAAACCGGTATATTACCTTATTATTTTGAAGATTATTTTAGAAATGAAAAATTTCAAGATTTCTTAGTTTTAGGTATTTTATCTACTTGTGTTCTATTATCAACTATTTTTTTTGGTATAACTAAATATCCTCTATGAATTTTATATTATTGTAATGTTATGGCATTTTTATTTTGTATATTTTTAATTATTGTAGTTTTTTCTCTGGTAATAGAAATAATTACTGAAATGTATAATTTAATAGGACAAAATACTTATGTTTACAATTATTCCCCGAAGGTGAGAAAATTTAAAAAGATAATGATAGTAACTTATTATACTTTCATTTATTCTTGTGCTTATTTTTCTACATTATTCATAATATTTTATATATTATATTTTATAATAATAAAATGAATTTTTTATTTATTTATATACGTTTAAATAATATTTTTTTATATTTATATTTATACACCAACCCTCAAAAATATCACATACATATTATCTATCTTTTTTTTATTATTACGTTTTAACCCCTTTTCCTAGTTATCTAAAAATTTTTATTATAAATTTATATTACCTACATTTTTCATCTTACTTAAACTAAAATTAAAACTATAACTAAAACTACAAACTACAAACTACAACTTTTCTGCAGTTTTATACATTAAATTTAATGTATAAATGGAAAGTTAGGATTACAGTTTGAGTATTAGAGTATAGAGTGACGGAGTGACGGAGTAATTACATTAAACTTTATAAATTATTGTGAACCCCTTTTTAAATGTTTAATGTTTAATGTTTAATGTTTAATGTTTAATGTTAAATGTTTAATGTTTAATGTTTAATGTATTATATTAAATGTTTAATGTTTAATGTTTAATGTTTATGTTTATGTATTATATTTAATAAGCGTAATAAATTAAGTATTATTATTATTGTTTATGGTAAACAAAAAATAATTTTTATTTTTGCTTGACATGAAAAATGAATTAAATAAGTATAAATATTATACTTAGTATTAAAATTATCATTTAATGATAATGAATTAAATAGTAAATAAAATAAGTTATACTATATTAATTATATTTTTTATAATTTAACCTTAATACAATTAAACTATTTTAGACGGGCACTGTGAGATTTGAACTCACGACTCTTTTGGAGTATTTATTTTCAAGATAAACGCCATAAACCAGACTCGGCCAAATACCCTTAATTATTAATTCTAAATCTTAATTATCAATTGTGAATTCTTAATTTTGAATTATTAATTCTTAATTCTTAATTATTAGTTATAAATGTATTTTTATCTTTTATTTATTTTTTTTTTTTTTAGAATTTTAAAGAATAAAAATAAAGTTTTTGTTTATATACACCCATTCACCACCTTCCCTTTACCCTAGACCCCAAAGGGGAGGGGAGGTAGGGGTAGGTTAGATAAATTATAACAAAAAAGAGAATCATTAAGACCGAAGGGAATTGAACCCTTATAAACCTCATTATGAGTAAGGTGCATTAACCAATTATGCTACAGTCTTTAGTTTAATTATCCAAATATTTTATACACAATTGGAATAGTTACAATATTATCTATTCAATGTTATTTTGAAACATTAAAAATAATAATGAAAATAAAACATTTAATTTCTAATTAATCAAACTATATATTTAATTTAATGATTATTAATTAATATATATAATTAGTTACTATTTTTATTTTTAAGTAATAATTATAAGTATATTTAAAAGATTTAAAAATTCAAAAAATATATATTAATAATTATGTTTTATATTTATTATAAATCATCAAATTTTAATTTAATTAATATAAATATATAGTTTGATTAATAAAAAATAAACCAACATAATGAATTATGTTTTAATAATAAATTATTATTATTTAAATAAATACTATAAAATAGTATATTTGAGCAGTAAAGGAATCGAACCTCTTGTGGTCATAAACCAATTCTTTTACAGAGAATCTCCATTACCAATCGGACACCTGCCCCCAATATTAAATAGACAATGTTTATTAACTTTTTTTTTTTTAAGTCTAATAAACATCTCTTTTAAATTTTATTGTAAATTGTAAACAAAATCAATTTATTAAATAAAATATTTTATATTAATAATATAAAAACTATAATGAAAATATATATGATAAAACAAATATATAAAAATATAATAATTAAAGAATATGTACACACAATAATAACGCTGATAGATCTTATATTATATTGTTATAGATTAAATTTGCCATCATTAAAATATAATCTTTGCTTTTATACTATAATATATAAATATTATGTATATTTAAAAAGTTATCTATAACTATATCTATAGTTATATCTATTTCTATTTCTATTTCTATAAGTTAAAAAGAGATAAATAATAACAGATTATGTTATTATTATTAAATTTTATGTATTTTTTTACATATCATAAAAAATTGATGATTAAAAAAAAAAAGTATCTAATAATTTAGTTGATGAAGTAAAATAAACATTGAATACATTAAATAAGTTATTAATATAATAGAGTAATATATATTAATGTTAATATGAAATTTATTATGAAACTTAAATAAAGAAACCAAATATTAATTTACAATTGAAGCTTAATTAGAAGTGAAAGAAGATATATAAATAAAAAATTTTCAATAGGTAGGTTAAAAGAGGTTTGTATTTTAAATTTATATATACTATTTACCAGACCCTTTCGTATAATGGTAAATACGATTATCTTTCGAGTAATTTATACCAGTTCAATCCTGGTAAGGGTCGAAATAATATAAATTATCAATTAATTATTGATTGTATTTTCCAACAATAAATAATATAATAATTATATTTCTGGAATAGTTTACATTGGTAAGTTAAAACGATTGCTAATTGTTGGGCATTAAAACCTTTAGGTGTTCGATTCACCTCTATTCCGTTTTCTATTTTATAATTACTCTTTTTGAATATTAACATTAACATTTACACTTACACTAACATTAACATTAACATTAACATGCACATGCACATTAAACATTAACATTAACATATTGTTTATTATTAACCCAAAATAAACAATATATTCAAAATTTATAATTAATATTAAATTATAGTTTTTGAATTTATATTTGGAGTCAAATGTTTAATTAACTTTTTTAATTTTAAGAAAAACAAATATAATATATTTTAAAAAAATTACTATATTACTAACAATTAATAAACAAAACAACAATGTCAATAAATATCGTAACATAAAAAAAATTTAACACGGTGTGTTTAGGTGCGTTATCATTGTAAAAAAAGGTGTATAATATTATTTATATATAAGACTTATAATATTATTATATTAGATATATAAAATTAAAATGTTTGTTTATAAACATAAAATGTTAACTATATTTGGTTATCTTTTTTTTATACCTAATTTAATTTAAACTAATTAATAATTTATTTTTATTAAATATGGATAAAATTAGATTAAAGAGCTGAATAGTGTATACTTGATTTTATAATGTTAGTTCATTTGTTTAAATGAACTGGCTTTTTTCTACTAATGCTAAAGAAATAGGAACGCTATATCTTATTTACTCAATATTTGCAGGTATGATTGGAACTGCATTCTCGGTATTGGTGCGCCTATGTGCTGTATTTGCGACTGTGGGCTTAACCCATCTTCATTTAACCATTATGTTGGCAACATCAGGTTTAGGTCAAGGGGAAAGCTCTTGGCTGAACTTAGCATACCTGTTAGAAGCATGTAAAATGATAATTAAGGTACTCATTGAAATGCAAGTTGCTGTTCCCATGGTCAAAGTTATACTACTTGAATCCTATCCACTAGTCACTTCCAGAGAAGAGTTAGTACATGCCTTAAGTCGGTACTATGACATGTTCTCTAATAAGTCAATACAATTAGAGAAAGGTTACATTGTCAGACGGGTTACGCGGAGTAATCACAAAATGGAGAATTGGAGACCTAAAGGAACTGTTATCGCAAACTCGGAACTTAGGGATTGCCTAAGGGTTGGTGCAGCTTATCCATCCTACGGCAACGGAGTCACCGTAGTAAATCATGGTAAAACCATGATGAAGGGTGGCAGAAAATGTTTCTTCGGAGCATCTTTGCAGCATAACGGGTTCCGTTATTACTCCACTGAAAGAAAGGGAGATCTGCCTAGAAGATTCGAAAAATTGGCTAATATGTGTGCTATCCCAAAGGATGGTCTTAAAATAAATGATATCTATAATCTTATGTTTAACGAGAGAATGTACGAAGTAGCCTATCATAAATTAAGATCAAATCCGGGTAACATGACACCTGGTATTGTTCCTACTACTTTAGATGGATTCTCTCTCGAATGGGTGAAAACTATTATTAATCAGATGAAAGATAATAGCTTTCAATTTAAACCAGGTAGAAGAATCATGATCCCTAAATCAGACGGAGTATCCAAAAGACCACTAACTATTGCACCACCTAGAGATAAAGTCGTCCAAGAAGTTATGAGAATGATATTAGAAGCTATTTTCGAACCAACGTTCTCAAACAACAGCCACGGGTTTAGACCTAATAGAGGATGTCATACTGCCTTAAGACAAATAAAAACTCAATTTGGCGGAGCTTCTTATATGATTGAAGGAGACATATCTAAATGTTTTGATAAATTTGACCATGTAGTCCTGATTGAACTTATTTCTAATAAAATAAGTGATCAAAGATTCATTCACCTTATTTGAAAAGCTTTGAGAGCTGGGTATATGGAATTTCATAATATACAACACTCAATTATAGGTACACCGCAAGGATCGATAATAAGTCCTATACTTTCCAACATTTATCTTCATGAATTAGACAAATTTATCGAAGGAATTAAAACTTCATATGATAAAGGAAAAGTGGTAGCTCGAAACCCTGAGTATAGAAAACTGGAACATTTAAGATTAAAAGCTATTAGAATAGAAAATTTCGACTTGGCGTTAAAATACCTTAAAGAAATGCAAAAACTAAAATCAAGACTTCCAAACGATCCCGGTTTCCGAAGAGTATATTATGTACGTTATGCCGATGATTGAATATTAATGGTTAGAGGCCCTCGGGTAGATGCCGTAAAATTTTTAGACAATATTAAAATATTCTTAAAAGACAGACTTAAATTAGACTTGAGTGTTACAAAATATAAAATAACAAATCCTAGACTAGAGCCGGCTTTATTCCTAGGTACTTTATTAAGTATATCTAGTCATATATATTACTCTAAAGGACTAAATCACCAAATATTAAGAAAAGTAAGTCAATTACGTATGATCGCACCAATGGACAAAATATATAATAAACTGATAACATCAGGATTTATGAGTGCTAAATATAAAACAGGATTACCAAAATTCTTATGATACGCAAATAAGAAAGATGAAATTATATTATTATATAATAGTGTTCTAAGAGGTTACCTTAACTATTATAGCTTCACACATAACTACTCTAAAGTTGCCAGTTCTTTAGAATTTATTCTATATACATCGTGTGCTAAATTGTTAGCCGCAAAATTTAAATTACGATCAATATACAAAGTAATGAAAACATTTGGTAAAGATCTGAAAGGTAATGATAAAATTGGTTTCATAAAACCATCATATAAGTTAAATCCTTGAGATTTTAAATCAAACCCGAAAGATAGAATAAAAACTTTATTTGCTTCTTATCTTTCAGCTGCTAATTTGGAAAATCTATCTTGCTTAAAGTGTGGATCTACCGAAATGGTGGAAATGCATCATGTACGTTTACTAAAGGATCTTAACCCAAAATTGTCTGAGATAGACAGATTAATGTCTAAACGTAGAAGAAAACAAATTCCACTATGTCGATTATGTCACTTAAATCATCATAAAACTTCAAAAACTTGAGGTAAAAAGATGTCTACGACTAAGTAGAAAAAGGTGATCACCACACTTATAACTAATATAACATTTTTGGAGAGCCGTATGATGGGAAACTATCACGTACGGTTCGGGAAAGGGTGATTGTGCGCTTAAGCTTATAAAAAGACAGGACACAGTTATCTAGTTCACATTAGATTAGAATTATCAGCTCCAGGAGTTCAGTTTTTAGCGGGAGATCATCAGCTTTTCAACGTAATAATTTCAGCACATGCCCTAATCATGATTTTTTTTATGGTTATGCCTGGGCTGGTGGGAGGTTTCGGTATCAAAATTAGTTCATTATTGTTTTTAATTGGTAATAAGGTTAAAGAAATTTACCCTATTCTTAAATTTTCTATTTCATCTATTTTTTATAAACATAATTTAAAAAAAGATAACTCAAAAGAATTAAACTCAGAGATAACTATTTTAAATAATGAAAATTTTAGATCTTATTTAGCGGGTTTAATTGAAGGTGATGGTACATTTGCAGTACATAATAAAAATTCAACTAGCAAAAAATATTTACCCAAGATTATAATTGTTTTCAAATTAGCTGATTTACCTTTGGCTGAATATTTACAACTAATAACTCAATGTGGAAAAGTTTATAAAAAATCAAATAGAGGGTATGTTTTATGGCAAATTCAGGATATTGTAAGTGTTTTTAAAATTTCTAATTGAATAAATGGTTATATGAGAACTCCTAAAATAGAATCTTTACATCGTACTATTAATTGAATTCATGATTATATAAATAATAATAAGAATAGTAAATTAACTAAGATTCAAAACATACTTTCTAAAATTCATTATCTTGAAATTAAACCTAATGATATTTCAGAAATAGAAAGTAATGCATGATTATCTGGATTTTCAGATGCTGATGCTAATTTTTCAATTAACATTCATAAAAGAACTAACAAAAATTCTACAAGAGTTCAATTATATTACAGATTAGAAATAAAACAAACTTACCATAAATTAGATTCTGATGATAATAAAGTAAGCTTTTTCCCTATAATGTCTAAATTAGCTGGTTTTTTATGTGTAAGTGTTTATAGTAGAAGTAGAATTCTCAATAATAAAGAATTTTATAGTTTTACTGTAGTCTCTCACAATAAAAAAAGTTTACTCAAAATAACACATTACTTTAATAAATTTCCTCTACTTTCTTCCAAATATCTAGATTATAAAGATTTTCTTTATATTTTAGAATTACAGAATAAAAATAAGCTTACCACGTCTTATTTGGGCGAAGCGATTAAAATTAGAAAAGACTTTAATAGTACTAGAACTACTTACCATTGAAGTCATCTTAAGAATTGTTACTTAATAAAAACATAATAATAAGTTGCCGTGTTCAATTGTGAAATTGTCCTTATTACGACACTGTCTGCGAAAAAGCCTTAAAGTCAACGTATAGAACCAACTGAAAACTTTCTTTTCTTATAGATTATTTTTTTTTTACTCTTGTTAGTAATTTGAAGTGTATAAGATAAGTTAAATTATTTTTTATTTAATTTAAGATTAAGCGTACAGTAGTCATAATTAGTAAGTTGAATAATTTAAAATAGGTAATCCGCAGGAAACAAAAATAATTAATAAAAAAAAAAACAACAATGGGATGTATTGTTATAAAATAAATAAAATAAATAACAATTTTAGTTAATTATTGTAGGTTCCTCAGAGACTACACGTGACGCTGTTAATATCTATTTATATAACATGAAGATATAGTCCAATCATATTCGAAAGATTATGTATAAAATGAACTACCTATTACCAGTGCAAGTTGGTGCAATCGATATGGCATTCCCTCGATTAAACAATATCTCTTTTTGATTACT
>Ga0209116_1000165_pt1 | contig 13660 bp, 19 predicted proteins | sample BlaSpr_A8_OM2_O1_FD_187975 | JGI IMG/M metagenome (GOLD analysis project Ga0209116, IMG submission 187975) | Forest soil microbial communities from Thunder Bay, Ontario, Canada - Black Spruce, Ontario site 2_A8_OM2_O1 (SPAdes) (version 2) | ecosystem: Environmental > Terrestrial > Soil > Boreal...
GAACTCGTTGACGGCCACCCTGCCACCTCGAAACTCGACTTGTTCGAAGGCTTTACCAAGAAGATTGTCGATGCGGTGCAGGCAAATCCTTCTCTGTGGAAGGACACTGCCATCTTCATCACCTTCGACGAAGGCGGCGGCTATTACGATTCCGGTTACGTGCAACCGCTCGATTTCTTCGGCGATGGCACCCGCATCCCGCTGATTGTCGTGTCGCCGTTCACACGGGCTGGGCACATCGCACATGACTACTCGGATCAAGTCTCCATTCTCAAGTTCATCGAACGGAACTGGAATCTGGGTACAGTGACCCGACGCAGCCGCGATAATTTACCCAACCCGCGAGCCGAATTCGACAATCCCTACGTTCCCGTCAATGGCCCGGCAATCAGCGACCTGTTCGAGCTTTTTGATTTTGGTCCGGGCTTTGATCAAGGTCACGGCAAATACTAGGGATGAAGTCGCGAAAAGGGCGAGTTTGATCATGAGTTGTGCCTGATAACGCGCTTACCACTTGGTGTAACGTAACGTGACCCAGCAGGCCACGAACGTACTGGCTCAGTGATTGTCGGCTATTGGCTTTGAACGCGCTGGTTGGGGCGGCACAAGGGGTTTCGTGCTGTCGTCCAGATACCCAGGCGTTCCTTCGACGCGCTCCAGTATTGGATAGCGTTCACCATCGTGGTAATCAATATCGACAGTAGAAATAAAATTATCCAACTGCAAGATCAGATGAATCGGCTCGGATTTTCCTTTCGCATCGCGAATCGCCTCCCGCAGCCTATCCCCAGAATAAGCCTGACCCTCGACCGCGATAATCTTTGCGCCCGGAGCGATTTTCGCCCGGTCGGCGGGGCCATTCCAGCGAACATCTACGATGTTGCCATCACCACTGACGATCAGGCCAACGGAATGCCAAACGTTCACGCCATGGTCATCCGTGCCGGTGAAATAGGCCACGTCCTTACCGGCTAAGACCGCCTCCAACGGATTCCGCTGGTCGACGTAGACCAGTTTGTAGCCACCCCTTTCCACCCCTGCAAGATCGACATGCGGATTCAGTTTGTCGATGCGGTCCTGAAAGAAGGTGGCCCAGTCGTAGGGCATCACCTGGTTCATATCGCGAACGATTTCATCAAACGTGTAAGCAACAATGAGCGGTCCGGTGTTGCCGCCCTGGCCCAAAAAAATCCGAGCAAAATCATCGAGCGATTTCTGATTGTTGGTCATCTGGCGAATCAGTGTGTCGGCGTCAAACCAGATGAATTGACCGTCGTCGTAATAGTCCTGTCCGCGCCTCCAGTTGGCCCACGGCACATTACCGTTGCGGAGAAGGCTGGCCGCAATCGCGGTGTCCTCTGTCGTGCGCCATTCACGTCCAGGCGTGTGATCGAGATAGGCGGCGGTTAAGGCCAGAACGTCGCGATGCTGCGCCGGTGACATAAGCCCGGAGCGCGTCGCCAGGACCTCGCCGTAATATTGCGTCAGCCCCTCGTAAACCCAGAGCAAAGCCCCTTGCTGCGCCGTGGCGAAATCGGGCTGGTACAAACCAACGGGACGTCGATACTTTCCGCACCAGGAGTGTGTGTATTCGTGCGGAAGCATACTATCGTCTGGCAACTGTTGGTTATCTTCCGAGAAACTTTTCTCGCCTACGCCATTTTCCGACGACTGGCCGTGCTCGAGTGTTCGTTCTCCGGTAGCAGCATCAGAGAGAGTTAGCAGGAAATGATAATCATTGTAATGATGCGAGCGATAAAGTGCGTCCGCTTCGCGAACAAGATTCGCAAGCCCGGCCAGCACCGTCGGGCGAAGATTGGAGTCCTCGGGAAGGTCGGAGACCACGTCAATGTAATGCTTGGGAGAAATCTCGGGCGCCAGCACAAATTCGTGGAAATACTGCCCGGTCATTATCGGAGAATCTTGCAGCTGCTCGACATTAGTAACCGCAAAGTGCGTGACAGTGCCCGCAGCCGGAACGGGAGATAGGCTGTCACCGATGCGAGTGAGGGCAGTGCCCACGCCCCACCCGGCTGGCACAATCAGGGAAGGCTGGATGGATATGTCTCGGACCGGTGTATTGGCCGGGTAAAGCAGAAGGTTTTCCCAGTCAAGCACCGCTGTCTTCTGCGAGACATTTGCCACAACGATGCAGTCCAGATGCGCGTGAAGCGTCGTCACTCCCGCCGGAATCGTCATATGAAATTGGTAAAGATCCACATCGTCCCGACGCCACGCGAGCGGCTGATCATTGGCGGTAAACACAACAGCCACGATATTGCCTGCTGGCCCGTAAGGCATGTGCTGCCCGGGTATCCATTTCGGAGTAATCAGAGCGAGCGGGCCGGCGATCACTGGCAAATCCACCTCGGCGTGAAAGAGCTTGCGCGGGACGTCTGAAAGATCGGCGGTGATGTGAATTGGGGGCTTTTGATTCTGTGCCCAAGCAGGCGAGGCCAACAAGACGCTAAAAACTGTAGTGTAAAATAATGGACGATGCCAAGGCATTCGATCGGTTCCTTAGCGTGCTAAACCATGAGTCCCATTTCGCGAGCCGCGTGCGAATCAATATACTCTTCAGCTGTCTTGGCTCGCGATTCTTTTTGCCTACCTTCCCAGCCGACCCGGCAGGAGTCCGAGCTGAAGCAAATAGATTTTCACGGTGTTCGGCGTCGAGTCGGAATGGCCCGAGAACCTGACAAGGTTTACGGGCTCTCGGGGTTCTGCCCGATGCCAAAAGCAAGGCGTCTAGCTCTGTGAAAGTTACGTAGAGGTTACGCGGAGAAACTCCTGCCGCTAACTAACTAGCTGTAAACATAAAAGAAAACATGGTGGAAGCGGGGGGTGTTGTAATACGTATGCGCATCGGTAGTGTTCAACTTGCTGAAAACAATAGCGCTCAGTCCGCCGGCAAAGGCTTATGCCCCAGTTTCTTGCCACGAGGTTCCTGGCCGGTACCGTCCCCGGAGTAGCGACGTGGCGTGTCGCGGTAAAGACAGTGAAAAAGAGCGAGTTACCGATGTTTGACATTTGCGGTATCCGCATCGTATGAAAGAGCTCATAAAGGAGTAAGGCGATGGCTCGATCAGCCTTTGCAAAGAAGGAACGAAAGACGTTCTCATTATCGCACGACGTGGTGGACTATCTCGAAACTGGTTGCGCGCAGACGCAAGCGGAATCATTGAGCGCTCACCTCGAGAACCTTATTCGAGATCTTCAAGCGAAAGCCGAGATGACAACGATCGAAGCGGCCACCGTCGCGTATTACGATAACCTCAGCAGCGCCGAGATGGAAGAACAGTCCGACTGGGGTCGCGTTGGTGCGGCGTCACCCTCGCGCCTTGAGGACTAACGGCCGACCCGGTACAGCCGTTGCTCCCGCAGTCTCAACGTGGAGAAATTTGGGACGTAGATTTCCCCAGCGATCCACCGGGGAAAGGGCCGTGCCCCGTTCTGATTATCTCAACGAATTTGCGGAACAGGCATCCGAAGGCAACGACCGTTTTGCTTGTGCCTTTTTCAATGACGATGACCGATTACCCGACCCACATCAGGCTGACTCGGGGTCAAACGGGCTTGCCAGAAACGAGCGAGATCCAACCGGAGCAGATCACCGCGGTACGAAAAGAGTACTGGAAAGCTAGGCCCGGAACGCGCACGCAAGCTGAAAACGTCATCACGCTCGTACCAAAAAATGTCCTGTTCGCGTTGGGCGTTCAACCAAACACGTGCAGTAGTCATCGAACGCTCCGCCTTCGTTCGATCCACAGAGGTGGTGCGCTCGCTGGTGGGCACGCCCGCGTATCAACGTTCGCACCGCGCACGCTACGCGATCGAAGCTCTGTTTGCGGAACTCAAGCAACGAATGCGCTTGGAGCGAGTGCGCCTCCGCCGCCTCTGGAATGTCGCCGAGCAGTTCCAGTTAGCGGCCACGGCGCAAAACATCAAATGGCTGGTGCGATTCCTGATTCAACGACCGCCGACACCCCAGGCGAAGATGTGTTAAGAACGATGGAATAAAATAGAAGATAAAAATGGAGAAGCAGGAACAAGCCTTTCGCTAGCTTCAGTCGCCCCTTCGGCAACTGCTTAACAACTCCCGGAACACCCGTCTTCTCTAATTCACCAAACAAATATTCGGCAAACTCCTCATGGGAAAATTTGTCGTGGTCGCGGATTGCAGCTCGGGCGAACGGTAGCATGGACGCGAGGGAGTAATCGAATTGCATGTTGCGCAGACTACCATATGCCACATAAGCGCGTCAGGGGTTGGAAGCCACGAGCACCGTTCAACAGCTAGCGATTAGCCAACTTCGTTCATCCCCGTCGCGCCACGGTCGTAAATCGATCCACGACAGTCACCAGTTTGGGAACTGACGGAGGGGTGTACCATCGAATACGATTCGGGTTACTCGTTCACCCGCGGTGGGTGCGTTGTCTTTAAGCGTCCTCGGTTCGTAGGCCCGAGGAACTGTTAGTGATCAAGCTCTGGCGCACTCTTTGCGCCGTGTCTTGGATGGTTTGCGCCCGTTCCCGATAAACGGCGGCTAGCAAATCCAACTGAGCTTTTTCATTCTCTGCGAGTTGGGTCGCAAAGTGTTCAAAGTGCCGTGCGGCAGCGTCCAGCCACTTTGCATTGCCTTCCGCTAACGAGAGGACTTCGTTCACCAATTCGTTCATACATCACCCCAAGGATGCCGACCTGGTTGCTGGGATGAATCGGGTATGAGCTGGCACGCCGTACATTTCCATTCTGTACGCTAGCGCACATAGAATGTCAAGCGATGTTGAATCTGAACCTTTAAGCCGGAATCATCGAGCGAAGATGCCCCATCAATAAGTAACCGTCACTTTTCGACACGACTCGGTCTACCGGCAAATTCATAAATGCGGGTCCCATCGCCAAGTCGCCATACTGCGTAAACAGAATGATGGGGACATCGGGCAGAAGCTTCTTGATTTCGCGTGCCGCATCCGCTCCGTTCATGATCGGCATTTCTAGATCGAGAATTATCAGGTCGGGGCGGTGTTTGATGGCTAACGCGATAGCCTCTTGGCCGTTTTCCGCTTCGGCGCACAAATCATAATCCTCTTGGACTTCAAACATTTGACAGAGCATCTTTCGGATAAGTGGACTGTCGTCCGCCACGAGGATTTTCTTGGCCATTCTGCCCTGCACACGTTTTAAGCTAGGGCATACTGACCTTGGCTCTTATCATTTCTATAGCACGACGATCACGAGCGGACCATACAATGAATGATGTAGCGGTCCTTCAGGGTCCCGCCCAGGTTCCACAACTGCACATCGTGCGAACGTTCCCGCACAGGCCTGCCTTGCAAGAATGGGTCGGTTATCTTGGCGGCGTGACGGGAACGAAAATCAAGGCATTTTCCTCCTACCTGAAGGATTATCCAGCGGGACTGTCGCTCTGGGAAAAGGAAAGCCTTGCGGCAGAGGCCTACCTTGCTGACGAGAAGAAAGCGAGGAAACCGTCGAAAAAGAAAGCGACCCTGAAGCGAGAACGACATGAACGACGCGAACGAAGCCGTTGATAAGCTAAAGCGCATTCAACAACTTTGGGTGGAGCTTGGCCGCACGCACTTGAACAGCCCGGAGTACGACGACATTATGAAAAAGATTCGTGCGATGTCGGCGGACTATCAGTCGCTCATTGATGCGCCCCCGAAAGGCGAAAAATCAAAATGACCGTCGCCGTGCGGCTCATTACCCCATGCTTGCGGAGTCACTTACCTTTATTCGTCATCGGGAATCTGGCGTTTATCCGACGCAGCAGTTCAACGGCTAAGTCGATGCTGTCCCGGAATGCCAGCTCGCGAGCAGGACTCGGGCGTCCATCCAAGGCCGCCAGCTTACGGCAGAGGAACATGGCGCTCGCGAGATAGATCAATTTTTTCCGGGCCTCGTCGCTCACCAGCCCACACTACCATCTTCGCTTTATCTTCGCTAGCCGTTTTCGTCTGGGCCGCCGGTTTGTCAGCGATTTAGTCTCGGGAAAGGCGCGAAAGGTGAGCGCTTCCAAGCGAGCCACGGACGCATGGAGATTGTGCAATCCAGTACAGACGTACCGAGCCGAGGCGGTCATGCTGTCAGCCAACCGAAGTATTCTCCCCGATGCTAACACCCCGCCCTGAGCTGCAAATGCTCGGGGTGTGAGTGACAGAGGGCCATCCCCCGATAACCTCACGGTACTGTCTAAAATGGGACACCACTTGGCTTGACGCGGCGTCCATCTAGCATCATCATATCGGCCTCCGCGTACCCTCATCCTGGGGGAGGTGTTCCTTGGCACGTGAAATGGTTTGGGTTGAGCGTGAGCGCTTCCACGGCTGGGCTTGTTCCGTTTGTGCATGGGTATTCAACGGGTCTGGACAGCTTGTTGGCAAGTCAGTCGAAGAAATGAAGCAACGGTATGAGACGGATCGCGACAAGGAGTTTAGATCGCATATTTGTGCTGAGCATCCCCGTATCGCGACTGTCTAAAAGGATACAGTTTCAGAATGACCGCTCATTTATCCTCACGGCCTATGAGCGACATCAAATTCGTATCCTGGGAAGAAGTCTTTCTGAAAGCCGTGGGTGAAACTGACTCTGAAAAGTTGGCCCAGCTTGTGCCGGAAACTGAGTTCGCCATGTTTTGGCGGGTGCTAGAACTGTACGATTGTTCTCAGCCTAGCGAAGAAATGAGCACGATGTGTGTGGCAGCCGAGGCCTTGCGAGTCCTTAGACGCAGAATCACAATCCCGCGGGTTCTAGGGTCGTCAGAAGGCAATCCCGCAGGCGTACAATTTTAGACAGCCGCCAGTGAAGCTTTGGTGCGACGGTTGACGTCTTGCCCACCCGAATTCGTGGCTGGGAACTCCGGTATCTTGCCTTTCGGCTTTGGCACCCCAACATCATTGCATCCTCGGGGCCCGCCCGCGCTGTTCAACCCGAGACAGTCACAGCGTTGGATTTTACATCAGTGCGAGAATCGGAGATACAAATCGCGGATGAAATTATCCTTCGACGAAACTCTGATCGGCGTGTGGCGCCAAGCTCTCGTGGATGAAGCCGACGTGGTAAAGGTAGGTTCAGACCGTTATCCCGTCACCCAAAGCAAAGCAAAACGCCTTCGACAAGTCGCGTTCGTCTTTGGCAGAAACACAATTATGGGGATCGAGCAAAACCCCAAGACCAAATCGCGATGGGCTGCAATGGCGCGAGCCGGGAAGAAAGTGATGCAGTTTATTCAGGACGGCCGGTACATCGCGGTTGTCGCGGATGGAAAGGTAATTATGTACGGAAAGTCGAGAGCCGGCTAAGACGCACGTTTTTTCCTACCCAAGCACTCGTCACAGCGTATTTGCTTCACGACACCGTAGAAATCGCCGCCACATTTCTCGCACTCTTTCAAGAACAAGTGTTGTCCGTTAAGTATGACCGACTTGGCGCGTTGGACCTTTGCGAAGACGGGCCGGTTTTTCGGGGTATCCATGACGGGAAGTGTATCACTAGCGGAGGACCATTAAGTTCCGTTGAGAGAACGACTGGCGAAGAGAAAGCGAAGATGATATCCTGCCTTCGCAATGGATGAGGGCCGAAAGAAATTGATCTATCTCGTCGCCGGGATGTTCTTGGTTCGGAGATTAGCGGGGCTGGATCGCCGGCCGTCGCCCGCGCGAGAAAACGCGTCCCAGGATTCGATTGATAATGCGGTCGAACTGATGAAACGGATTGACGCGCGGTTTCCAACTTCGGGAAATACAACAATGAACTTGTGACGCGCTTTGGTGGTAGAATCCCCGCCGTTTTCCAGTACACCTTTCCTGGAGGTGCAACTTGGAGGAACTACTCAAGGATGTATTATCATTCGTCGAAGGCGACGTTCGATGGTGGGACGAGGCGGCGCAACACGTGGAAGAACTTGCAAGTGTTCTGCCTGAGTCGGAAAGGACGAAATGGAACCTACTGGCGGCCGTTTACCATGAGCGAGCGAAAGCCCATACAGAGCTAGTAGCGAGCGTTCGGAAGCGAGCTGCTGGCTGATTCAGACCGGGATCAGCGAGCGAATGTGATCTACAATGTGGACCGCATCGGATTTTGCGACGACGAGATCGATCGGAGAATCGGGTCCCATGCGGTATTTCAATGTTTCCGCGTGGAGGGTAAATAGAATGATTGGAACATTCGGCATAAGCCGTTTCAATTCGTAAGCGGCCTCGATTCCATTCATCACCGGCATCTGGAAATCTAGAACGATTAGATCGGGTTTGTGTTGTATTGCGAGCGCGATCGCTTCCTCGCCATTTACGGCCTCCGCGCAAATGTCGTAGTCCGCTACGATTTCGAAGATCCTGCAAAGACACTTGCGAATCATCGCGCTGTCATCAGCGACCAAGATTCTCTTGGGCATCGCTCTCTAGGCCCTTCGCCCGCTAGAAACAAGCTGAACAGGAAAGGCGGATGAAAGCGATACATCGAACTGTGTATTTCCGGAGATCGGCGGGTGGCTTGGGAATTCCACGCGCAAAGCCACGTAGCCACGCCCGCTCTTGGCGCTCCCTGTCCTTCACTTCTCCAGCTACGGGATTTAATGACTGCATCCATAAAGAGTACGGCAGGAAACGGGGGCGGCGGTGCGGTCTCGGTTGAGAGTGTGGCGGATATTCTCGAACGTGAAGTCCGCACTTTGATCGGGGAATGGTTTATCCGAGTTGAGAAGGAGCCGGAACTAACGCGCATCCCTCTGAACTATGAAGAGCGCACGGGTCATCTTCCCAGGCTTATGCGTGATGTGAATGTGCGATTACGGCGGGACGACGATATGAAGGCTGTGGTATCAGAGGCTGCGGCCGACCATGGGAGATTGCGGCAAAAACAAGGCTACCCCGTGGAGATGTTAATAGAGGAGTCTCGCTTGCTTCAGGTCAGCATTTTTACGACGCTGCACAAGAACGTGAAGAATTTGGAATTCAATACGCTGCTTCCTAGCGTTGTGACCATCGCGGACGAAGTGGATGCGCAATTGAGGGAGCAGATGAAGCACTTCAAGGCTGCGGATGTTGCCGAAAAGGCCAAGGGCAAGTGACGTTTTTCGGGGGAGATTAATCCTGTGTAGCCTTGAACTTAAAGGCGCGAACACGACGAACCGGAAAAAGAGCGACGCGGAGTTGTGATTTCCAGTTAAAAATCTGCGAGCCAGTACCCTGACTCCCGACAAACGCGGTAGCCGGACAAATGGCTTTGAACGATTCAATCCACCGGTTCCTGCGTGGCCCTCGGGCGCTTGCTTGCGATCTCTCACCGAGTATTTTGTCATTCTCAAAAAAGCTCCCGCTGATCGCTCCACAAATTACTGAGATTGTGTGCCAAATGCGACATACACCGCCGGGCCGGTGGTGCAAAGTGGCTCATCGGGTTTCTGAATCCGACGATCGTGAGCTTAGAGGAGGCACAATGTTGGGATACGGACTGGTAGGAACCATAGTGATTATCTGTTTAGTCGTTTGGCTCGTGCGCGCTTTGTAATAGCGAAATCGCATTCGTGATGGAAGTCTCGAATCTGAAAACGGCCGGGGCTAGGGCCCGCCGCTTCTCCGGCGCCAACGACCGGATACGATTGGGGTCCAACTTTCCGTTCGGGCTCCCGTCCCGAATCGCTACAAGCTTAATTGTTCACTCCTACTCGCTTCGCTGTATGGAGATCCGCTGCTAAAAGTTGTTTATAGGAAGTCACTACATTCTCCCGCTAAGGGAGTTGGTCCGCTTTCACGTGTAAGAAATTCCGACCGGAACGGAGGAAGGAGATTGAGATGCGATTGAAAAAGTACTTGTGGTTAGTTGCCGCGACAGCGGTCTTCGGCGGTTCAGTTCTAGCTGGCCCTGTTCATCAGGATCAACAGCCGGCGCCGGACAATACCAAAACGAACCAAGGTGACGCCAACAAAGGCGCCACTACTGCGGATCAGCAGAAGATGAATCCCGCCGATCGCGCAACAACGAAGCAGATCCGCAGTGCGCTCATGCAAGACAAAACACTGTCCACGTACGCGCATAACATCAAGATCATCACACAGGACGGGCATGTAACTCTAAAAGGGCCTGTCCGCACGGAAGATGAAAAGACGGCGATCGGTGACAAAGCAACGCAGGTTGCGGGTGCAGGGAACGTTTCAAACCACTTGAAGGTCGCGCCTCCGACTCAGTAGCAGCCTTGCTCTGACATCAAAATGGAAACGAACAGGAGATTCAAAATGGAAAATAAGAAAACAGCAGTGTTCGGGATTTACACGACGGTGGCCGCGGCGGACTTAGCCACCGACAGGTTGGTGAAGTCCGGGTTTTCCGCTTCCGATATTTCCGCCCTTCTCCCTGAGAACCTGGGCCCGAAACCAATCGCGACCGAAAAAGCCACCAAAGCTCCCGAGGGTGCGACAGCGGGGGCTAGTACCGGCGCGGTTCTGGGTGGCGCTCTGGGTTTGCTGGCAGGAGTGGGCATGCTGGCGATACCGGGGCTTGGACCTTTCATTGCCGCGGGTCCGATCATGGCGGGACTTGCCGGGCTCGGAGTTGGAGGAGCCGTTGGTGGAGTCACCGGTGCGCTCATCGGCCTGGGCATTCCCGAGTATGAAGCGAAGCGTTACGAGGGGCGCCTGCAGAAGGGCGGAATTCTCCTCTCGGTTCACTGTGACACTTCGGACGAAATCAAGCGGGCCAAGGAAGTCTTGAAGAACACGAATGCGGAGGACATCGCATCGACCGGTGAGTCTTCTGCAGACGTTAAGGCCGACGACCGGCAGGTCCGCCACACAACTTCGGGCGGCAGCCGGTAGTTCCCGGGGAGGAAGCTCGATATTGGGCTTCCTCTTCGATTTTCTTCCAAAACGGAGGACGTGATGAACGGCAGAATGAGGTGGACCGAATCGATCTCAGCATTCGTTGTCGGGCTCGGCGTAGGGGCTGCTGTTGGAGTGCTTTTTGCTCCTAGCTCGGGCGACGACACGCGCGAATATATTCTAGCGAGTGCGAAAGACGGCGTGGATCGGGCAGTCGCGGGTGGTCAGAAGTTGACCCAACGCGCGCAGCAAGGTGTTGACGAAGCAAAAAGACGAGTGCGCCAGGCGAAGAACGTTGGGGAAGACGCTTTTCGTGAAGCAAAGAACTCGTCGTCTTAGCGACCGACGCGCCTAGCCCATGAAATCCGAACGAATGACTCGCGTGGCTACCGCGCTTAGTTTTCTACTGATCATATCGGCGACATGTGGCTGCGCCCCGAACGAAACGGCCCAGCAGCGGAAAGAGCGCGAGGACAAGACTCGGGCTGAAGTTGCCAAGGCGACCGACCGAGCGAAGCCGGAAATCCAGGCAGCAGGACGCGAGCTCGGTCGAGTAGCGGATGAAGCCGCAAGAGAAGCGCGGGCTTTCGCGGAAGGCGTGCGACAGGGTTGGGTTCAGGGCGGACACCATGTCGTCAATCTGAACTCCGCATCCGAGAGCGAACTCACGGAATTGCCAGACATTTCTAGCGTGACCGCTCGACGAATCATTAGAAACCGGCCTTATCATCAGCCGGCTGAGTTGATATCAAAGCATGTCGTATCGAGCGTACAGTACGCAAAAATCAAAGATATCGTCACGACAGAATAAGAATCCAGGCTACAGACGCTGCACGATCGTGCGCGGGCTCACGAGTTACGTGTGGACAATCTAATTCACCGGAGGACATCTTGCGATTCGGACCATTCTTAGGCGTGGCGCTATTGCTATTCTTTCTTTGGATCGGCGGTTTTATATTTTTTCACGTCGCTGGTTTTCTAATCCACTTACTTCTAGTGTTCGCGGTGGTGTTTCTGGTTATTCACCTCTTCACAGGCGCTAAGACGGCGTAGGACACCATCGAGCGGTCCGCCGGCGTCCCCAGACGCGTTTCCAGCGCAGATTGCGACACCTAGGATCGGTGCCAGCTAGGATAGTCGTAAGATGCCGAGCCCGCAGCCTCGGGGAATTGTGTGTCTTCTTGAATTGTCTGGGCGAGAAACTTGGTTGTTGCGTCTTCGCCAAGATTCTCTGCCACGGCGCGAACGGTACCTACGCTGCGATCTCGTGATGCTCTGCGCGCTGCGCTGCGCCGATCAAAGTTGCGTCTTTCGCGTCGCCTACCTGGTCTTGTTCAGCTGCTTCACCGCCCTCGTTACGCGGAAACAGACTGGTGAATGGGCGGAATCAGTTCTTGAACTGACGTCGTCTGATTACGAGACACCCATAAGATTTCATTTCCTCTCGATGGCCTCAATGGCTACAAACTCACGGTCCACATGTGGTTTTGAACGAGGAGCACCCGAGTGCAACTCACAAGGCTCGCCGACGGAAGCACCACACGTGGGACAGGGAACGGAGGATACCTGTTGAGGCGTGAGTTCTCTTCTCTTCATTGACGAAGAATCACCCAACGCCCAACCGCAAGTCTGTCCGATGTCGTACACTAGCGGAATGAATGACACAAACCCAGCCGTGGCCAAGCTACAACGCATTCAGCAACTCTGGGCGGAGCTTGGCCGAACGAAATTGAACAGTCCCGAGTACCGAGACGTTATGAAAAAGATTCGCGCGCTGTCGGCGGAATATCAGCCGCTTGTCGATGCGCCCCAGAAGGGCGAAAAATCGAAATAACTCACTACGAATTGGCTCATTTTTGCATTTGCACAGTGTGCTCTTTGGGACAGTTCTGCGCCAACGTTCGGAGCAATCTGGAATCCCCCTTCCGTGTCCAACCACTGTTTTGCCGGAGGGTCCATGTACACGCACGGCCGAACGACGTTTCGCTTTGATTTCAACATCCCCGTCAGAGTTCGCAGGCTTGACGAAAGTGGTTCCAGGGAATACACCGTTGAAACGTCCAACCTGTCCGAAGGCGGCATGTACTTTTCCGGCGAGGTTCAACTCGAACTGGACACCCCCGTTCGGGCTTATCTGGTGATGCCAGAGCAGATTTTCGGAGAGCCTATCGTCAGGTGGTGTTGCGATGGGCGAGTCGCTCATCTCGATCCAAGCGAACCCCCGGGGAGCAGGCTGGGGGTCGGAGTTGCGTTTCACACTTACACAATGCTAACTGCCGGACGACCGGAATCAACCGACGAGCGCAGGCCGCTACGGTACTAGCGTTCGCAGGCATGGAAAATGCCGCACGCTGAAAACCGCGACGTATGATTGCAGTTGCGAAATATTCGGCCGATTCACCGTAGATCAGCCCTGGGGTCCTTATGGCTTGAACCAGGCGGACGGCTAGAATTCCTACTACAGGTTGCCGTAACGGCCGCGCGGCAATTCTGTCCTGTTTGCGCCGCCGAACACTTTGCAGCGGAGAGCGCACGGGGCCCCAAACCGGCTCGGCGATCTGTACAGTTTTGAACAGCTTTTCTTTCTTGGCGGAGCTACAAGTAGTACTCGCTTCCGCTGAGATTGTTCTCGGGCTTGGTCGGAAATCGAGGATGACTGACGTGATCGCCGACGGAACAAGAGATTTTTCATCTGCCTATACTGCCTGGCTCCGAAAACCTGTGGTGCTGCTAGTTGTCGTCCGTCAATGCCACATCCCCGTCCCGTGCAGCATCGTCGGTGAGTCAGCCACCGCTCTGCGCGTCCGCTTCGAGCCCGGGTGGG
>Ga0209116_1000167_pt1 | contig 13639 bp, 9 predicted proteins | sample BlaSpr_A8_OM2_O1_FD_187975 | JGI IMG/M metagenome (GOLD analysis project Ga0209116, IMG submission 187975) | Forest soil microbial communities from Thunder Bay, Ontario, Canada - Black Spruce, Ontario site 2_A8_OM2_O1 (SPAdes) (version 2) | ecosystem: Environmental > Terrestrial > Soil > Boreal...
AACCGCCATTCGTGTTTACCCTGAGTCGCGAAGGGTTTACGCTGAGTCGCGAAGGGCGCCCATTTCCGCGCGATCCGCTTCTGGCTCCGCACGCTTCCGCTCCCATCCGCCCATCGCAAATTTCGCCAAATTAAATCGCCAAACTCCGGAAGTAGAACGCCTCGCATCTCACAGAAAACAAACACCGGCGATCTGCTCAAATCGCCAAAAAATTCAGTTTTGCTTCGACGAAAATCAGCCCTTCAAAACATTTCTATCCGGGGCCGGGATTGCATGCATGCAAACTGTGAACGCATTTCTAACCGGCTTGCCCAGAGCGACTTTTGCGAAGGGTTCTGGCTCACATTCAAAAATGGATGTAACCCGCTCAAAACAAACGAGCGGGACATATCTAACCGAAACTCGAATTGCACGTTTGCTTGCACGCGCGGCGGCTGCGGCAATACTTCTCCTCTTGCTTCTTCAGCCCGTGGCGGCATTCGCCGCAGCCCCTCCCATTCGCCGGCAGGCTGCGGCCCCCGTGCTCGACACCACCGTCTGCGAAATCACCGCGCACCCGCTCGACTTTGAAGGAAAGATGGTGCGCGTAAAGGCGCGCATCGTGACACTTTTCAAAAGCCGTGTACTCGAGGACGCGACCCAGCCGTGCTCCAGAGTTATGCGCCTAACCTATTCCACCGAACCCGCGCCGGCTTCGTCTTTCGTCCCCGGCCCCGACACCCCGGCGAAAGATCTCCCGCGTCCCACGGTAGTAGACGACGATCAGTTCAAGCTCTTCCAGAAATATCTCACCGCCCGGATGTACCCCACGTCCGAAGGCGCGCCCTGCAGCCCTTGCGATCGTTACGAGATCACTGCCACCTTGACCGGAATGGTGAATTTCCCGGTAAGCGCGAAGCCGGATTCCGACCGCCGGAATCCCCGCGAGCGGCTATTTTTTCTTCAATCCCTGACGGGCGTCACCCCTCGTGACATTTCCGCAACCTATGATCCCAAGAAATTCTCGACCGAGCCTCTCGCCTTTTCGCGCGGTTTCGTCAGTGGAAGACTTCTTGGTCCGGACGGCAAGCCCCTGCCCCAGACCGACGTCCAAATTGTTTCCACCGAGAGCGTGCCTGCTTCCATCAAGGGAACGCACCAACTCACGGATGATCAGGGACAATTTAACTTTGAGGTCGCCCCCGGCCAGTACGTCGTGGCAATTAATGTTTATACCGGACCGTCGAAAGATCTGCCTTATGGCACGACGTACCTTCCCGGCACCACGAATGTGATTTCCGCCACCATGATTCAGGTCCAAGCCGGCCAGCACGTCGAGCACTTGACGCTGCAGCTTTCCGCCGCCCAACGCCTGCACGAGCGTAAGTTTTCCGGCAAAGTCGAATGGCCCGATGGACGCGCTGCCACCGACGTCGCCGTCTGGCTCAACGAAGATGAACACCACCAGCTATTGATGAAAGGACCGGCGAGCCGCACAGACGCCGCCGGAGATTTCACACTCATTGGTTTCGAAGGGAGGGACTACTTCCTGCACGCCAGCGTGAATCTCGCAGGCAAACCCGTTTGCGCCAAAAAGCTGCGCCTGAATTCCACCGCCCCGCCCGACGCGATCGACCTAAAGCTGTCCGTCGGAGGCCAAATCCCATGCCTCAAGCAATAGCAAATTCGGATCGCGCCCGCCAATTCGAAATGAGCCTCGGAAACGGACGCTGCCCAATTCGGATGGCCGTCCGATTAATGCAGGCGGAATTTTACGGTGACGGAGGTTTGCACCGGCACGGGTTTATCGTTGAGGTAAGCCGGCTCGTACTTCCAGGTGCGCAGCGAGTCGAGCGCGGCTTGCTGCAGAAGCGGCGAACCCGAAACAACGGTCATGCTGGTCAGCTTGCCATTTATGTCAATCACTGCTGCGACGGTGACTTCCCCTTCAATGCCGGCGCGTTTCGCCAAGACCGGATAGTTGGGAACAGAGCTCAGAACGAGATGCGGCTCTTTCACCCGGCCCCCGGCTGGCAAAAAGGCGGAAAGAATTCCTCGGTTCGCGGCTGCGCCGGGATTCGAATTGACCCCGGTCAGATTGGGCGGCGCTTCACGCCCGAGCGCGGTGGCCGAGCGGCGTGCGACTACGGGAGCAGCGAGAGGCTTTGCGTTAAGAAGTTTTCCCAGGCTCAGAATTTTTGCCGAAGGCTGAGAGGCGCGGGCGTTGTCAGCAAATCCCTGAGATTGACCGCCGGGAAAATTCTCGGTCTTCGCGTCGAAGGGCACCGCGGATGCGGCCGAAGTCGAATTGCTCTCGATTTGCGCGCTCGCCGGGGTGTTCCCTGCTGACTGCGCTAAGGATTCTTCGGTTGCCGAAGCCGGCTCCGTTGCTGCGGCGCGCTGCGCTGCGCCACGATGCCGGAGGAAAAGTCCTGTGGCGCCCGCGCCCACCAGCAAGAGACACGGAACAGCGACCCAGGCGAAAGCCATCCTGCGTCGCGGTGAAAGATTTCTGTCCGTCGCATTCGGAGACGTTATTTGTCCCGGCAACGAGCTCACCAACTCGCGAATCCAGGAACGCTCGCTTGCGGACTCCACGCGCTGACGCTGCGGGGCCGTTGTTAATGTCGCGCGCTGCGCCGCCTTGTCCGCGGAATTACTCTGCGTCGCGCGGCTTTCGATGGAACTTACCTTGCTGCGCTCCGCCAGGCTTTGGGCCGTCGAAGCAGCCCAGGCGTCTGCAAGAGCGGAGATCGCTTCCTTCCGGGAACCGTAGTCCCAGAAATCGTCAGCGAACTTTTCCGCGGCCGCGGCCTGTGCTTCCGCAGTCAACTTCAACACACCCTGCGGCGCGTAATCGCCCCAGAAACCTTTTGTCGAGCGGAAAAACTCAATCTCGGCATAGCCCTTCACGTTTGAATAATTTCTGGATTTCACCACGCGGCAAGCCGTCACCTGCTGCGTCTCGCGATTCGTAAGCATCATCATTTGACCCGGAGCAACCGCGGCGGACAACCGGATCACCGCGCCGTAGGGAAAGACGATGACAGTGCAGGTTTCCTCTGCGAATACCTCAACACGCGCCGCTTGGCCGGAAACGGATGCGCCGCGCCGCGAGCCCCACACGCCGACGGGAACCTCGAGCACTCCGATCGGAATTTCGTCGGAAGAAACAGCGCGAGCCTGCGATGCAGGTGCCTCCGCTGATGGCGCTGCCGGTGGGACAATCGAACGCGTTACGGAATCCAGTGATTGCGTTGCTGAATCTTGCGCGGATGGATCGAGCGCGTTCACCAACGGTTGCGTTGGTGCCGGCACCGAAGTCGTTTGCTGAAACTTTTCCCCCAAGCCCCGCCCCCGACAAACTGCGATTTAGTGATTTTGTTCCCGAGCCACAAAATCGGCCATAGTACTTTGCTACTCTTGCTATTGCCGAGCTGGAAACATTGCGGAGCGCGTGCGGCGGGCAACGGGTTCGGTTTTCTCGGATGGCGTGTGATGGTGATGAACGCGGAAGTGTTGGATGCGGTCCCAGAATGCGCGCGAAGATCGCATCATAGGATGGCTGGCGCCGCGCGCCGAAACGTCGCGCCGAACCGCCGCAGGAAGGCTTATTCGGTCACGCCGTCGTAGACTTCGGCGGCGTCCATGCGCATTGTGCCGTTATCGAAGAAAACGAGGCCTTTGAAGCGTAGGAGGCTGCCCACATTGACCATGCCGCCCGAATTCAGGAATTTCGCGCTGGAGTCCGCGTAGACGACGATGGTGGTTGGGTCCGCCGGATGCGGAAACGGCAGGTTGAACGCGTACATTTGGAGAATCGGAAACAAATCGTAGGGCGCGAGCGTGACGGTATACACCCTAAACTCGGCGTCGTTTGAAACCGCCGTGACGGTTCCGTTAACGGTTTGCGGCACGAGCGTAATCGTGTTTGGTATCGGGATGTTGTCCCCGTTCACCGCTCCCGAGGTAAACGCGGATATGTTCTGGCCCTGAAGAAAGTTGGCGCTATTGAAGGTGGCGGGGAAAGGAAGGCTCGCCACATTGGAAAACTGCTGGGAAATGTCGAACACGGTATTGCTGGTGAACTGAAAGAGATTGTTGCAAAACGGAGCTCCGCTGGTCGCGCAGCCATTCGATTGAAACAGCAGCGTGACGAACCCACCGGCGGGGCCGGCGGGTATGCTATACGGGCCGATGGATTCTTGCGTTGCCGCGGCATCGTCCACTTCAACACGCGTAGCCAGCCACGATCCGTCAGACTGAATCGCAGCGTCAAAGTGTACGAGCAGGTTTGTGGAGAGCGAGGAGAAGGCAGCTATTCCCTGAAAAATTGTGCTCGTGTTGGTATTGAGCGTCAACGAGATGCCATCCGCTGTCTGCGCAATGAAGCTGCTGCCGTTCATGTTGAGAGACATCACCTGCCCGGCAACATCAATCACTTTGCCGTTCAGTTCATCCGTGGGCTCAGCCGCGATCGACACGGGAGTGAGATTGAACGTGGGAGATATAGTGTAGGTTTCGGTAGCACCCGTTCCGTTTAGCGTAAAGGACTGCGGCACTTGCAGATTCAGAGATAGGGCCATCACGGAGCCGGCGACCACGATTGGGCTGGACAGGTTGACGGTTGTAACCCCTGTGCCCTGGCCACACAGTCCCTCGTCAAACGTCGCGGTGGTGAGGTTCGGAGCAGCAAAAGTCACATTGGTGAAAGCACAGCCGGCAGCGGTGACCGTCGCTGCGGTATACGTTCCTTGAGGCAGAGTGGCAGTGACGAGGGGTTCGGCGGCGCCGTTCAGATGCATCCATTCGATCCCTGCGCCGAATTGTTGGTTCGCGCTGGTGAAAATGGTAGTGGATTTGCCGGTGCTGTCGGTAAGCGCGACGCTCACCAGCGATAAGTCAAATATGGCCAGCTGGTCGTTGGCCGTGCTGGTCAGCAGGACGACGACTTTTGTGTTTCCAACCGGCGGAGGCGGACCCGCCATGTGCGAGCCTGAACCGCAGCCTGTCAGCGCCACGCCGAAAATGGCGATGGCCAAAGACGAAGACAAAAGGCTGAATGCCTTCCGTGGGAGCACGGATAGATTGTACGGCTTCACCGCGAGACCTCCATTTCGAGATTCCAGGAGCTTCGCATGGGAAAAACTTAAAGGAACGACGCAACTCCAGCCTGTGGCTCTCGAAGCCTATAAACTCTAGCACGGTTATTGTAGTTGTACGTATGATTGTGGCATATATGGTGCGGGCGGCGCCTGTCGCCTAGATCCTCGACTCCACCTGATTGCTTTTCTCGGCAAGGTTGCGCAGAACGCGCCACAGTTTGCTAAGGTTTGCGGGTTTCGGGGGTGTAATGCGTCTGCAAATATTTGATGATGACGGGCTGCACTTCGTCGGGGATGGGCTGGCCCATTACGTTCACCATTTTGTTCACTTCCGCAGCCCAGGTTTCCGGCGGCAGCGGCGGCTGCATGGTGATGTATCGAGTGCTGTGGCAGGTGGCGCAGTAGGATTGGACGGCTTCGCGTCCTTCGCCGGGAGCCAGCTCCGGCATATATAGAGGATAAGCGGCCACGCTGTATGTGGCACCGTCGGTTTCTTTTGGTTGAGCTGGCTGCGCCAGGGCGCCGAGAGTTTTTTGTGAGTAGTAACCGGCGTCAAGCTGCGCGTACACCAAGCCGGCCGCGGCGACCGTCAATCCAGCCAGAATTACGATAAAAAATATCGCGGTGCGTCTCATGTTTTCCCTTAACCTGCGCGCCCTACCACCACTTCCTCGGTTTCGATGCGATTCCACAAATACCCGCCGGGATTCCAGACACCTTCATCGGGCTGTACGTTTCCTATGGCGTCCGTTGCGCGCGCGTGCAGCGAGTAGCGGCCCGGTTTCGGCGGCTTCCAAGCATAAGACCAGGTGCGGAAAGAATAGGGGCCGTGATCTTCGCCGAGTTCAGCGGAGGCCCACGATTTCACCGGGAGTCCGGTGGCCGCGGAAGAAGCTTGGTTAACGGAGATTTCCAATTTATTTACCGAGCCGTAGCCGCTGAAAGCGATTCCGCGGATCATCACCGGCAATTGCGCCACGAGCTTGCTCTCGCCGTCCGGCGTGACGATGAAGGAGCGCACCGGCATTCTGCTGATAGGAACTGTTTTCACTGCGCCGACCTTCACGTCCTCCGGAGTGGTGTTGCCGCGCGGCGTGTCTGGAACGCGATAGCCGGTCTTCATCCAGAAATTGTCGTCGGGCTTATCCAGAACGCGGATCCAACTGAGACCTTTCATCCAATACGTGGCGAAATAGCCGGGAACGATCAGGCGCACCGGGAATCCGTTCAACATGGGCAGCGGCTGGTCATTCATCGCGTAGGCGACAATAGAGTCATCGAGTACGGGATTTTTGAGGTCGAGCGATTTTAGGAATTCGTGCGAGGCGTGACCTTCCGGCCCTTTGCCCTTCTCCAGACCTTGAAATTGCACGGCCAGCGCGCCTGATTTTATTTTCGCGGCCTCGAGCAATTCGCGCAGCGGCACGCCAGTCCATTTCGCGTTGCCCATCGCGCCGTGGCCCCATTGCCCGCCGGCAACGCGCGGCTGGAACTTGCCACGGCTGTTGCCGGAACACTGATTGACTGCGGCTACGCTGACCGGTTTGAACTTGTTCGTCAGGTCGCCCATGGAAAATTTTACCGGGCGCTCGACACTGCCTTCCAGGCTTAAACGCCAGGCCGAAAGGTCCACGCTGTTGGGAATTTCGTCCAGGTGCCAGCGGACGTAGAACGCGCCGTTGGGCGTGAAGGCCGTCTCAAAGTAGTGACGCGGAGTTTCGAGCTGCACGGGCCGGTCGGTGAGGAGCACCAACGGGAATTTCTGCGGATATTCGACGATGGGTCCAACGGAATTCCAGTATGGGTTCTGCGATGGACCGGTAAAAGCAGGCAGCGATTTTTCGTCGCCGGGAGTTTGCGATTGCTGGGCCAGCAGATTTGTGACCGCTCCGAAACCGCCGGCCGCTGCGACGCCCGCCGCCGTGGTGGCCATCCGCAGCAATCCGCGGCGCGACAAACTAGGACGGTCATTCATTCTTCATTCGCTCCATGCACTGACTCAGAAGCTTCCCGGATTCGAGTCATTCCCTCATCCAGGCACCGGGCGCGCGGCCGGCCAGTTTCTCGCGGCGGCTTCGGCTTTTTGACGCGACGCAACGCGAATCTTACCACACCGGGATTTCGCCACTGAGTTTCCTCAAAGCCACCCGTTGCGAAAGCCGGCTCGCTGGAGTCCCGCAACAATGTACGGACACTGGCGCATTAATCGCCACAGAAAACCGGTTCGGTAGTTTTCTATCATCATGACGATTGGCCCCTGATCCAATCCAAAATGCCAGGGCGTGACCCAGCCGTGGGGCCTTCCGCCTTTGTGCGGGAACGTGGCGTTAAACGTAGCCTTGAAGCCGTATCGGTTCATTTCGCGCAAGCGCAATTCATTAAAGTGTTGGATGGTGGGCACGACGATCTCCGGCGCGAATGGAAGCGATGTCACCACGACCCAAGGCGCGATAGTGCCATCGTCGGGACCATACGGCACACCACGAGCCACGTAATCGAAAAATTCCCGCTCGACGCCGTCAACGCGCAGGGTTGCGGGGCCGGGTCCATCGCTCGCGGTAATTCCCCAACAGTATTCGCCGTAATGCGCGAAGTGATGGGGGTTGCGAATCGCATACTGTTGCTGCACCAGCGTTGCGCGACGGCTATTTTCGAAATAGTCGATGCCCTTCTTGCGCATGAAATCGTCTTGGATGCCGCGCAAATCCAGCCACAAGTGCGAGAGTTGGTGGATGAAGAGCGGTCCGGCATACAGAAATTCAATGTCGTAGATCTTCTTCCACTCGTAGGATGCGCTCCATGCCGGGTAGCTTTCGCCGACCGGCGGGTGCGTCGGAGACCCGAGGGCCAGCACGTACAGCAGCAAAGCTTCGTCATATCCTTGCCAACGATAATCCAAGAATCCGCTTTCCGGTCTCCAGCCCTGGCAGACCGTGGGGCCTTTGTTCTGAGCCCATTGCCAATCCACGCGGCGGTACATCGCGTCAGCAAGCTCGCGGATTTCGCGCTCGTCCGGCGTATTGCGGTCGAAATACATGGCTGCCGTCAGGGCGCCGGCAAGAAGAAACGTGGAATCAACGGTAGAAAGTTCGCACTTCCAGGCGCGGCGGCCCGTGTGCATGTCGAGAAAGTGATAATAAAAACCGCGGTATCCGGTGGCGTCCGGCTCGGTACCTTGCGGGCTGTGTGAGAAAAACCTTAGTGTCGCGAGCGTTCTTTTAATTGCATCGTCGCGAGTGAGGAAAGAGCGCTCCACGCCGATGGGGTAAGAGGCCAACCCCAATCCGGTGGCGGCGATGCTGGCGGGCCAATCCGCTTTGGTCTTGTCTCGTACCAGCCCATTCTCCAAATTCGCTTCATGCAGGAAATAATCGAAGGTTTCTTTCTGAAGCTGGTACAGCATGGCTTCGTCGGACGGATTTTGCGAATCGAGCGGTGGCTTCACTGGCATTGGTTGATCTGCGTTCAAGCGAACTCGATGGTGATGGCCGCGACTGCATGAGGCGGCAGCGAGATGGACAGATCTATGTTCTGCTGTTCGTATTTCCACGGTTGGGGTTGTTTCTCCAGGCATGAAGCGGCCTTCAACTGCTCCACTTGCAGCGCGTTCAAATAAAGCGGTTCGCCCATGGCCTGCCACAGCCGTCGCGGGTTGGCATGATCCTCATCGATTCTTTGTATGTAAACAACGCGAGGCTCCGGCGCGTTTGCGATGCGCAGATTAAACAATTCCGTCTGAATGGGATGCCGCGGCATGGCGTGATTCGTCAGCAGGAATGTCGCCGCATTTTTCTTCCGAACCACCCACGCATTCACGGTCTCGTGGCTTCCTTCGACGGCGAGTGATTCGGTGCCGAGATGATGCAACAGCTCGAAGGCGCGGTACACCGGCTTCGGAATCCCATGAATGGTCAGCAGGCCAAAGCCGCCCTGAAATGGAACCGACGGGAAATAGTTCTCGGCGAAAATATCGCTGAAAGTCCAGAAGCTGTAACCCAAGACCAGGCCCGACGCTTCCATGACGATCTTGGCGGCCAGCGCCGCAGTGAAGGGCTCGTCATGCAGCGGGTCGCGCGGATTCGATGAAATATTCCATTCCGTGTAATACACCGGCAAGCCACAAGCTTGATCGCGGACTTTGACCGCGTCCTCGCGCATGACGCCGCGGGGCGCGTTCTGCAATTGAGTGAGCGTGTCCGCGCCTATTTTTCCGAAGGCATCCGTGGGGTAGTGATGCGTGCTGACGAAATCAACGGGGACTTTGTTCTGCTTGCAGAAATCAACGAACTCGGGAATCCAGGCGTTCTTCGCGCTGACCGGTCCGCCGACTTTTAGCAAAGGATCGACGTTCTTGATGGCCTCGGCGGTCACGCGGTAGAGCTTGAAGTAGTCTTGCTGCGTGCCGGTCCAAAACGCTTTCAGGTTCGGCTCGTTCCACACCTCAAAGAACCACTCGCGCACTTCCTTCGCGCCGTAGCGTTCCACCCAATGCGCCACCAGTTTCCCGATGAGTATGGCCCACTGGTTGTAATCCTTTGGCGGCGTCACGTTGGCTCGGTACCGAAACACGGTGGTGTCGCCTGAAGCGAGGGTTCCGGGCATGAAGCTCAGCTCCACGAAGGGCCTCATACCGATAGAGAGGAGGAAATCCATTATTTGATCGGCGTTGAAGAACGAGTAAAGGAGTTCGTTCTCCTCGCAAATAAGCGTTTCCATCTCGCCGGATAGCAGCGCATGAAAGCGCACGTGCTGAAACCCCAGATCGTTGTGGCACTGGATCAGTTGCGCTTGCCAGTCGGCGCGCAAGGCGAGCGGCGCATGGCCGCTCCCGACGGTATGCTCCCAGAAATGCGCAAAGGGCTTGCTCGCCTGCGAAAAATTGCACGTAAAATCCTGCATTCGTTCTCCCTACTGCGTCTCGATTCTACCGGAAGAGACTCGCACAAGGACCGCCGCTTCTTTTCGCGAGCCTTTCAGGACCACTCGATGACTTCCTTGATGGCATCAGGCGGATGCTGCTCCACCAATTGCGCGAACTGGCTGAAGGGATAACGATTCGTGATCAAGGCCGCGATGTGAGCGCCCCAGCGAAGCTGCGCCTGAGCCAAATCATCCACGCCCATTTGAAAGTGCCCGCGCGCGGCGTTGACGCTGCCCACCATCACCTGATTGTCCAAAACCAACTGCCGGACAAGTTCCGCGCCCGCAATTTGCAACGGATGGTCACCGCCGGGAATGCCGGTGATCACATAAGCCCCGTTCCGGCCCAACGCATCCAGCAGATTAAATTCCAGCGAAGCGATTCCGCTGGCATCGAGAACCAAATCCATCGGGCCGATTTTTTTCTCCACCTGGTCGGCGGGGACCGCGCGGCCGTCCACATAATTTCCCCCCATCACGTTCAGCCACTTCGGGCGAGCGCTGGTGGAATCCACCACATCCAGCCCGTAAACTTCAGCCCCGCGAAGCCGCAAGACCATAGAGGCGAGTAGACCTACCGGCCCGAGGCCGGCCACGAGGCAGCGGCGTCCGACGATCCAGTCCGGAGTGGTGGCCGCTTCGGGGACGCGCACAATCTGCAATCGAATCGCTTCATCAATTCCCTTCTCCACGATTGAAAGCGGCTCCATCAGCACGCCAATGGCTTCCAGTTCGGCCGGCACGCGCACGACGTACTGCTCCTTATCAACTACGAATTCCGTTTGATAGCCGTCCAACCAATGCAGGCCTCGCTCTTTATATTTTCCGGTCTGGCACATATCCGAGCGGCCCACCAAGCAGGACATGCACTCGCCGCATCCGCGCCTGACGGTGAAAACGGCGAAGTCTCCCCCTTTCACGCGAGTGACGGACGCGCCCACTCCCACCACTTTGCCGAACATTTCGTGGCCGATGACCAGCTCTTTCTGACCCTCGGGAGCATCCGCGCGCCCGCCCGCGACTTCTTTCCTGTCCGTGCCGCAAATGCCGACACGAATGATCTTGACCTTTATTTCATCCGGCGCGGTGACGGAGGGCTCGGGCCGGTCCACGATGCGCGATCCCGGTGTGCCGGGAATGATCGCGATAGCTTTCATAAATGTTTTTCACCTTTCAATATGCGCCCTCTGCGGCACCTGAAAGAAGTTTATCACCGTGCGCAAGACGCTTTCGGGCCGAGCCGTCAGCAGCGACTTCGCGGCTGGCTGACCCTATCGTTTTGATGCTGAGAACTGTCGGCCCGCCTCTCGGAAACAGTTATTCCCAAACTGGGGCGTGGACTAAAGTGTCGCCTAGGGTATTCACATAAGCGAAATACAGGTTTCGCTGGAGGCGAATGCATCCCGCGATGTTCTAACTTAGGCTATGTTTGAAGCGGGCGCTACACCGGGTAAACAGTCCGGCCGAACTGGTCGAAAAGTTCGCGTTCTGATTGCAGATGATCATTCGATTATAAGAAGGATCGTTCGCTCCACGCTGCAAGCAAATCCGCGTTTCGAGGTTTGCGGCGAAGCGGAGAACGGCGCGGAAGCGATCGAGGAAGCGAAGAAGTTGAAGCCGGACGTAGTGGTTTTAGATGTGAGCATGCCGGTGCTAAACGGGTTTGAATCCGCTCGCGAGATCAAAAAGACACTGCCGGAATCGGCGATCGTAATCCTATCGCAGAACGCGGACCGGCATTTCGTTGAAGAAGCCAGGAAGATCGGCGTCCAAGCTTACGTGGCGAAAACAAGGGCTGGCGAGGCTTTGGTAAAGGCGGTCGAAGGGGCCGCGCTGGGCGATGATTTCCTTCTAGTGGATTGAGCTACTTACTCGACGGGCGCTTTCGCGATTTCTTAAGGTAGGTCTCGCAAAGGGTAGAAATCCGGACCAGCATTTGCTAGTATTTTTTGCCGCACCCCCACGGTGATGGATCCTTGCAGATTCAGTTGCTACTTTCCTTGGGCAGGGAGTTGTCGTGGACCCGAACAAAGGCAAGAAATCCCAAAAACGCAAGCCGGCCCACCAACGCACGACAGCCGCAGAGCGCGAACGCCGTCTAACGGCTGAGGCCGTCGAGGCCACCGCTAAATTCCGCGCCTTGTTCGATCAAAGCCCCATATTTTCAGGCGTGATGTCACTCGACGGGACGGTCATTGACGCCAACCGTCTCTGCCTGGATGCCTGCGGCTACCGCGCAGAGGAAGTCGTGGGCCGCCCGTTCTGGGAGTGCGGCTGGTGGCGCCTTAATAAGGATGCGCAACGCAAAATCCGTGCCGCGACTGCGCAAGCCGCGCAGGGCACGCCTTACCGCGAAGAGTTGCTCTACCATTGGGCGGATGGCTCCGAGCGCGTCGTGGATTTCTCCCTGCACCCGGTTCGCGACGACCGGGGCCGCGTCATCTTTCTCCATCCTACCGGCACGGACATCACGGAACGAAAGCAAACCGAAGAAGAGCTTCGGAACGCTCGCGCCGAACTGGAGAAACGCGTTGAGGAACGCACGGCGGAACTGAACAAGGCAACCGAGAGTCTGCGCGACCTTTCGGCTCGCCTGCTTCATCTGCGGGATCAGGAAGCGCGGCGCATCGCCCGGGAGCTACATGACAGCGTGGGGCAATTACTGGCGGCCATCAGCATGAACATTGGGGTAGTAAGCCGGCAGATTCACAAGCTCGACGAAGCGGGAGCCAGAGCGGTCACGGAGAACGCGGAACTGGTGGAGCAAATCAGCGCTGAAATCCGCACCATTTCGCACCTGCTGCATCCGCCGCTGCTGGACGAAATCGGCCTGGGCTCGGCGCTGCACTGGTACGTCGAGGGATTTGCCGAACGCAGCAAGATCAAAATTCAACTCGAAATACCCAAGGACTTGGGCCGCCTCCCCACGGACATGGAAACCGCAATTTTCCGCATCGTGCAGGAGTGCCTGACCAACATTCACCGCCATTCCGGGAGCAAGACTGCCACGATACGTGTGATTCCGGGAGATCACCGGATCCTTGTTCTGGCTCAAGACTCCGGCAAAGGCATCCCTGAGGAGAAATTGCAGGTCACTTCCGGGGGCCGCCGCGGTGTCGGCTTTCGTGGCATGGCCGAGCGCATCCGCTATCTAGGCGGCCACTTGAACATTCATTCGGATAGCAACGGGACGATCGTGACCGTAACCCTGCCCGTGGAACAAGCCGCCGAAGCCGTGGGAACCGACTAACGCTTAAGACTTGAGCTTTAGGTCTTTTCATCAGAAAACTTCCCCACCTCGCTTTGCTGGCCTGTGAAAAACCCAAGATAATCCCCAAAAAGGGAATCTGAAAAGTGAGCAAAAGTGAACAGATTGCCGGGACACGATTCTCTACTCTTTTGGGGATACTCTTACCCTCTGAACTGGCTGGAGGCAAATGGAGCAGTTATGAGCGACTTGGAAAATCCTGGATGGCGGGAGAGTTACAACGAGGCGTTGTCGGAATTTGATCCTGGGAAACTGGTGGAGCGGGTTGCCGACGCAGAAATGTCGATCTTGTTTCGTATGCAAGCGTTACAGACAAGTTCCGACGGGCATGTGGAGCGGAAGGCTATAGGCGAAGCTTTGAACGGTT
>Ga0209116_1000171_pt1 | contig 13522 bp, 12 predicted proteins | sample BlaSpr_A8_OM2_O1_FD_187975 | JGI IMG/M metagenome (GOLD analysis project Ga0209116, IMG submission 187975) | Forest soil microbial communities from Thunder Bay, Ontario, Canada - Black Spruce, Ontario site 2_A8_OM2_O1 (SPAdes) (version 2) | ecosystem: Environmental > Terrestrial > Soil > Boreal...
GGAAGCACTACACTGATCGGACTTCGCGCTAACTCCTTTACCGCCTGCAGCGGATCATGGTACACGCGGCATCGTTTGCTTTCTCCCCGCTCTCTCTCTAAAATACGCAGATGATTTTTTTGCGCGACGACGACCATCACCAATCGGGCAAGACCCCGAATATCGTCCCGTCGACCGACGCCAGCAGGAAATTTCTATTCAATACAAATGAGCATTTCCGCAAATCCGCCATCGCTGTAACTCATTCAAAACAAACGGTCGCATTTCTATTCAATACAGCTGAGCGCATGAAAAGATCCGCCAGCGCCGTGACTCATTCAAAATCAATGACCGCGCAAATTTCTATCCAATACAAATGGCAGCTCCACGACGCACTGCCTCTCGCCAAAAAAGTCGCAAATTCCGCCCTCCGGACCCCCCGCGCATGATGCAAGACTGGGCCGCCTGGGCAATCGAAACCGCGAAGCGCCGCGGCGCCACCTACTCCGACGCCCGCGTAATGGACATCCGGCAGCGCGAAATCGGCACCAAAAACGGCGCAGTCGGCACGCTAGTCGAGTCCGAAACCCTCGGCATCGGCATCCGCGTGATCGCCGGCGGCGCCTGGGGATTTGCCTCCACCGATCGCCTCACCCGCGAAGGCGTGCAAGCCTGTGCCGCTGAAGCCGTGGCCATCGCGAAAGCTTCCGCGCTCGCGAAACGCGCCGACGTCGCCCTCGCCCCCGAAAAACCGCACGTGGACACCTGGCAGAATCCCTTCCTCAAAGATCCCTTCCGCATCCCCGTCGAGCGCCAGATTGCCGTCCTGCTAGCCGCCGACAAAGAAATGATGCGCGTAAAAGGCGTTACCCTCGCCGAAGGCTCCATGTCCTTCAAGCGCATTGACCAGCTCTTCGTCTCCAGCATCGGCTCCGTGATTCATCAGGTGAAAATGCATTCTGGCGCGGGAATTGTCGCCACCAGCTTCGCAGGCACCGAAATCCAGAAGCGCTCGTATCCCAATAGTTTCGGCGGCCAGCACGCTCTGCAAGGCTACGAGCTGGCAGAAGCGCTTGATCTTGTCGGCAACGCCCAACGTACCGCCGACGAAGCCGTCGCGCTGCATTCCGCCGCGCAATGTCCCGAAGGCACCAAAACAATAATCCTCGGCGGCTCGCAACTCGGCCTGCAAATCCACGAATCCATCGGTCACCCCATCGAACTCGATCGCGTCCTCGGCCAGGAAGCGAATTTCGCCGGCATGAGCTTCCTCACCATCGAAAAATTGCGCAAATTAAAATATGGTTCGGACATCGTCAACGTAGTCGCCGACGCGCGCCTCGAACACGGCCCCGGCCTCGGCACCTTCGCCTACGACGACGAAGGCGTCCCCGCGCAGTGCACCCCCATCATCACCGACGGCCTCTTTACCGGCTACCTCAGCAATCGCGAGCTGGCCTCCGCCATCGGCGAAACCCGCTCCGGCGGCACCATGCGCACCGAATCCTGGAATCGCCTCCCCATGATTCGCATGACCAACATCAGCATCAATCCCGGCACCTGGAGTTACGACGACTTGATCGCCGATACCGACGACGCGATCTTGATGGAAACCAACCGTTCCTGGTCCATAGACGATCGCCGCTATCATTTTCAATTTTCCACTGAGATCGGTTGGGAAGTGAAAGGCGGCAAACGAGGCCGCATGATAAAAAATCCCAGCTACAGCGGCATCACCACCGAATTCTGGAACCGTTGCGACGCCATCTGCTCGCGCGATCACTGGACGCTCTGGGGCACGCCCAACTGCGGCAAAGGCCAACCAATGCAAACCATGGGCACGGGCCACGGCGCCTCCCCAGCCCGATTTAGAAATATTAAAGTGGGAGTCGCCTTTGCAAAATAGCGCCGGCCTGCCTGCCGGTAGGCAGGCGTCTCGCCGGCTCTTTGTTGTTGAACTTGCAGTTGTAGCGGTCAGTCCCGTTTCGCGGGACCGCGCAGCCGTCGCAGTCGGTTTTGACGTTGTCTTGGACTTCTCGTAACAATTGAACGAGAACAAAAACTGAAAATGGCAAAAGCCAAGAAAAAATCGGCAACCAAGCGGCCGCAAAACACCGCCGCGCCGCAATCCTCAAACCATCCCAGCGGAGCCCGCTTCACCGCCGCCGAACTCGAGCACCTCGCCGACCGCATCATCCGCTGGAGCGACGCCGACGAAACCGAAATCGAAATCGACGCCACGGTTGACGCGCTAACCCGCTTCGCCAACAACACCATCCACCAAAACGTGGCCGAACACACCCTGGGCATCTCCGTCCGCGCCGTGGTAGATGGCCGCACCGCCCGCGCCACCACCAACAAAACCGACGAAGAATCCCTCCGCCGCGTTCTCGCCGCCGCAATCAGCCTCGCGCGCAACGAGCCCGAAAATCCCGACCTGCTCCGGATGCTCGGCCAGCAGAAATACCAAAAAGTCTCGCACTTCTATCGCTCCACAGTCGCCGCCACTCCGCAAGACCGCGCCCGCGCCGTCGCCCGCGTCTGCAAAATGGCGGACGCCGCGAACCAAACCGCCGCCGGGATTTTCACTACCGGCTTCGTGCAGACCGTGCTGGCAAATTCCAAAGGACTCGTCGCGCGCCACGACCACACCCGCGCCGAATTTTCCGTCACGATTCTCGAAGACAATTCCTCCGGCTGGGCCAAAGCGAACTCGGCGGACATTCTGAATATTGACCCGGACGCGTTATTCGAAAGTGCCAGCGAAAAAGCCGCGGGTTCCCGCAAACCGCAGGAACTCGAGCCGGGCCGCTATACCGCGATCCTGGAACCGCCCGCCGTGCTCGATCTGGTGGGCTCGATTTTTTACGATTTCTCCGGCACCGCGATCCTCGACAAGCGTTCCTGCCTGAACGACCGCCTGGGAAAAAGGATTTTCGGAGACAACATCACGCTGTGGGACGACGTCTATCACCCGCTGCAAATCGGCGCGCCGTGGGACGGTGAGGGCTTGCCGCGGCAAAAAGTCTTGCTCGTGGATCGCGGCGTGCCGAAAAATCTGGTCTATTCGCGCGCCACAGCAAAAAAAATGAAAACCAAACCCACCGGCCACGGCTTCACGCTGCCGAATGAATTCGGCGAAGCCCCCATGAACTTGGTATTTTCCGGCGGCGATAAATCCGTGGACGATATGATCCGCTCCACAGACCGCGGCGTCCTGGTCACGCGCCTCTGGTACATCCGCGAGGTAGATCCCTACGAAAAGGTATTGACAGGCATGACCCGCGACGGCACGTTCCTCATCGAAAATGGCCGCGTAGCCGGCGGCATTCGCAATTTCCGCTTCAATCAAAGCGTCATCGAAGCGTTAGCCAACGTCGAGATGCTGGGCCCAGCCGTGCGCGCCGCCGGCGAAGAATCATTCGAAATGGTAGTCCCGGCCATGAAGATCAACAATTTCCATTTCAGCGAAGTAACAAAATTCTGAAATTTTGCGCCACGCACGCCGATTCGCCGCAGAGCATCTTGGAGTGCGGCGGCTTGCCGCCGCCTTTTTCTACGCGCAGCTTGCTTCGCGTGCAGTGATTTCGCGCGTGGATGATTTCGTGCGGAGCAAACTTCGCTTCGGCGAAAGAAGCCGTGATTTTCCGTGCGGAAAAACGTAGGGTGTTACTTGGTGAATTGCAGGCTGGTGATCGCTCGGGAAATTACGTTTTCCTGAATCTGTACGAGGTCAGTATCCGCAAGCGTCATCCCAAAAATCGTGTAAACGTGATCACCGCGCGGGATGTAAACCACAACTCCTGACCAATCGCGCGAATCGACACTGCCGCGAAAACGCCGCTCCGTCGCCGAGAGTCCCGAAATCATTACCTGCTTCTCGCCCAGCGGACGAAAGTTCTCCATGATCTCGTGCAATCTCTGTTCGGTCGCGGCAATATCGTTCGCCAACGACTTTCCCGTCGGCGCTTGCCCAATCAACAGGTAAGTATTCTGGTCATCGGTTCCCAGCGCCGTAATCGATCCCGGCAAAATCGTGCGCGCGCCCTCAATCAGCTTCCACGTCGGCGGTTTGTACATCCGAAAACCATAAGTATCGTTCGTGTAGAGATTGCCGCTAACTTCTTCGTGCATCGGCTCAGGCGCAGCAGGCTTCGGCGCGGGCGCTGATGCTGCGACGGAAATTGGCGCGCTCGACGTATTCGAAGAAGGCGATGCAGGCTGCGCGGAATTCGTCGCTGATGTGGTTGGAGCGTCAGCGTGCGGATACTCTTCGATCGAGTTCGCTGCGGAGTCAGCGTCTGAGTTCCTGGCCGGCGATGGCGCAGAAGCGTGCTCGACCTTTTCCGGTTTCGGGGTTGCAGGAGTCGGAGCTGCAACAGGCGTTTTGGCGGCTGCGGATTCGGATTTCTTCGCCGCGTCCGCAGCAGACTTCTTGGCCGTCGCGTTCGTGGCTTCGGGCTTCTTCGCTGCGTCCGAGTTCGGTTTCTTCGCGCTATCTGCTTCGGGCTGTTTCGCGGGGTCTGTGACCGTGATCGAAACGACCTGATCTTTCTGCACCACGGCGAATCCGTAGCTGGTCTTCACCTTGAAGGAATTGTCCTCGAAGCCGACGATTGTACCGTTGATCTTCGAGCCGTCCTTCAGCTTGATTTCGTCCGCGCGCGCGGGCGCAGCGAACTGCAATAGAGCGAGCGCAGCGAGTCCAGCGACTGCCGCGACCGATATGATCCTTCGACCCATGCGTTCGAGTATCGCGCCGGAGCGCGTGACGGGCAAGCGCGCGCACGCGATGGTTGCTTGTTTAGTCAGCAAGAGTTGGATGGAAATCATGCGCGCTGCATCGCCAAAAGCCCGGCATGAAGCAGTCGCTACAATATCGGCCGATACGTGGACCGCTTAGCGCGGGCCGCTCTCACTTCTTTTGCCGCGCGCCTTTCGAGCTGACGCGCGATTTGCGCGGTGCTTGAGATTGGGGCTTTGCTGCGGAGTGAATCGCGCGCAGTTCGTGTTGCAGCAGCGCGAACTCGGATTCGAGCGTGCGCAGGCTCGCTGTAGCCTCGCGTAGATTGTTCGCGCGGCCCAAAGCTTCCAGATGGCGCGCGGACGCGACGGCTTTGGGGGCCCCAAAAATGGCCAGCGAACCTTTCAGCAGGTGCGCGGCGCTAGCGAGTTCCGCGGCGTTCTTCTTAGCCACCGCGCTGCGCATGCGCCCCAGCGCTTTCGGAGTATCGGCGAGGAACGTTGCCGCGAGCGAGCGAATCAGCTTTTCATTTCCACCCGTCGTGCGTCGCAGATGCGTGAGCGCATCTTCGTTTTCGGCGGCCGCATGTGCGGAAGAATCTGCCGGAGCCTGCGCCGCAACGGATGGCGCAGCGGCTGGTGCAGTTGCTGCACCGGGTTCTGCAGCGTGCTGAGGCTGAGAATGTGCAGCAGTTGAATGAAGATTCCGCGCAGCCGATTCGACGGCTTTGTAGAGCGTCTTCACCTCAACGGGCTTCGCGAGAGATGAATCCATGCCCGCTTCGCGGAAACGGTGTTCGTCGTCCGCGGTGGCGTGTCCGGAAATGCCGATGATGATCTGATGTTTTCCTGTGGCTGCTTCGCGACGGCGAATCGCGGCGGTGGTCTGCAGCCCAGTCATGCCCGGCATTTCTTCGTCGAGCAGCACGACATCGAAGTCGTGCTCTTCCAGCGCGACGAGCGCGCGGCGTCCGTCGGTGACGCCTATGGCGACGTGTCCGCGCTTCTTTAACAGCTCAATGATCAGGTCGCGATTGAGCTCCGCATCTTCTGCGATGAGTATGCGCAGGGATTTTTCGGCCTTCTTGTGCGAGTGCGGCGTTTCTTTGTCCACGGATTTGCTCCGCGATGCAGCGGTGGTTACATTCTCCGCGCTTTGCGACACGCGAGGCAAGCGGAACCAGAATCGCGAACCGCCGCCCTTGCGGATTTCCGCGCCGATCGCCCCGCCCCAGCGCTCGACAGTGATCTTGCAGAAATAAAGTCCCAGGCCAGCTTTGCCGGCATGCGATTTGCCTTTCGAGAAAAGCGCGAAAAGTTGCTCGGGACGCTGATCGGGCGGCAAACCGGGACCTTCATCATCTACGAATGCGAGCACGAAGCCCTCGTGATTCTCCAAACCAATTGTGACCGTGCTAGCTTTGGGCGCATAGCGCATGGCGTTTTCGAGCAGATTGCCGAGGATGCGATCGATGCGCGAAGAATCACCGACAACGCGCCAGCCGCGCGAACTGCCCGCGTGAGCGCCCAGTGACAAGCCAATCTGGCGCTCGCGAAATGCGGGAGAGAATTCTTCGATCGCTTGTTTGGCGCAGGCGAGCAGGTCCGGCGCTTCGGTGGCGCTGGTTTCGCGCGATTGCTGCGCGGCGAGGTCGCTGGAAAACGCTTCGAGGATGCCGCGAATCATCCGCTCCTGGCGCTGCGATTCGCGCTCGCCGGCTTTTATGTATTTGCGCAACGCAGCTGGAAGATTTTCGCGCTGCAAAAGATTGAAAACTCCGTTCATGGCGCTGAGCGGCTGGGTGAGGTCGTGCACGATGCAGTGCAGCAGAATTTCTTTCTTCTGAATTTCCTTGAGAAGTTTTTCGTGTTCGAGCAGGGAATTGCGCGCGGTCTGAAACCACTGCTGCTGTTGGCCAAAAGTTTCCGAGAGGTTTTGCAGCAGCAAAATGCGTTTTCCGTCGAGCGAGCGTGCGGTGGCTTCCATGGGAATTTCGCGGCCATCGGCGCCGCGTTCGATCCAGTTGCCGGAATTGGCCGAGCCCGGCGAACGCGTGCGCCAGAATTCTTCGGCATCCACCAGGAAATTCTCGAGGAAGGATGATTTGCCGGCGAGGCCGATCGGCTGGTCGCTGTTGGGCTGCGCGCCCCAAATATTGGCGCACCAGTCGGGCCATTCGCCGAGTAAGCGGAAATCCCCGTCGCCGAGATATTCAAATAGCGCACATCCCTGCCCGGCGAGAAACGATTCGAAGATGGAATGTGCGGGCATTTATTTGGCCAGCATCGCCTGCGCCAGATGCAGAAAAGCTTTTTCGACGGCGTCGCCGGTTTTCGCGCTGGTGTGCTCGAGCGTCCAACCCACTGCGGTCAATTGCGCTTCGCGGGCCGGATCAATTTCCCACTGATCGGTGAGGTCAGATTTATTCAGCGCCAGCAGCGCGGGAACCTTTCCGACTTCGGCCACCACGCGTTCGTTCAGCGCCAGCGCATCTTCCAGAGTTTGGCGGCGCGTGCCGTCCGCGACGAGAATATAGCCATGCATTCCGCGCAAATAGGACATGCGCATTTTCTGAAACACGTCTTCGCCGTAAATATCCCAGAGAACCAGCGTTAAATCTTCGCCACCCGTGTTTACCACTTTCTTGTCCACCTTCACGCCGATGGTGGTGTGGTACTGCTCGTCGAACATGCTTTCTACCAAGCGGCGCACCAAACTTGATTTGCCGACGGAGAAGGAACCGAGCATGCAGACTTTCTTCTGGAGCATCCGGATAGCTCGCTCAGTTAACCGGAGCAGCGCCGGCGGTTTCCGCGGCGGGCAGGGGCGAGAGTGTGAGCTTGAACGTGACGCTACGATTGAGGCGGCGCCCTTCTTCCGTGCTTTCATCGTGCAGAGGCTGCGAGGTGCCGACGCCGCGCGGCAGCACACTGGCAGATTTGACGCCGTTGCGCAGCAGCGCAGCGCGAATTTGGTCGGCGCGCTCGCGGCTGAGAGGTAGGTTCGCGGCTTCAACCCCGGTGATATCAGTGTGCCCGACTAAATCGACAGTGACGATTTGATGCAGAGGCGCAGCTTGCGCGACGAGATCGCGAATATTCTTCGCAGCTTTGGTGAGATTTGCTTCCTGGCCAGCATCCAGCTCAGCGCGGCCGAGAGGGAAGAGCAGGACGATGGATTCGAGCGTGCTCTTCAGTGTGTTTAATTGCTGTAGATTGGAATTCTGCAAACGTGATTCGTCCAGCTTGCTAACGCCGGCAATCCACGGAGCTTTTTCTTCGAGCTGCGCGATCCAATTCTGCGGGGCGCTGCCTTCGGGAATCAACTCGCCGTCTTTTGCCGTGAGCGTGACGCCCGCTGGAGGATGAAGCAAAGCAGTGGCTCGCCGGGCCACGATGGCGTCGTCCAGAGAATAGTAAGGTGCGAGCTGCAGGTCCGCGCGATCGGGATCGAGACCGGCCTGCGAAACCAGTTTCTTGGGATCTTCGGCGAGAGGATCGCGGAAGCCCTGGACGTGGAACGTGCGGCCGTTTTGGGTGTAGGAAACCACGACGATACCGGGCTGTTTGCGCAGCTCGGAAAGGAATCGCGACCATTCGACCAGCAAGTACGTGGAGTAGGCGAACCAACCGATCACCACAGCCGCAGCGACGGCGCCCGTTATGATCGCGGCGCGCGGACGCTTCCGATCCGCGGGTTTTTCGCGATACTGCGTTTCGAGCAAGCGCGCGATTTGCGATTCGGCGGGGCGGAACGGGCCGGGATCACCTTTGAAATTGACCAGCGCGGAGCTGTACAAGCGCTGCACTTCTTCCAGCGTTTCTTGCATCGCCAGGTTGTAGGTTTCGGGCGCGTGGCCGCGGATGGCCGCGGCGATGACGGCGTTGGGTCCGCTGACGACGCGAATCTGCAATTCGTCGAACGTCATGTTGCCGAGATTTTCGGTTTTGCCGGACTGAAAGGAATCGCGCGCGAATTGTTGAATCGCAGAGAGGAGCCCCGCGACCATGTCGGCGTCCTGCGCGGGAGCGGAGGGAGCGACGACGTGGTTTAGCACGAGGCCGGTTTCGCGATGGATCAGGAAAACCTGTTCGACGCGATAGAGCAGGCTGTGCATCATCACAATTTCGGCAAAGGGGCGGCCGGTGCGAAACGATTCGATGCGCCATTGGATGCCGCGCCAGGAGAGGCTATGCTCGAGCGCTTCGTTGAACGATTCGAGCATGCCGCGCAAAGTTTCGGTGATGGATTTGCGGATGGCCGGACCCATCACGGGGAAAAGCGCGTCGGCAAGAACGTGCGGATCGCGGCGCACGGACTCGCGCAGAGTTTCCTGAATCGTGGGAGCGAGCGCGTCAGCGAGGGCGAGGTCGTCGCCTTTCTCGCGGCGCATCTGAATCGCTTCGGCGACGACGGAGCTGACGTCCTGCGTGCGTTTTTCGAGATTTTCGAGGCGGTCCTGAATCGCGGCGATGCCTTCTTGTTCGGGCGCTACGAGTAGGTGGCGCAGCTCTTCGAAGGCGTGGTTGTTGTCCGTCGGTTTTTCCTGGGCCTGCGCCTCGAAGGCGCGGCGTTGCGCTTGCTCGGCCATATTGGGAGGATGAAGATCTCGGCGGCGGGTTCAGATGGCAACCCGCTGAATCCGCGCGCCAGCGACGCATAAGCCAGCAGCGCTTCCGGCAACCCTCGGGCTACTCTCCGGGCAGCTCGAATTTATTCTTCAGCCGCAGCGAGAATTCGTTGAACAAGTCGGCAAGGCCGGCGCGGTCGGTTTTTTCGTCGCGCAAGACCTCGACTTCGCGGTTCAGGGCCGCGGTGGAATCGCGGCGCAGCTTGTCAATTTCGGCGGAGACTGACTTCGAGTGTTCGAGCAGCTTGGCGCGCAATTCCGCGTGGCCGTCGGACATCTGATCTTCAAGCTGCGAGAGCTTTTTCTCGACGATTTTCGCGCTGTCCTTCATTTCGCGCGTCAGTTCTTTCAGGCCTTCGGCGCGCTCGGACTTTTCGGTCTTGATGCGCTGCCCCAGGGAGTCGGTTTCTTCCTTGATGTAGTTGCTGAGGGTGTCTAGGCGCTTGGTCATGTCCTCGCGCAGCGTGTCGATGGCCTTGGTGACGGTGTCTTCCAGGCGAACAAAGCGCTTTTCGTAATCGCGCATCTGCGAGCCAAATAAGATGTCGCGGATCTTGTCTACATTGGCGCCTTCCGCGTTTTCCTTGGAGTTTGAATTGTGCATTTTTGCGTCCGCCGGGGATGCCATTTTCCTACCTCTCCTTTGCATGCCCTTAGCGCGATGCCGGGGGGACCGTCGCGAGGAAGGGCGGGGCATGGGCGGACATTACTACGAACGGACGCGTGCCGCAATATACAGGTGGTTAACGGAGGGGACGAGCGGAGTAATGGAAGTTCTAGAACAGGAGCGTGTAACAAAATGAGACCAGACGGTGTGGTGGGCGAGCGCGGGCGACGGAGTTGACAGTTAAGAGTTGACAATTGGAAGTGATGGGACTCGCACGGTACTGAGCTGGGCGGGCACGGCATTCGCCTACGGCCGGCGCGACTAGCGGTCGAGAAAGGCGCGCAGGCGGGCGTAGCCGGCGCGGCTTACTGGCAGCTGTGTGCCGTTTGCGAGCACAGCGACGTGGCTATCCTTACCGTAGGGCTCGACTTTGGTCACTCGTTCCAGGTTGACGATGTAGGATCGGTGGATGCGTAGGAAGCGGGACGGGTCGAGCGCCGATTCGAGGCTGGAGATGGTCTGCTGCTTCAGATGCTTTTTGCCTTCGGCGGCCAGGGCGACGTAGTCGTCTTGCGCTTCGGCATACTCCAGCTTGGCGACGGGAATTATGAACACGCGCGTCCCATCGCGCACGGCAATTCGGTCCAGGAATTGCGCGGGCGGACGCGCGGCTACCGCTAAATCTGTTGCGGAAGGCGTGGCCTCGGGTAGCTTGCCCGCCAGGCGCTCCTTGGCGCGTTTCAGCGACGCCTCGAAGCGGTCGGCGCCGAAGGGTTTCAGCAGATAATCCACGGCGTGAACTTCGAACGCTTTGATGGCATAGCTATCGTAGGCGGTGACGAAAACGACTGCGGTGTCGCTGCCGATCAACTCCAGCACTTCAAAGCCGTCGAGCTTGGGCATTTGAATATCGAGAAACATCAGGTCGGGCTTCTGCTCGGTGACGATTTTTACGGCTTCGAAGCCGTTGGCGCACTCGGCGATTAGTTCGATTTCGTTGTGCGCGGCGACGAATTCGCGCAGGACCTGGCGGGCGAGTTCTTCGTCGTCCACAATCACCGCACGAATTTTTGCTGTGGCTACGCGGGTCATGCCGATTGCTCCTCGCTTTCTGTGGGCAGAGTCAATGCGACGCGGTAACGATCGCCTTCGGTTTTTACGGCGAAACTGGCTTGATTGCCGTAACGCGCTTGCAGACGCTGGCGGACATTGACCAGACCGACTCCGCTTTTGCGGCGCGGTGGTGCGTCGGGATCGAAACTGTTTTCGACTGTAATAGACAGCGTGCCGTTTTGCGCGCGGACGTCGAGGTGGATCCAACCACCTTCGACTAAGTTCGCGATACCGTGCACGACGGCGTTCTCGACCAGAGGCTGCAGCAGCAGCGGCGGCACGGGAACGTGCAGCGCGGATTCATCAATATTTTCTTCCATTTGGATGCGCGCGCCGAAGCGAACTTTTTCCACGGCGAGGAAGGCGCGGATGAGGGAAAGCTCTTCTTCGAGCGGGATTGCGGATTTTTCGCCCAGGCCTAGGGTACGCCGCAGGAAATCTCCCAGCAGGATACACATTTCACGGGCCTTGGACGCGTCGGAACTCGTCAAAGCGCTGATGGAATTCAGGCTGTTGAACAGGAAGTGCGGATTTACTTGGGCTTTCAGCGCGCGCAGTTCGGCGTCGCGCGCCAGGACGCTGGCTTTCATCACGCGGGCTTCGGCGTCGCGCGAAGCTTCCAGGGAGATGATTACGTAGTACAGAGTTACCCACAGCAGATAGAGCAGCAGGCCGGTGACGGTTACCAGCGGAACTTCCGGGCGGAAGCGGTGGCTCAATCCCGGAAAATATTGCATTCTTGAAAGCGTGCTGGCGAGGCTTTCGGCCGCGACAGCCCAAATGATGCTGGCTACGAGCGCCGCGCTGAGGTGAGTGGCGATTAACCGGCCGAGTCCATATTTTTCGAGGGGATTGCCGCGGCAGGAATACCACGCCGAAAGGCACAGAAACGCGTACAGCAGGCAAAGCGGCACGGAAAGGACAATTGCCTCGTGATCGCTTATCTCGTGAGAAACGGTGAGCAGATACGCCAGCAGCCCCGCGATGGGGACCCACGCGAGGAGGTAAATTATGATGCGGCGCAGTTGGCTGAGTATGGGATGCATATTCGCGAACTAATTCTTTACGACGATTCCGCCCATCAGGCTGGCGCCTTTCATGATTAGACGCTTTTGCGGCGTGCCGGCGATGGCCGGGGCTTGCTGATCGGTTTCGTCCACAAACGCGCCGAACAAGCTGATGCCTTCCATGGAAACCAGCCAGGTTTCGGGAACTTTTATTTCGCCGCCACCCATGAAGGACATTGCTTCGATCGTGGCGGAATCGCCTTCCATGTCCGCCTGGCGCAGATCAATTTGAAAGCCGCCCATGACAGACAGAACGCTTCCGCCTTTGAATTTCTTGCTGGTGATGCGACGTTTGAAACCGCCCAGAATTGCGACACCGTTGAAATCGGCGTCCGGAGAACCTGTGCGGCTCCAGCGATTGAAAATCTCTGGCCACTGCCACCTAGCAGTGCCATCGGGCCGGTTACCCGGACCGGCGGCTTGCAAGATCATCAAGACTCCGATAGCAATGACAACCAGTGGCCAGACGGTATTGAAGCGGATATGTGCGACGCCGAGATTTTCCAGAACAAGCAGAACTCCAGACGCCAGCAGAATCCCGCCGAAGAAGCCTCGCCCCCCGCGGCCCCGGCAATCGATAACCATCGTGGCCCCGGCGCCGATCATGACTACTGGCCAGAAATAACTTAGGACGCGGTCGGCGTTGATGAGGCCTTGTTGATCGAGCAGGAGCACAACTCCGGCGGCGACGATCAGCGCGCCGAAGACGAAGCTCCAACTGTAGGATCGATTGCTTCCCATGATTGTTAACCCCTCCGGGATGCGGAGAAGCGATTTTCCTGTGTCGCCAGCAAGATTGCGAGCCCCAGGCCCACGAGAATCAGGGGCCAGTAACGCAGCACCTCTGCCGCGCTGGGCAGATTCAGGCGCATGGAGAGGATATTCCAAATGTCGCCGACCATCATGGAAAAGAGCCAGAGGTTGTCCAAGCGAAGATGGCCGTAGCCGAGCTCGCCGAGCTGGAAGGCGATACCCAGCAGGATCAGCAGGGCTGCTCCGGCGACCGGGATGCGCGCGCTGGAAAACAGGGAAATCATGGGCGAATGGCCATTGGCGCTGGTCATGGTGTTGTCTCCGATTCGAATTGCGTTGCCGTTCATGAGGCGAGAATAGAGGAACGGGAGAGGGGCGTCTTGGCTTATTCGGCGAATGGCGGCGGATTACCGGCGAGTGGTGGCTTCGAGGAGGCCGGGGAGGTGAAGGAAGCGAAGGAAATCGAGGAGGTAGAGGAGGAATTCTGCCACAGATGCAACCGGGCACCGAGAAATTGGGGAGCAGAGAGGCAGGGAACTAGGGAGGATCCGGCATACACACTTCGCATGTGCTACGCCATGCGAGGCTGCTGTCGCGAAACATGCGCCCTACGACAGGGTCATGCCGAT
>Ga0209116_1000179_pt1 | contig 13391 bp, 9 predicted proteins | sample BlaSpr_A8_OM2_O1_FD_187975 | JGI IMG/M metagenome (GOLD analysis project Ga0209116, IMG submission 187975) | Forest soil microbial communities from Thunder Bay, Ontario, Canada - Black Spruce, Ontario site 2_A8_OM2_O1 (SPAdes) (version 2) | ecosystem: Environmental > Terrestrial > Soil > Boreal...
GGCCACACCTACGCGCAGGCTTACAATCCCTACACCGGAACCTACGCCGCGACGTCGCAAGGCCACAACGCCTACAGCCAATGGGGCAATTCGGTGGTCACCAACGGCGACAACTGGGCAACCGCACAGCATGTGACCAACGCGAACGGCTCCGCGGGATCGTTTCAGACTTCGAAAGGCAGCGAAGGCGCGGGCGTGACCGGTAAGAACGGCAACAGCGCATTCGTAGCTAAGGACGCCAACAATAATAATGTGTACGCGGGCGCCGACGGCAACGTGTACAAAAAAGATTCGAACGGCGATTGGAGCAAATGGGACAACGGGAGTTGGACGCCGGTAGATCCTTCGACCGGCGTGGCGCAGACCAAGAAAAATTCGCAGAACCAGAATCTGAGCGGCGCGACGCAGAAGAATCAAACGCAAGCTCCGGGAACCGCGCCGTCTTCGTCGTCTGGCTCGCAGGCTGGGAACGGGGCGCGCGCGAACGGGAAAGATTCAGGACAAACGACGCAGCCGTCGTCAGGTCAGGGACGCCAAAACCAACCAGAGAAACCGACGCAACCTGCTACTTCTCCGGCCGCACCGGGCGGCGCGGCATCATCCGGCACGATGGGCCAACTGCAAAACGACGCGGGCTCGCGCGCACGGGGCGATCAACTGGAGCAGCAAGGGCACAGCGGCGGAGCGAGTGGCAGCGGCCGAGGTTCGGGACGCGGATCAAGTGGCGGCGGACGTTCGCCGCGTCGTTGATCATGTGTTGAGAATTGTGCGAGAAGCGCCCGGCGGCCATTGCCCGAAGGGCACGGCAGGTTATGCCGTGCCCTCAGGACTCCACGCATGCCAGTGACAGATCAACTGTCGCCGAACTTGCCTCAGCCTATTCGTGGTCTTCCGCGTTCAGTTCCGCCGACACCGGCGTCAGCGTACCGAACAAACCGTCGGCATAGCCGTTGATGCCCGCCGCGAAGAATAGCGCCGGACCGGTGGAAGGAGTGGCTTCACTGCCTGCTTCGTTGCTCCCTCGGTTATCGAACTCCAGCCCCCACAGTCCCGAGATGGCGATCGGTGCGCCGCTGGCGTTCAGCAGGTTCCCGAGGAACTTACCGGTGGTGGCGTCAAACGCCGCGATCGTTCCACCGAAGCGGTTGCCGATCAGCAAATCGTGGCTGAAGAATCCGAAGTCCTGCGGTGCCAAAGCGACTCCCCAGGGAGCCATCAGCCACGGGCCCGGTTCCAGACGTTGCACGAGCCTGCCGTTGGCGGTGAAGACGTCCACAAAACCGCACTGCTCACCGCAAGTGTCATCGGCGGCGTTCTTGGTCGAATTCTGTTTCGCATAGGTGACCACGACGGTGGCGCCGACGGCCTGCACATTGTAAGGAGCAAAATCGCGCGGAATCAGCTCGTCCTCGAAGGCTTCCGGGGAGACTTTTACGCGCGTGAAGTTCGTATCGAATTTCTCAATCCGGTTCTGGCTGAAATTGGCGGCGAGCAGGAAATGGTTGCCGTCCATTTCGACCCAGGAGAGGCCGGTGAAGACCGCGCCTTCTTTCGATTCGTCAACTTTGTTGATAGCCGTCGACGTCCCGGCCGCGGTTACGGGCGTTGCGGGGGGCCCCCAGGCGGAAATCGTGCCGTTCTTCGTGGAGAAAATGAATGCCGCAGGATTGTTCGGGGCCAAGGCGAAGTCGGAGGTGCCATTGAAGATGATCCCGGTTGGTTCGGAGGGACCTTTGGCGCCCGCGGAATTAGGAATGGTGACAACCAGCGGTACGGTGGCGCCTGCTCCACTGTGCAAAGTGGAGGTCCCGGTTCCGGCGTTATTCACCCACCAAGGACTCGCAGCGCCGCGCGCCACACCCCAGGCGTTTTTAAGATTCAGATCGACGGTTACATTCGTACCATCGGCGTTGTCGGGCTGGGAAACGTCAGACACCAGATTCTCCTGCGTGTAGTGTTGCGCAAACGTAGCTACCGGAAGAACGGCCAACACGGTGCCGGCCAGGAAGGCCTTCACGACTCTTGTCGAATTTCTCATCGGATGTATCTCCTATAGGAAAACCGTTGAATTCGTCTGGTACGACTGCTCGGCCGAACCATGGCGATGCGCATCCGGCGGACTTCCCGGATTTTCGGATACGCCCTACGGACGCTACACCCGCAGCAGGGCCTTGCTTGTATTTCGGCGGTCACTAGCTCGTAAAATGATCGGTACCTACTGCTGACAAGAAAGTGACAATTCGCAATCCCCCGTTCACCAAGGACGTTTGGATCTCCAGGCGAGGGACCGCGAGACGATTGCTGGAGGCTGGGGATGGAAAAACGGGGCTGGACCAGGATCTACAATCGCTCTAGGAGTTCACCATCTGGGTGGATTGACTAGAGACAGGCTGCGCGCGCGGAAATCTCACAAGAAAGGTTGTCCCGGAAGCGCCGGTACTCTCGACCGCGACCGAACCGCCGTGGTCGTGGATCACTTTATGCACGATCGCCAGCCCCAGGCCCGTCCCGTTCGATTTGCCGAAACTGACAAACGGCTCAAACAAAGTCTGCCGAATCGAGGGCGACACGCCCGGGCCGCAGTCCGATACGCGAATCTCAAAAAATTCGCCCACCGATCGAATATCGACCTCGATCGCACCCTCCACCTGAGCTGAGGCTTCGCAGGCGTTCAACACCAGATTAAAGAGCGCTCGCTCCATTTTTTGCGGATCGAACACGCCGGCCAGGTTTCCGGAGGAACGGACAGAGATCGCTCGCGCCTTCATCTCGGAACGCACCCGGGCCGCGTCCACCGCCCGGCGGACGGTTTGATCGATAGCGGCCAGACGCGGAGCAATGGATACGTCCTCGCGCGACAGCTCCCGGAGCGAATCGAGCAGGTCGGTGATTTGTTCGGCGGCTGTTTTGATTTCGCCATAAATCTCGTCGCGATTCAATTTAAGCTTCTCCGCTTCGTAGAGGAATTCCGCGTTGGCCACTACGGCAGCGAGGTAATGGCGGAGGTCATGGGATATGGAGCGCGCGGCCCGGCCCAGTGCGGCGACTCGCTCAGTTACAAATCGACGTTCTTCGGACGCCCGCAGGTCTGATCGCATTTTCGCGAAGGCCGCACCAAGTTCGGCAACTTCGCTGCTGCCCGCCGGGTTTACCGAATACGAGTAGTCCCCTTGCGCGAGGGCTCTTACGCCTGCGACCAGATCATCCAGCGGTCGAGTAATCGTCCGCGAAGCAAGAATGAGAAGCAGACCCGCCACGAGAATAGCGGAAACGCCGAGCAGCACAATCCGGCGATTGAGCCTCGCAATGAACGCATTCGTGGGTTGCAAGGGCATCAGCACGTAGCACTTCACGGCCGGAAACCGCCCCTCTTGAAACGAAACACTGGCGACCTGGTAGGGAGTTTCGCCCAGGAGTATTTCTCGAGACGCGGATCCCGTGTCTGCACCCTGGGCGATCAAGGCCCGCAAACCTCTCATGCCGGCGGTCGAAAGCGTGGTCGCAATAATTTCGTTGCCGGTGGCGAGAGCGATCTGGCTGCCGGACGCGATCGAAAGTTGTTCGGCGACGCTCAAATCAATTTTATAACCAATGGCGATGTTCCCGAGCTGGCGTTGGCTGTCGTCGCTACCAGCCAGGATCGGACGCAAAAACACGCGGTAGAGTTGACCGTTGCCGTACCACCAGGCCGTGGAGTCTCCGTCCTCGACGGATTTCTTCAGATCCGCTTCCGCCAGTCCGGGTTCCCATCCCGGGGTGGACATATGAAAGGCGAAAATACGGCCGTCCGAGCTTGAAAGGACAAAGAGTTGGCTGCCCGCCAGCTTCCAAAAGGGTTCGGAAGCGTCTTGAATCGTCGGTTCATGCTGCGTAGCCATCACCGCCTTGAGGGTCGGCAATTCTGCCAGCAGTGCGGCGGTCTGGGAAAGTTGCACATCGCGCTCCCGCTGCAACACTTGGAAGGCGTGGAGCGACGCTTCGGTGCTCTGGCGCACCCCTTCGCTAATTTCCGAACGGACCGTATGGCGGACGACCAAGAGAACGGCGGCCAGTAAAGTACAAATCGTCAGCAGTGCGGCGACCAGCAGTTGGGTTCGTAGTCGGAGAGAAGCCATGTGCCTCGCGGCCGGAGTATTCTATTCGCCCCGCGGATTCGCTCGATCGCCAGGTAGGAATTTGTAACCCGAGCCGTGCATCGTAAGAAAATAACGCGGGTTAGCGGGGTCGGGTTCGAGCTTTTGCCGCAAGCGCAGGACGTGGTTATCCACGGTGCGCGTGGTTGGGTAGTTTTCATATCCCCAAACTTCATTCAACAATTCCTCGCGGGAAATAACCCGGGAAGGAGATTTCGCGAAGTATCGCAGCAGTTTAAATTCCTGCGCCGTAAAGCTAAGGGGTTTCGATCCGTTGGTCCCGATCATGGAGGTGAAGTCGATGCGGATCTCATCAAACGCGAGCACATCATGCGCGCTCGCTTGGCTCGTCGGGACCAGCGAAGCGGATTGGTCTCCACGCCGCATTGCGCGCCTGACCCGCGCCAGCAGTTCTTTGGGACTGAACGGCTTGGTAACGTAATCGTCCGCGCCAAGCTCGAGCAACAAGACCTTGTCCTCGACCTCATCGTTGGCACTGAGCACGACGATCGGTACCGACGCCGCCTGGGCCTTGAAGGCCCGGCATACTTCTTTCCCTGGCATGCGCGGAAGGTTCAAATCCAACACCACTGCGCTCGGAGTTATGGCGCGGAAGCTCTCCAGCCCGGCTACGCCGTCTGCGGCAAGCTGTACGTTCAAACCATCCGCCTCAAAAAGGCGCTGCAGCGTGCGCTGCATCGGCCGGCTGTCCTCAATCACTAGCACTGTATCCATTCGGTCCCCTGCGCCCATCGCCGCTCGCGACGTCGAGCTCCCGGTTAGCGGGTTAGCCACTAATTTTTATTGTACATCCGCCGGCCACCTGCCAGCTTGTGGTTCGCTGGCGTCGGCACGCGGTCGGTCACGAAGGCCCATGTTTCGGCGGCGGCCAATTCAAAGACTTCCGGAAGCCTTAGCCTCCGGGTCCAACGTAAAGAACTGGCGCGTCCATCTTGTCGCTTCGCTGTTAGCCAGTTGTCAACAGGGCGTAAATTCGTAATCTGTGCCGGACGGGAGCTGCAGCACCGCTGACCGACGAACCGGGCCAAAAACCAAAGGGCTACTGGTCCCTATCGGTCGTAATCAGACTGGGGAGGAGGCACGTAGTCGAGACCGTACTTATTTTTGTGTGCCGGTCTTAGGTCTGATGCTTCGCTGACGCGAATTGCTCCGAGCGCGACATTGGCATTCAATATCGACACAACTCGCGTAAGTGCTTGGAGCTCTTCCGGGGTTGCAAGCTCGTACCATATGTTTAACCGATAGGAACCCTCTGGCACGTCAGGAATGACCACGTGACCGGAATGGTTCGAGACCGCGAAATAATTAGTGTCGAGCGCGATGACCACCGCGCTCATTTCGGCATGAATGTTGCAGAAAAGAAAGCTCACTCCGGACCGATCGAAACGAACCGAGCGCGACATACCTGATTCGTATAGGCCTAGATCGAAGCGTCTGCCGTCATAGAGTGAAAAGATATTGTGGAAGAATGGATCCTCGTTCGGAAATACGACGAGAGTACCTACCGGTACGACCAGCAGGTGCGGCTCGAACGTCTTATTCCGTTGCACGAGCCGGGGTGGTTGGTCTCTCCCCGCGGGAGGCACTGCTGGCGGCTCCGCGGCGCGATCCAGTGGCGTAAGCCAAACAACTACGTTCGAGGCGTCGCGAACTGCGGTGGTGGAGGTTTCCACACTCTTGTTCCCTGCCCGGGTAATCACAAAGTCTGCTGAGACCGAATGCCGCTGCACCGGCACAGGCGCAACACTTGGTCCAGCGACCAAGAACGTCAAACAGGTGAGCATGTAAAACGTCTGCTTCATTCGACTGCTCCCATCAGAACAGATAACCAACACTAAGCGTAATCTGATTGGCAGAATTTGCGTTGCTGTCCAGGGTGTAGGTCTGCAGGCGGCGATACTCGACGGAAACCAGGACATCGGAACGCACGCGGTAAATGAAATTTGCAAACGGGCTCAGGTTGCGAGAAAGCAAACTGCCATAAAATGCCCCAGATGCAGGGAATGCTCGCAACTCACTGGCGAACGGGTTATCCAGGCCGTAGGCCAGATTCACTTCGAAATTGGTCTTCGGCTTAATCTTAAGTTGAAGCCAGCCCCCCACCGAATCCAGCCCGTGGATGATGGTGTCCGCATTGGCGATTGGCCCCGACAATATGATGCTTTGGCCGATGCCCCCGCTCAATCCTCCCACTGCCCTGCCGCGATAGGCTTCCGCGCTCAAGTCAAAGAGGGATCCTAAGGGGAGGGTCGCGTCGAAGGTTGCGGCCCAGCCATCGACCTTTCGCCCGAAGCCCCAGTTTTGGCGACCGTAGTAGCCACCCGATCCTAACGTCAAGTCTTTGCCAAAAACCTTTCCGGTCCAGGCAATGCGTGAGGCGTACGCGGGCTGACCCGACTGTTCGCCCACGGTCGGGGACCTGTATTGCTGCGTAGGAATATCTCCCGTCAATGAGTCGAGGATGCCGGCCTCCAGCAGCAGACTTGAGTCCGAGGAGAGATGAATGCGGTGCTCGACGCGGATTTGAGGTGTCCAGGTCCATAGATTTCCGCTGTAGGAAAGTGCCGGTATGGCTAAAGACGCCAGCGACGTCGGCGTAAGCGGACTGATGAACAGCGCATCCTGCCCCGCGACCAGCGAAGTATTTTCCCAGTCAAGGCGGATCGTCCCAGTGCGCAAGCGCACGATACCAAGAGCCGAGCCGTTGGGAATGTCGGGAAAACCGCCAGCAAAATCGAATTTCACATTCGCGCTGGTGCGCGCTCCAGCGATGTCCGGCCCAAACGCTTCGATTCCAATCTGCGACTGACGGAGCGATCCCGAGAATGCTCCGGATGTACCGGGTGTGGCTGCCGGGGTAGCCATCTGCGGAAAGTCCAAATTATCGACGGCGCCCCGCGTTATGGCGGTATTGAGCAGTACGATTCCTGACAGACGAACCCGGTACTTCGATCCGCTTTCGACCTTGGTCTGGCTTTGTTCGACCACCTTGTCGTTTAACAAATGTTCGTCGTCTCGCAAATCCGAGATCTGTTGCTCTAGGGATACTCCGGTTTCCTGGGTAACAGTTATCGCCGGTTGGGATTGGGTGGAGATTGCGGTTCGACGTGTTGACGGAGACTTCGAGGTGTCGTCGGCTTGGACGGTCGCCAAGGCCAATGCTGAGTTCGCGCGGTTCAACTCGGTGCGAAGCGCCTCCGTTTCGTGCTGCGCTCGCTCGGCGGTCAGGCGCACTCGGTCCATCTCTTCGTTCAGCGTCTGAACTTGGGCCTGGAGCTGCCGCACGGAGGCCGCCAAAGACTTCACGTCAATTGTCTCGTCGGCGGAGCGCGGAGATTCACTTTGGCCCCAGGCAACCGAAGGCGAACACATCAAAATGCCGACTGCCAAGAGTAGGTTGAAGCAAACCGGGCACCATCGATTCGACTGCATGGAGGACCTCCTGACGCTTCGTTCGAGAGCTCTGTTTTGTTCCTGACACACGGGCCTATTTCAGAGTTCTTGCTGAATATTCACGCGGCCGATACGACCGGGCCCTGGGTAAAAATCGCTTCCGAAATGGCGCTAGTTCCGCTCCGGCAAGACTTAGAGGAAGACACCCCGGTTTGGTTTGATGCAGCTATCGGCTGTGCGAGCTTGCTCATTTTTCTGGACGCTTTGCCGGCCGCCCGGGTCGATCTGGGATATTCAGGCGAAGAGACACAAACCTTACAAAAACGGGACACCCATTTAACTCCACCATGACAAGTCCCGCCGAAGGCGGAGATACCGTGACGGCTCGGCAAAAGAACCCAATTCAACTTACAGGAGCGTTATGGACCAGACAAAAAGTCTAATGAACCGCCGGTCACTCTTGCAGAAAGGGGCGATGGCAGCGGGCGCGGCTACGGTAGGCGCAGCATTGATCGGCAGCGAGACACTTGCCTTCGGCCAGTCGAGCGGAAGCAGTCTGACGAAAGGAGACATCAACATTCTTCGATTTCTGGCTGCGGCGGAACTCATCGAAAGTGATCTGTGGACTCAATACGCAGAACTGGGTGGTCTGACCTCGGGAGTGCCGATCGAGGTGGATATGAACCAAACCCTGAACGGATATCAGACGGCGCTCTCCAACCTCGATCCCGATGGTCCACAGTACATTACCAGCAACACGATCGATGAAATCAGCCACGCCAACTTCCTCAACGGGTATTTGGAATCCAAGGGCGCAGACCCGGTTAACTTCGACGAGTTCCTCACGCTTCAAGGCAGCCGGGCGACCGGTGCGCAGAATATCGGTCGTCTTACCAACCTGATGCACCTGAATGTGGATACCAGCTGGTTCATCCGTTACCGCAGCGCGACGAACCCCGACTTTGGCGCCACTTTCCCGCAAGCCATCACCATAACCAATCGCACGGCCATTCCGATCACCGATGCTGATTTCGGCGACGCCAACCACATTCAGGTTATCGCCAACACTGCGGCGTTCCACTTCGGATATATCGAACAAGGTGGATCGAGTCTCTACCAGGCGCTCGGCCGAAAAGTCACCAGTGAAGAAGTATTGAAAATCACGCAAGCCATTGGCGGGGATGAGATCGCACATTTCCTGGAGTGGGTCGATTTCGCGGGCAATGGTGTGCAGCCAACGGTCGCTCCCGTATCGGACTCCGGGCTGACCTTTCCTAATTTCTTCACCAAGGGTCCGTTGTTCCAGCCAAGCCTGATCTTCCCGGTGCCGTGTGAATTCATCAGTCCGAATCTGCCGCATTGTTCGGTGATTCGACCAACCAACGACGAATTCGCTGGGGCGCAAGCAACGATTGCCTCATTCACCAGCGATGGACTGTTTGTTGGTCAACAACCGAAATTCCTTCAGCTCCTCAAGCAGATGGCGGTGGAAGCCGACGCTGCCGTACGCGGCCTTTAGCCGGGAGCGGCCATCCGCATAGCAGGTTTGCCCGCGCCTCGGCATCCGAGGCGCGGGCCATTTTATGTGCCCTTCTCCATCTCGACAAACTCATTCAGGTTTGGTTTCCCACCGGTCTGTAAAGTCGCGAGTTGGTCCCCTATTCGCAAAGTTACTCGGAGAAAGAGGGAACGGAGAAAATCTGTGGCGGAGGATGCAGTCACATGCGAACCATTCTCCACCCAATTCCCTGCTAACAGGGATTAATACAGGGAATTTTCGGACTAATCAGGAATGAACCGACCATGAAGTCGAGGATCCAGAACGCTTTAGAGCCTAGAGTTTTGTCCATAGCTCAAACGGAACAGGGAAAATTTGCTGAACAACAGGGGTGCCCAATCCCTGATATGGAGGTTAAGGAGCATCGCCGTCCACTCCGTCGGGTAGGGGCGGTTGTACGTTGGGATCGGATCGCCACTCTGCAAGCACCATTGTCTGGGTATCTGGGCAGGCCTGGATGATCGACCAGGAGACGACGCACACCTATGCAAGATGTGGACGGCGCCGATTCGACGACTCTTGGCTGGAAGAAACGAGGAGGGTATTAGAAGTGGGTGAGTGATTCGGTTGGCCGAACTGAATTCGCGGTCGAACCTGTCCGGGCGGCCCCCGGAAGTTTCCTGCACACAAAGGAAACCATCGGCGCGGCGGAGATCAGATGCTGCAGTCCACTCAGGCGCTCGAAGGCGCCGCTCACTGTTACTAAACGTGAATTGCTGGTGCGGCGGAACGGACCCCAGGCATAGCCCAGTTCCCTTTCGAAGGAAAATCCGCATCCAACCATCTGCTTGCGAAAATCGATGTACCTGATCGGAAAACCGATTAATGGATGTGAACCGGTGCTTCGAAGAGAAGGAGCGTGGTGGTAGAGAAGCCCGCGCCATGAGGCACGGTTCCAGCAAACGCCCGCGAGACGAGCCCCAGGTTTCAGGACCCGAGCAAATTCGTTAACAGCCCAAGTGGAATGAACTACCGGTGCGACCTCGATGCACAGGGCGATGTCGATCGATTGGTCCTTCGCAGGAAGCCGATCTCCGCCGGCATCAGCGACAACGCATTGGGCCTGGGGAATGCGCGCTTGGCAAGCTTCCAAGGATTTCAGATCGACATCTGTCGCGATGATTTGCCATCCCCGATCCGCGAACACCTTGGACCAGCGGCCGCCCTCACATCCGACGTCTAATAAGACGCCCGGCTCAGTACTCCAAGAAAGCACGTGCTCAATCATCGATGCTTCCACACGATCGGCATACCTGCCGTAGCGGGTCTCGATCATTAACCGTTCCCAGACGAGGCCGGTTGAGGGTTCGGCTTGGGTGATGGCTGTAGTTTTCATCAGGCGTAGCGGTTCAGAGTCAAGCGGAGTGCGCCCTCCGCCTTTTTTAACAGAGGATGCTGTGGCGAAAACTGGAGCATCCGATTGACCAGGCCCCAGGAGAAGCGATTTGCGAAAGGCCGAAGGAACGGATTGAAAACAAACGCACGATGCACCGGGGTGGATTGGAATCCCATTTTGACCTTGAACGCGTTCAAACCCTCCGCTTGCGAGACAGCCTGGACGGAACTAAGCCCATAGTCGACAACCCGAAATCTCTTTTGGACAAGGTATTGATGGGCCACATGATAGATGAGAGCGTTATTGGGCCTCAGCGGCAAGAATTCGTTGGCCGAGTAACCACCAATGGACACCCAGTCATCTACCGCTCTCACGACCAGGAACGCAGCGAGCCGGTCGCCTTTCATAGCACCTATGTAAAGCCGCTCCGAACGCGGCCGACGGAATGCGTCTTCGAAGCACCCTCGATGCTCAATGGACAGACCTGTGCGCTGCAGCGTGTCGCGGTAGGCGGGACCACCGAGCCTCAGTATTTCCGGCAAGTCCAGCGGTCGAATTTCAAATTCGTTTAATCCGCGATTTGTATCATAGCGGGCGCCCCTTCCAAGTTTCGCGAGGGAATATTCCGGATCGGTGCAGAGGTACAGGCAACTATTGGCCACGTGTTCGAAAGAAGGTTTTACGACAAAGCTCAAAATCGCAGCTCGAGATTTTCTAAAAACGGCCCTGATTTCTTCGGGATCAGGCAGATGGCTGGCAAAGGTTGGCTGTCGCAACATGGAAAAGCGTTCGTGACTGAGCCACAAGGTATTTTCGGATCCCGAGACGACTCGGTGGCCGCTCTTCCGCAGCTGTTCAGCGTAGTCTTTTATATTCATGCGGGGAGTTCCATCGCTCGCACCGGACTGGACCGCCGGTGCCGATCCTCGTGCTGCGGTCGTGGATAACAGGAGTGTATTGGGACGCTAACTGCTAGTCGTCGCCAGCAGCCTTCTGCAGCGAACGAACCGGCTCTGAGGATATTTCGGACTGGAGAAGCGTCTGATTGACACGGGCGTAGCCGGTGATGATGTCCGCAATCTTGCGTCGCACCGAAACAACTCCTCCCGCCAAAATGAGGGAATAAAGTTGATCCAGTTCCGAACACAAGTGCAGCCAGTCCTTAAGCGCAGCCTGAGTTCGCTTGATTTTGGGGCAGGATGTTGCCAGGACGCCTTCGCTCCCATAGAAGAGCTCTTCGTCAAATTTTTCACCCGGCCGCAGGCCAGTAAAGCGTATCTGTACCTCGTCCTCGGATTTCCCCGAAAGGCGGATAAGGCTTCTTGCCAGGTCCAGTATTCTCACTGGCTCACCCATATCGAGCACCAGAATGTCACCGTGATGGCCGATGGCGGAAGCCTGAAGGACAAGTGCGACGGCCTCCCGGGTCGTCATAAAAAATCGCTTAATTTCCGGATCGGTAATGGTGAGAGGCTCGTTCTTCTCCAGCTGTTCCTTAAAGAGCGGAACGACGCTGCCGCTAGAGCCCAGTACGTTGCCGAATCGAACGGAGACACAGCGCATGCCATTGAGCGGCTTGGAGGAGAGTATGAGTTCACAGATTCTTTTTGTGGCGCCCATGACGTTGGTGGGATTCACCGCCTTGTCGGACGAAATCATGATAAAGCTGCGGCAACCGACCTCATCGGCGATGTTTGCTAGATTCAGGAGACCGAACACGTTGTTTCTAACTGCTTCATGAACGTTCGCCTCCATCATTGGCACATGCTTGTACGCCGCAGCATGGAAGATAACCTCGGGCCTATATTGAGAAAGGAGACTCCGCATGCTTTCCTGCTCGGCGACGTCCCCAACATGAAGACTTAACCTGGATCCATTTTTGCCGGGAGCAAGAGCGCGGTCCAGAAAAAATAGTCCGTTTTCACTCTGGTCCAAACAAGCGAGCTGGCCAGGTTTGTATTCAAGAATTTGGCGGCACAGTTCCGAGCCGATCGAACCGGCCGCGCCGGTGACCAAGACTTTCTTGCCGGCGATTTCCCTGCCAACTGAGGCCAGGTCAATATGCGCGGGTTCACGACCCAGCAAATCTTCCAGGCTCACATCCCGGATTTGGGTCACGGTCAGTTGGCCGCTAATAAGATCCCGCAATGCCGGTACCGTCCTATATTTGACGTCGGTGGCGCTGCAGATCGCGACAAATCTACGCATCTGCTCGCTGTTCGCGGAGGGTACGGCGATGATCAACTCATCAACGGGATAGCTTTTAAGCACTTCTGCGAGCTGCGCGATAGTGCCAAGAACTGGCACACCATGGATGCTGATTCCAACTTTTGACGCGTCGTCATCGACGCAACCGACGACCCTGCATCGCGCACCGGGGCGAGCAAGCTCGCGAATAATCATTTCCGCGGCAAAACCCGCGCCAATCAGTAACGTCTTCTTCTCCCACAGGCGATCACGGCGAGCCGATTCCGCCAAGGCGCGCGAAAGAAGGCGAACGCCACCCAGGGAAACCCCACTCAGGATGGCTTCGAGCAGAAACACTGAACGGGGGAACCCCGCTCCAAAGGGAACAACTTGCATTATTCCCCAAAACACAAAAGTGCCGATGGCAATCACTTTGGCCACATTGCCGGCATCGTTTACACCGGTGTACTGCCACCAGCCGTGGAGCAGGTTAAACCTAGCGAAGGCAAGCAATCGGGTGATGACGAGCACCAGGGCGGCGTAGACCTCGGCGTGGTCGGGCAGCGGTGTCGGCAGCGCCGGGGGCGGGACCACCCGGCGCTCGGTGGCCGGGGGCTCGGTCACCACCAATCGGGGCAGCTTGCGATCGGTCGGCCCGGCCGGCGCGGTGGGGAGGTCGACCACGATCATGTCCTTCTCGAACTGCACCCCGTTAGCCAGGAGGGTCCCGTCGCGTCCCATGACCAGGGAGTCGCCGTCGAAG
>Ga0209116_1000189_pt1 | contig 13190 bp, 14 predicted proteins | sample BlaSpr_A8_OM2_O1_FD_187975 | JGI IMG/M metagenome (GOLD analysis project Ga0209116, IMG submission 187975) | Forest soil microbial communities from Thunder Bay, Ontario, Canada - Black Spruce, Ontario site 2_A8_OM2_O1 (SPAdes) (version 2) | ecosystem: Environmental > Terrestrial > Soil > Boreal...
GTTTTCGGGCGTGGCGATTTTGCTTTGCGCGGTGGCGCTGCTGGCGTGCTTCATACCCGCGCGGCGGGCGATGCGCGTGGACCCGATGGAAGCGCTGCGCCACGAGTAAAAGCTACAACGGGGATTTCACCATCGTATCGTTGGCTTCCGGCCTACATTCGCCAACGAATTCTTAAGCTGCGTGTTTTCTCATAATTTCTTTGACCATGGGTATGAGATCGCGCGGGATCTGTGATTTTGCCACGTAGTCGCTAGCCCCCGCTTGGGCCGATAGTCGCGCTGCTTCAAGCGATTCGTGGTTCGTGACGATCAGAACTTCTGCTGAAGCCAACCTCGTGAACCGCACCAACGTTTCACTATGAACCAGTGATATAATATGCTAAATCATCAACACAGGGATGTCCCATTGCGAATAACAGTGAACCGTGTGCTTCTGGGCGTTTTTGTGTGCGTCAGTGCATTTGCCGGCCTTGCCGTGGCCGCGCGGGCGCAGACGACGGCTCCAAACGAATGGACCTGGGTAGGCGGAAGCAACACCGTAGTCAATCCCAACGGCCAGCCTGGCGTGTACGGAAGGTTAGGCACGCCCGCAGCGGGCAACATTCCCGGCGGACGTGACAGCGCGGCCACCTGGACCGACAGCAGCGGCAACTTCTGGCTTTTGGGGGGAGAAGGCTCGGATGCCAACGGAAACTTCGGTCTGCTGAACGACGTCTGGGAGTTTCAATTCTCCAAGCAGGAATGGACTTGGATAGGCGGAAGCAGCACGGTGCCGGCCAGTTGCGCAGGCAGCACCACGATTGCCTGTGGCCGGCCGGGAGTCTACGGGACCCTCGGCTCCGCCTCCGCGGCGAACATCCCCGGCGGACGAGGTGGGGGTTCAAGCTGGACCGACAGCAGCGGCAACTTCTGGCTCTTCGGCGGCTATGGCTTCGATGCCAACTCGACACTAGGCGAACTAAACGACCTCTGGGAGTTCAACCCCGCTACCAAGGAGTGGACGTGGGTGGGCGGAAGCAGCACCCTCGACATCAATGGCGGCCGGCCCGGAGTCTATGGGACCCTCGGCTCCGCCGCCGCCGCGAATATTCCTGGCGGACGAGACGGGGGAGGCACCTGGACCGACAGCAGCGGCAACTTCTGGCTCGTCGGGGGCGAAGGCTCCGATGCCAGAGGAAACTTCGGGCAGTTGAACGACGTCTGGGAGTTCGACGCTACCACCAAGCAGTGGACATGGATGGGCGGAAGCAACACCTTGCCATCCGCCTGCGCAACGCCCCCTAACAACGGGCTCTGCGGTTGGCCCGCCCTGTACGGTACGCTCGGAGTGGCAGCGGCGGGCATCAGCCCAGGAAGCCGCGTAGCTCCCGCCAATTGGGCGGACCAAGATGGCCACCTCTGGCTCTTCGGGGGCCTTGGCTCGGTCTTTTGGGAGAGTGATGATTTCACCGAGGTTGATCAGTACGATCTCTGGGAATTCAATCCATCCACCAAACAATGGGCATGGATGAGCGGAAACAGCACTTCAATCTGCGGCGAAAGCACCTCGGAAGACTGGTGCGGACAGAGCGGCATCTACGGCACCCAGGGAACTCCCTCTATTTCCAACATCCCACCCAGCCGCAACAACGCCGCCACTTGGACCGATACCAGCGGCAATCTTTGGCTTTTGGGCGGAAGCCAGACGACAACGAACCTCTCCGGTGGCATCTGCAATGACTTGTGGGTCTTCGAACCCGCCGCGAACGAGTGGGCCTGGATGGGCGGAAATGCTCTATTTGGCAGCTATAGCTGCTTCGATTTTACACCGGGAATATACGGTACGCTGGGGACACCCGCCGCCGCGAACAGTCCTGCCGGAAGATCAGGAGCTGCCCGTTGGATCGATTCCAGCGGCAATTTCTGGCTGTTTGGTGGCCTTGGCTGGGCCAACCCCGCAAGCCCAAATCCAGTTGATCTCAACGACTTTTGGGTTTACCAGCCAGTTGCTCCGGCCCCCGAACCGTCCTTTGAGGTGATCGCGTCCCCCAACCCAATCAACATCGGCGCTATAGGCGCCGGCACATCCACCACAACAACCGGGACTACGACGGTGAACATCCTGGTCGCCGACGGCTTCGATTCTAATGTAACTTTGACAGCCACAAGTGACACGTGTAACGGAGTCACCTGTATTACCGGAAGTTTCAGTCCGGCGACCATCACCGGCGCCGGCTCATCCACACTGACCATCTCCGTTACCGGCGCGGCGGTTGAGATTGCCAGCCCCATCCCTCTCACCGTCACCGCGACCAGTGGCAGCGCCTCGGAATCCATCCAGGTCATCGTGGACGTGACATCACTTGGGCAAATTCCCGCTCCGATCTTTTCCGTTCCGACGGGAACATATAACAGACCCCAAACAGTGAGCCTAAGCGATACCTTCACTGCCGATTACAATAACATGTTCATCTACTACACCACTGACGGCACCACACCTACAACGAGTTCACCCGTCTACGTGAATCCAATTACCGTAGCGTTCACAACAACGTTGAAGGCGATTGCCATCCCGGTTTTTGACTTTCAGAGCGCCGTGTCCAGCGCAACTTATACGCTTGTCCCCGCCGCTGCCACTCCCACCTTCCTGCCCAGTGCCGGCTCGTATTCCTCTGCGCAGTCCGTTACGCTTACCGACTCCACCCCGGGAGCAAACATCTACTACACCACCAATGGCAGCATTCCAACAACAAGCTCGACCGCCTACGGCGGCCCAATCACCGTTTCGACCACGCAAACGCTGCGGGCGATCGCTTCGGCCAACGGCTATTCGTTGAGCGCCGTGGCCACCGCCGTATATACCATCAACCTGGCAACGCCCAGTTTCTCCATCACTGGCACAGCAGTCGGCGTAGTTCCCGGAGCAACTACAGGAAACACATCCACCATCAGCTTGACGCCCTCGGACGGATTTACTGGCGTGATTAGTCTGAGCTGTGCGATCACTCCCAGAGCCGCAAGCGATCCTGCGACATGCAGCATTCCAGATTCTGTGACCATCAGCGGTTCTGCTGCGCAAACAACGACTCTTATGGTGAGCACCACGTCAGCGACTCCCGCTCTCAAGCGGACCGGAGGGTATTTCCGGCCGTGGGTGAGCGGCGCTCTCGCCTGCATCCTGCTCCTTGGCATCCCGGCCTCGCGGCGGAGACGGTGGAGCATCCCCCTAATGGCCGTACTGCTTTTTTCCGTCGTGGGAGGTGCGTGCGGCGGGAGTGGTAATGGTGGTGGCGGCGGAGGCGGAGGCGGAGGGAATCCAGGCACCACCCCAGGCACATACGTCATTACCGTCACCGGCATTTCCGGAAGCATTACGCAAGAGGGAACGGCACCCCTTTCAGTGCAGTAGCATCAAGCTTGTGAGATCCAAACGGAGTTCTCGGGCATCGGTCGGATGCCCAAGTTATCACATCGGCGGATTTGAATCCTGTGCCTGCGGGACGAAATCTACGCGATCATGGGCGATTCGAACGGGCTTTTGCCCCGCTAAATAGATGAATGACCAAAGCGATGATTGCGAAGAGAAGAAGCAAGTGAATCAGGGCGCCCGCCACGTGGAATATCACGAAGCTGCCGACCCACAGCACCAGTAAAACTAATGCTAGTCCCAGAAATAAACCAAATCGCATGGCCTCTCCGTCAAGAACTTCGATTCTTCCCGGGCGCACGTACGTATGTAGGTTATACCTGTGCTGCTTTCCGGCTGACCGCGTTACCGGTACCGCTGGAATCCGAAGACGCCTCTCCTGTGGACGAAATATCCTCCGCTCCCGTTTCTTTCATCACTTCTTTAGCGCGCTTGATTTCCTCGGAAGTATCGCAGTGAGCGGAAAGCAAGATCCCGCCGTTTTTGATTCGGCCTTCATAGCGCTTGGCTTCGTATTCAGGGATTCCCATTCCAATCAGGGCACCGGTAAAACCACCCACGGCGCCGCCTACACCCAATCCGGCAAGCGCGGCCATGATCGGCCCGGCTGCGATGAAAGGTCCTACGCCGGGGATTGCGAGAGCACCGATTCCTGCCAACAATCCGAGCGTTCCACCGACTACTGCGCCGGTACTGACGCCCGCCGTCACACCTTCGGGTGCTTTTGTGGCCTTTTCAGTTCCAATTTCCCTTGAACCAAGATTCTCCGGCATTAAAGCGGAGATATTCGAAGCCAAAAATCCTTCCTTGATTAGCTTGTCCGTCGCCAAATCTGCCGCGGGCACGGTTGTATATATTCCGAAGACTGCTGTTTTCTTGTCTTCCATTTCTTCTCCTTTAGGCATTGTCCGAGTTTCAAAATGGAGCACGGCGACAGTCTTTCACGGGAAATCGTCACCGTCGTTAAGCGCAATCAAGATAGGCTGCCCGGCCCTGCCTGAGAATGCCGATGAGCATGTATTTATCGGCAAATCTCACAGTAGAGAAAGTCCCAAGGTTCTGGTCGCGAATTCGATGGGGCCGAGGCACAATCTTGCGCGCGCCAGATCGAAGCAAAACGCGTCCCGGCTCAGTTATCTTAAGCTGCGTGTTTTCTCATAACTTCTTTGACCATGGGTATGAGATCGCGCGGGATCTGTGATTTTGCCACATAGCCGCTAGCTCCGGCTTGGGCCGAGAGTCGCGCTGCCTCAAGAGACTCGTGGTTGGTGACGATCAGAACTTCCGCATCCGGCGAACCTTCGCGGATAAGTTGTGTAGTTTCGATACCATCGAGATTCGGCATGCTCAGGTCCAGCAGCACGACGTCGGGCTTGAGGTCAAAAGCTTTTTTAATTCCTTCGAGTCCGTCCGCAGCTTCTCCACAAACCGTTAGACCTTCCTCGAGCTCCAGAAACATCCGGATTCCTTTTCTTACTAATGGCTTATCGTCCACGATCAAAATTCGCACGTTTGACATAGCATGCACCTCAATCCTATGAGATCCCCAAAGCGGGGAGGGTTAAATCGGGTTTTCAGTGTATGTGCAAAGCGGGGATGAACCGTTACGACACAGGGAAGCGAGGGCTCTTTTCAGCCAGGGACACGTACGGGGGTTCAAGTGCCTGAGCAACGCGCTAACCGTACATTTGGAGTACCAGGAAAGGACTTGTCCGGTAATCCGACTAACCGTCTAAGTGAAGATACTTGGGCTAGAATAAAATGGAACAGACTTCCCGTCGCAGAACATCGGATAGAATTTGATTTGTTTTAGGCTGCGAGACTCGTCGTTGTGAGGGATCTGTTCGTTTGGAGATTGATCCATGGCAATTCATGCAGGACCGCCGACGCGGAGATGGAAGCCCAAGTTAGTCGCACCTATATGGCACACTCTGGTCCTGCTGGCCGTCTCTGTGGGGCTTTTATGGATGCAGAGCCGCAGCCTGGCAGCCAGCGGGCAGCACCACGGAAACGTGATCCACTACCTGTCTGTAATTGTTGCCGAGTGGGCATTGTCTTTTTACGTATGGCTCGGGGGGCTGATCCCCGGCGCAACCCGGTTGCGCGACCTCGTGGGCGGACGCTGGAGCAGTATGAAAGATGTGTTGCGCGACATCGGTATCGCCGCGGCGTTTTGGATTGTATTTGTCGCAGCGGGGATCTTCATGAATTTCCTGCTTGGACCCAGCCATGTGGAGACTCTCGGATTTGTGAACCCGCGCGGCGTGGTTGAAGTCACGCTGTGGGCAATGATGTCAATGACCTCGGGATTCTGCGAGGAGTTGGTTTTTCGCGGTTACTTACAAAGGCAATTTCTGGCGTTAACGGGAAGCGGCGCGCTGGCAGTGTTGGCCCAAGCCATCCTGTTCGGTGTCGCCCACGCGTACCAGGGAAGTAAGCAGGTGATCACAATCACGCTGCTAGGGCTACTCTATGGAATCCTCGCACAGTGGCGCAAGAGCCTGCGACCGGGCATAATCTCGCACGCCTGGTCGGACATTGTCAACGTAATCCCCATCCGCTTTCCATGAAGTGCCGCGATCGAGGAAGGGCATTTCCTGGATTAGCTAAAGTGAAATAGCGATTGTTACACTCCACGAATCTGGGCTAAGTCCTGATTAACGTGGTCAGCGGACAAGTGGAGCGATGCTACCGCACTTGTCCGGTAATCCGACTACACATCGAAGTGAAAATAGTTAAAGCAGGCGCGCGCATGGGCGATAATTGCTTTCGCGAATCGACGATTGATGAACGCGATCACGGATGCCGATGCAGCCGAGTCCGACAAATGTAAACTCGAACAGCGCGATCGGAGCTCCTTCGTCGCAATCACCGCTGGGCGTTTCCAGCAAGCGAGTGCTGCCGTGGCTGATCGCGGTGGCGTTTTTTATGGAGTCGCTGGACACCACGATTCTGAATACCGCGGTGCCGACGATCGCGGCCGCGCTCCATGTCGCTCCTCTCAGTATGAAGTCGGTGCTGGCAAGCTACACCTTGAGCCTTGCGGTTTTCATTCCGATCAGCGGCTGGATGGCGGACCGGTTCGGAACGCGACGTGTTTTTGCCTCTGCGATCGGCATATTCACGCTCGGGTCATTTCTCTGCGGCATGTCGAGCAACATCCACGCGCTGGTCGCCTGCCGCATCCTGCAAGGCGTCGGCGGGTCCATGATGGTGCCGGTCGGGCGGCTGACTTTAGTGCGGACGTTTGCCAAATCTGAACTGGTTCGCGCTATGAGCTTCGTCTCCATTCCCGCGTTGATTGCCCCCATGCTGGGACCGATCGCGGGCGGCCTGATCGTGGGCTACCTTCACTGGAGGGTCATTTTCTTCGTGAATATTCCGATTGGCCTGATCGGTTTGTTGCTGGTTTACCGTCATCTGCCGGACTATCGCGAACACACCAATCCTCTGGATGTAACCGGGCTGATTCTTTTCGGATCCGGCGTCGCACTGCTTTCTTATGTGCTGGAAGTGTTTGGCGAGCACACGTTGAACGCACGCGAAATTCTGGGACTGCTGGTGCTTTCCATTCTGCTTCTGGCAGGTTATGGCTTCCACGCGATAAAAGCCGCGCATCCGCTATTGCAGCTCACGCTATTTCGGATTCGAACGTTTCGCGCGGCAGTCGTCGGCAGCTTTGTGACCCGCCTTGGGATCGGCGGCATTCCTTTTCTCTTTCCACTTTTGTATCAGGTTGGCCTGGGCTTCACGCCGATTCAATCCGGCCTGCTGATGATACCGCAGGCAATCGCGGCCATGAGCCTGAAGCCGGCGATGCCGCGGATCCTGGCGCGTTTTGGATACCGCGCGGTGCTGGTATCGAACACGCTGCTCATGGGCCTGCAGACTTTGCTTTTCGCAACCATTGGGAAGGGCACGCCGGTATGGCTGATCGTGATCGAAGTGTTCTTCTTCGGGTTCTACACGTCACTGCAATATACGAGCATGAATACGCTGGTCTATGCGGATCTCACCGAAGAACAGGAGAGCAGCGCAAGCTCGATTGCAAGCACGGCGCAGCAGATGGCTATCAGTTTCGGCGTGGCTTCGGCGTCGCTGGTAACGGTCTTTTTTCTTCCCGATCGCCACAGTTCCAATCCCGCGCAATTCATTCATGGCATCCATCGCGCGTTTTTTGTGCTTGGCGGGATGACGCTCCTCTCCACGATCGTTTTCTACCAATTAAAAAAAGGAGACGGTGAGACGGTGAGCGAGGGAAAGGGTCTACACGCTGGGTAAGGCAGGGTTGTCGAAAAGGACGGGCTTGAGGGACTTGTCCGGTTACGCGACTTATCAGGACTTTCAGGCATCTGGCGTCGGGAAATAGAAAAACGCTCGGACGGCTATGATGATTCCAAGACAGACTAGCGCCCCGCCTAATACGAAATCGTGAGCGAACGCGATCCGGGCTGAACCGGCAGCCACAAGCGCAAAGGCTGCGAATATCGTTGTCCGGTTGGCCTTCCACTTCACGCCGAGCATGATACACCCCGCCCGGGTGACCAATTATCGTCCGAGCGGGAGACGTGGAGTACTGTGGGCATTTGTCCGGTTATCCGACTAATCAGGCATTGAGGTCTAAACTTTATGGGACCTCACGTACTTGCGAAGGTGGTGCAGAACCGCGTCAGCGACGAGTTCCGGTGCTTCGCGATGCGGGAAATGTCCCACATTCTCCAACACGATCCGGCGATAACCTCCCGTAAAGAACGCATCGAGTCCTTCGGATTCGCTGGCAGCGTCGCAATTATCTGATAGGCCCTGAATCATCAGTGTTGGCGTCGCCAGATGCTGGACATCGCCGAGCCGCTTTTGCAGCGCATCGTAGCGGAAATCCCATGCCTCACCGGGTCGCCAGCGGGCACGATAAGCGTTCAGTGCGACCTCAGCCCAGTCCGGGTGTGAGAAACTTTCAGCAGTTCGTGCGAACTCGTTGTCGTCGAACCAACCGGGCGGACTCCACGTCTCCCACTGAATTCGAGCGAAGCCGACTGGGTTTTTGCGTACCGCTTCCGCGCCGGCCTCGGTACACAAAAGCCATTGATACCAGAAGCGTCTCGACTGCTCGAAGGACGGAATTTCGAATTTACCACCAGGTTGAAAGGCCAAAGCCAGAGCAGCGATGGCGATCACGCGTTCGGGGAAAAGAGCCGCCAGGGTGTAGGCCACCCTCGCCCCCCAATCGTGCCCCACAACGGCAAAGCTCTTGAGGTTCAGAGCATCTGCCAAATCCACAGCGTCCTGGGCTAACGCGACACCTGCGCCAACACGCGGCGTTTCTTTTGACAAAAACTCGGTCGGGCTGCAGCCGCGGAGAAAGGGCGCGATCGTGCGGAAGCCCTCGGCGTGTAACCGCTTCGAGAACTCGTTCCAACCCCGAGGCGCGTCCGGCCAGCCATGAAGCAAAAGAATGGGAAAACCGTCGGGAGGCCCGGCTTGTTCAAACGCGATATCAAGAATGTCGGTGCGAGCACGCTTCATCGAGCCGCCTCAGGCATCGTTGGGTCCACAACCAAGCGATTACTGCAAGTCCGCAATTACTGTAAAGCCCGCTCGGACTGGTGGTCAATTCGGATAGACCCAGCAATTCGAAACTGGATCTCAGTGTCCGGTAATCCGACTTACCAGGCGTTAGGAGCCCTAAGCTAATTGTGCCGGACGAATCCTAGCGCACCGCACATTTCCACAAGTACAAGCACTTTACAGAGCGTACTTTGTGGGTTGTTGTCCCAGAAGGGTCGCAAAAGCAGAAAGGGGCAGCGGTAACCCAAATGTGATTTTGCGATTCCTCCACCTTTGTAGGATCGTTCGAGGAATTGCAGCAATCTTCGTGTGAAAACTGAAACGAGTAAACCAGCGAGTACGCCGTCACGTCACCGGTGCATGCTCGGCATTCGAACTGCGATTGTTGAGCACTTTCCAACGCGGCCCGTTGCAGCAACGGGGGACCACTTACGACTTCGACCGACTGAATAGTTCCGTTCTTCCGAATCCGAAGCGCTAAATGGACGTCCCCGTAAACTCCAGCGACACGAGTGATCGGAGGATAGACGGGGTCGTGCAACTTGGCCAGGAACACTCCGGTTTGATTCGTATCGGAGCCAATCTCAGATTGCGCCTGAGCACTTCCGGAAAATGCGAAAAAGCCGATAGCTACGATGAAGAGCATCAACGACTGGAAACGACGCCACACGAACGGGAGTTTAAAACGAATGTTAGTGGGATGCAAACCTGGGTCGAGTCACAATCCGCGAACGGGCTAAGTCCTGATTAACGCGCTAACCGGACAGTGGAGGACTAGGACAGGGACTTGTCCGGTAATCCAACTAATCAGGAGTTTGGATGAATTTATGACAGCTTCACGACATTGCACTGTTGGGTAGTTCAGTGGGAGTGAGACAACTTTTCAAGCGTTGCGGCCAACGCCTTGTCCGTGACTACAAATAAGACACTCTGATATTTCACGAAATACATGCGGAAAGCAGCGTCAATTCGATTGGCTGGCCATGGTCGCGGGGGGCCGACAAAGCTATAGGAATATCGGCTACCTTCCTGCCGTTCAATCACCTTCAATCGTTCAAAATTCTGTGGACGCGGCAGAAAGAGAGCCTCGAAATCACCGCGGTCGGTTCGATATAGTGCGGCACCTTCCTGACCGTCAAATGTCCCATCCATCTTTGACAAGAGAATGCATCTCACCGAAATCTTATTCCTTTCCAAAATCCCAGATAGTGCGATTGCGTCAGGGTATGCCTGAGCGTTTGATGGCAACGCGGCTTTTAGTTCTTCTGGGTTGCAGGGTGTCGCCTGGCCCAACATGCCTTTAGGACAGAACAGTAAGAGTAGGAAAAAGGACAGTGAGAACAAGAACTTTGTGCGGCGGCTCATCGTGAATAACTCCTCCAATGTAGCTTCAATGGGTCTTTAGTTTAGCTCAAACTCCTGATCAACGCGCTAACCGGACAAGTGGGGTATTAGGAGTTGACTTATCCGGTAATCCGGCTGATCAGGATTTCCGTCCTCTCTGGTTCAGGCGAGTTGTTTTTCCAGCGTGAAAGAAGATGTGAGCTGGATGGCTTTGTGCAAGGTGCGGTACAGCGGGCAGTGCATGGGGTAGAGGCCGTGCACGCGCTCGACTGTTTCGAGCGATTGTTCCGGGGCCACCAGGCGCATGGCTAAATGGATGCGGCGGATGACCAGCACGTTTTCTTCCGTTTCGACTTCGCCGGTCACTTCACCCACGAGCTTGCCGTTGCTGGCATCAATGTGGCGCGCTTCCAGCGCACCTCCGAATGTGCCGAGCATTCAACCGGCGGTCGCAGCGATGACGTAATCAATTGTGGCGGCGTGAGACTCGGTAAGTTTCGCGGGATCCACTTTGTAATGCTCGGCGATGGCGCCGTGGACGCTGAAGACGACCGGCTGCGCTTCACCGGGCAAGTAGGCGATGCGGAGCGGGCCGACTTTTCTTTCGATGCGAGACTTGGAAACGTAAACGACTTTCGACATGGGTGCCTCCTGTTATAGTTCAGGTGAAAACCAAGACTAAGGTTTGATTATGGCAAGCGGCGGAGGGATTCGTCTAAATTGTTTTGGTGCTCGGGAACGGGGCGGTTGCTGAAGGTTAAAAAAATCAAAAGAGCCGGCCCTTCGTTCCTCAGGGCAAGCGGGAGGCCCGTCCTTCGTCAGGGTAAACCGGCGCTGCGCTTCGCGAAGGCGCTCAGGGTGAATTCCGAAGGAATTCACGAAAAGCGGGGCGAGAATGTAGCTTGAGCTTGCCCGGGGCGCATCCGCGAAAGGCGTCCTGCTTGGCGCTGATTTTTAAATGCGGGGAGAGCCTAGGCGGGCGGTTAATGTTACAATACCGGCGCGCTGGGAGACTGGCGGGGGAGGGAGAATTTCATGCTACGAAAACGTGCTATCACGGCGGTTGTTTTACTCATCGCGCTGGTATTTTCTCAGGACTTTGTGCCGTTGGTCCGCGCGGACGACGCGGTCGCTCCTCCCACTGCTGACCAACTGGACCAACTGCTGGCTCCGGTGGCGCTGTATCCGGATTCGCTGCTGGCGCAGATCACGACTGCGAGCACGGACCCGCAGGAAATTCTCGACGTTGATAATTGGCTGATACAAAATCCGGACCTTACCGGCACGGCGCTCACCGATGCGGCGCAGGCAGCGGGATTTGATCCCGCGTTCATCGCGCTGGTGAATTTTCCGCAAGTGGTGACGATGATGGCGGAAAACATCGACGACTACACCGCGATCGGCGTGGCATTTTCGGCGGACCAGGCGTCGGTGACGGATTCGATTCAGCGGCTGCGCGCGCAGGCGTATGCTTCGGGCGCGCTGCGCACCAACGAGCAAGCCCAGGTGGAAGTGCAACAGCCCACCCCGGGGCAGACGGTTTACGTAATTCAGCCGGCAAATCCGCAGGTCGTGTATGTTCCGGTTTACGATCCCACGGTGGTTTACATTCGTCCGGCGGGCGGCGTGGTGGCCACTTCGTTCATTACTTTCGGAGTAGGCATTGGGATTGGAGCGCTGCTGGTGGATAACCGGCCGTGGGGATGGGGCGGCTGGGGATGGAACTGGGGATCGCGCCGCGCCTATTACAATCACGGCGTGTGGGGTGGATGGGGTCCGAATCCGTATCGTCCGCCGAACCCGTGGTATCGCCCGCGTCCCGTGTATTGGAGAGGCCGTCCGGGATACGGCGGAAATTGGGGATATCGGCCGCCGAACTATCGACCACCGACACGGCCCTCTCCACGTCCGAGCAAACCTTGGGGACCAGACAATCGTCCCGGAGGCAACAGACCTGCGCGGCCGACTCCAGGTACGAAGCCGGGAACACGGCCAACGCCGGGTACGAAACCCGGAACACGGCCGACGCCAGGTACGAAGCCCGGAACACAGCCGACCAAGCCCGGAACACGTCCGACTCCGGGGGCGAAGCCCGGCACACAGCCGACGCCAGGTACGAAACCGGGAACACGGCCGACGCCGGGTGCAAAACCTGGCACAGAGCCGAAGCCTGCGGTAGAGCCGAAGCCGAGCACACCGCCATCGCGGAGCACAAGGCCAAAGCCGAGCCCGGATTCGAAGCCGAGTTCGCAGCCGAAGCCTGCGACACAACCGAAGCCTGCGACGCAGCCAAAGCCGACTCCAGATTCGAAGCCGAGCACAGCGCCATCGCGAAGCTCGCGGACAGCGCCAAGCTCGACTTCGAAGCCGAGTTCGCAGACAAAGCCTGCGACACAGCCGAAGCCTGCGGCACAACCGAAACCTGCGGCGCAACCGAAGACACAAGACAAGCCGGCGAAGCCGTCTTCACAGTCGAAATCGAGTTCGCAAACGAGATCGGGATCGAAGACGAAACCGGCGGACCAACAGCCGAAGTGACGCTGGGCCGGGTGGCCGGGTATTCGGTCCGGGCATCTCGCGTCAATTTGCGCTACGGATTAAATTTGGCGGGCGCGGAGCGTTTCGCCTAGATTGTTTTCTACCGCCCGTGTTTCCTCAGCCACGAATAATCGAGCACATGATGGTTAGTTGTGTGCGTCGCAACGATTCAGAGAACCAAAGAGCGGGCGATCGTTCCTCAGACAAGAAGAGTGCGGCGGCAAAAGATAGGCGTTCGGTTCGGTGGTGCGAAAGAGTTAGCTGCGCGGGCTTGACGGAATCGGCGGAACTGGATTTATAATACGGAATCGACATGCTGTGTCGATAAGGAGGTGAT
>Ga0209116_1000192_pt1 | contig 13125 bp, 13 predicted proteins | sample BlaSpr_A8_OM2_O1_FD_187975 | JGI IMG/M metagenome (GOLD analysis project Ga0209116, IMG submission 187975) | Forest soil microbial communities from Thunder Bay, Ontario, Canada - Black Spruce, Ontario site 2_A8_OM2_O1 (SPAdes) (version 2) | ecosystem: Environmental > Terrestrial > Soil > Boreal...
GTCGGACGCCACCGAGATGGCCACGAACAGCAGGCCGATCAGCGCGCCAGCCACGCTTGCGCACGCGACGAAGAAGTCGTGGATGTTCTCTGGGACCACCCGACGATCCTCGCAGCCGGGCGCAGCCGGGTCAGCACCGCCCGCGTCCCGCGGTGGCGAGCAACGCCGTCTACGCGGGCAGCGACGACAACTACGTGTACGCGCTGCAGGCCTAGGGCTTGACCTGTCCGGTAGACGTTCTTATGCGCCGGTCAGCTCCTCAGCTCGCCGGTCGGTGACGAGCGTGAGCTGCCGCTCTTCGAAGAACCACAGGAAGCCCTGCGCCGTGCGAAGATCCCATCCCCGCTCGAAGAGCTCGGTCAGCTGGGCCGCGGCAGCGGTGCCCATCATGGCCTCGCCGAGATGGTCGCGGGCGTCCTCGGGCTCCCCGGCGCATTCGGCGGCCATGACGAGCAGGTCACCCTGCTGGAACACGCTGATGCTGGCCAGCATCGTCGGCACCCCGCCACGCACCTCCATCGGGTTCCAGCCGGACAGCAGGCTGGCCGCGGCATCACCGGTGCCGGGCCGCAGCGGGAAGCCCAGCGCCATCCTGCAGGTAGGAGCCCCCATGGTCGGCGCCAGCAGGTCCGGGTCGGCGATCCAGTGCATGACCCGGCGCATCATGGCCCGCTGGAAGAAGGCGGCGGCGGCACCTGGGTCGCTCAGGTCCCTGGGCTCGGCGAGCAGCGGGTTGAGGGCCTCCTCGGTGGCGCGGATGGCCGGCTGGGTCGCAAGGTGCCGCATCACGAGGGGGAGCGGCCCTTCGACGTCCATCATCCGGACCACCCGGGGGCCCCAGAGGAACACCGCGGTGCCGAGAAGCCGGGCGCCGTCACCGATCTCCGTCTGCGGTCGCGGGTATCCCGAGAGGATCTGCTGGACCTCGGGCTCGGTGCCCGGGCGCACCGGGAAGGTTAGTGCATATCGTTCCACGAGTTTCTCCTTTTCTGATGATGACAATGGAAAGCAGCGCGCCCAGCGCGGCCCCAGTGCGCCCATCAGCGAATCCGGGCCATACGGCGCCCTAACTGACTCGCTGCGCTTTAAGCGCGAATCCGGCGGGCTGAGCTCAGCGGGCACTTTCCATGGCGGCCGGGACGGTGCAGGTCTCGCGCAGTACCGCGTAACGCAGCGACCGCCGTTCCCGCACATGACTCATCATCGGCTTTGCCAGCTCGCGATGACCTGGTGTGCTCTCCCAGGCCAGGAAGTCCTCCGCGGACCGCCACTCGCTGGTGATAAGCCACTCGTCAGCGTCGTCCGCCGACCTGCACACCTGGTCGCCCAAGTGCCCGGGAACCTGGGCGACTTGCCACCTAACGGATTCGTATTCCCGCAGGAACTTCTCGCCGGCGCCGGGTGAGAGTTTGAGCATGAACAGAACGCGATAGCCGGCAGGCTGCTGTAGTTCCTCGGTACTCATTGTCCCCCCGATTCCATTACCCCACCGACCTGTGTACCCACTGGGCACATATCAACTCAGCCCGGCAGCACTGAATCGCAGAGAAATTGAGCCTGCAGGCTAAAGATCTCTAATGGTGGGGGTTACAGAAGGGTGTGAGGTCCAGGCGGGTGCTGGCGGGGGAGCCGTCGAGGAGGCCGGGCGGGTACTGTGTACATGAAGAAATACGACGGGGCCCTAGGCCAGTGCCGATGCCGGGGACCAAAGACCGTCGATCGCTTGCTCGGCGGCCGCGAGGCTCTTGGCGGCCAGCGGGATCAGGTCGGCCATGGCCGGCGTTACCTCGGCGAGTGTGAGCTCGGCCGCGATGAAGCGCGGCTCCAGGCCCGTCACTGCCAGGCCGTGCGGTAGCCACGCCTCGGCGTGGTTCCAGCCTTCGCGTGGCGTGCCCGCGCCGTAGCCGCCGCCCCGGCTGGCGAGCACGACGAAGTCGCGTCCGCCGAGCAGGCCGGCGAGGTGCTCTACAACCTGCTCCTGCAGGCGGCCAGAGGCGGCGACGTGAGCTGCCCCCTTGACTAGGGCCTGTTCCTGACGTCGGTTACAGCTACTCGTCGATGACGGCGATGCTTCCTGGCGTTCCTCGGCCCCGGGGGGACAGAAGGAGCCGGAGTTCGTGACCGGCGAGAGTCCCGTCCCCCCGGACATGGCCCTGGCCTCAAAGCGAGAGGGTGGTTGGGTAGCCTGATCCGCTTTCTTCGCAGACGCGGGCGGATGCGTCGCTCTTGACCTCCGATGGGACTCACATCGCCTCTCGCGAACAGGGCCTTAGCTGACGCCGGGGAACTTCGGTCTGCAGAGGATTGCTGCGTCGCCTGCCTGGCTGGTGTCGGCGGCGATGCCGGTGAGGAGCCAGTTGAGCCCGGTTTCGAAGGTGAGTTCGTCGTAGTCGTTGTGCAGCAGCCCGGCGGCGCCGAAGGCGGCCAGGTTGGGGAAGTTGCCGGAGTCGGCGAGGCCTTGAAGGTATGCCTCGGCCGCGGGCCGCCAGCCGGGGTCGTGTGCAGGGTTGCCTTCGCTGTGATCCCGGCCGGGGCTGATCTGGGCGTGGCCCATGGTGTAGGTGTCCACAGCGCGCCAGATGGCCAGTCGTTTGGTCCAGTCGATGCCGAGCGCGGCGGTCGCTTGGAGTGACTGCTCGGCGTGGCGCATGACGTTCGGCCCGATCAGGGCCTGCTGCCCGGCCGCGGTGACCATCCAGGGGTGGGCCAGGCACACCGCGCGCAGGGCGTGGGCGATGGCCGACAGCGCGTCGCGCCAGTCGGGGGGGATCTCGTCGAGCAGGGCTCCGGCGATGACCTCGTCGACCATCAGGTCGATCAGTTCGTCCTTGCGGGCGAAGTAGCGGTAGAGGTCCATCGGCCGGGTCTGCAGCGCGGCGGCGACCCGGCGGACCGACACGGCGTCGAGTCCGTGGGTGTCGGCCAGGCCGGTCGCGGCCGCGACGATCGCCTCTCTGGTCGGGCGCTCGCGCTTTTCGGCCGGGGGCCGGGTCCAGATCAGCCCGGCTGGCGCCGGCCCCGGGGCGGGGTCTGGCGTGCCGGGCTGCGGGCCGGGTGAAGTGGCTGCCATGGCCTCTATGATACACCGTCCAGTCCGTGATACGGTGTATCGAAATAGAGGCGGCGTATCGATCAGATCGGAGCGGTCATGAGCACTGAAACGGAAAGTTCGCCCCCGCGGGGCGCCACGGCGATCCTGGCGCTAGCAGGCCCGGCCCGCTCCCGAGCGTCAAGCCCGCCACCATCGGGATACCTCATCCCTCCGAGATACCGCACGCCGCGGCGGCCGTCAGCAAAACTCGTAACCCCAGCCGTTAAAGACGCTCCTATGTCAAGCTGCGTGCGGGGCGGGCTGGTCGAGGCGCCAGGCGTCGGCGTTGAGGGCGCGGTAGATAACGTCGGACAGGTGGCGCTTGAGGACGCGGAGACTGGCTTTTCGGGTCTCGTGCTTGTCCTGGCCGCGGCGCTCCAGCAGGGCGGCGGCGCGGGGATGGCAGCGGGCCTGGACCAGGGCGGTGCGGTGGAGGGCCGCGTTGAGCTGGCGGTTCCCGCCTCGGTTGAGGCGGTGGGGGCCGTCGTGGCCGGTGCCGCTGGAGGCGGGGACGGGGGCGGTGCCGTTGTGCCGGGCGTAGGCGGCCGGGCTGCGGAACCGGCGGATATCGCCGGTCTCGCCCACGATCTTGGCGGCGGTGATCACGGCGACCCCCGGGATGGCCAGCAGTTCCGGGACCAGGACGGCGACTAGGGCGGCCAGGTGCTGCTCCAGGCCCGTGATCTCGGCGGACAGGGCCGTGATGCGGGCCAGCTGGGACAGCGCGACCGCCCGGCCGGCGCCGCCGGCGGGCAGGGCACGCAGCCCCGTCTCCAGCTTGGCGCGGGCCCGGCCAGAGCCCAGCGACCGCGGCGCCGGGGCCAGCTCCGGGGCCAGGTCGTGCACCATCCAGCGCAGCCTGTTCACGACCCGGGTCCGCTCAGCGACCAGGTCATCGCGGTAGTCAGTCAGCCGCCGCACCTCCAGGACCTGCTCATCGAGGCGGGCGGCAGGCAGGTCCGCGTCCTCGCGCAACGCCAGCCGGGCGATGGCCAGCGCGTCAATCGGATCGGACTTGCCCCGCTCCCGCCCGCCGCGCCGCTCCCCGGCCATCAGCTTGGGCGGCACGAACACGACCTGCTCCCCGGCCGCCAGCAGCTCCCGGATCAGCCCGCCGGCCACATGCCGCACGTCCTCCACCGCCCACAGCCGTCCCGCCGGGGCGATCTCGCGGGCCCAGCCGATCAGCTCCCGGTGCCCCTCCCGCCGCGCCCGCACCGTGCGCTGAGCCTTCTTGCGGCCCAGCTCATCGGCCGCGACCGCGGTGTGCGACTGCTTGTGCGGGTCAACCCCGATTACCATCATCAGTGTCTCCAGATCGCGGATCGACGCGGAGGCACCCGGGTCCCGGCACGGCGGGCATATCTCAGTTGAGGGAAGCGTCCAGGCTCCTATCAAGCCACGCCGCCCCGGGACCCGGGCACACCGGGCCGCCACGGACAAGTCTTTAGCAAGCCACCACCGAACAGGCAGATCGTTAGTGAGTCACCGGCAGCCCACGCCTACCACTAGCAGCAGGCGCCACCAAGAATGACACTGAGATCGTTAGACGATCGGCGTCTGGTGGCCCTTCCAGTACTCATCCCTGAGCAGGCGCTTGTACAGCTTGCCGGTCGCCGACCGGGGCAGCTCGCTGACGAAGTCAACGGTCCGCGGGCATTTGAAGTGGGTCAGCCGGTCCCGGCAGTAGGCGATCAGCTCCTGCTCGAGATCCGGCCCGGCAGCACCGGGATCCACGAGCTGCACCACCGCCTTGACCTCTTCGCCCAGATCGTCGTTGGGGACGCCGATGACGGCCACGTCCAGCACGGCCGGATGGCCGGACAGGAGGTTCTCGGTTTCCTGGGGATAGATGTTGACCCCACCGGAGATGATCATGTAGCTCTTGCGGTCGGTGAGGTACAGGTACCCCTCGGCGTCCAGATGGCCGACGTCGCCGACGGTGCTCGTGGTCCCGTCGCTGGTCCGGCTCTGCTCCGTCTTGGCCGGGTCCTGGAAGTACTCAAAGGCGGTCGCCCCGCGGAACCAGATGGTCCCGTCCACGCCCGCCGGGCGCTGCCTGCCCTCATCGTCGAGGATCAGCAGCTCGCCGAGGATGGCGCGGCCGACGGTGCCGGGATGCGCGAGCCACTGCGCGGAGTCGCAGAACGTGAAGCCGTTGGCCTCCGTGGCACCGTAGTACTCGGTGATGATCGGGCCGAGCCAGTCGATCATCGCCTTCTTGACGTGGACGGGGCAGGGCGCGGCGGCGTGCACGATGCACTCCAGCGACGAGGTGCCGTAGCGCGCCCGGGTCTCTTCGGGCAGCCGGAGCAGCCGGCTGAACATCACCGGCACCATCTGGCAGTTGGTGACCTGGTGCCGCTCGGCTAGGGCCAGCCACTGCTCGGGGTCGAAGTGCTCCATCACCACCGTGGTGCAGCCCATCCGCAGCGACGCGGCCACGCTCGCCTGGGGAGCCGAGTGGTACAGCGGCGCCGGGTTCAGGTAGGTCATGCCGTCGCGGAACCCGAACATGGCCCGGACGAACAGCATCACCGGAAGCGGCTCGCTCGGCGCGACCGTCGGCAGGTCCCGCAGGACGCCCTTGGGCTGGCCGGTCGTGCCCGACGAGTAGAGCATGGCCGCCCCGAGCGACTCGTCGGGAACCGGGTCGCCCGGGAAGGCCGCGACGGCCGCGTCGAAGGACTCCCAGCCGTCCGGCGGTACGTCCGGCCCGGTCATCAGCAGGCGCTCGAGCTGCGGGCACTTCGCCGCGGCCTGCTCGGCCACCTCGCGCTTGGCGGCCGAGCTGAACAGCAGCCGCGAACACGAGTTCGTGATGATGTACGCGACCTCGTCGGGCGCCAGGTAGCTGTTGATCAGCGTGTAGTACAGCCCGGTCCGCTCGGCGGCCCCCTCGATCTCCAGCATCGGGATGCTGTTCTCCATGAAGACAGCGATGTGGTCGCCCCGCTGCAGCCCCGCCGACCGCAGCAGGTGCGCGATCTGATTGCAGTGGGCCTCGTACTCGGCAAAGGTGACGGTCTCGCCGGACGTCCCCATGATGATGGCGGGCTGGCCGGGGTGCTCCAGGGCATGCTGTCGTGCGTACATGCGCTCCCCCTCGAGACTCGTTACGGTAAAAGATATGTCTTCTGGCGTTTCTGACCAGCCCTGTCGCTTCGTGGTGCCGCGTTGAGCGACTTGATCGATGCCGGCGCGCTGGCGGGCTGGCTCGATGCGCAGGGCTTCCCGCCGGGGCCGGTGGAGGACCTGGTCGAGCTCGAGGGAGGCACGCAGAACCTGCTGGTCCGGTTCTGCCGGGCCGGCACGAGCTACGTGCTGCGCCGTCCGTCGCGGCACCCCCGGCCGCGGGCGGGGGAGATCATCCTGCGCGAAGCACGGGTGCTCGAGGCGCTGGCCTGCACCGACGTGCCGCACCCGGGCTGGGCCGCGACCTGCGCGGACGAGTCCGTGCTCGGCATCCCGTTCGTGATCATGCGCGCGGTGGATGGGGTCAACCCGATGGTGCGGCTGCCGTCCTACGCGGCGGCCGCCGCCGGAAGGCGGCAGCTCGGCCGGGAAGCCGCCACCGAGCTGGCGCGGATCGGGTGCGTCGACTACGTGGCCGCGGGGCTGGCCGACTTCGGGCACCCGGACGGGTTCCTGAGCCGGCAGGTGCCCCGCTGGCAGGCGGAATGGGAGGGCTACCGGCGCCTGCCCGGGTACCCGGGCGAGCCCTTGCCCGGCATGGATGAACTGGCGGCGTTCCTGACCGGCAATCAGCCGCCGGACCAGCCTCCCGGCCTGATGCACGGCGACTTTCACTTCGGCAACCTGCTGGTTGACGCGGGCGAGCCCCGGGTCGCTGCGGTGCTCGACTGGGAGATGGCCACGATCGGTGACCCGCTGGTCGACCTCGGCCGGTTCGTGGCCAGCCTCCCCGACGGGAACGAGACCATGGAGTCGGGCGGCGCGCTGTGGGAGGCGGGCGACGTTGGCCCGGTCAGCGAGATCGTCGCCGCGTACTCCGCCGTCAGCAACCGCAGCCTCGACGCGCTCGACTGGTACGTCGTGCTGGCATGCTTCAAGCTCGGGATCATTCTGGAGAGCTCCAACGCGCGGGCCTGCGCCGGGCTCACGGACGCTGCGATCGGCGACCGGCTGCACGCCATGGCCGCGGCGCTGTTCGCCCGCGGCCGCCGTCTCGCGCGGGCGAGCGGCTGAACCGGGGTTACCAGCGGCCGCGGTGCTCGGGTACCAGCAGGATGAGCGGCAGCGAGCAGGCCGTGATCGCCGCGAAGACCACGAAGACGTGCGCCTGGGTGATGCCCGGATTGGTGCTGCGCGCGACGATGGCCGCCGTGATCGAGACCGCGGTGATGGCTCCGGCCTGCCGGAACATGCCGCGCAGCCCCGCCACCGCGGCGGCGTGCTCCGGTGCGAGCTGCAGCGTTGCGTTGTTGGACGCCGGGGTCGAGATGCCCATGCCGATGCCGCAGATGCCGGTGGCCAGCACCAGCCATGCGTAGGGCGAGAGCCCGTGCGGGCTGAGCGCCGTGCCCAGCACGCCGAATGCCATGAGCGTGAAGCCCACGGCCATCGGCCACCGGTACCCCGTCCGGCGCAGCAGGTAGACGGCCAGCCCGGCGGTCGCGATCATCCCGACCGCCCGGGCGGTCAGCAGCGTGCCAGCGGCAAGCGGCCGGAGGCCGTAGCGGTTCTGCGCATACAGCGGCACGAGCGGAGCAAAGCCCAGCACGGCGCTGCCGTACAGGAAGTTCAGCAGGTTCATGATGCCGAAGCCCCGGCCGGTGATGAACCGCAGCGAGATGAAGGGCGACGGCGCCCTGGCGGTGTGCCGCAAGAAGAGGACGCACGCGGCGACCGCCGCGCACTCCGGGACGAGGAACTCCGGGCTGGTGACGTGGCCGTCGCTGCCGCCGAGATACGCGATGCCGAGCATGGCGGGCAGCAGCGTGCCGCCCAGCAGCGCCACCCCCCGGATGTCGAGGTGACGGTCGGGCCGCCGGGGGATGGCCGGGATAATCAGCGTGCCCAAGACCAGCAGCACGATCCCGATCGGCACGTTCACCAGGAAGATTCCGCGCCAGGACCAGTACGTGACGAACACGCCGCCCAGCACCGGCCCGATGATGCCGCCGATCGGGAAGATGCTCGAGAAGAGGCCGACCGCGCGGTCGCGCTCGGTGCCGAAGATCTCCGAGATGATCCCGGTAGCCGACGGCATGAGGCCTCCGCCGCCGATCGCCTGGACCGCACGCAGCACAATGAGCAGGTAGATGTCGTTCGCGAAGCCGCAGCACAGGGAGGCGGTGGTGAACAGGACGACGGCGCCAAGGAAGATTTGCTTGCGGCCATACTGGTCGCCCAGCTTGCCCGCCAGCGGCATCACCAGGACCTGACCGAGGGAGTAGATGGTGATCGTCCAGCTGCTCCAGTTCACCTGGGCATGCAGGTCGTGCTGAATCGCGCTCAGCGCGGTGGCCACAATGGTCTGGTCGACGGAAGACATCATGAGCGCGAGCGACACCACGGCGAAGACCAGGTACCGACGGCGCGCGGGCTCGGCCGCGTCGCCGGTGATGCCATGGTCAGCGTGTGTAACCTGCTCAGCCACTATCCTATGACCTTACACTGCTTGCCGAAAGGCAACTATCTGTTCCGGGAAGACGGAAGGCCAGGCCATGGACGATGACGGGGCGATCCGCCTCCGGCGGGTCGTCGGCAAACTCGCCCGGCAGCTCAACACGTCCTCGACCGGGGCCGGCCTCACCCCGTCGCAGGCCTCGGTGCTCGGGCTGATCGTCGCGCGCGGGCCGCTGAGCCTGTCCGAGCTCAGTGACCTCGAGCGGCTGAATCCGACGATGCTGTCCCGCGTGGTCAGCAAGCTGCACGGGATGGACCTCATCGACCGGATTCCCGATCCCACCGACCTGCGCAGCGCCTCGGTGGTCAGCACGGCCGAGGGGAAGCGGATCGACCAGCAGATCAAGGCCCGCCGCGCGGCCGCGGTATCGGAGTGCCTCACCCAGCTCACCGCGGATCAGGTGGCCTCGCTGACCGAAGCGCTTCCGGCCCTTGAGGCACTCGCAGAGGTCATGCAGGGGCTCGCTGCCCCGCAGCAGGACCGGGCATCTCGAGATCCAGCTTGAGCCAGCGGGCAAGGGCGTCCCGTTCGACACGAGCCGGGCTCATATGGCGCGGGTCTACGACTTCTGGCTGGGCGGTAAGGACAATTTCGCGGCTGACCGGGAAGTCGCTGAGCGGGTCGCCGCCGCGTACCCCGATGTGCTGGTCGCGGTCCGGGCGCAGCGGGCGTTCCTGGCCTGGGCGGTGCACTTCCTGGTCACGCAGGCAGGTATCCGCCAGTTCCTCGACATCGGGACCGGGCTGCCCTCGGCGAACAACACCCACCAGGTCACCCAGGCGGCGGCGCCGCAGTCGCGGGTGGTGTATGTGGACAATGACCGTTGCAAGTCTGGTTGTGCACACGCGCTAGCGTCCCGAAAGCGCGTGGCAGTCGTCGTGGCTGGCGCGGACCGATGAGCCGGCAAGCCTGAGGCTTGACAAGATGTTAGGTACCTAACAAACTAGTATGGTGCCTAACAAACATGATGAGCTGGACCTGGAAGCGGCCGGTTCGTGGGCTAAGAAGTATTATCTCGCGAGCCGGGCTTTGATGGATTCTGTCCTACGTCCGTACGATCTCGGGAACACCCAGTGGTACGTCCTTTATCTGCTCGCAAATGACGGGCCGATAAATCAGCGAGATCTGACACGCATGCTCGATATTGAACGAGCGACACTCAGTGCCGTGATCAGTGCACTCGTACGCAAAGGGCTCATCGATCAAATGCCCGACCCGGGCGATCAGCGTCAGAAGGTGCTGCAAATTACGACCGCCGGCAGGAGCCTGTGGGCGACGCTTCCCGATCCTATCGCACTTATCGCCGCAGTCGCTTTTGACGGAGTCGATGACGCGGAGATCGAGACAACAAATCGAGTCCTCCGGGATGCTACCCAACGGTTGAATAATTATAAAAAGGGGAGAAAATAAAAATGACGATTCTAGTAACTGGCGGCACGGGTCTCGTTGGCTCGCGACTTCTGAAACGATTCGCGGAAGCAGGTATTGATTGCCGTGCACTTGTGCGGCCCGGCAAAGAACTTCCAGATGGAGTTACGGCGATTGAAGGAGACATCCTCAGTCCCAACTCACTGACGCCGGCCGTTGAAGGCGTGTCGGCAGTCGTTCATCTCGCCGCACTGTTTCGCACACGCGATGAGACTGAAATATGGAGAGTTAATCTCGAAGGCACTCGCAACCTTATCGCCGCCGTTAAGGATCACGCTCCCGAGGCTCGCTTCATGATGGCAAGCACCTCGAATGTATATAATCCGGACAGCTCGCATCCTGGGCGAGAAGGCGACGTGACAACCCCGACGCTTGCATACCCTGCAAGTAAAATCGAGGCAGAGAACGAACTTCGCAAAAGCGGACTAAACTGGAGCATCCTGCGGCTCCCGTTTGTCTATGGTGACAAAGACGGGCACTTGGAATCAGCTCCAGCGCAACTCGCTGAAATGAAGTGGCACCCTGCGCAGAAGCTAAGCGTGGTTCACCATGCAGATATAGCAACGGCTTTCGAGCTTGCGTTGACTGGAGCCATGGACGGTCGCATTGTCAATATTGCCGATGAGGCGCCACTCACCATCTACGATATCGCACAGATCGTCGGCTCTACTTACGAGTCATCTGCGGAACCGCTTACTAATCCATGGAAGGGCCACATGGACGTGACGCTTGCGCGTAGCCTCGGCTTCCAGCCAAAGGTGCCGACTGTCTACCAGGCAATCCGCGAGGGCAAGCTCTAACCCTGATCTTTCATGGGGCTGATGGTTGTCGCTGTCGCGCGGGCTGGCGGGACGTGGACAATGACCCGATCGTGCTCAGCCATGCCAAGGCCCTGCTGGCCAGCAGCCCGGAGGGCGCGACTGCCTACATCGACGCCGATCTGCGTGATACCGCCACGATTGTGGAGCAGGCGGGTGGGATCCTGGACTTCGGGCAGCCGGTCGCGGTCATGCTGCTGGGGATCTTGCAGGGAATTCCCGACCAGGATGAGCCGGGCGCGATCATTGCCCGGCTGATGGATGCCGTGACGCCGGGTAGTTACCTGGCCATCTCGCAAATCGCGGGCGACGTCGCCCGCCGATGAGGTGGCCGACGGCGTGCAGCGGTACAACGAGCAGGCCGCTGTCTCGGTTGCGGCGCGAACGCACGCCGAGGTCTGCCGGTTCTTCGCGGGCCTGGACCTCATCGAACCCGGGGTGGTGCAGGTGCACCGGTGGCGGCCCGGAACAGGAGACCCGGGCAGCGGCCGCGACCTGGCCATTTACGCCGGGCTCGGGCGGAAACCGTAACAGCACGCGGCACAGCCGCCGCCGCCCAGGCAACAGCACAATGGGCTTCCCGCCGTCCAGGCGCAGCGGCACAACCCGGCGATGACCTTGTCCGCTGAGCGCTGGGGAGAGATGGTGATTGCTGAGGCGGCCTGTCGCCGCCGGGCGAACTTCGCGCGGGAGGGAGTGGCCGCCGTGGCCGTCGGCATCAACTCGCTGGCATGCAACAGCCTGTGGCAGGTCAGGTCCGATGCCTGGTCCAGCCTGGAAGAGTCGAGCTGCCAGCTGTCCCTGGCCTGCGCTCAGCAGCGCCGGGCCGAGCCGCTGACCGAGACGGTGAGCGGACTGCTGGACACGCTCGGCCCGGTCGAGCGCTTCTGGGCTTTCCCGGGCCGCAGGCGTTCCAGCAGCTCCGGCGGGCGTTCGCGGCCGCCAAGTACGAGCGGTTCGCCGCTGGCGCTGCGCGAGGACCTGCGGCGCTGGCGCCGCCCGGACGACCCGTACAGCTACGACATCGTCGTGGTGCCCAGCTTCGACGACGCGGTCATGGCGGCGCGGCTGAACTTCCGGCTGCAGGCGTGCGTGATCCGCCGCAGGTTCGTCCACCACTCCCGCTATGACCTGTCCTCACTGGGCCAATTCGAGGACGTCGCCGCGTTGGACGACCTGATGGAGCACTCGCCGGATGACCGCGCCCAGGCGCTGGCCAGGTCGCTCGCCAAGGTCCGCCCCGAGCGCGGCGCACGAGCGGGCGGTGCTCCGGCTGACCGCGCCGTCCGCGCCGCTGCCCGACTTCAGCGGGTTCCACCCGGCCTTCGCCGACGACGGCCAGTCCACGCCCGAGGGCGACGTACGGCGGGCGTTCTACCTGTCGTACGACGACAGCTTCTGCGAGTATCTGTCGCCCGACGAGGTGCAGCAGCGGGTCGACAACGGTGAGCCGGTGGTGTCGACGACGTTCGTGACGCCCTATCCGCCCGGCTTCCCGGTGCTGGTGCCTGGCCAGCTGTTCAGCGATCAGATCCTGTCCTTCATGCGCAGCCTGGACACACCCGAGGTGCACGGCTTCCGCGCCGACCTCGGCTACCGGGTCTACACCGGCAAGGCGCTGGAAATCGCCGCCGAGGCCCGCCGCCCAAGCCCGTCCGAAGCCGGATAGCAGCCGAAAGGCCGCCTGCTGCAGTCAGCAGGCGGCCTATGGAGCGGGATTTACTATCGCCGCAGGGCCAGAACGATCAGCACGATGATGACGATGACTACGATGGTTCCAATTCCGATAAAAATGGCTCTTCCCTCCTTTGCACCGAACGACGCCGTCCTAGCTGTCCGGTATGGCCGGCTCTAAACATCCGCGGCGGCCCACTGCGACCGCCGGGAGGGCGAAGCCGGCCGCTGCGACGCGCGCAGGCGTGCCTTTGCCTCCCGCTGCCGCAGCAGGCGGCGCTCGTCCTCCGTCAGGCCGCCCCAGACTCCCTGCAGGGGCCCGGCGGCCAGGGCGTAACGAAGGCAGTCGCAGCGCACCGGGCAGGCGGTGCAGACCGCCTTCGCGCGAGCTGCCTGCCCGAGGGCGGGGCCCGATCCGGAGATCGGGAAGAACAGGTCGGGGTCGGCGGACTGGCAGGCGG
>Ga0209116_1000206_pt1 | contig 12725 bp, 8 predicted proteins | sample BlaSpr_A8_OM2_O1_FD_187975 | JGI IMG/M metagenome (GOLD analysis project Ga0209116, IMG submission 187975) | Forest soil microbial communities from Thunder Bay, Ontario, Canada - Black Spruce, Ontario site 2_A8_OM2_O1 (SPAdes) (version 2) | ecosystem: Environmental > Terrestrial > Soil > Boreal...
CGACCGTGCGAGCGGCCCAGCCGATGCCGGCGCAGTTCACGACCGTCCGCAGCGGCGGGCCAGCCGACGCGGCGGCGGCGACCGCGGCCTGCACCGACTGCTCGTCGGAGACGTCGGTCCTGGCGAAGAGGCCGCCGATCGCTTCGGCCACTGCCTTGCCCTGCTGCTCGTTGAGGTCGGCGACGACAACCCGGACGCCCTTGGCGGCGAGTTCGCGCGCCGTGGCCTCGCCGAGCCCGCTCGCGCCGCCGGACACGATCGCCGCGGTTCCGTTCAGTTCCATGGGCGGGAGCTTACTTGCCGGCTTTTCCGGCGGACCGAACGGGGTTCGGTTGCCCTCGGCTGGCGGGAGCAGGCCCAGATTGTCGGGCCCGCCGCCTAGCATCGGGGTGGAAGCAATGCCGCGGTCACGGAATGCCCGCGCCGTGGGCGCACGAGCAGCCCTCCGGCTGGGACAGGGATTGGGGAGGATGCGGTGCGGAAATACGCGGGGAACCCGTGGCTGGTGCTGCTGGTGGTCTCGCTCGGTTTTTTCATGACCTTGCTGGATTTGACCATCGTCAACATCGCGATCCCCAACATGATCACGAAGCTGCACGCCTCCCTTGACGACGTGCTGTGGGTGATCAACGCCTACGCCCTCGTGCTCGCGGTGCTAGTCATCACCGCGGGGCGGCTCGGCGACCTGTTCGGGCCGCGCACGCTGTTCGCGGTGGGCGTGGCCGTGTTCACGCTGGCATCGGCCGCCTGCGGCCTCTCCCCGAGCCCTGGCTGGCTGATCGGGTTCCGCGCGGTTCAGGGCCTGGGCGCGGCCATGCTGATGCCGCAGACCCTGACGATCATCACGAACACCTTCCCGCCGGAGCGGCGCGGCGCCGCGTTTGGCGTCTGGGGCGCGGTGGCCGGGGTGGCGACGATCGCCGGGCCCACGCTGGGCGGGCTGCTGGTGACCGCGTTCGACTGGCGCTACATCTTCTTCGTCAATCTGCCGATCGGCGTGATCGTGCTCGCGCTGACGTTCGTCATCATCCCCGACCTGCGGCTTGGCCGCAGGCACCGGATCGACGTCGTCGGCGTGCTGCTGGCCACGGCGGCCCTGCTCGCCATCTGCTACGGCCTGGTCGAGGGGCAGAAGTACAACTGGGGAACGATCACCTCGTTCATCAGCATCCCGCTCATCCTGGGCGTGGGCGTTGTCCTGCTCGCGGTGTTCCTGCTGTACCAGAAGCTGACCCAGAACTCCGAACCGCTGGTTCCGTTCGCGGTGTTCCGCGACCGGAACTTCTCGGTGATGAACTGGGTTTCGGGGGTGCTCGCCGTCGGGATGATGGGGATCTTCCTTCCGTTCACCATCTACCTGCAGTCCGACCTTGGCTTCTCCGCGCTGAAGGCGGGCCTGGCGCTGGCGCCCGCGTCGCTGATCTCCGTGGTCGTCGCGCCCGTGGCCGGCCGGATGACCGACAAGATCGGCGGCAAGTACATCCTGATGAGCGGGCTGATCCTGTTCGGCGCCGGCATGGGCTGGCTGGCGCTGATCGCGACGCCGACGTCCTCCTGGCAGAGCTTCCTGGCGCCGCTGATCGTGGCCGGGTTCGGCATGGGCTGCGTGTTCGCCCCGCTCGTCACCACGGCCATGCGGAACATCGAGCCGCAGATGGCTGGCGCTGCGTCCGGGGTGCTGAATACCGTCAGGCAGGTCGGTCTCGTCATCGGCACCGCCACGGTTGGCGCCCTGCTGCAGAACCGCCTGGTGTCCGACATGACCAGCCAGGCCAAGATCCGCGGCGCCGCGCTGCCGGCGCAGGTGCGCGGCCGGTTCATCACTGAGATCCAGCAGGCTGCGAACAACGGCATCCAGGTCGGTGCGGGCCAGAACGGCGGGATCTCCAAGCAGGCGGGCCTTCCGGCCCAGCTGGCCACGGAGGTGGCGAGGATCGGCCACGACGTGTTCACCTTCGGTTACGTGCAGGCCATGCGCACGACCATGCTGCTGCCCGTGATCCTGCTCGCCGTGGGCGCCGCGAGCTGCCTGGCGCTCAAGCAGCAGCGGGTGGCGAAGCAGGACGCCGGGCATGGAACGCCTGCGGCGGAGGCGCGCACACCGGATCAGGCCGACCGCGTGGCCTGAGGACATCCCCGCTCAACGGGTACGGCCCGCCAGGGTTTCCTGGCGGGCCGTGCCCGTAGCGGGAGAATACTGCCGGAGGTCAGCTCAGCGACGCGAGCACCTCCGGTGCCCACAGGCCGGGAAGCTCCTCTGGGCTGGTGTCGAACGGGAACCGCGATGCGAACGCGGGCTCGAGGTCGGACAGCCAGATCGCGTTCGGGTCGAACCGCGCGAAGAACGGCTTGCCGACGATGGACGGGTTGCGCGCCTGGATCATGTGCAGGGCGAACACCTTCTCACCCGCCACCTCCACGACGCCATCGACGCACACCTTGCCCGGTGTCGCCGACATGGACGGACCGCGGACGGTCCGGCACAGGCCGGAGACGCTCGCATACGCGTCCCGGAAGATCTCATGCGCCCTGGCGAGCGGCACGGCGAAGTATCCCTGCGGGCCGGTGTCGCGCTCCACGAACATGTAGTACGGCACCATGCCCATCCGCATCTGGGTCCGCCACATACCGGCCCACGTCGCGGCGTCGTCGTTGATGGACCGGATCAGCGGAGCCTGGGTGCGGATCACCCCTCCGGCCGACTTGATCCGGCGGACCGCGTCGGCAACCAGGGACGACTCGAGCTCCCTGGGGTGGGAGAAGTGCGCCATGAACGCCAGGCTCTTGCCCGCCGCGGCGACCTCCTCGAACAGCCGCAGGGTCTCGTCCGCGTCCGGGTCGGTGACAAATCGCTGCGGCCAGTAGCCCAGCGACTTGGTTCCGATCCGGATCGACTCGATGTGCTCGAGCTCCGGGGCAAGCAGCGGCTCGACGTACCGCCGCAGCACCGCCTCGCCCATGATCATCGGATCGCCACCGGTGATCAGGACGCTCGTGACCTCGTGATGCTGCCGGAGGTAGTCGGTGATCCTGGCCATGTCGTCGGTTGCCATCTTTAGGTCTGGCTCATCCACGAACTGCGCCCACCGGAAGCAGTACGTGCAGTACGCGTGGCAGGTCTGACCTTGCTTGGGAAAGATCAGCACGGTCTCCGGGTACTTGTGCTGGACCCCGGGCAGCGGCTCCTCGGCGAACTCGGGGATGTTGAAGGCCAGCTGACCCGCGGGATGCGGGTTCAGTCGGGTGCGCACCGCGTGCGCGGCCGCGCGGACCTCCGCATCCGGAGCGCCGCGGGCCAGCAGCCCGCCGATCTCCCTGACGTCCGTTTCAGGAAGCATGTCCGATTGTGGGAACACCAGGCGGTAGATCGGGTCGTCTGGCGCCGCATCCCAGTCGATGAGGTGCTCGACGACGTACTCGTTGGTCCGGAATGGCAGCACTGTAGCCACGGCCCTGACCGCGAGCCGCTCATCGGCGTCCAGCCCTGCCCGGGTGGTCAGCATGTCCAGGTGCTTGACCGTGTAGGCGCGGAACCGGCGGCCCGTCGACGACGGGCCGGGCACCAGCAGAGGTAGTCCAGTCACGCATCTCCCTTCGGCAGTTCGCCGCTCCGGCGTGAGCCGCCCGAGCGGTCCCCTCAGTCTGGCGGCAAGATCGCCGCTGGCGAACCGGCTAACCCATCAGACGCAGAACGCGTCGTTTATACCGGTCTGTGAGCCGAAAAACTTGGTCACAATTGCGAATCAGCTAGCAAACCGCGGACTGTTCCCGCCGACCTGGCCGTCCCCACGGCCCCTATGGCTCCTCCGGTGGCTTCGGGCCCCACTCTGGATACGTTCTGGTTTCCCTGATGGTTCCCGGTCATGCGCTCGGCATTCCATCAGTCTCTGCGCACTTCGCTGCCAGCCCGGCGGGCGCGGGATCGGATACGTGAGTGCCGGCGATGCGCGGTATTTCCGGCGGTGAGAAGCTTGGCGGCATGCGGGATCCGGTCATGCAGCCGCAGCGCGACGGTCCGCAACGGGTCCCGATTGCCGTGGACGCCATGGGCGGCGACCACGCCCCGGACGAGATCGTCGCCGGCGCAGTCCTGGCTGCCCGGGATGGCATCTCAGTCCTGCTGACCGGCCGTCCTGGGGTACTGCGGCCGCTGCTGGCCAGGAACGGGGCGCTGGCCGACATCAAGATCGTGCCAGCCGAGGACTCGATCGCCATGCATGAGGGGGCGCTGGCGAGCTGGCGCAGGCCGCGGTCGAGCATCGCGGTGGCGTGCCAGCTGGTCAGGCGCGGCCTGGCCGCCGCCGTTGTCTCGGCGGGCTCGACCGGCGGCGTGGTGTCCACCGCCAGGCTCCGGCTGCGGCCGCTGCCCGGGACGCTCCGGCCCGCGCTAGCGGTCGTGCTGCCCACCCGGCCCGAGCCCACGCTGCTGCTGGACGCGGGGGCTATCGCCGATCCCAAGCCGGAGATGCTGATTCAGTTCGCGCAGCTGGGTGTGGCCTACGCCCAGACCGGCTACGGGATCGAGGAGCCGCGGGTCGGCCTGCTCACGATTGGCGCCGAGCCGGGAAAGGGCAACAAGCTCGCCCGGCGGGCCCACGAGCTGCTGGACGGCGAGCCGCCGCACGGCGGGCTGCCGATCAGCTTCGTTGGCAACGTCGAAGGCGGCGACCTGCTGGCTGGCAAGGTCGACGTGATCGTGACCGACGGTTTCACGGGGAACGTGGCACTGAAGACGCTCGAGGGAGCGGTCAGCTACGCCACCCAGCAGTTCCGCGAAACCCTGACCGGATCAAGGACCGCGCGAGCCGGGGCACTGCTGCAGCGACGCGGCCTGCGGGAACTCGCCGAGCGCATGGACACCGAGACCTACGGCGGGGCCGCGCTGCTTGGGCTGGAGGGGACCGTGGTAATCGCCCACGGGGCGGCCAAGGCCCGTGGCGTCGCGGCCGCCTGCGCGCTGGCCGCGAACCTGGCGCGCGGCCAGATAACCGAGAAGATCACCGAAAGGCTCGGGCCACAGCGCGGCGGCCACTTCCTGCGCCGCCCGTGAGCCCGTAAAACGATGGCGGCGAGCCGATAGCCTAGGAACATGACCGATCCGCAGCAGGCCCTGGCCCGGCTGATGACCACCGCGCTCGCTGCGGCGTACGGCCCTGATCACGCGGACGCTGACCCGCTGATCCGGCCGTCCCAGTTCGCCGACTACCAGTCGAACGTCGCGCTGTCGCTGGCCAAGCGGCTGAACCGGCCCCCCCGCGAGATCGCTGCCGAGCTGGCCGGCCGCCTCGGCGACAGCGAGGTGATTGAAACAGCCGAGGTAAGCGGCCCCGGCTTCATCAACCTCACGCTGCGCGAGGACTGGATTGCCGCCCAGGCCACCGCCCAGCTCGCAGACCCACGGCTGGACGTTGCCGAGGCGGCCCCGGCGCAGACTACGGTCGTCGACTACTCGGGCCCGAACGTCGCGAAGGAACTGCACGTCGGTCATTTGCGGGCGACTGTCGTAGGGGACGCCGTGGTCCGGGTTCTCGAGCACCTCGGGCACAAGGTCGTCCGCGCCGCCCACCTCGGCGACTGGGGCACCCCGTTCGGGATGCTGATCGAGAACGCGCTGGACATCGGCGAGGAAGCGACGCACGATCAGCTGGCGACCGGCGAGTTCACCGCCTTCTACCAGGCGGCCCGGGCGAAATTCGATACTGACCCGGCATTCGCCGTCCGGTCACGCCGGCGCGTGGTGGAGCTGCAGGCGGGCGACGAGCAGACGCTGCGGCTCTGGCGGCGGTTCGTCGACGACTCGATGGAGTACCTGCACAAGATCTACTCCGTGCTTGACATCACGCTGACCGACGCGGACATGGATCCGGAGAGCTTCTACAACCCGATGCTTGCCGACGTCTGCGCGGAACTCGAGGCCGATGGCGTCGCGGTGATCAGCGACGGCGCCCTGTGCGCCTTCCCGCCCGGCTTCACCGGCCGGGACGGAGGACCGCTGCCGCTTATCCTGCGCAAGAGCGACGGCGGCTACGGCTACGCCACCACGGACGTGGCCGCGATCAGGTACCGGCTGGGGAAGCTCGGCGCGACCAGGCTGATCTACGTCGTGGGATCGGAGCAGCACCAGCACCTGCTGATGGTGTTCGCCGTGGCCCGGCAGGCCGGCTGGCTGACCGATGCGGCAAGCGCCGAGCACGCGGAAATCGGCCTGGTGACTGCGCCGGGCGGAGGACGGCTTCGCACGCGCAGCGGTGACCAGGCCAAGCTGATAACGCTGATAGAGGAAGCGATCGACCGCGCGGAGCGGGTCATCGCCGAGCGCTACGACGACCCAGGCCTCCGCCGCCAGATCGCCGAGGCGGTCGGAATCGGAGCGCTCAAGTACGGTGATCTGTCGGTCGCCCGCAACTCGAGCTACGCCCTTGACTTCGACCGGATGCTGGCGCTGACCGGGAACACCGGCCCGTACCTGCAGTACGCGACCGCGCGAATCCGCTCGATCTTCCGCAAGGGGGAAATCAGTCTGGACCAGGCCACGGGCCCGGTCCGGATCACCGAGCACGCCGAGCGGGAGCTCGCGCTGCAGCTGCTCGGGTTCGGAGCGGCGGTGTGGCAGGTGTCCGAGGCGGCCGAGCCACACAAGCTCGCGGCTTTCCTGTTCGAGACCGCCAGCGCGTTCACCACGTTCTACGAGAAGTGCCCGGTCCTGCAGGCGCCAGAGGAATCCGTCCGCAGCAGCAGGCTTGCCCTGTCCGCGCTGACCCTGCGGGTACTGCTGGCCGGACTGGATCTGCTCGGCATCCCCGTGCCTGAACGCATGTAACCCTTCCCTGGGAGAGCATGACGCCCCCATCCTGGGGAGATTTTGGGGGCCTTCACAGACAGCTCCCAGGGTCTGCTGGCTGGTGTCCCAGACCATTACGGCAGCCTCGCTCTCATGGACAACATGCATGAACCCCCAAGCGGCGACCCGCAGGAAAGCTGGCCGACCCAGGAGATTGGCCCGTCGGCCGGGCAGGCGGGACCGGGAGGCTGGGGCCAGCCATCCGCTCAGCCGGGGCACGGTCAATCAGGGCACGGCCCGATACGGGACTGGGGCCAGGGACCACGGCTGGTCGGGCCCGAAGAGGGCTGGGGCCAGCCATCCCAGTCCCGCGGCTCGGGCGGCTTGGGCGGCCCCGCTGGCCCAGGCGGGCCGACCGGCCCGGGCGGCCCGGCCGCCCCGCCGCCCAGGCCTGCCAGGCCGCGACGGCACGGCACGACAGCCTGGTGGGGAGCGGGGCTTGCGCTGGTCGTGCTGCTGGCCGGCGGCGGGGCCGCCGCCGCGGAGCTCACCAGCAGCTCTTCACCGGCGCCGACCGCGCTTACCGGGCAGGCCGCCCAGCTGAACACCCTGCTCAACTCGAGCTCCTCCAGCGGCTCGGGCGCCGCTCTCAGCAGCACCGCGACAAGCTCCACGACCACCCACCCCTGCCTGAACCGGGCGAAGAAGCTCAAGGCAGCCGGCTACCCGCTGGCGGCCAGAGCCTTGCTGCGGCTCTGCGGCCACGCCCTTCGGCGGCTGCGGCTGCTCGGCGGGATGCACGGCGAGTTCACGTTCGAGACCAAGACCGGGCCACGCACGATCGCGTTCGAGCGGGGCGTGATCGAGTCGGTCAGCGGCAGCAACGTCGTCGTGCAGGCCAAGGACGGGACCACCTGGACCTGGGTTCTGGAGAGCAGCACGGCGATCCGCCAGGGCGGCCAGAAGTCCACAGCCAGCGCGCTGTCGGACGGCGAGCACGTCTTCGCTGGCGGCTCCGTGATCAGCGGCGGGTACGACGCCAAGCTGATCGTGGTCAAGCCGGGTTCCGGCAGTTCGTCACCGACCCCGACGCCCACGTCGGCCACCGGTTCCTAGCCGACCGGCACGAGGCCGGTCAGCTGTGCCGGGCAGCATCCGGGGCACATCACCCCGGATGCTGCCGCGTCCGTGATGACTTGCGGCAACGCCCTCCGCCGACGCTTCATGGAATGCACGGCCGGTGTCCATGGCAGGCTGCCGGCGCGCGAGAATGAGCCCGATACCTGATGACAGACAATGACCGCATTCCCCAGGTGCTCGTCGTAGACGACGAGCCGAACATTCGCGAGCTGGTACAGGTCGCGCTGAAGTTTCATGGCTGCTCGGTGACCACGGCGGGAACGGGGAAGGACGCGCTGCGGCAGGCCGGGTCTGACCGGCCCGACCTGATCGTGCTCGACGTAATGCTGCCGGACATGGACGGCTTCGAGGTATGCCGCAGGCTGCGCGCGGCGGGCAACGAAGTCCCGGTGATCTTCCTGACGGCGCGGGACACGTCCTCGGACACCGTCACCGGCCTGGCGCTCGGCGGCGATGACTACGTCACGAAGCCGTTCTCGGTGGAGGCCCTGGTGGCCCGGGTCCGCGCGGTGTTGCGCCGTGCCTCCAGGACTGCGCAGGGCGACCAGCGCGACGGCGACAGCGAGATCCTGCGCGCCGGCGACGTGGAACTCGACGAGGGACGCTGGACCGTGCACCGCGGCGGCGTCCCCGTCGAGCTGTCCCCAACCGAGTTCCGCCTGCTCGCATACCTGATGCGGCACCAGGGACGGGTGCTCACCCGGGCGCAGCTCCTCGAGAACGTATGGGGATGGGACTACGCCGGCGAGTCCCAGATCGTGGAGACCTACGTCAGCTATCTGCGGCGCAAGCTGGACCCGCTCGGGCCACCGATGATCCACACCCAGCGAGGCGTGGGCTACAGCCTCCGGCCGCGAGAGCGGGGGCAGGCCGGTCCGGGGTGAGAGCCGGGAGGGCGGCAAGGGCCGGGAGGGCGGGCCGATGACGAGTTCCCGCAGGCTGTCACTGCGCGCGCGCATGCTCATCCTGCTCATCGCCGTGACCGCGATCTTTCTGCTCATTATGGGGGCGGTCACCACCGCCGTGCTGAGCAAGCGGGTCAGCAACGTGTTCACCGCCGACCTGATCGCCGAGGCCACGCGCAGTCCGGCGAAGCTGGCCGACAACACGGACGGCTATCTGGCCGCGGCGGTCTCGGTGCGCACCGGCCAGATCGTGCAGATCACACCCGGGCAGCAGACAACCGCGCTCGGGGCCGCCCTGAGCGAGCTGGGCCTGGCCGAGTACCGGGTGCAGTTCGCCCACCAGCCAGCCACGATCAGGACCGCGGGCGGCGAGAAGGTCCGCGCGGTCGCGCGGGTGATCCCCTACACCGAGCTCGTCAACGCCGGCTTTAACGCGCCGCTGGGCCGCTACATCCTCGTCGTCGCGCACTCTGGCAGCGCCGTGAACAGTCAGGTCGGCGCCGTAGTCGTCGCCGAGGTGATCACCGGCGGAGGGCTGCTCGCGCTGCTCGCCATCGGCGGCTGGTGGCTGATCGGCCGCGGCCTCGAACCCCTGGACGAGATGGCCAGCACCGCCAAGGACATCACCTCGCGGGGGGACCTCACCGCGCGGGTGGCCGATGCCGACGACCGGACCGAGGTCGGCCGGCTCGGGTCGGCCATCAACACGATGCTCGACCGGATCCAGCAGGCGTTCGGAGCGCGGTTGCGTTCCGAGCAGAAGGTGCGCGAGTTCGCCGCCGACGCCTCGCACGAGCTGCGCACGCCGCTGACCACCATCCGCGGCTACGCCGAGCTGTACCGGCAGGGAGCGCTGGGCCCCGACCAGCTGCCCAACGCCATGCGCCGGATCGAGCAGGAGGCGCAGCGGATGAGCACGCTCGTGGCCGAACTGCTCGAGCTGGCCAGGCTGGACCGGACCTCCTCACTCGACCTGGCCGAGACGGATCTCGCGGGCGTGGTGCGGGACGCGGTCGCCGACGCCGCCGCCGTAGAGCCCGAGCGCCCGGTGCGGGCCGAGGCACCGCCGCGGCTCGTGGCCACGGTCGATGAGGCACGGATCCGCCAGGTGCTCGCGAACCTGCTCGGCAACGTCCGCGCGCACACGCCGGTGACGACCCCGGTCGCAGTAAGGCTCGGCGCCCTGACCGGGGGGGTGCTGCTAGAGGTGGCCGACGCCGGTCCCGGGATGTCCGCCGAGGATGCGGCCAGGGCCTTCGACCGGTTCCACCGCGCCACCGAGCAGTCAAACGGCGGCGGTGAGGAACGCGCGGCGAGCAACGGCGGCGGGGGCGGCAGCGGTCTGGGACTTTCGATTGTCCAGGCGATCGCCAGGGCGCACGGCGGGCAGGCGACGCTGGAATCGTGGCCGGGCCACGGCACCCGGGTCCGCATCTGGCTGCCCACCCGCGTGGCCCCGCACGGCGAGCCGTAGCTAGCCGGCAGGCGGGACCTGAGCCGCCCGAGCGTCGTCGGTGAGCGGGGCCGGCAGCTGATTGAACATGTAGAAGACTGCCAGCAGGCCGTAGACCGCCAGTGCCCCTGCCGCCGACCCGGCCAGGGCCACGACGACGCCGAGCAGGTAGCCGGCCAGGCCGATACTCCAGCGCGGGATCCTCAGCCTGCCCCCGACCCGCGGCAGCGACGCCAGCAGCTGCTGCTTGGTGAACCGGGCCCCAAGCGCGCTGGCGTGGCCGATCAGGTGCAGCCAGATCGCGTTGTAGAACAGCGAGATCACGAGCATGACGAGCCCGTAGACCACGGCGGCGGGCCGCCCGCCCGAAGCGTTCGGGCCGATGAGGTGGTCGGCCACGAGCGCGGTGGGGAACGGGATCGCGACCACACCCATGAGCAGCAGCATGTTCAGCACCAGCAGCGGCCGGTCGACGAGCCGGACGTGCCCGAACAGGGTGTGATGGTTCATCCACATGATCCCGATGGTCAGGAAGCTCACCACGTAGGCGGCGTACTGCGGCCACGCGTGAGCCAGCGACCGGTAGCTGAGCGCCCCCTGACCGATCGGGAGCAGGCTGAAGATCAGCAGTGTGATCGCGACGGCGAAGACGCCGTCGCTGAACGACTCGAGCCGCCGGGAGTTCATGCGATGGGATACGGGGGGCGGCAGTCAGCCGGATTCGCCGGGACCCGGCTGCTCCGCATCCGACGACACCGGATCAGCCGCTGCGGCAGCGACCGGCGGGCGGACGGAGCGCACGAGGATCTGGGCCACATCAACGACCTCTAGCGACTCGGCGGCCTCACCGGAACTGCGCTTGGCGCTGACCGCGTCGCCGAGCATGACCAGGCAGTACGGGCACCCCGTCGAGATCGTGTCCGGGTTGGTGCCGAGCGCCTCGTCGATCCGCTCGGTGTTGATCCGCTTGCCGATCCGCTCCTCCATCCACATCCGCGCCCCGCCCGCGCCGCAGCAGAACCCGCGCTCCTTGCACCGGTGCATCTCCTGCGCCTGGACGCCAGGCACCCGCTCCATGATCTCCCGTGGCGCCGTGAAGATCCGGTTGTGCCTGCCGAGGAAGCACGGGTCGTGGTAAGTGATCTTCTCTTCGACCGGGGTCACCGGGGTGAGCTTGCCCTCTTCCACGAGCCGGGCCAGCAGCTGGGTGTGATGGATGACCTCGTAGTTGCCGCCTAGCTGCGGGTACTCCTTCGCCAGCGTGTTGAAGCAGTGCGGGCAGCTGGCAACGATCTTGCGCGCGCCCACCTCGTTCAGCGTCGCGATGTTCTGCTCGGCCAGCATCGAGTAGACGAACTCGTTGCCGATCCGCCGGGCCGGGTCTCCGGTGCACGTCTCGGCCGGGCCGAGCACCGCGAACGAGACCCCCGCGGTGTGCAGCAGCTCGGCGATAGCCCGCGTGGTCTTGCGGGCCCGGTCTTCGAGCGCCCCGGCGCAGCCCACCCAGAACAGGTACTCAACGTCCGGGCCGATCGTGCCTTCGACGACCGGCACCTCGAAGTCGAGGCCTTCGGCCCATTCCAGCCGCCTGGCCTCGCCCATGCCCCACGGATCGCCCTTGTTCTCCAGGTTCTTCAGCATCGACGACGCCTCGGTGGGGAACGCGGACTCGATCAGCACCTGGTGCCGGCGCATGTCGGAGATGTGGTCGATGTGCTCGATGTCGACGGGGCACTCCTCGACGCACGCGCCGCAGTTCGTGCACGACCAGAGCACGTCGGGATCGATCACCCCGTTGGCGGCCTCGTTGCCGACCAGCGGGCGCTCGGCCTCGGCCTTCACCGCGTCCGGCAGCTTCTCCCTCGCCTCGTCCGACCCGGCCAGGAGGTACGGGGCCTTGGCAAACGCGTGATCACGCAGGTCCAGGATCAGCATCTTCGGCGACAGGGGCTTGTCGGTTATCCAGGCCGGGCACTGGGACTGGCAACGCCCGCACTCGGTGCAGGTGGCCATGTCCAGCATGCCCTTCCAGGTGAAGTCCTCGATCTTGCCGCGGCCGAAGATGTCGGTGTCGGGGTCGGCCTCCTCGAAGTCGAGCACCTTGCCGCCCGACCGCATCGGCTGCAGCGCGCCGAGCCCGTTGGGGCGCCGGGAGAACAGCACGTTCAGCGGGGCCAGCGCGATGTGCAGGTGCTTGGAGTACGTCACGAACACGCCGAAGCCAAGAATCACCGCGAGCTGCAAGAGGATGAACGTGGTCTCCAGCGCCTTGTTCGCGCTTACCCCGAGCGGGGCCAGCCAGTGCCCCACGATCTGCGACGCGAACGCGCCGTGGGCGTAGGGGAAGTCGCCGGTGTTGATCTGCGCGCCGCGGTAGATCAGCAGCGTCGCGATCACCAGAAAGATCAGGAACAGGACCAGCCACGCCGCTCCGGTGTGCGACCCG
>Ga0209116_1000218_pt1 | contig 12498 bp, 9 predicted proteins | sample BlaSpr_A8_OM2_O1_FD_187975 | JGI IMG/M metagenome (GOLD analysis project Ga0209116, IMG submission 187975) | Forest soil microbial communities from Thunder Bay, Ontario, Canada - Black Spruce, Ontario site 2_A8_OM2_O1 (SPAdes) (version 2) | ecosystem: Environmental > Terrestrial > Soil > Boreal...
CGCCACCACTTCGCCACCAGCACCAATCCCGCCGCAAACAACACCAACGGAGTTTCCGGCCGCACCAAAGTGCCGAATCCCACCACGATTCCGGCGAGCAGCCACGGATTCGCCAGAAACGCCGTAGCACGCGCCACGTGCGCGCCGCCAACATCCGTCTGGAGCAACACCAAAATCGCAAGTGCCGTCAGAAAGATCACCAACGTCTCAGTGAGCACCACGGCCGTGTAATTCGCCGTGAACGGGCAGAGCGCCGCCAGCCACAATCCCGCCAAGGCCACGCGCCGCCGCGAATTTTCCGGCGCCAGCCGCGCCGCAATCAGCGCGATCACAAAACACGTCGCCAAATCCACCACCACCTGCGCCAGCATCGCCGCTCGTGGCGATTGCCCCGCCACCGCAAACACCGCAGCTAGAAACGCCGGATACCCTGGAACCCGCATATCCACGGGCGTCAACTGCCCACGCACCGCGAACCCGTACACCCCGTTCTTCAGCCAATTCCACGCCAACTCGATGTAAAATGGACCGTCGCCCGTATCGGTTACCGGAAACTTCAGCACCAGGTAAACCCGCAGTGCCAGTCCTGTGCATACTGCTGCGGCGACGTTTGCGCGCATCTTATTGCTTGCAGTCATTGACACCGTCTCAAGGGCCAGCTAGCTTGGATTGTCTGAATGCCTGAACGCAAGCCAATTTTCTACGATCAGGAACGCCGCCGCTGGCGCCGCACGAGGCGCGTGCTGGAAATCACCGGAGGGCTTTTCACGCTCATTCTGGTCGTCTTCGTGGTCAATGTTTTCCGCAAGCCCGAACTGCCAGACATTCTTGCGGCGGCGACGCACTGGAATATTCACGCGGTTCCCGCAAAACTGAAATCCAAAATCGCGCTGCGCGGCCGCAAACGTAAAGTGGCCGCTTTAGGCAAGCTGCCGCAGAATTACGATCCCCTGCGCGCGGCATTTTACGTGGCCGACGATCCCACCAGCCTCGCTTCGCTGAAATTGCATTACCACGATATTGATTTGCTGATCCCCGAAGCTCTGCACGCTTCTTCGGCGGACGGTCGGCTGGACATCGAGCAGGATCCGAAGCTGCTGACGTGGATACAAACCAACACGATCGAGCTGCCGGTCATGTCCATGGTGAATAATTACGACGGGAAAACCTGGGTGACCAAAGAGATGGCGGAAATGCTCGCGAGCCCGGCGGCGCGCGAACATTTGTCGAAATCGCTCGCGGATTTTGCCAGCGTGCAGCACCAGTCCGGCGTCGTGGTGGATTTTGAGCTGGTGCCACAAAGCAGCCAGCCGGATTTCGCGCGCTTCATCCATGATCTCGCGGTCGCCATGCACGCCACCAACTTGAAACTGATGGTCGCGCTGCCCGCCGCGGACTGGAGCTACGACTACAAATATCTCGCGGCGCAGGCCGACGCCGTCATCTTGATGAATTACGACCTGCATTATCCGACCTCGGACGCCGGACCCATCGCGCCGCAGGACTGGTTCGAACGCAACATAGACAACATCGTGAAAATTGTGCCGGCAGACAAAATCATCATGGGTATCGCGAACTACGGCTACGACTGGCCGGCAAAAACAAAACAAGTTCCGCACCCCATCGCGCAAGCACTTACATTTCAGCAGGGAATTATCACTGCGGTCGAATCGGAATCGGATGTGACATTTGATCCCGACTCGCTGAACCCGCACTATTCCTACGCGGACGAGCAGAATCAGATTCACAGCGTCTGGATGCTCGATGGCATCACCGCGTACAACGAGCTGCGCGCCGCCGAGCGCGCCGGAGTGCGCGGCACCGCGCTGTGGCGCTTGGGCATGGAAGATCCTTCGATCTGGTCCATCTGGGACGCCACACATTCCACCGACGCGATTCGCGCAAAACTCGAGGAAGTTCCACCGGGCTACGATTTGATTCTGGAGGGCGCGGGAGACATCTGGCGCATCACCGCGACGCCGCAGAGTGGCCGGCGCACTTTCGATTACGATGCCTCGAGCGATGTGTTCGACGACGAATCCTATCAGAGTTATCCGCTTTCCTGGCGCATCGAGCAGATGGGCGCCGCGCCGCACAAAGTGGCGCTGACTTTCGACGACGGTCCCGACGAGACGTGGACGCCGAAAATCCTCGATATCCTCGAACGGAAACATGCTCCAGCAGCATTTTTCGCGATCGGCGAATCCGCCAATCAGCATCCGCAGCTGGTAAAGCGTGCGTACCAACAAGGCGACGAAATAGGCAATCACACTTTCACGCATCCAGATTTCGAAACCATCTCGAAATCGCAGTTGCAGATCGAGCTGAATCTGACGGAACTGCTCATCGAGAGCAACCTCGGCGTGAAGACGCTGCTGTTCCGCCCACCGTACGGAATTGACCACCAGCCAGAAACCGCCAGTGAAATTCAGATGCTGCCGATTCCGCAGGCCATGGGTTACATCATCGTGGGCGCGCAGATTGACCCGCACGATTGGGGCGAGCCAAATGGCGGCGCTCCGCCCACTACAGACTTGATCGTCCAGCGTGTGCTGCACGACGCGACTCTCGGCCGCGGCAATATCATTCTGATGCACGATGGCGGCGGCAATCGCTCCAACACCGTCGCGGCGCTGCCGCAGATCATTGACGGACTTCGCGCCAAAGGCTACGACTTCGTTTCCGTTTCCGATTTGCTCGGCCAATCGCGCGCGCAGGTGATGCCTCCTCTCTCGCACCAGGAATGGCTGCTGGTGCGCGCCGACGCTTTTATTTTTGAAGTGTTCCGCTGGTTCCGCACGGGCATCGCGTTCATCTTCATCGCCGGGATTCTGCTGGTCAGCAGCCGCGCGCTGATCATCGGCTTGCTGGCGCTCATCGAAAAATTGCGCCCCGCGCCGGCCGATCATCCGGAGTACAAACCGAACGTCACCGTCTTGATTCCCGCGTACAACGAAGAAGCCGCCATCGTCAATACGGTGCAATCGGCGCTCGCTTGCGATTATCCCAAGCTGGAAATTCTCGTGGTGAACGACGGGTCCACGGACCGCACCGCCGAACTGGTGAATGCGAATTTCTCTCGCGAACCTCGCGTGCGCCTGATTAGCCAGCCGAATCGCGGCAAACCCGCCGCGCTGAATCACGGCCTCGCCGAAGCCACCGGAGAAATTATTGTCTCGATTGACGGCGATACCATCGTGGATCCCGAAGCGATTCCGCGCCTGGTGCGCCATTTCGCGGATCCGAAAGTGGGCGCCGTGGCCGGCAACGTGAAAGTGATGAATCGCAATCGCTGGCTCACGCGCTGGCAGGCGCTGGAATACATCACTAGCCAAAATCTGGAAAAGCGCGCTTTCGATCTGTTGAATTGCATTCCGGTGGTGCCGGGTGCTGTCGGCGCGTGGCGCACGGAACTGCTGCGCGCGAATCATGGGTTTTCCGGCGACACGGTGGCCGAAGATACCGACCTCACGCTCACCATCCGCCGCAATGGCTGGAAAATTCTCTACGATGAAGACGCCATCGGCCGCACCGAAGTCCCCGAAACTGTGGAGGCGCTGATTCGCCAGCGTTTTCGCTGGACGTTTGGCACCATGCAGGCCGTCTGGAAGCATCGCGATGCAGTCGGCAAGCCGCGTTACGGCACGCTCGGCTGGATCGCCATCCCCAATATTGTGATGTTCCAAATTATTTTGCCGCTGGTCTCTCCGCTGATTGATCTGCTCTTTCTGCTTTCGATCGCGTTGTGGGGCCTGGCGCAATTGCGCATCGCGCAACTGCCGCAATTGTGGACGCTGCAGGACGTGGAGCGCTCCCTGATTTTCTTTGCGCTCTTCATGCTGATTGACTTGTTCACTTGCGTCGTGGCGTTTGCGCTGGAAAGGCACGAGGATTGGACTTTGCTTGCGCCGCTGATTCTGCAGCGTTTCTATTACCGGCAAATGATGTACGTGGTTTTGTTCCGCGCGCTGAAGGAAGCGGTGCAGGGAAGGCCGGTGGGATGGCGCGGCGTGGAGCAGCATCCGCCTGTGCCAGTCCCGGCGGCATCCAGCGTGAAACGCGAAGCATGAAGCAAGATGTAACCCGTCGGTTTCTGATTAATCCACCTCTACAGCGCTAGAACGAATCCCCTACGGCGAATACCTGATGGAAACACCTGAAAGCGCGGCGTAGGGTTTCTCTTGAGCGCCGGTGTCGGTATTGACCAGGGTGCTCGATACCCGCGAACGAGATTGTGATCTGAACGAAATCACTCAATCCATCAGGAGGAAGCAGCGCCCATGCAAAATCGTGCAAAGATTTGGAACACCGCAAAAGTAGCGATGGCGACGGCCGCCGTAGCCGGATTCCTGGCGTTTTCGTCCACGCCGGTCCGCGCCGACGACTGCCAGAGCAGAACCGAGAAAATTGACCATAACTTGCACGACGCCATTGCGCATCACGGCCCGGACAGCAAGGAAGCCGCTCACTGGCGCAGCGAACTCGCGGCGCAACGCGACCGCTGCTGGAAGGCCGACCACAGGTGGTGGGATGAAGACGGGCATCGCTGGCACACCGAGCGCGATTGGGACGAGCACGACCACGAGCACTAGATTGCGCGCGTGATTGAGCGCCCTCGGGCTGCGCCGCTCGCCGCGGCGAATGGCGCAGCTCCTTTTGGAATAATCGTTTCGCTCGCGGCGCGTACACCACGAGCCAATCGCGGTGCGCGTCTACAGCGTAACCACTTCATACACGGCGGATTCGCGTCCCCAGCCACATTAGTTTTGCGGAAACCGCCCAGGTTCTGCTAGCATCCAAGTTGTTGATGGGCTGCATCCCGATTTCCGGGAGCGGCACCGGAGGATCAAATGAGTGTTGCACCCCGTGCGGGCAACGGTAAAGTCACCGTGCCTGACATACTTTCCCGCAAGGCACATTCCCTCGCAGGCCATTTCGAAACCAAGCAAAAAATTACCTGCCTGACGGCGTATGACTATTCCACCGCGCTGCTGCTCGATCAAGCCGGCGTGGATATTCTGCTGGTCGGCGATTCGGTCGGTATGGTGGTGCTCGGGTACGAGAACACGCTGCCGGTGACGCTCGACGAAATGGTGCATCACACGCGCGCAGTGCGGCGTGGCACGCGGCGCGCGCTGCTGGTCGCCGATATGCCGTACGGAAGTTTTCACGTTTCGCTGGATGAATCCGTGCGCAACGCCGTGCGCCTGGTGAAAGAAGGCGGCGCCGAAGCGGTGAAGGTAGAAGGCGGCGAGCGCCGCATTGAATTGATTGCCCGGCTGGTCGAATCCGAAATTCCGGTGATGGGCCATGTGGGACTCACACCGCAATCCATTCACGCGCTCGGAGGATTTCACGTGCAAGGCAAGACGGCTGACGCGGTGCGGCAGCTCGAACGTGATGCGCGCGCCGTGGAAGCCGCCGGAGCATTCGCGGTTGTGCTGGAATCCGTGCCGCGCGACACGGCCGCTCGCATCACCGAAAAGCTGCACATTCCCACCATCGGTATTGGCGCCGGCCCTGAGTGCGACGGCCAGGTGCTGGTGTTCCACGATCTGTTGGGCCTCACGCCGGGCCACAAGCCGAAATTCGCGCGGCAATATGTGGACCTCGGCGCGGAAATTTCCCGCGCGGTCACCAGTTATTGCGAAGATGTCCGCCGCGGAGATTTTCCGTCGGATGCCGAATCGTTTCATTCGCCCGCGCAATTGCGCGAGCAGCTACCGACGCGCCAGCGAACCTGACGCGTGCCGTGCGCCGCTTCGACGTACGAGTTTGCGCGATGACGGCCTAGCTTGTCATTCCGAGGGTGCAGTTGGCCTGAGAAATCTGCTTTTTCCCTGGCGTAAAGTCAAAAAGCGGATCCCTCGCTGCGCTCGGGATGACAAACGAATGGGTATTTGCGCAATCTATAAATCAAAGGAATAGGGATAGCTCAATGAACGCGGAAGATTTTCGCCTGCTGTACGATTACAACTCCTGGGCGAATCATCGCACGCTCGACACCTGCTGGCAGCTGAGCACGGAGCAATTTACGCGCGACATGGGCTCGAGCTATCGTTCTGTGCGCGACACGCTGGTGCACATTATGCTGGTGGAGTGGCTGTGGCTGGAACGCTGGCACGGCCGTTCGCCGAATTCCTACGCTTCCACTTCGGAATTTCCAAATGTGGAGTCCGTGCGCGCACGCTGGGCGGAAATTGATAGCGACTTGCTGGATTACATCGCATCACTGTCTCCGGAGGAAGTGCAGCGCGTGGTGCAGCACACAACTACGGCCGGCGTGCCGCAAGCAGCGCCGCTCTGGCATATGTTGCAGCACCTCGCGAACCATGGCACCTACCATCGCGGCCAGATAACCACTTTGCTGCGTCAATTGGGCGCGAAAGCCACCGGCACGGATCTGATTACGTTCTACCGCGAACGCGCCGCGCAGGCGGCCGCCAAAGCATGACACGCTCGCGCTCTTGCAGCTGCGTGCGAAAATCTCGTTTGCGTTTCGCTTGAGCGCTCGCGCCTGCCCACTCCCATGGAAACCATCCACACCATCGAATGGATGAAGCAGATTGCGCACGAAGCCCGCGCGCACGAACGCATTCTCGGGCTCGTGCCCACCATGGGCGCGCTGCACGAAGGCCATTTTTCGCTGATACGCGCGGCACAGCGCGAATGTGCGCCGCTGGCCGTATCGCTCTTCGTCAATCCGAAGCAGTTCGGGCCGGCGGAAGATTTCAGCAAATATCCGCGCACGTTGGAGCAGGACCGCGCCGCGCTGGAAGCACTGGGCGTGGATTTTCTCTTCGCCCCCTCACCGCAGGATATGTATCCATCGGGTTTTCGCACCTCTGTCGTGGTGGAGGGCCTGAGCGATCGCCTCGAAGGCCGTTCGCGCCCCGGCCATTTTCGCGGCGTCACCACCGTGGTGCTTAAACTTTTCGAAATCGTGCAGCCGCGCTTTGCATATTTTGGCCGCAAAGACGCGCAGCAGGCGCGCCTGATCCGCCAAATGTCGGCGGACTTGAATCTCGATACCAGCGTGGTCGTTTGTCCGATCGTGCGCGAAGCGGATGGCCTGGCGCTTTCTTCGCGGAATGTATATCTGAAAGGGGAAGACCGCCACGCAGCCGCAGCGCTCTCACGCTCGCTCGCAGCGGTGCGCGACGAAATCGCGAAAGGCGAGCGCGACACCGGCCGCTTGCTGGCCGCGCTGCGCCGCGTGCTGACGCTGGAACCGCGCATCGCACTCGACTATGCCGAGCTTGTGGACAATGAAACCCTCGAGCCGGTCCCGATTCTGCGCGGCACGTGCTACGTCCTGCTCGCCGCCAAAGTGGGAGACACGCGTCTGATTGACAACGCGCTGATCGAACCCGACGGCGAATCTTTCCGCGTCATGGTCTAACGAGTCCCCACGGGCCACACCAATGCCGCTTTTGCGGCCGTCATTGTCCCCCGGCCCGTTTGAACGCCGGATTCGGCCAGAAATTCGATCTGCGGTTCAATTTTCGCAGGTGATGGTTTATGCGGAGGATAAGTCGCGTCTTGCGCACGAATCGGCAAGGCCGCGCAGATAAACGCCAGCAGCGCCCCAATGGCAATTCTCCGCATCAAGCTAACCGTCCTCTCCGGAGAACTATTCTCCGCGCAGCGCTTTCAGAACTTCCGCGGCGTGGCCTTTGGGCGTCACCTTGTCCCAGGTGGCGCGGATTTTTCCGTCGGGGCCGATCCAGTACGTCATGCGCACGATTCCCAGGAACGATTTACCCAGGAAACTTTTCATGCGCCGCGCGCTGTACGGCTCGATTACTTCGAATTTCGTGTCGGCGAGCAACGGGAAAGTCAGCTTGTGCTTTAGTTTGAATTTTTTCTGCGCTTCCACGGAATCACCGCTGCAGCCGACGATGGCGGTGTTCAGTTTATCGAATTGCTTGAGGGCGTCGCGAAACTCGGACGCTTCGTTGATTCAGCCTGGAGTATTCGCTTTCGGATAAAAGTACAGGATCAGGTTTTTGCCGCGATAATCCTGCAGCGAAACTGTAGCGCCGCTGTCGTCGGTCACCGCGAAGTCCGGAGCTTTGTCGCCTACTTTGAGCATCTATATTCTCCGGGCGGCGTGCGTGCCGGGATTCCGCCGGTGCGCACCGCGGAATTCGTCTACGAATCACGTGACGGCGCGGCCGCCGATGACGCAGCGTCGCCGGCGGGCTGCCCGCCTTGCAGCGCTGTCAGCACATCCGCAGCGTGGCCTCTAGGAACCACGCCATTCCAAATCTTCACGATCTTGCCGTCCGGGCCGATCCAGAAAGTGGTGCGAACGATTCCCATGAACGTCTTGCCGAGGAAACTTTTCATGCGTCGCGCGCCGTACGCTTCAATCACTTCGAATTCCGTGTCCGCCAGCAGCGGGAAATTCAGGTTCAGCTTCTTGCTGAATTTCGATTGCGCCTCCACGTCGTCCGCGCTCACTCCGGCGACCTCCGCATTTTGCGCCTGAAAATCTGCGAACATGTTGCGGAAGCCGTTCGCTTCGTGGATGCAGCCCGGCGTATTCGCCTTCGGATAAAAATACAGAATCAGATGCTTGCCGCGGTAGTCGGCGAGCGTTACTTTTCGTCCGTCGTCCGCCAGCACTTCAAAATGTGGTGCCTGATCGCCTTCCTTCAGCACGATGTTTCTCCTTCCGCCCTCGACGCTTTGCACCAGTCTGCTGTTTTGCCGCGCTACTTTGCGACGCTACTTCGCCACGCTGCTACGCTTCCGCCAGCACGCGCTTCAGGATGTCGTTGACGATCTGCGGGTTAGCCTGCCCGCGCGTTTCCTTCATCACCTGGCCCACGAAGAACTTGAACACCCCTTCGCTTCCCGCGCGATACTTCGCTAGGTTGTCCGGGCTTTTCGCAATCACGGCGCGCGCAATCTTTTCAATCGCGCCCGAATCGGAAATTTGCGCCATGCCTTCAGCCGCGATAATTTCCGCGGCTTTTTTCCCGGTGTCGAACATGGTGGCGAACACTTTCTTGCCGCTGGCCGCCGTGATTTCGCCGCGCTCCACGATCGCCAGCAATTCCGCCAGCGCCGCCGGCGCTACCGGACAATCCTCGATTTCCTTGCCGGCATCTTTCAATCGCCGCAGCAATTCCACCGAAATCCAGCTCGCAGCGGCTCGCGCTGGAGCACCAGCGCGCACGACAGCTTCAAAATAATCGGCCAGCGTACGCGTGGCCGTCAGCACGCCCGCATCGTACGCTGCAATTCCATATTCGCTGACGAATCGCGCGAGCTTTGCACCCGGCAATTCCGGCATTTCGCTGCGTACCTGCGCCACGAGCGACGCCGAAGCCGTCAGCGGCAGCAAATCAGGATCCGGAAAATAGCGATAGTCGTGCGCGAATTCCTTCGAGCGCATCGCTTCCGTGCGTCCCGCCGCCACGTTCCACAGCCGTGTTTCCTGGGTCACCGTGCCACCCGCCTCAATCACACCGATTTGCCGCTCGATTTCGTATTCCAGCGCGTGCGCCAGATAACGGAACGAATTCAGGTTCTTGGCTTCCACCTTCGTTCCGAATTTTGGCGCGCCGCGCAAACGAACGCTCACGTTGGCGTCGCAGCGCAATGAGCCTTCTTCCATGTTGCAATCGCTCACTTCCGTGTACTCCAGCACCTGCTTCAAGGTCGTCAAATATGAATACGCTTCAGCGGGCGTGCGAATATCAGGCTCGGAAACAATTTCTATCAGCGGAGTGCCGCAGCGGTTGTAATCAATGTAGCTCCAGCGGTCGGAATCCGCGAAGCCTTCGTGCAGATTCTTGGCCGCGTCTTCTTCCATGTGCACGCGCGTGATGCCGATGCGCTTGGCCGCGCCTTCTGCCTCAATCGCGAGCGAACCTGCCAGAGCCAGCGGCAGCTCGTATTGTGAAATTTGGTAGCCCTTCGGCAGGTCAGGATAGAAATAATTTTTGCGCGCGAAGACGGACCGCTCCTGAATCTTACATTCCAGCGCCAGCGCCGCGCGGATTGCCAGCTCGCGCGCGCGGCGATTCAACACCGGCAAAGCTCCGGGCAAACCCAGACACACTGGACACGTATTGGAGTTCGGCGGGTCGCCATAGCGCGTGGAGCAGCCGCAGAACGCTTTCGTCTGGGTCTTCAGCTGCGCGTGCACTTCCAGCCCGATCACAGCTTCGTACTTGGCCATAATCTCGGGCGTCACGCGATTTGCTTCCTGAGTGTCTCGGGTCATGTTAGACGGCGCGGCGCACGGTGCAGTCCTCGGCGCGCCGCGAACTCAGAATTATAGCATCCGTCACAATCGTTGGGGTCTGTCCGCGAGAAAACCAGCTTTCAGGCCGGTCGGACAGCCGTTCAGGACGCGACCCGCCGCGCGAAAAAAACGCGACGGGCCTGGCCAGTCGAATTCTCGCGGTTTGCTATTTATTCCGCGTGCCGGCTGCCCGAGGGCACGTCCACCTTGATTCCTGCCATGAAATTCAAGCGCAAAGACGGAAAGCCAAAGGCCTCCTCATATCTCTGGTTCAGGAAGTTATTGAGCCGCCCGTAGATTTCGATGCCCTTGGGCAGCTGGTAGGCGAAGCCTGCGTTCATCAGTTCGTATCCGTGATTTCGGAAAAGGCACTGAAAAGGCAGCATGGTTATGGGGTTTATCAACTCGCAAGCAAAAGTCCCATCGTTCGGCTCGACATCCAGCACGGCGCCGCGAATGGTTCCGTTCATGTTGAGCATCAACCGCTTCTTCGTCCAAGTCGCGTTGAATCCGGCGACGTCGCGCGGGCGGCGAAGCAGTGGTTCCCCGACCGAGAAGGGATCGACGGGTTCCGGAAAGCCGTCCAGCGCCAGAATCGCGGTGTTCATCCAGGTGTAGGTACCGGAAAATTCGAACGAGCGAAAGGGATGGATGCGAACGCTCGTTTCCACACCCCAAGCTCGGGACTTCCCGATGTTCTCCGAATCAAAGTTGGAGGGAAGGTCGCCGGTGGACACAATCTGATCTTTGAATTTGTTATAGAAGTAAGTGACGTCCAGAGTCGCGCGGTCGTGCGCCATGCGTTGCTCAATGCCCGCATCGTAGCTGATGCTTTCCTCAGGTTTCAGCGCCGGATTATTCGTAAAGGCGAGTTCGAATCCGTTCGGCGCGCGGAAGCCGGTTCCAAAACTGGCGTGCAGGCGCGTAGCTCCGAAAAATCCGTCGTCATCTGCCTGCCGCGCCATATACGCGGCGGAAATCCGCGGTGTGACTTTGGCCAGGGCATTGGCGGGAATCCCAGGCTGGCCTGCGTCCAGGTTGAACGGAACGGAATCGGTTTGCAGGTCGTCCACGCGCACTCCCAGATTGATGAACCAGCGATCGGCGGGAGTCCAGCGGTTTTCCGCGAAGAACGCATAGCTATTGCGCCCCAGCAGAAACGGCAAGTCGGTGGTCCCTTCCACAAAAAGATTCTTGAACTGGTCCCGGTCGTATTCGAATCCCGCTACCAGCGTGTCCTTGGAAGAAACAGCGATCTCGCTCCTGGTATTGGCCACCACGCGCAGATTGTTGGTGAACGAGTTTCCTTCCGTAGGCGAAAAGAAGGTGACGCGGTCCGTAGAAACGCTTACCGTGGTGACTTGCTGAAAGCGCGAAGAGATCTGTTCGACTTCCTGCGCCTGGTAGCCGAAAAGATTTTGGTTCTGGTGAGTGGCCGGGTCGCGCCCGGGAAACAATCCGTCCGGATCCGAGCCCCACGGGCCGGGCAGCCCTATCACGCCGTTGTAGCCCAAGAAATTCACGTTGAATTTGCGGCGCGGCGAACGCGAATAACCCAGGCTCACCGTGGAGCTCTGATCGCGGTAACCGTCGTTCTGAATTTGCCCACGAGTTTGCAAACGCGACAGGCTGTACGCCCAGCTGAATCCTTTATTCAGTCCCGCTCCGGTGGTGCCCAATCGCCACGTGTACAGACTGCCGCCCTCTCCCACGAACGAAAAATGCGGCGGCCCATCTCCATGAACCGTCTCAATGTTAATCACCCCAGCCACCGCATTTGATCCGTAAAGGGCGCTCTCTGGGCCGCGAATTACTTCGATTTGCTCGACTCCCTCAGCGGGCAGCGGCGACAGATCGAATCCCCCACCAAAATCGTTCAGTTCAATTCCGTCAATCATCACCAGGTTGTAGTCCGAATCCCCGCCGCGAATGAAGGCGCTGGTAACCGTGCCGCGGCCTCCGGACTGATTGATTTCGACACCCGGCAAGCCTCGCAGCACGTCCAAAGCAACCTGCGCGCCGCGGTCGTCAATCTCGTCCTCGGAGACAACGCTTACCGAGGACGCAATTCGCGAAGTTAGCGCACCGCCCGGCGCGGCAGAGACGACCACCGTGTCGCGCAAGGCGCTCAACTGCAAATGGAGATCGCTGACGCGTTTTTCACCGGCCTCCAAGTCAATATCCATCGGCAATTGATCGAGGCCCGAAATGGTAGCCACGATTTGGTATTTTCCCCC
>Ga0209116_1000220_pt1 | contig 12454 bp, 14 predicted proteins | sample BlaSpr_A8_OM2_O1_FD_187975 | JGI IMG/M metagenome (GOLD analysis project Ga0209116, IMG submission 187975) | Forest soil microbial communities from Thunder Bay, Ontario, Canada - Black Spruce, Ontario site 2_A8_OM2_O1 (SPAdes) (version 2) | ecosystem: Environmental > Terrestrial > Soil > Boreal...
GCCGGCCGTAACCGGCTTGGCGTCTCGATCGCGTCCGACTGGTCGGGTACGGAAGGCTGGTCTGGCCGGTCGAGCGATCTCGGCACGGTCAGCTCCCTTCTCCGCGCATCCGCAGATGTCCTGTCATCGTAGACATGCATGCGAGCGACCAGTGGTCGGTCGGCAGCAGTCGCACTACGTGACCTGGGAGCCTGGATTCCCTCCGCTATGGCGCGGGCCATCTGTGGATATACCGGCTTAGAAGCGTCGCTGCGCCACCGTACATCGAGCAAAGCCGTGCGCCACAGTGACCTTTCCATTACTCTCCGTTTACTCAAACAGGCATCGGGGCGGTCGCCCGGATAGCGTCAGGGCGGGCTCGCCGGGAGCGGGGGGAGATCCATGGTCGCGGACGACCTGCAGTTGCAGGCCGGCGCCCGCGTCCTGCACATCGGTCCGCACAAGACCGGCACAACCATGATCCAGGACGCTCTGCACCTGGCTCGGGAGCGGCTGGCTGCACAGGGCGTGATCTACCCCGGCACCGGCAGGCAGCCGCTGCGGGCAATGCTCGCGGTCACCGGCCAGCCGACCCTGATCGGCGAGCCCGATCCCGACATGGCCGACTGGGCCTTGCTGGTTCGCGAGGTAACGGCCGCGCGCGATCAGCGGGTGGTGGTGAGCAGTGAGTTCCTCGCCGAGGCCAGCGACGCCGCGGCCTGCCGCGTGGTCAGGGATCTGGGCGGCTCACGGGTGCACGTCGTGGTCACGCTGCGCCCGCTCACCAGGATCTTGCCGTCGCAGTGGCAGCAGTACCTGCAAAACGGCTACCGCTTTCACTACCTGGAGTGGCTCGAGGGGATACTCAAGGACCCGCCGGACACGCCGACGCCCGGTTTCTGGCGCCGCCACCGTCACGATGAGCTCGTCGCACGCTGGATGAAGGCAGCGCAGAACCTCACCGTCGTGGTGGTGGACGATGACGACCGGATGATGCTGCTGCGCACCTTCGAATCGATGCTGGGCCTGCCCCGCGGGTTCCTGGTGCCGGGCGCAAATGCGGCGAACCGGTCCCTCACCCTTGCGGAAGCCGAGGTCGTGCGGCTGCTCAACGAGGAATTCAAGCGCCGGAAGTGGCCGAGCCGCCACTACGCCAGGTTCGTGCGGTACGGCGCGGTCCAGCAGATGAAGACGCGCCAGCCGGAGCCCGGCGAGCCGCGGATCGCAACCCCTGTGTGGGCGCTCAAGCGGGCGACCGAGATTGGCGCCGAAATGGCCGAGAACATCGCGGCGCTCGGCGTGCCGGTCATCGGTGACCTTTCCTCGCTCGGCGACCTGCCGGAGACGGATGCCGAGCCGGCGCCGCCGATGCTCCCGGCCGACGCGGCGGTCCAGGCGATCGTCGGCGCCTTCCGCGCGGGCGGTGTCGCCGGCCTGAAGACCGCGGACGCCCTGCGCGACATTGATGCCCGGAGCATGACCCGCGTGCTGGCGCAGCGCGGCCGGCAGCGGATGCAGCGGACGCTGCACCTGCGGAAGGCACTGGGCGGGCGCGAGACCGGTCGTCCGCGCTAAGACCGGCCGTCCGAGCCTGCCCGGCGAGAGAGCCAGGGACGCCCGGCCAGATAATATCGTAGCACGATACAAGAGGTGACCTATTCTGGTCTCCGATCATTGCGATGGCTGAATTCTATTTTGGCGCGATAGAAATCTTGTTGCCTGCCGTCCGGCCTACCCGCGAGACGGGCCGGCGGGGCACGGCGCGGGTCCCCGCTGGCGCACGATCCGCCGGTCGCGGAATACCTGCGGTTGCCGCGCAGCATCAAGACGTCCGGTGCGCTGGACCGGGCGCGCGGCAACGACCGATCCGCCGGCCCGGCCCAGTAAGGCGGGGGACGAGTCACTCGAAACGGTGCGAACGTGGCCTCGATGATGGCGCGACATCAGTCGTTTGCTGGCACCGCGCCAATCCGGCGCTTGAGCCTAAAGTGGCCCATCTTTGCCGCGCGGCCGTAGCCGGCTGACGCACGCCACAACGGTGCTAAGCGAGTTTATTACGACGAAGCGGACCTTTTCCAAGCGGCGTTGGCGCCCAGTGGCTGCTCACGGCCCGCATTGTGTGCTTCCAGGCACTGGATCCAGGCATTCAAACATGACTGTGAATGATTTTTGTAACGCTCGGCAACGCGCAAACGATGTACCAAGAAAGCATATTGACCTTTGTTATCGTGGCGTTATTTGGTTCCGGCATGCGTTCGGCGGGAAAGGAAGGCCCTAGCCCCTGAAGAAGTCGAGTCCAACTCACGACAATGAAGGGGCAACGAAGCCAGATGGTCCACCGCAAGTTCGTAATCATGGTGTGCGCTCTCCTGACGTCGCTACTTTCCTTCGCCGGGCCAGCCCACGCCGCGACCGCTGATGGCGGGGTCCGCCTGCGGGTCATCGCCTACCAGTACGCCGCCGCACAGGCGGGCAAATCGTATTGCTGGGGTGGAGACGGGCCATCCTGCTATGACTGTTCCGGACTCGTCTACGAGGCCTACCTGCAGGCAGGCATTCAGCTGCCGAGGACAACCTACGAAATGCTCGACAGCCCGCTGCTGGTCCAGATCAGCCGTTCTCAGGCGAAACGCGGGGACCTGGCGTTCTTTGGGCCAGGGCACGTCGAGATGGTCGACAACCCGAATGTCTCGTTCGGCGCCGATACCTCCGGCGTCCCGATCGGGTGGACGGTATCGACCTCCTACTGGGAGCCCACGGCCTACTACCGTATTAGGGGTGCCGGGCGCACCTAGCCGCTGCGGGCCGCCGATGAGTTTGGGCGTGCCCGACCGTCGGACCGCTTGATGGTGGTGATGTCGGCGGGGGATGGGCTGGGTCGCAGTTCGTGCTGACCCACCATCCCCCGGGCACCCCGGTGCCCGGCGTCACGTTCGTCGGCGACCTGGACAGCGGCGTGGCGGCGCGTCTGCGCCGCTCAGCAGTTCGGGTTGGTGCCGCCCTGGCTTACGCAATTGCTGCCGCCGACATTGCCGAAGCCGTTCTGAAAGGTCCTGCCCACCCGGTTGATCGCCGACACGGCTACCACCGCGGCTATCAGGGTAATGAGCGCTGCGACACATGCCAGGACGGCGAGCGTGACCGCGGCATTGCGGGTCTGCCTCGCGTATTTGGTGATGGCGTCCTCGCCAGGGCGCCCCGGCCTGGTCTTAACCGGAATCATCTTTTCCCCCGTTAACTGATCTTCTGTACACAGATGAAGCAAGCGGCCTACCGCACCCAAGACGTGCGAAGAGGCGGGCCCGGGCCGGATCTCTCTGGCGGAACGGCGTCCGGGGCCGATGACTGTTACGGCCCGACAGGTTCTATACCCGCAACGCGCTGAACGGCCGCCTTCATCTGGCCGGAGGCTAGCCCTTTGACGGGCCAGGCGGGAAGCGGCGCTCGGAGTCGTCCATCTTGGCCTGCGCGGCCTCGGCGAGGTCGATGCCGATCACGTCGGCCAGCAGAACCAGGTACAGCAGGATGTCAGACATCTCTTCGCCGACCCGGGTACGGAGCGGCTCGTGCTGGGCGAGCACCTGGGCGTCGGCTGCGGGCAGCCACTGGAACAGTTCCGCCAGCTCGCCGACCTCGCCGACGAGGGCCAGCAGCACCGATTTCGGATCGTGGAACTTGCCCCAGTCCCGGTCATCGGCGAATTGCCGCATGCGGCCGCGGAGGATCTCGAGATCGGACACGCCCCGAGCATCCCACGCCATCACGGATGGGCTAACCAGAACGGTCGGTACCCGCGCTATGGTGCGGCCATGAGTCGCGAAGGATCGTTCTGGGACGTGATGGAAGGCCGGGCGCCACTGCCTCCGGCGGCTGCACTGCTCGGCTGGGAACTGGTATCGATCGACCCTGACGCTGGGACGATCGAGGTTGCGTACCAGGCGGATGAGCGGTTCCTGAACCCCGTCGGGGTGATCCAGGGCGGCTTCCTGACCGCGATGCTCGACGAGGCGATGGGGCCCGCGTTGGTCGCGGCGCTCGATCCCGGCCTGTTCTCGCTCACCACCGACCTGCACGTGCAGTTTCTGCGGCCGGCCCGCCCGGGACGGCTCACCGGGCGGGGCCGGGTGACCGGCCGCACCAGGTCAATGGGGTTTCTGGCCGGTGAGCTGCTCGACGAATCCGGCCAGGTCGTGGCGGCCGCCACCGCGACCGTTCAGATCCGCGCGATCGAGCGCTAGCCGGGCGCCCCGAACCAGGTGCGCAGCGCCTCGGGCAGCCCGCCGGCCAGGTCGCCGGGGTAAGGGCCCACCGCCCAGGCGACATACCCGTCCGGCCGGATCAGCATCGCCGCGGCGGGCGGCGGCTCGGACACGGGGCGGCCGGCCACGACAGTGACCCGGTCACGCCAGGGCGAAACTGCGCGGGACAGAGCGTCGTTCGGCATGAGGACCCCGGATATCGCGCCGCCTCCGCCCGGGACGAAAAAGTCTGCGGTCGGGCCCGAGCCGGTGAGGTCGAGCAGCACGCCGCGCGCTGGCCGGACCAGCTCGGCTACCCGCGTGGCGCCGCCATCCAGCCGCAGGTCCGGGGCGAACCGCCCGGCGAGCTGGTGCGGCCGGCCCCTGCCGGCGGGCATCTCGTAGCGGACGTCGGAACCCTCCATGATCGAGCCGACGTGCCGCACGGCATCGGGCAGCTGCATCAGCTCGCCGAACAGGTCCCGCAGCGACTCGGCGTACTCGCCGCTGGCCGACAGCGCCTTCTGCGCCCTGGTCTGCAGCACGGCCCGCTGCCCGGCCAGGTGCCGCTCGGCGTGGTACGAATCCAGCAAGCCGTCCGGCGCCCAGCCGCCGACCTGCGCGGCGAGCTTCCAGCCGAGGTTGATCGCGTCGAGCAGGCCGACGTTCAGCGATCCCCCGGCGCCGAAGATGTGCGCCGCGTCGCCCGCCAGCAGCACCGGACCCGCACGGTAGCGCTCGGCCTGTCTGCTGTTGCCTACCGTGCGGGTCAGCCACTGCGGGTCGCTCATCGGCAGGTCGGTGCCGAGCACCCGGCGGACACTCTCGCGCAGTTCGTCGAGGGTCATCGGGGCCTTGGGGTCGGCCGGCGCCCAGGAGGGGTCGTCCTCCCTGGTGTAGACGATGAACATGCCGGGCCGGGCGGTCTTGTCCAGCGAGGCGAGCGGCGCGAGCGAATACGCCCCGCGTGGCGTCTGCGTGGTCAGCGTCAGCCGCACCCGGCCGGCACCGGGCACTTCAGCCGTTTCGCCGCCCGGCGCGATCTTGACCGTGGGCAGGAACACCCGCCCGATCCGGGAGGTCTCCGACGACGTGACTCCGGGGAAGCCGATCCCGGCCTGCTTGCGGGCCAGGCTGTGTGCGCCGTCGCAGCCCACCACGTACCTGGTGCGCAGCTGGTAGTCGCCGTCCGGGCCGCGCACGTCCACCGTGACTGGCGAGCCGTCTTCGGGCAGCGACAGCGCCAGCACTTCGTGGCCGCGCCGGACGCCGCCGCCGAGCTTCCGCAGCCAGTCGTCGAGCACCTGCTCGAGCCGCCGCTGCGGTATCGCCATGATGTGCAGCGGGCCCGGGCTCAGCCGGGAAAAGTCAAGCGGCACCGAGCCGAACGGAAACTGCGGCACCGGCCCGGTGAACGTGGCCTCGGCCCGGAACCGGTCCGTCAGGCCGCGGTAGTCCAGCGTCGGCACGATCTGGCCGATCAGGCCGTTGCCCTTCGGGATCTGGCTGATCTCCGGCAGTCGCTCGAGCACCACCGGGTCGGCGCCGCCCAGCCGGAGCTCGGCCGCGAGCATCAGCCCGGTGGGACCGCCGCCGACGATCACCACATCCGCGGTTGCGGTGGCATTCGGGGTCTCCATGGCGGCTACTGTCGCAGATTCATGCCTTAAAGGCAAGTTTGCTTTAAAGGCATGATCGGCTTAGGGTAGCCGGATGACCGGTCTGCGGGAGCGCAAGAAGCTCGCCACGCGCAAGGCGCTGAGCGATGCCGCGCTCCGGCTTGCCATCGAACGGGGACTCGAGAACATCACGATCGAGGACATCACCGCCGAGGCGAACGTGGCGCTGCGCACCTTCCGCAACTACTTCGCCAGCAAGTACGAGGCGGTCGCCGCGATCGGGGCGGACCGGGCCTACCGGATCGGTGCGTCGCTGCTGCAGCGGCCGGCCGGCGAGCCGCTGTGGGAGGCGCTCACCTGCTCGGTGCTGGAGCACTACGAGAACACCGACCAGGCGTTCAGCAGGGACACCATGACCGCGCTCGGGCGGGTACTGCAGGCGCCCGCGATGCGTGGCGAGTACCTGAAGGTCAACCTCGCTCAGCAGAACGCGCTGGCCGCGGCGATCGCCGAGCGAACCGGAACCGGCGTCGAGGGCGACATGTACCCGCAGATCCTGGCCGGTGCCGTCATCGCGGCGTCGCAGGTGGCCATCAGGCGCTGGTACGCGGCCGACCCGCCGGTGCCGCTGCGGCCGCTCCTGGAGCTCGCGCTGCGCCAGCTCGCCAGCGCCTGCTCGCAAACCGGGTAGATTCCTTGCCGTGCGCTGGGACGAGGTGGCCGACGGGGTCTTCCAGCGCCGGTACAACCCGCTGGACGTGAGCGTCTGCGTGGTCCGCGGCTCGGACGGGCTCGTGGTGGTGGACACGCGCGGGTCGCCGCGGCAGGCCGATGAAATCCGCGCCGACCTGCGAGAACTCGGCAGCCAGCCGGTCCGCTGGGTGATCAACACCCACGCGCACTTCGACCACTGCTTCGGCAACCAGCGGTTCGGCCCCGGCTCGGACCTGAACGTGCCGATCTACGGCCACGTCCTGGCCCCGGCGTTCCTGGACCGGTTCGAGCGGCCTGGGCTCGCCGAGTGCATCGCCAACGGCGAGGAGCCGGCAGACGAGTGGCGCGAGGTGGTCATCACCCCGCCCACCGAGCTGGTCGGCGACCGGCACACGCTTGATCTTGGGGACCGGGCCGTCGACATGTTCTACCTGGGCCGCGGCCACACCGATAACGACCTGCTGCTGCGCATCCCCGACGCGGCCGCGTGGCTGGTCGGCGACGTGATCGAGGAGTCGGGCCCGCCGTGCTACGGCGCCGGCAGCTTCCCGATGGACTGGCCGGATACCGTGTCCCGCCTGCTGGCCCTGGCCGGCGGCGGCAATGTCCTGGTGCCCGGGCACGGCGCCCCGGTCGGCGCCGAATTCGCCCGCGCGCAGATGCAGCTGCTTGCCACGGTGGCCGGGCTGATCCGGGAGCTCCACGGCGACGGCGTACCGGCCAGTAAGGCGGCCGAGGCTGGCGGCGCGAGGTGGCCCATGCCCGTGGAGAGGCTGGAACCGGCGATCGAGACGGGTTACGCCCAGCTCAGCCCCGGGTAACGGGGACACGAGGGGGGCTGGTCATGAGCCTGTACACCGCTGTCCGCCACCCGCGGGCGCACGCCAGGCGGAGCCAGGATCCCGGCCACGCCGACGAGGCGAGCGGGTTCAACGAGCGGCTGGCTGCCTGGATCACGGCCAGGATCGGGTCGATGTGGACCGTCTACATCGCCGCGGCTGTCACCGTGATCTGGATGGCGCTGGGGTCCAAGGAAGTGCTGGGTTTCGACCCGTATCCGTACCCGTTCCTGCTGTTCCTCGGCAATGTTGCCCAGCTGCTGCTGATCTTCATCATCCTGCTCGGGCAGCAGGTGCTCGGCCGCAGCGCGGACCGGCGGTCCACGGACACCTACGAGGACGCCGAGGCGATCCTGGTCGACTGCGAGCAGATCCAGAACCACCTGATGGCGCAGGACACCCTGCTCGCCGGCGGCAGCGACCTGGGTGCCGAGCACCAGGAGCTGCTGGCCAAGGCCTCGGAGCGGATCGAGGCGCCGCCCACGACGGCGGACGAGTACGTCGGATTCAACGGCAGGCTGGCTGCCTGGCTCACCAGCAAGGTGGCCACGATGACGGCCTTCTACGTCGCGCTGATTTTCCAGGTCGGCTGGATCGTGGCCGGCCAGGTGCTCGGGTTCGACCCGTACCCGTACGCGTTCCTGCTGTTCCTGTCCAGCCAGCTGCAGCTGCTGCTGATGTTCGTGATCATGGTCGGGCAGCAGGTCATCGGGCGCTCAGCGGACGAGCGCGCAGCGCAGACCTACCTGAACGCGGAGGCCGTGCTGCGCGCCTGCGAGCGCCTCCAGGCCCACTTGCGGGCCCAGGATCTGGCGATCCGGCACGTCGTCGAGCACGTGCAGCGCGGCTCCTAACAGGCCCATCACCGCCTGGACGCGGCCGTTGGCGACGGCGTCCATCAGGCACTGATAGTCCTTGGCGTTCTGGTCGGCGTAGGCGAGCGCGAAGTCGCCGATCGCGCAGTCGAACTCCTTGCTCTCGCCGAGATAGCCGGAGATCACCGTCGCCCGGCCGGTCCTGGCGTGGCCGCGGGCCAGCGCCCAGCCGCACAGCCGGCCGTAGTAGTTGAGCTGCTCGGGGTCCATGGCCGGGACGTCCATGGAGCCCTTCATGTCCCGCAACTGGCGGACGTAGTAGTCCTTGGCGTTCTTGCCGTCGGTGGCGATGCCCTTGGTCCAGCCGAGGAACTCATCGGTCGCGGCCTGGGTCATCCGCTGACCGCGCGCCACCCGCTCGCCCTGGTGCTTGTACTCGCTGGGCCCCGCGTACGGCGCGAGCACCGACTCCTGCGCCTCCTTGAGCTGGAGGAACATTGGCTCGTCCTCGCGGTCGCCGAGCAGCAGCAAGACAAAGGCCTCGGTGCCGACCGAACCGACGCCGACCACCTTGCGGGCGAAGTCGCCGAAGTAATAGCGGCGCAGCACTTCCCGCCGGTCGGCCGGAATCGTCTCCTTGTACAGCGCGATCGCGCTGCGCAGTTCGTCGAGCATTGCCGGGTTGCGCTCGATGGGGAAGCGGACGATCAGCGGATGGTCCGGGCGGATCCGGTACTCCCCGCCGACCTGGTCGCAGAACTTCATCAGCGCCTTCAGGCTGGTGCGCTGCTGGGCCTTCCTGATGTCCTTGCGGCGGCGACGCACCGCCTTCTTCGATTGGAGCGAGTCGTAGAGGCTGGTCACCTGGTCGACGTCGATTCTGGAGTACCAGACGTTCAGGAACCGCATCTTCGCGTACTGCGCCATCTCAACCCGGTAGCTGTTCGCGCAGCGCCGCGCCGCGGTCTTTGCATCCTGGTCGGAGAACCCGTTGTCCCTGGCGGCGACCGCGAGGCTGGCTGCCAGCCGCTTGATGTCCCATTCGAACGGCGCGGGCAGCGTCTCGTCGAAGTCGTTGACGTCGAAGACCAGCCGCCGGTCCGGCGCGGCGAACATGCCGAAGTTCAGCAGGTGCGCGTCGCCGCAGCACTGCACCCGTAGTTCCGTCGTAGGGGTATGTGCCAAGTCCCACGCCATCGGTGCCGCGGCGCCCCTGAAGTACGCGAACGGCGAGGTGAGCATGCGGCCGTAGCGGATCGGCACCAGGTCCGGCACCCGGGTTTTGGCCTGCTCCTCAAGGAGGTCTACCGGGTCGGGACGGTTCTTTGGCGGATCCCACCCGGCGTGGTCGGCACGTGGCACCCGGTAGCGCCGGGCGCGACCCCGCGCCCGCCACTCGTCCGGCGACAGAATCTCATGCGGCGGGGCGAGCACCCCTGGAGAGATCTTGCTCATTCCGTCACTGACCCCCCGATCGTGACCGTCCCCCGACGGCACGTTCCCCCAGGTCACTGCCGCCCTAACACCTAGATATACCCCCGCATTTTACGATCAAGACCTACCTCGCTGCCAAGCGCGCGGCCTGGCGGGCTGGAGCAGGGCGCCCAGGCCGGCTGCGGCAGGATGGCCAGGCGGGCTGCGGCAGGGCGAACACGCCGGCTGCGGCAGGATGGTGGGATGCCTACTCATGTGGCCCTGCTACGGGGCATCAACCTGGGCGGCCACAACAAGGTCGCCATGGCCGAGTTGCGCGAGCTCGTTGGCTCGCTTGGCCACGCCGACGTGGCGACCTACATCCAGAGCGGCAACGTGGTGTTCACCAGCGATCAGTCCGACACGGCCGCGCTGGCGGCAGGTCTCGAGCAGGCGATCGCCACGTCTCTGAGCGTTCCGTGCCGGGTCGTCGTGCTGTCGCGCGAGGAACTGGCCCAGGTGGCGCGCGACAACCCGTACACCGACGAGCCGAACCTCAGGGCCGTGCACGCGGTGTTCCTGAGCGGCGACCCGGGCCCCGATGTCGCCGAACGCGTGGCGGCCGCCCAGCAGATCGCCGACAAGCAGGGCAGCCGCGACACCGCCCAGATCGTCGGGCGCACGATCTTTCTGCATACCCCGGACGGCTACGGCCGCAGCGACCTGGCCGCGGCGCTGGTGAAGCTCGGCCAGAAGAAGACCGACACGGTGACCGGCACGGCGCGCAACTGGGCGACGGTTACCAAGCTGCTCACGATGTGCGAGCCCGCTGGGTAGTCAGCGGCGCATCTCGCTTTGCTCAGCGCCGGGCCGCACCGGCTCGGGTACGTCCGCGCCGCTGACGCTCTCCACAGAGTCGGCGGCGACCTGGAGCAGCCAGTCGCCGTCATCCTCGAAGTAGATGAACTCCTTGGTCGTCCTGGTCGAGCTGGCCTCGACCTCCTGGATGCGGCCGTCTTTGTAGGTGATCCGGTACCGATAGAGATCCATGGATATAGCTCCCGCCCTAGAGACGTGCTCAGTCCATTGCCTGCTTGCGCAGCTCCGCGAAGTCAGCTGCGAGCTGAGCTACTGACTTATGGGCGTTGAGGCCACTTGGGTTCGGCAGCACCCACAATCGGGTGGCGCCCGCGGTCCGGGCCTGCGGCCCAAAGGTGGCGCGGGCCTCCCCGAAAGCCGTCCGGTAGGCGGTGACGCCGACGATCGCCAGCCACCGCGGGCCGAAGCTCTCGGCCTTCTCCAGCAGCTTGCTGCCGCCCTCGCGCAGTTCATCATTGGTGAGCTCGTCGGCGCGCGCGGTGGCCCGGGCGACCACGTTCGTGATGCCGAGTCCCAGGCCGAGCAGCTGCTCCTGCTCGTCGGGCCGCAGCTGGCGCGGGGTGAATCCGGACCGGTGCAGGGCCGGCCAGAACCGGTTCCCCGGCCGGGCGAAGTGGTACCCGGTGGCCGCCGAGTACAGGCCAGGATTGATCCCGGAGAACAGCACCCGGAGGCCGGGCGCGATCACGTCGGGGATGGTCAGGCCGGTGGCCGCGGCGACCTCGGCGGCGGTCGGCCGGCGCGGGCCCGTCTCCGCCGCGCGCTCAGCCACGGGCCAACAATAGGCGGGCGCCGCCCGGGCCGGTAGAACTGTCCCATGAGTGACGTCCGCGCGCAGGCCCGTGGCGAGTGGGCGGGTACCTGGCTGCGGGTGCGGGCCGAGCGGGTCATCTCCTATGCCTCGGAGGGTGCTCCCTGATCAGAGTGGAACCCGAGCGGTTCGAGGAGATGGTCGGCGCGGCGCTGGACACCCTGCCCGACGATCTCGGCCGACTGATCAGCAACGTGGCCATCATGGTGGAGCACGGCCCGGGGCCGCCCGGCCTGCTCGGGCTCTACCAGGGGATTCCGCTGACCGAGCGAACCGCGTCCGGGTACGCCGGAGTGCTGCCGGACCGGATCACGATCTACCGCCGCGCGATCTGCGCGATCTGCAACACCGAGGATGAGGTGGTCGAGGAGGTACGGCGGACCGTGATTCACGAGGTCGCGCACCACTTCGGCATCGGCGACGAGCGCCTCCGCGAGCTCGGCTGGTGAGCCGGATGCTGGGTTGGTGAGGCCGACCTTGGCTTGTGAGGTGGGCGCTTAGTGGACCGCGCCGCCGGGCGGGCGCCAGTAGCGCCAGCCGGGATGCACGGGGAAGTAGCGAGACGGCCCGGGCGGGTTCGCGGCCAGGCGCTCGCGCGGGGTGAGGGCAAGGCCGGCTGGAACCGGCTCCCACCACGACTCGCGCGCGAACATGCGGCTGAACATCTCCCGCTGGCGGCCGCCCGGGCCGAGCACGAGCTGGGCCGGTACCGGCTGGTCCGGGCACTGCCAGCGGAAGTCACCGGACAGCCGCAGTGCCCGCTCCCGGTTGGGCAGCGCCGCGTGGGAGGTCAGGCAGTGGAACACGAGCACGTCCCCGGCGCGGTAGTCCGTGGTGGCCCAGCCGCGCTCGCGGGGCCTGAGCACGCGCGGCCGCACGGGCGGGCCGAGATGGCTTCCTGGCCGCACCGCGAGGCCGCCGAGGCTGACCGGGATGTCGGTCAGCGGAACCCAGGTGGTCAGCATGTCCTGCACACCGGAGACGCCGTAGTCCTGGTGCACGTAGCGGCCGCGGGCCACGCCGGGCGGCCGTTCCGGGTAGATCGCCCGCAGCACCTTTGACGGATAGGAGAACGCCTGCGGCCCGAGGACCGTCCTGATCGTCGCGCGCAGCTCGGCGAAATAGGGAATCCGGTTGAACCCGCGGC
>Ga0209116_1000225_pt1 | contig 12360 bp, 9 predicted proteins | sample BlaSpr_A8_OM2_O1_FD_187975 | JGI IMG/M metagenome (GOLD analysis project Ga0209116, IMG submission 187975) | Forest soil microbial communities from Thunder Bay, Ontario, Canada - Black Spruce, Ontario site 2_A8_OM2_O1 (SPAdes) (version 2) | ecosystem: Environmental > Terrestrial > Soil > Boreal...
TGACAGCCGCTGCCGAGCGCGTCCTGGCCAGCCTCTCGCCGCCCGTTTGACGTCCTCTCCGCAACCCCGTCTGACGTCCCGCTCTGCACCCGTCTGACGTCCCTCTCTGCACCCGTCTGGCGCCGTGGTTGCGAAAATTCGACCGTATCAGCGTGTCGTCCTCATGATCGAACAGCTGTTCGTCTAGAGTAGTCCTGCGGCCGGTCCAGCGCGGCATGCGGGCGACATCGATTGGCGACATGCCGGGCGGCGCGGCCTGGCATCCAGGAGATTGTCGGTAGGGACGCGTAACGTCGGCCCCGACAGCGAGACGGGCTGCTGGATATGGCCTTTGACAGCACGGACATCGATTGCACGACGGCAGCACGGCCGGGCGGGAAGCCCCTGATTCCACAGGAGTTCACATGGCACCGAACGACAGGGCGGGCAATAAGGGCGGCGACAGGGATAAGGCCCTGGAGACCGCGCTCGCCCAGATCGAACGGCAGTTCGGCAGGGGCGCGATCATGCGGCTCGGCGACGACACCCGCGCTCCGGTGGAGGTGATCCCGACCGGCTCCATCGCGCTCGACGTGGCCCTCGGAATCGGCGGTCTTCCCCGTGGCCGGATCGTGGAGATATACGGACCGGAGAGCAGCGGAAAAACGTCCCTTGCATTGCATGCCGTAGCAAATGCACAGAAGGCAGGCGGAATCGCAGCGTTCATCGACGCCGAGCACGCGCTCGACCCCGAATACGCGAAAAATCTCGGCGTAGACACCGACGCACTGCTCGTCTCCCAGCCGGACACCGGCGAGCAGGCTCTGGAGATCGCCGACATGCTCATTCGTTCCAGCGCCATCGACGTCATCGTCATCGACTCGGTGGCCGCCCTCGTGCCCCGAGCCGAGATCGAAGGCGAGATGGGGGACAGCCACGTCGGCCTCCAGGCTCGCCTGATGTCCCAGGCCCTCCGCAAGATCGCGGGCGCGCTGAACCAGAACAAGACCACCGCAATTTTCATCAACCAGTTGCGCGAAAAGATCGGTGTGATGTTCGGATGCATGTCTTATGGCACGCGGGTGACTCTCGCCGATGGAACCCAGGAGAAAATCGGCAAAATTGTAAATCAACGACTGGATGTCGAGGTCCTTTCTTATGACCCCGAGACCGGCCGCGTCGTCCCTCGCCGGATCGTCAACTGGTTCAACAATGGGCACACTGAGCAGTTCCTGCAGTTCACCGTGGCGAAGTCGGGCGGGAACGGCAGGGCCCAGTTTGCGGCGACCGAGAACCACTTGATCCGGACGCCTGGCGGGTGGCGCCCTGCAGGTGAGCTCGCCACCGGTGACCGGGTAGTCGTCATGGAGCCGAAGCGGCTGAGCGACCAGCAGATGCAGCTGGTCCTCGGGTCCCTCATGGGCGACGGGAATCTGTCCCCGAACATGCGCGGCCGGTCGGGAACCCGGTTCCGGATGGGGCACGGTGCCAAGCAGGCTGCATACCTTGACTGGAAGGTCTCGCTCCTCGGCAACATCGGATGCGCCCGGAGCTCGAACACCAAGGGTGCGGTCTTCGCCGACTTCACCCCCCTGCCTGAACTGGCCGAGATCCATGATGCTGTCTACTTCGGTGACGGCAAGAAGCACCTGAGCTGGGACTACCTGAAGCAGCTCACTCCGTTCGCGCTGGCTATCTGGTACATGGACGACGGCTGCTTCACTCTTCGGTCAAAGGGCCTTCAGGAAAGAACGCAAGGCGGAACCGGCCGGATCGAGATCTGCGTCGAGGCAATGAGTCCAGGTTCCCGAAAGCGGCTAGCGCAACACCTGCGGGACACCTACGGCCTGGATGTCAGGCTCCGTGCCAGCGGCTCAGCCCGGAAGGCAATACTCCAGTTCACCACGCCAGCCTCGGAGAAGTTCCAGAAGCTGGTCGCTCCCTACATGCATCCCTCCATGCAGTACAAACTGCTGCCACGTTTTTACGGACGGTTCGATGTCAAGGCGCAGTTCGCTGCTGAGGAGCAGCGGCTGGCTGGCGCGAGGATCCTGGATGTCCACGTCAAGCCGCCCACGCGCTCGATGAGCAGGTTCGACATCGAAGTGGAGGGCAACCACAATTACTTCGTTGACGGAATCATGGTCCACAACAGCCCGGAGACGACCTCGGGCGGTAAGGCGCTGAAGTTCTATGCGTCAATACGACTAGACATTCGGCGCATTGAAACACTCAAAGATGGCACAGATTCCGTAGGAAACCGTACCCGGGTGAAGGTGGTCAAGAACAAGGTAAGCCCGCCTTTCAAAACCGCGGAATTCGACATCCTGTACGGAGTGGGAATCAGCCGCGAGGGGAGCCTGATCGACCTCGGGGTGGAGCAGGCGATCGTGCGCAAGTCCGGTGCCTGGTACACCTACGAGGGCGACCAGCTCGGCCAGGGCAAGGAAAACGCGCGGAACTACCTGCGCGACAACCCGGACACCGCCAACGAGATCGAGAAGAGGATCAAGGAGAAGCTGGGCATTGGCGCGCGCATCGACGCGGATACACCAGGCCCCGGTCCCGGTCCAGGTTCAGGCCCCGGTTCAGGTTCAGGCCCTGGCGCTGGCGCCGGAGCAGCCTCGGCGGCCGGGCTCAAGGTGGTCCCCGGCGGCAACTAGACAGTCGGCAGTGGCAACGAGACGGCGGGCGCAGGCCGGCGCCCTGCCAGGCACCCCCGGCCCGGGTTCAGGCCTAGGCGGGCTCGGTGCCGATCCCGGGCCCGGCTACTCGGGTGCGCCTGGCCTGGGCGCGCCGGGTGCGGCCAGCGCGGGCGGGGAGAGTGGTCCCGAGGCAGTGGCGCGGCAGATCTGCCTGCAGATGCTCACGGCCGCGCCGAGAACTCGCGCGCAGCTTGCTGCGGCGCTGCGGCGGCGTGGAGTGCCGGATGACGTGGCCGAAGCGGTGCTCGGGCGGTTCGCCGACGTGAAGCTGATCGACGACGCCATGTTCGCGACGGCCTGGGTGGAGTCCCGGCACCATGGCCGGGGGCTGTCCGGCCGGGCGCTCGCAGCGGAACTGCGGCACCGGGGCGTGGCCTCCGAAGACATCCAGGCCGCCGTCGACCAGCTCGGGCCCGAGCAGGAGGTCGCCACGGCGCGCAGCCTGGTGGCGCGCAAGCTCGCGGCGACGAGGGGCCAGCCGACGCCCGCGCGGATGCGGCGGCTGGTCGGCGTGCTCGCCAGGAAGGGGTACTCGCAGGCTCTCGCCTACCGGGTGGCTCGGGAGGCGCTCGAACAGGAGGGTGTTGACCTGGCCGCGGCAGGAGTTGACCTGACCGAAGTGCCTGATGAGTCGGCCGATGACATGGCCGCCGGATAGCTCGGGGAATCCTGACCCGGCACCCCGAAAAACGAAGATCGCCGACTCCCTGCTTGCCCAAATCGTTATCTACGCTTAGCCTCACGGCAGCGAGGGTTTTACTCCGCGTAGGGCGGATCGACCGAGATGAACGAGACTGGTTACGAGCACCGGGCAGCACCGGACCGGCGTGATGGTCCTGTTTTGCCCGATTGCTATGAGCGTTCGGCGTGGCTGGCCGGTTGCGGTCGGCCTCAGTCCGGGTCAGGTGCACGCCTGGCTGGTCCCGGCATCGGCAGAAGGGAGAGCTAGACCGGGCTGAGCCGATCGGTCACAGGGCCGGTCGTGGCATTGGGACGGCAGCGCAACCGGAGGCGGGACCGGGGCAGCGGTGCCGGGAGCGACGATGCCGGGCGGTGGGCAGTGCCCGCGTGGCCAACAGCGGCCAGGCGGCGGTGCCCCTGACCGACCGTGCGGTGCGGCGTTGCCCGTCTCACCGGGCGAGCCCGCGGCATCGCCAGCCCCAAGGGGCGGCGGTGACGGCCGACGCGCAGTAGTACCCCTCGCTGCAGGGCAGGCTCCTGTTGCCGAGCCAAGGCGACAGGCAGGCCGCAAGCAGGAAGGGGTGAACCGTGATGAACGGGATCGGGCTCGTCTTGGCGATCGTGCTGGCGTTCGCGCTGGTCGCTTGCCTGTCTGTGCTGGTCTTCGTGATTCGCCGAGCCCCCAAGATCGTGGCTCCGGGCAGCCCGGAACAGGCCGTCGGGCAGCAGGCCTCCGCGGCCACGCAGCACCAGCTTGACGAGGCGGTGCGCCAGGCCGACCAGCTCCGCGCCCGGGCCGAGTCCGACGCGGCCGCGGTCATGCGCCAGGCTGAGACCGCCGCCGAGCAGGTCGCGCAAGGCCGCCGCGAGGTAGAGGACGAAATCCGGGCCGTCAAGGACGAGGTCAGGCAGCTTCGCGGGGACCTGGAGCGCAGGGAAACCAGGCTGGCCGAACGTGAGGAGCGGATCGACCAGGAGGCCCGCCGGAACGACCAGCGGTCTGCCGACCTGGAAGGGCTCACCCGCGATCTCGACGCACGGGCCAAGGAACTCGACCGCCAGGACGACGAGCGGCGCGAGATCCTCGAGCGGGTGGCTGGGCTGACCGCCGACCAGGCAAAGACCGAGCTGGTCGCCGGCATCGAGAACCAGGCAAAGCGCGAGGCCGCGCTGATCGTCAGGGACATCGAGAACGAGGCAAGGTCCGACGGCCAGACCCGCGCGCGCAAGATCGTCACCCTGGCCATCCAGCGCGTCGCCAGCGAGCAGACCAGCGAGTCCGTCGTGTCCGTGCTGCACCTGCCCGGGGACGAGATGAAGGGCCGGATCATCGGGCGCGAGGGCCGCAACATCCGGGCGTTCGAGACCGTCACCGGCGTCAACCTGATCATCGATGACACGCCCGAGGCCGTGCTGCTGTCCTGCTTCGACCCGGTCCGCCGGGAGGTAGGCAGGCTGACCCTGGAGCGCCTGGTGCTGGACGGCCGGATCCACCCGCAGCGCATCGAGGAGGCCTACGAGCGGAGCAAGGCAGAGATCGAGCAGCTGTGCGTCAAGGCCGGCGAGGACGCGCTGGTGGACCTCGCCATAACCGACCTGCACCCAGAGCTGACCAACCTGCTCGGCAGGCTTCGCTACCGCACCTCGTACGGCCAGAACGTGCTCAAGCACCTGGTCGAGTCCGCGCACATCGCCGGGATGATGGCCAGCGAGTTGGGCATGGACCCAGTGCTGATGAAACGTTGCACGGTCCTGCACGACATCGGCAAGGCACTGACCCATGAGGTCCAGGGCAGCCATGCCCTGATCGGCGCGGAGATCGCCCGCAGGTACGGCGAGCCCGAGGACGTCGTGCACGCCATCGAGGCGCACCACAACGAGGTCGAAGTGCGCACGGTGGAGGCGGTGCTGACGCAGGCGGCCGACGCGATCAGCGGCGGGCGTCCGGGCGCGCGCCGGGAGTCGCTCGAGGCGTACATCAAACGGCTGGAGCGCCTCGAGCAGATCGCGCTGGCCCAGGACGGCGTCGAGAAGGTCTTCGCGATGCAGGCCGGGCGGGAGATCCGGGTCATGGTCAAGCCGGGCGACGTCGACGATATCCAGGCTCAGGTCATCGCCAGGGACGTGGCAAAGCAGGTCGAAGATGAGCTGACCTATCCCGGCCAGATCCGGGTCACCGTGGTCCGGGAGTCGCGCGCCATCGAGTTCGCGCGCTAGGCCGCCGCAGCCATCGGTAGCACCGGCAGCCGCCCGGCGCCCGGGGCCGTCGGCGTGGTCTCCGCGGGCAGTGGCCGGGCCGCCGCCTAGCCATCGGTCAGCTTGACGGCCGGCACGCCCGGCGGTGTGAAGCCGAGAATCTGACCGTAGAAGGAGAGTTCGGCCTCCAGCGCGGTCGTGACCGACTCGGCCCTGCGGAAACCGTGTGACTCGCCCTCGAACGCGATGTAGGCGTGGCGGATGTGGTGCGCTGCCAGGTCCCTGGCGATGCTTTCGGACTGCTCTGGCGGGACCACCGGGTCGTCCAGGCCCTGGAGCAGCAGGATCGGGCAGGTCTTGTCGGTGACGTGGCCCACCGGCGCGCGCTCGGCATAGATGGCCTCGAACCCGGGCAGCGGCCCGATCAGCCCGTCCAGGTAGCGCGACTCGAAGTCGTGCGTCGTCTGGGCGAACGCGGTCAGGTCGGCCACACCGTAGTAGGAGGTCGCGGCGCTGAACACGCTGCCGTCGGCGGCGGCGCTCGTGGTGACCGCGGCCAGCGCGGTCCAGCCCCCGGCGGAGCCGCCGCGGATCGCCAGCCGGGCCGGGTCAGCCTCGCCCTGCTTGGCCAGCGAGCGCGCGGCAGCCGCGGCGTCCTCGACGTCGACGACTCCCCACTGACGGCGCAGCCGCTCGCGGTAGAGGCGGCCGTACCCGGTGGAACCCCCGTAGTTCACGTCGATGATCCCGATGCCGCGGCTGGTGAAGTACGCCTTCTCCAGGTCGAGCAGGCCGACGACGTTGGCGGTGGGGCCGCCGTGCACCCAGACCACGTACGGCGGGAGCTCGCCCTCCGGGCCTTCCGCGTCCGGGTTCGTCGGCGGGTACACCAGTGCGTGCACGACCCGCCCGTACTTGCCCTCCACCTCGACGTGGCGCGGAACCGGCAGGTAGGCCTCGTCCAGCGTGTCGTCAAGCTCGGCGCGCAGTACCTCGAGCCGGGACGTCTCCACGTCCACCCGTACGACCGACAGTGGCTCTTTCGGGCCGCCGGCCAGGGCCGCGATCGAGGTGCCGTCCGCCGACAGCATCGGCGCGAACTCGGTCATCGGCAGGTCGAGGTCGGTCAGCTCGGAGGTGTCCGGATCCAGCACCCCGAGCCGCATGCTGCCGCGGCCGTGGGTGACCGCCAGGCGCCCGTCGCCGAGCACGGCGAACGGCCGCGCGCCGAGCTGCCACAGCGGGCCGGCGAACTCCTCCTCGGCCGGGTACAGCGCCTGCGGCGGCTCCCCGGTGAGCCCGACCTGGTAGATGTTCCACCAGCCGGTCCAGTCGGTCACCACGTACAGGCTGGTGTTGTCCCGCCAGGCCGGGGCCAGCACCGATTCCCGCAGCCCGCCCTTGACCAGCCTGCCCTGGCCAACAGATACCTGCCCGCCCTCCGCGCCCTTCCCGCCCGCACCCCCCTGGCTGACGACAGCGACCCGGAGCTCGGTGCCGTCCCACGGCATGTGCGGGTGGTTCCACGAGATCCAGGCCAGGCGGGTGCCATCGGGTGACGGCGTCGGGAACGCGAAGAAGTCAGTGCCGGTCACCAGCTGCCGGACCGCCGACGGGTCCTCGGTGGCCGAGCCGTCGAGCGGCACGGCCACGATGGCCCGGGTGACCTTGCCGTTGAAGTGCTCCTCCTGCACGCACCAGATCTCGCGGCGGTTCGGGGCGAGCGCGAAGTCGCCGTAGCGCAGCCCAGCCTGGTCCAGGTGGGCGGCGACCGGATCCGGCGTGATCGGACGCGGTGCCTGCTTGCCGTCGGCGGCGTCCGGCTCGGCCACATAGAGACGCTGATCCGCGTAGTTCGCGAACACGATCGCGTGGCCGCGCGGCGCCCGCCCGCCAGACCCGGCGGGCTGCACCGATGACCGGGGGACAGGCAGATAGGACAGGCCGCCGTACTCGTGCACGCGGGACCGGACATTCCACGGTGCGGGCAGCACGTCGGCGAGCTTGCCGCCGGCCGCGCGGTGCACCACGGTCACCCGGCCGCCCTCTTCCGGCCGCCCCTCCTGCCACCACACCTCGCCGCCGATGACGGTCGGGAAGGCGATCCGAAGCCGACCCCGGGCCACGTCTGCCGCCGTGATAGGAGATGGCCACGCACCGTACGGAACGCGCGGCTGCGTCGCCACATCCTCATCCTCGGCGGGCCGCTGCGTTCCGGCCCCTTCGTCTGCTCTGCCCGCCGGATCCTTTGCGCCGCCCGCCCTGTGTGTCATAGGGATATGGTGCACCACCGGGCAGGCCGGCCTACCGGAGATTCGTTACAAGGTGATCAACGAAAGCGGAAACCCGGGAATTCGCCGCAACAAGGCTCTCGCTGGCGCCCGATCTTGGCCTTAGCGGGCCCGCCGCGGCTAGATTGAACGGGTGGCTGACGCGGTCCGCTCACCGGGCACCTACGAGATCCGCACCTACGGGTGCCAGATGAACATGCATGACTCCGAGCGCCTGGCCGGCCTGCTCGAGGATGCCGGCTACCGGCGCGCGGCGTCGGGTGCCACCCCTGACCTGATCGTGTTCAACACCTGCGCGGTGCGCGAGAACGCCGACAACCGCCTGTACGGCAACCTGGGCCAGCTGCTGCCGGTCAAGAACACCCATCCCGGCCTGCAGATCGCGGTCGGCGGATGCCTGGCGCAGAAGGACCGGGAGGTGATCACCACCCGGGCGCCGTGGGTCGACGTGGTGTTCGGCACGCACAACATCGGCTCACTGCCCGCGCTGCTGGACCGGGCCAGGGTGCAGCAGCGGGCGCAGGTGGAGATCGTGGAGTCGCTGGAGCGCTTCCCTTCGGTGCTGCCCGCCCGCCGCGAGTCCGCCTACTCCGCCTGGGTGGCCATCTCGGTCGGCTGCAACAACACCTGCACGTTCTGCATCGTGCCGAGCCTGCGCGGCCGCGAGGAGGACCGCAGGCCGGGGGACGTCCTCGCGGAGATCCGGGCGCTGGTCGCCGACGGGGCGGTCGAGGTCACGCTGCTCGGGCAGAACGTCAACTCCTACGGCACGGCCTTCGGCGACCGGCTGGCGTTCTCCAAGCTGCTGCGCGCCTGCGGGGAGATCGAAGGCCTGGAGCGGGTCAGGTTCACCTCGCCGCACCCGCGGGACTTCACCGACGACGTGATCGAGGCGATGGCGCAGACGCCGAACGTCATGCCGCAGCTGCACATGCCGCTGCAGTCCGGCTCGGACGCGGTGCTGCGGGCGATGCGGCGCGCCTACCGCAGAGACAAGTACCTGGGGATCCTGGGCAACGTCCGCGCCGCGATCCCGGACGCGGCTATCACCACCGACATCATCGTCGGGTTCCCCGGGGAGACCGAGAGCGACTTCGCCGACACCCTGGACGTGGTGCGGCAGGCGAGGTTCGCCGGGGCGTTCACGTTCCGGTACTCGACCCGGCCGGGGACCCCGGCCGCCACGATGGACGAGCAGGTTCCCGCGGACGTGGTGCAGGACCGGTACGAGCGCCTCGTCGCGCTGGTCGAGGAGACGTCGCTGGCCGGGAACCGGCGGTTCGCCGGGCGCGAGGTGGAAGTGCTCGTCGCCGCCGGCGAGGGCCGCAAGGACGACGTGACGCACCGGATGTCCGGCCGCGCCCGGGACAACCGCCTGGTGCACTTCGCGCCCTGGGGCACTGCGGGGGGTTCCGGGGGGTCGACCCCCCGGGCCAGCACTGCCCCGCGGCCGGGCGACGTCGTCACCACCGTGGTCACCCACGCGGCCCCGCACTACCTGATCGCGGATGGCGAGCCGCTGGCGGTCCGGCGAACCAGTGGTGGCGACGCGTGGGCTGCACGCCAGGCTCGCCACGACGGCCCCGGCAACGGAGCCGACGCGGGCTCCGACGGCCGGGTCCTGCTCGGCATGCCGGCCCTCGGCCGGCTCGCGTAAGGGTGCTCGCCGCCGCTGCCGTCTGCCCCCATCCGCCGCTGCTGGTGCCCGAGGCGATGGGCGCCGCCGGCCCGCACCGCGACGGCGATCTCGGCGCCCTGCTCGCGGCGTGCGACGCGGCCACCCTGGGACTGGCCGCCGCCGAGCCCGACGTGATCGTCGTTGTGGGCGGGGCCGCGACCACCGCGGCGTACGAGAGGTCGGCCGCTGGCAGCCTGCGGGAGTTCGGTGTCGGCTATGCCGTCGGCACCGGTGAGCCCGTGCTGCCGCTCTCCTTGACCGTTGGCTCCTGGCTGCTCCGGCGCGCGGGCCTGGACGGTGGCCGGGCGCGGTTCCAGGCCGTCGCGCGGGACACCGCGGTCGCCGACTGCCTGCTGATGGGGGCCGAGCTGGCCGTGCAGGCGCCGCGGGTGGCCATGCTCGCGATGGGTGACGGGCCTGCCCGGAGGGCCGTGGGCATCGAAGGGGCCGCCGACCCCGAGGTGGAGCGCTACGACGCCGAGGTCGCCGCGGCGCTCGGCGGTGCGGACCCGGTCCGGCTGGCCGGGCTCGCTCCGGCGCTCGACGATGAGCTCGTGGTCGCGGGCCGGGCCGCCTGGCAGGTACTGGCCGGGGCCGCCGAGGGGCGGCGGCTGGCCGGCCAGCTACGCTGCGCGGTTGCGCGATACGAGGTCAGCTACCTGGTGGCGTCGTGGGACGTCATCGGCTAGCCAGCCGGTTCAGGCGCTACATCTTGTCCGGGCCGGCGCCGGAATCCCAGCCCCCACCCGCCTCCCCTTCCCCCTTCATGCCCCCGTCGTATCCGTCCTCTCCGAAGTCGAAGTCGTCCTCGAAGAGGTCATCCTCGGCAGCGTCCTGGCCGTTGACGTCGTGGCTGTACCCGTCGTAGTCCGGTGTCGTGAGGTCGTCGGAGTACAGGCCGGCGTCCGGGGTGGTGTTGTCGTCCGGGTAACCGCCGGGCGTCTCGAAAGGCAACCCCATGATCACTCCCCCCGTACGCGCGGCCCCAGTGGCCGCGCCGTGTGCACGGGCATACCCTCCGCTGTCACACTGATGCCATGCCGCAGCCGGTGATCGCGATCGTGGGGCCCACGGCGGCTGGGAAGTCGGGGCTCTCACTGCAGCTCGCCCGGCTGCTGGACGGCGAGATCGTCAACGCCGACTCCATGCAGCTTTATCGGGGCATGGACATCGGCACGGCGAAGCTCCCGCCCGACCAGCGAGAGGGCGTGCCGCATCACCTGCTGGACATCTGGGACGTAACGGCCGCCGCGAACGTCGCCGAGTACCAGCGGCTGGCGCGCCGGGCGATCGACGCCATCCACGCCCGCGGCAGGCTCCCGATCGTGGTCGGCGGCAGCGGGCTGTACGTGCGCGCGGTTATCGACAATCTGGACTTTCCCGGCACCGACCCCGAGCTGCGGGAGCGGCTGGAACACGAGCTCGCTGAGGTCGGCCCGGCGGCCATGCACGCGAAGCTTGCCCGCCTCGACCCGGCCGCCGCCGACGCGATCCTGCCCGGCAACGGGCGCAGGATCGTCAGAGCGCTCGAGGTGCTCGAGCTCTCCGGACGGCCCTTCAGTGCAACGCTGCCCAGCTACGAGGCCGTCTACGACGTCGTCCAGGTCGGCGTCGACCTGCCAAGGGACCGGCTCGACGAGCGGATCGCGGCCCGGGTCACCGGGATGTGGGCCGCCGGGCTGGTGGCGGAAGTCGCCAGCCTGGCCGAGGCGGGCCTGCGGGACGGCAGGACCGCCAGCCGCGCACTCGGCTACGCCCAGGTGCTGCGCTTCCTCGACGGCCAGTGGTCGCAGGAGGAGGCGGCGGCGCAGACCGTGAAGGCGACCCGCCGGTTCGCGCGGCGCCAGCTGTCCTGGTTCCGGCGGGACCCGAGGATCACCTGGCTGTCGGCCGACGAACCGGAACTGGCTGGCCGTGCGATGGCTACGATCGAGTCATGCGGTTTGCCAAGGGCCACGGAACGGGCAACGACTTCCTGATCCTGCCCGACCCAGATGGCGCCATGGGGGTGCCGCCCGATCTCGTGGCGCGCCTCTGCGACCGGCGCACCGGGCTCGGGGCCGACGGGATCCTGCGGGTCGTCCGGGCGCACGCCGCCGGCGACGCCGTGCCGGGCGGGGCCGCCGGGCCTGCCGAGTGGTTCATGGACTACCGCAATGCCGACGGCAGCGTCGCCGAGATGTGCGGCAACGGGATCCGGGTCTTCGCCCGCTACCTGCTCGATCACGGTCTCGCGGAAGGACCGGAGCTGGCCCTGGCGACGCGCGCCGGGCTGCGGCTGGTCCGTGCGGAACCGGGCGGCGAATACACCGTGGACATGGGCGCCCCATCCGTGGGCGGCCACGCAGCTGCGGAGATCGGTTCCGGGAGGTACGACGGCCTGGCGGTGTCGCTCGGCAACCCCCACCTGGCCTGCGTGGTGGACCGCCCGGTCGCCGAGTTCGACCTGACCGCGGCGCCCGCGGTCGATCATGAACTGTTTCCGGACGGCGTCAACGTCGAGGTGGTCCGCATCCTGGGGGAGCGGCACCTGGAGATGCGCGTTCACGAGCGGGGGTCGGGCGAGACGATGTCCTGCGGCACCGGTGCGGTAGCCGCGGCCGTGGCCGCAGCGACCGCCGCCGAGGCCGCCGCGGCCGGGAGCAACGGCCAGCTTCGACTGGCTGGCGTATGGACCGTCGAGGTCCCCGGCGGCACGCTCACCGTCACCCTGACGCCGACGACCAGCCTGCTCACCGGTCCCGCGGTGATAGTCGCCGAGGGTGAGATCAACCAGGCCTGGCTGGCCGTGCAGACGCCCGCCACCGCCACTGTCTAGATCGGCCGCCCA
>Ga0209116_1000230_pt1 | contig 12220 bp, 9 predicted proteins | sample BlaSpr_A8_OM2_O1_FD_187975 | JGI IMG/M metagenome (GOLD analysis project Ga0209116, IMG submission 187975) | Forest soil microbial communities from Thunder Bay, Ontario, Canada - Black Spruce, Ontario site 2_A8_OM2_O1 (SPAdes) (version 2) | ecosystem: Environmental > Terrestrial > Soil > Boreal...
GACCAAGCCGTCAACATCGCCCAATCCGCTACGCGCATCCTCCGCCACCCGCAGGTGAAACCTTATGTGGACCTGCCCCGCATGAGCGAGCTAGCCGAAGCCATGGTCCGTGACAGCCTCAACGCCCTGGTCCGTGGTGATCAAGAGCTGGCCCAAAGCGTTCTCCGCCGCGACGATCAGGTTGACCGTCTCCGCGACCAGCTCTTCCGCGAGCTCCTAACCTACATGATGGAAGACAGCGCCCAAGTCTTCGCGGCCTTCGAGCTAATCCTGGTAGCCAAAAATCTGGAACGCATAGGCGACCACGCCACCAACATAGCCGAAGACGTAATCTATTTCGTAGCCGGCCGCGACGTCCGCCACCCAGCGCTGGATAGACGCTAAGTAGCGCAATCGAACAAATCGGAATTCACAACGGGAAGGTTTACATCAAAACAGAAGAAACCACTAAATCCGTGTCAAAGCCGTAGCCTCATCCTCCGCCAAATCCAAAATCGAATCCAACCGCACCATCTTCAAAAGCATCATCACTCGCTTATTCGCCGCAAAATAAGTAGCCTTGCCCCCAGCCCTCTTCAAAGTCGTAAAAGCCCGCACCAAAGCCCCAATCCCGGAGCTATCCAATTCCGTCACGCCCGCCAGATTAACCGCCACGTGCAACGACCCCGCTTCAATCAATTGCTGCACCTGATTCCGAAAGGCTTCCTCGGCGTCGCCCAATTTCAGCGGCCCATCCAGATCCAAAATCGTCGCCCGCCCCGCTTTGCGAATGCCAATATTCACGATACCCCTCGTTCAGCCCAGCAAAGCTAACCGAATTGCGCCCGCCAATCAAGGGGACACCACAAACTACTCCGCCCGCAAAGCATCCACCGGATCCACACCAGCCGCCCTCCGCGACGGCAAATAACAAGCCAAATAAGCCGTAACCAGCACCCCCAAAGTCACCGCCCCATAAGTCACCGGATCCACCGGGCTAACCTTGAACAACAGCGAAGCCATCAACCGCATCACCGCAAACGCCGTCACCAACCCGCACAAAATCCCCACGCCCGTCAGCCACAATCCCTGCCGCACAAACATCCCCACCAGCGCCTTCCTCTGCGCGCCCAGCGCCATGCGTATCCCGATCTCCCGCGTCCGCTGCGACACCGAATACGCGATCACTCCGTAAATCCCCACGATCCCCAACAGCAACGCCATCCCTCCCGCCACTCCCAGCATCACCAAAGTAAAAGAAGTCCGCGCCATGGACATCGTATAGAAATATCCGAGCGTGTGTGCATTCGCCAACGGAATATTCGGATCCACCGACCACACCGTCTCCCGCACCTCATTCAAAAATGCCTGCGACCCCGCCCGCGGGCTGCGTATCGCAAAAGCAATCCCGCGATGCAGAGCCTCTTTTTGACCCTCAAACCGGTCCATCATCACCGGCCAATAAACCGAGGTCCCTGCCGGTTTGTCCACTCCATTCTCATACACGTCGCCCACCACGCCCACAATCTGGCGCCAGTCGTCCGTATTCCCCACGCGGATTCGCTTCCCCAACGCATTCCGCGCGTCGTGCCAATATTCCTTCGCGAAGTTTTCAGAAATCATCGCCACGGGAATTTTCTGATAAGTGTCTTCCCATGTGATGTCGCGTCCCGCAATCAGCGCTGTCCCCATCGTCGCCAGAAATCCCGGCGATACGAATTTGAATCGCCGCACCGGCGGCAGTTCTCCCTCCGCATGCGCGCGGTCTTCCGCGAACAGGAGGTCCATCGAGTTCCGCCCGTCCATCGGAATGTCACTCGAAAAACTCGCCGACGAAACTCCCGGAATCGCCCCCAGCTTCCCCGCAATTTCCTGCTCCATGCGCACCAGCCGCTCGCGATCGCTATCCGGAATCTCCGTCTCCGGCACGTAGAACCGGAAAGTCTGCAGCAAGTCCGGCTCGTTGAATCCCGGCGGCACGTGCATCAACGCGCGGAACGTCCGGATCATCAGCCCCGAACAAATCAGCAGCACCAGCGCCAACCCCACCTGCACCACCACCAGCACATTGCGCGCGCGATGCTGCTGCCGGCTCTGGCTCAGCGCCCGCCCTCCCTCGCGCAATCCCGTGTTCAAATGCACGCCCGCATATTTGAAAATCGGAATAGACCCAAACAGCAAGCTGGAAAACATCGCAATCGCAAAGGTAAACAGCAGCACCGGCAAATCAATCCCGATCTCATGAATCCGCGGCAAACCCATCGGCGCCATCGCCACCAGCACCCGCAACGCCCCATAGGCCAGCGCCAGTCCCAGCAAACTTCCCAGCAATCCCAATATCACGCTCTCGAACATCAATTCCATCGCGATCCGTCCCCAACCCGCTCCCAACGCCGCGCGTATCGCCAGCTCTTGCCTTCTTCCGTCCACCCGCACCAGCAGCAAATTCGCCACGTTCGCGCACGCGATCAGCAGCACCATCGCGATAGACCCCATCAAGACCCACAACACATTTCCAATGTCTCCAATCACGTCCTGCTTCAATGGCCGCAAGTTCGGTGCGATCCCCGCCTTTTCAAACAGCGCCGTGCTGAATCCATCCGGCGCCGGAAAACTGCGGTTCGCAATCGGCAGCATTCGCGCCACGTCCGCGCTCGCCTGCGCCATCGTCACTCCCGGTTTCAATCGCGCCATCCCCTGGTAGCTGAAATTCCCCAGATGCACTTTATTGCGGTCCCACTTGAACGGCACCACCAGCGAAACATCCTCGTAATCCAAAAAGTGAAACCCCTGCGGCAGCACTCCAATAATTTCCCGCGGTTTTCCATCCACCGTAATAGATTTCCCAATCACCGATGTAGCTCCGCCAAATTTCTGCCGCCAATATCCGTACGAAAGCAGCACCGTGTCCGGCGCGCTCGGCGAATCATCTTCGCGCGTGAACAATCGCCCCAGCGCCGGCCTCACTCCCAGCATCGGCAAAGTTCCATCCGACACGTCCAGCCCGCGCACCTGCTCCGGCTCCCCCGCGCCCGTCACGCTCAGTGAATCGCCGTCATACACTCCGATATCCTGAAACGTGGTGCTCTGCTCGCGATCAATAAAATAATTGGACGGAGACATATTGAGGTTCTCAATCCCCACGCCCGGCGCCGTATGCCACACTCCGATCAATTCCTCCGGATGTGGATACGGCAAAGGTTTTAGCAGCACTCCTTCCAGCACGCTGAAAATCACCGTATTCGCCCCCACGCCCACTCCCAGCGTGATCAGCGTAACAAACGTAAACAGCGGAGCCCGCCCCAGCCGTCGAAATACCTGCCGCACCTGATCGCCAATCGTTCCCATGTCCGAAGCCTCCCCATCCGCGCACACCGTTCGCAATTGGGACAACTCCACACCGAGCTCCCACGCGATTCGCCGCGCAGTAGTAGGTACGAAGTCGCGCGATGAAATGTTTCGTCACATCACCCGCACCATTTCAACGCGTCAGCCACGGCAGGCGCGCTGCTTGCTGCGCCCCAGCTTGCCACGACGTCAGCCGCATCGGCTTCTCGCAGTTGCGGTTGCCTTTCTCTGCGCTCTCTGCGTCTCAGCGGTAATTAATTTCGGAAGTGAGTCAATTTGAAATCGTCCCCTCTTGCTTCAATCCCCGCTTGCGCTGATGATAACGGCAATGTCCGACTTCCACTGGGATTGGAGGGGGTCATATCGCTGGAGAACCAATCTCCGCGGCAAAATGCCGTGGTGTCTGAACTGGCTATTTAGTAAGGGGGAAGATTGCGAAGCGGCTGGCGGCAGCCACCAGTGGTACAACATCGAAAATGAAAACTCCGGGTGTTACCACTGTCAACTGGTCCGTGAAGGGCAACTTTGGAGGAACCCTCAATCTGTAGATTCAAATTGACCCGCTACCTCCTTTCCCACTTCCTTGACGTCCGCTCTCCCTATTTGCTAGGCTGCGCCCATTCACTACGGTCGCCGGCGTGGGTGACGCCCGCCGCCAGCAAGTGAATGTCCCCCTTCCCCTGGGAGAATAATGGAAACATTTTCCGCGCTCTTTGAACTTGCGAGCGTGTCTCTGGCGTGCCGCGACCAGGATACCCTCCTGAAAACTTTCGCCGCGCGCGTCGGCGCCACTCTCGGCGCTCGCGCCGTATTCGTCTGGACCAACGGCGCTTCCTCCAAAGATGCCGAAGGCCTTATCTGCCGCACCCGCTGGAACGAAGCTGGCGAGCGTTTCGCGCCGCAGAATGAATCCGTCAGCGAAGGCCTCCTCGCCGAAGTTTACGAATCCGCGGAAACCCGCCGCGTCAGCAGCAAAGAAATTTCCGCCGATGATTTCGAGCATCTCGATGAATCCAGCCGCGCCCGCGTCAAATCCGCCATCGTCGTCTCACTCCCCGGCGCACAACGCGCCGAAGGCGTCGTCGAAGTTCTCAATAAACGCACCGGTGAATTCACCGCCGAAGACGCTCACTTTCTCGAAGAGGCCAGCCGCCTCGCCGGCTCCGCGCTCACCAATCTCGAAGCCATCGAAACCGAACGGCAAACTCAACTTTTCACTCTGGAACGCCTCACCGCCCTGTACGATCTCGGCCGCACTTTCACTTCCACTCTCGAACTCGGCGTCCTCCTTCCCGTAGTCGCCGGCAAAATTCGCGACATCATGGGCGCCAGCGCCTGCCTCGTCTGGCTCGCCGACCCTGGCTCTCAGGATCTCTACCTCGCCAAAAAAATCGGCGAAGATCCCACCGTCGAAGACGACGCCCGCGTCTCCCTCACCGAAGGCCTCCTCGGTGAAATCGCCCAGTCCGCCACTCCAAAATTAGTCGAAAATCCCGCCGAAGAGCCCGGCTTGGCGGAACGCATCGAAGCAGCCGGCGAAGATTTCGAAATCCAATCCTGGATGTGCGCCCCGCTCCGCAAAGAGAACGACATTCTCGGCCTCGTCGAGCTCGTCAACAAAGCCGATGGCACTCCCTTTAACGAAGACGATCTCTTCTTCCTCTCCTCCATCAGCGAACAAGCCGCTGTCGCGCTGCACAACGCCAATCTCCTCGACGCCGAACGCAAGGTCCACGCCCTCGACGCTCTCCTGAAAATTTCCCAGGAAATCACTTCCACTCTCGATCTCGACCACGTTCTCTCCACGGTGGTGCAGCAGGCCGCTTCCGTAATCCCCTTTGATCGCTGCGTCATCGGATTCTTCGATCGTGGCCGCTTCGTCATCGGCGCCCTGTCCGGTGAAACCGAAGTCCCCAAAACACGCGAGATGAGCGACCTGCGCACGCGACTCGAATGGGTTGCCGATCAAGAAGATGCAGTCTCTGCGGATCTCTACGACGACGGTTGGCACGTCGAGCCGCAAGACGCGCACGCCCAGATCGTCTCCTTCCTCGAAGAGCACAATGAAAATGGTTTTTACGCGCTGCCGCTCCGCGACGATCAAGGCACCCTCGGCGTTCTCGCCCTGCTCAGCAGCGATGCCGATTTCCTCACCGACAACAACAAGGAAACCGTCGCCATTCTCGCCAACCAAACCACCGTCGCCATTCGCAACGCGCAGCTCTACCAGCAAGTCCCGCTAGCCAATCTCCTCCAGCCTTTCTCGCAAAGAAAAAAGAAATTTCTCGCCGCCATGCCGCGCAGCCGCTGGGAACTCTACGCCCGCCGCGCCGCAATCGCCGTCGCGTTGCTGGTCATCGTTCCCTGGCCCATGCGCGTCGGCACCGACGCTACTGTGGTCCCCGCCTCGCGCCAGATGGTCAGTGCCATTGACGGCGGCGTGGTTCAGCGCGTCTTCGTCCACGAAGGTGACGCGGTACAGCCCGGACAAATTCTCGCCCAGCTCGATGACGGCGATGATCGCGTCAAGCTCGCCGAGGCTGAGTCCGCCCTCTCGCAAGCCCGCCGCGAACTCGCCGAAGCCGAATTCCACAACGATCCCTCCGCCGCGGGCCAGGCCAAACTCCGCGCGGACCTGCATGAAGCCGAAGTACAACTCGAACAGCAACGCGTTGCCGCTTCCCAGTTGCGCTCGCCCATCGCCGGCATCGTCGTCACTCCCAAAATCGAAGAAAAAGGGGGAACCATGGTCAAGCCCGGCGATAGCTTCGCCGAAATTGTCGGGCAAGACCGCATCGCCGCCGAAATGAGCGTCGCCGAAACCGACCTCGAGCTGGTGCGCCCCGGCAATACCGTCGCCCTGAAACTCAACGCTTTCCCTACCACCACTTTTCAGGGAACCGTCGAACGCATCGGCGCGCAAACCCAAGCCGTGGCCGGTGACCAATACTTCATCGTGCGCGCCATCTTCAATAATTCCCGCAGCCTCGCGCGCGATGGCATGGTCGGCCGCGCCAGAATCCACTCCGTAGGCGGCTGGTTCCAAAGCGGCTGGTATCCCGTCGGTTACGCTCTGCTGCGTGCGCCCTTTCGCTGGCTCTGGGAGAAAGCATGGAGTTGGTTGCCATGATGCCCGCTCGAATGTTGGATTCAGATCGCAGGATACCCAAAGGAATAGTCATGACCAGAAGTGCAAACCTGTTTTTCGTCGCGATGTTGGCCCTCGCCGCCGCGGGCTGCGATAATTCTTCCGTCGCCTCCAGCCCCAATCCCGCGCCATCGCCCGCCGTCGCCGCTCCCGCGAGTGCTCCACCAAAATCCACCAGCTCCGCCGACATCCTCAGCGTCCTCACCGTCGAACATCAAGTGGACATCACGACACAGCGCGACGGCCTGGTAATGTCCGTGAACCAAGATGAAGGCGCCACTGTGAAATCCGGCGACCTGCTCGCCCAGCTCGACGACCGCAGCCTGCAAATGGAAATCATCAAAGCGAACGCCGACCTTCAAGTCGAGGAGAACAACAAAAAATACAAAGAAGCCGAACTCAAAGCCAAAAGCGCCGCCTACCACCGTCAGCAGCAGTTGCGCGCCAACGGCCTCTCCAGCGACGCCGATCTCGAAGCCGCCGAATTCGAAGCCAAAGCCGCCGAGTACGATCTCCACGGCTACGAAGCCCTGGTCGAAAGCGGCCACGCCGAAATCAATCGCCTCAAACTCGAAGAAGAACAGACTCGCATCCACGCTCCCTTCGCTGGCGTTGTCGTTCGCCGCTACCTCCGCGAAGGCCAGGCGATTGCCAAAGGCGACAAATGTTTTCGCGTCAGCCAGCTCTCTCCGCTGCAAGTCCAATTTCAGGTCCCGGAATCCTCAGGCCGCCGCCCCGCCCCAGGCGCTCCCGTAGAACTTTCCTTAGTCGAAGATTCCAGCCGCCCGCTTACGGCGCGCGTCGTGAAAGTCAGCCCTACCATAGACGCCGCCAGCGACAGCTACGACGTAGTAGCCCAACTCAACAGCTCCAACATCTCCGACCTCCGCCCCGGCATGGCCGTAAAAGTCCTCTGGCCGTACGCCCACGCGACCGCCCCTTCCGCGCCGCAGGCAACGCACCCAGCTCCCCCATCAAATCTAAACGCGCCCCCGCGGCAGTAAACGAGCTCTCGATGCGCTTCGGCCCCACCAGCCTGCAGGTCTCCAGCGTACTCGCCAAAGGCTTGCGCCGTCCCAAGCTCCGCACCGACCTCCGCATCAGCGAACAAGTCATCGCCGGCGAAACCAGCTACGTCGTCAAAAATTTCGAAACCAATTCCTACAATCGTTACGGCTCCACCGAATACGGCGTCCTGCAGCTCTGCGACGGCACCCGCACCGCGCTCGAAATTTCCGACGCCCTCACCGAGCGCCATCCCGACTCCCCCCTGAGTGAAGCCGAAGTCCTCGAATTCCTCGACAGCATCGAGCCCGCCATGTGGGAACGCTCCGTCGGTGAGAAAAATCTCGCCGTCCTCGAACGCATCCGCGACGAGCGCAAAGGTCGCGTCGACCAATCCAGCGTCCTCTACATGTCCTTCAAAGCCTGGGACCCAGACAAAACCCTCGCCAGGATCGATCCCTACCTTAGCTGGATGTTCACTCCCGGCTTCGTCGTCTTCTCCATCGGCGTATTTATCGTAGCCTGCTATTTGCTCGCCTCCGATTGGACCCGCGTTCAGCAAGACACCTCCGCCCTCTACAATTTCTCCGACAAGAGCGCCTACGACATCTGGATGTTCTGGATTCTCCTAATGGTTCTCGGCGGAATCCATGAGTTCGGCCACGGCCTCACCTGCAAACATTTCGGCGGCGACGTTCACCAGATGGGTTTTCTGCTCATCTACTTCACACCCGCCTTTTATACGGACACTACGGACATCCTCCTGTTCAAACGCGGCTCCCAGCGCCAGTGGGTCATCTTCGCCGGCATCTGGATCGAGCTTGTCATATGCGGGCTCTCCGGCGTGCTCTGGTATTTCACCCGCGTAGGATCCGTGCTCAATGATGTCGCCTATAAAATGATGCTCCTCAGCGGCATTCAGGGCGCGCTCCTCAACCTCAATCCTTTAATCAAAGCCGATGGCTACTACGCCCTCTCGCAATTCCTTAACATTGACAATCTCCGCGAGGAATCTTTCGCGTTTCTCCGCGCTTGGGCCGAAAAATATTTGCTCCGTCACGACATTGACTTGCCCCCCACCAGCAAACGCCAGCGCCGCGTTTTCTTTCTCTTCGGCCTGTGCGCCATTCTTTACAGCAATACCTTGCTCATCCTGGTCATCGTGTTCGTCAAAAACGTTCTGGTCAGCAAACTCGGCGACACGTGGGGTTACCTTGCCACTCTCGTCGTCATCTATTTTTTCGCCAGGAAGGGAATTCAGCAGGCGCTGCCCACCGTGCGTGCCTGGCTCCGCCAGAAGAAGGAGGACTATATGGCCTGGAAAATTACCCGTGCCCAGCAAGCCGGAGCGCTCGGCTTGGCGCTTCTGCTTCTGATCCCCCCGGTATCCTCATCCGTCTCCACCGGCCTCGTTCTCGAGCCCGGAGCCTCGGCTCGCATCCGCGCCGAAGTCTCCGGCCAGGTCCAAACCATTTACGTCAAATCGGGCGACGCCGTAAAAGCCGGACAGCTGCTCGCCGACCTTCACAATCCGCTGCTTACAGCCGAGGCCGATGCCCTCCGCCAGCAGTTGGCCCTGGCCAATAGCCAACTCCGCACTGGCCAGGACCGCTCCGATTTCGACTCCGCCGCAAACGCCGTCCGCGACCGCACCCGCCTCCAGCAGGAACTCGCCGTCGCAGAAAAACGCGCCGCCGCTCTGGAAATTCGCGCGCCCATTGACGGCGTCATCGCCACCACCGACCTCGACCAACTCCCCGGCTCATTTCTCTCCGCAGGCGATGAGTTCGCCCGCATCGTGGACCGCTCCACCATGAAGGCGCGCATCCTGGTCCGCGATTGGGACCTGCAGGATGTTCGACAAGCTGCCGTGGTCCGGGTAAAAGTCGTTCCATTCCCCTATCGCACCTATTCCGGCAGAGTCGGACGCATCTATCCAGCCTCCGCTCTCGATCGCCCTGTAACCGAAACAGAGAATCTCGAGCGCCTCGGCCAAAAACTCACAAATTATTTCGCCGTGGATATGGAGTTCGCAAACCCTGATGGCTCACTGCGGGAAGGCATGACAGGTACCGCGAAGGTTTCCGGCAAGCGCGCATCCTTAGCTTGGCAAGCCTCCCGCGCCACGTGGCGCTGGGCTCACACCCAGGCCTGGTAACTGGGCAGCTCGGTTCGAAATCATCCCAGAAATGAAGAAAGGGCCGCCGTTCCTGGGACGGCGGCCCTTGGGGGTGTTGCTACGTCAATCTCCGATTAGGCTAGGGGCCCGACCGAAGAATCTCTGTGATCGTCCTAGAACTTGATCAAGGGCTTCACGGCCGGCAGATCCGCGCGCTTCATCAGCGGTTTCACCGGCGCTGTTTTCTTGCCCTTCACTGGCTTCGATTTCTTCTCCATTACCGATCTCCCTCTATGAATTGATCATTCCCGTCAGCCGTGCCCGCCGCGCTTGCCCCTTCAACTAGCTGAGTCTCGAAAAGGGCCGTTGCCACTGCGGCAGCGGCCCGCTTACCATTCGAGATGCTTCTCTCAGGCCGCGTCGTGCCTTTCGGCGCGCTCCTGACCATGAAACTCGGGGCTTACTTCACTTTTACGATGTTCATCAACGGCTTCGTTGCTTCGATCTTCTTCGACTTCTTCAAGGTTTTCTTGGCCATGTTGTTTCCCCCTCGTTTGATTTGCCCTGTTGGGCATCTGCCTAGGTATATGCAAAGCAGTCGCCAAACTTCGCCGCCAATTCGCCGTTTTGCAACCTGCTCAATTTATGACACTTCGCCCCGGCAACCACGCCGTAACCATCTCCGCCAGGTGTTCGCAGTGTTGAATTAATCATCGCATGTTGAAAATTTCAACACGTCACCGCACCACTTCATATTACTTCACGCTGGCTTTCAATTCGGGAAGGCCGCTGCGCCGAGTTCCGTGGAGCTGAACAGACATGAAAAAGGGCTGCGGCCTTCGCGGCTGCAGCCCTTTTACGGTTCGAGTTGCTCTCAGGCCCGGCCCGCGCATCGTGTGCGCGTGCTCCAGACCATAAAACTCGTCCTTACCGCTTCATCAGCGGCTTGGTCGGTTCAATCTTCTTCGCCTTCTTCAATTTCTTGGCCATGTTGTTCTCCCTCACTTGATTTGCCCGCAAGGGCATCTCTGCCGTTATATGCAATGTGGCCACCAAAGTCCATACGCATTTCGCAGCCCCGCGCTGCGCGTCCATCGCCATCCCGGTCCATCACAGATCGTACTTCCGGCACAGGTAATTCAGCCGGTTGCGATCCACTCCCAGCAGCTTCGCGGCATCCGCCTTCACGTGCTTGGCCTGCTCGATGGCCTCCTGCACCCAGCGCCGCTCAAATGCTTCCATCTCTTTATCCAGCTTGATCCCCGCCGCGGGCAGTTGGAAGCGGTTGCGATAATCGCGTCCGCCAGACTGCGCCATCTCCGCCGGCAGATCCTTCGCCGTGATGGTGTCGCCATCCGTCATGATCACCAAGCGTTGGATCGCATTCTCTAGCTCGCGCACGTTTCCCGGCCACGTATAACGCTTCAGCGCCGCCATCGCGTCATCCGCAATATGCTTCGCGGGAAATCCGTTCGCCGCCGAATACACGCTCACGAAATAATCCGCCAGCACCGGGATGTCCTCCACCCGTTCGCGCAACGCCGGCACAAAGATCGGCACCACGTGAATCCGGTAATAAAGGTCCTCGCGGAAGCGTCCCTGCCGCGCCATCTCTTCCAAATCTTCATTCGTCGCGCTCACCAGCCGGAAATCCACCTTAATGTTTTTCTTCCCGCCCAGCCGCGTCAGCGAACGATCCTCCAGCACCCGCAGTAATTTGCTCTGTAGCAACGGCGTCAAGGTCGCAATCTCATCCAGGAACAAAGTCCCCTGATGCGCCAGCTCAATCCGCCCTTCTTTCGTCGCGACCGCTCCCGTAAAAGCGCCGCGCTCGTACCCAAAAAGCTCCGCCTCCATCAATCCTTCCGGCAGCGCCGCGCAATTCACGCTCACAAACGCGCGATTCCGCCGCGGGCTCTGCTCGTGCAGCGCCTTAGCCACCAATTCTTTTCCCACGCCGCTCTCGCCGCGGATGATCACGTTCGTCGTCGCCCGCGCCATGCGCTTGATCGAATCAAACACATGCCGCATCGCGTCCGTCGCGCCAATCAAATCGCCCAGCGCATTCTTGCGGCTGATTTCCTCGCGCAAGATGCGGTTCTCGCGCTGGATGTGCAGTTTCTCGATGGACCGTTCCAGCAGCAATCGCAGCACGTCCGTATCAATCGGCTGAATAAAATAATCGTGGCAGCCGGCGTCAATCACTTTCAGCGCCGTTGTCTTGGTCTGGTCCGTGCTCAACACGATCACCAGCGTATCAATGTCCCCCACTGCCAGCCGGCTCAGCAATTCCGTGCACTCGCGCAGTCCGCCCGATTCCATCGGCAATGCCAGCAGCAATACGTCCAGCCCCGCTTCCTGCAAAAGCTTATAAGCCGCCGCGTAATCCCCGCCCTCCACCACCTCAAAAGTGGAACGCAAAGCCGCAACAATACTCCCACGCATCCGCGCGTCATCATCCACCACAGCAATTTTTGATTTTAAGGACGCAGGAGTGATGAGCAGTCTCCGCTGGGAATGCCGTGGCGTAGCTCCCAGCCAGCACCCGCAGCCATCCCAGTGGCCGCGATTCTAGGTGTGGCCAGTCGCCATGTCAACGGCGGGTGCAAAGTTGTGAGGAG
>Ga0209116_1000241_pt1 | contig 12049 bp, 13 predicted proteins | sample BlaSpr_A8_OM2_O1_FD_187975 | JGI IMG/M metagenome (GOLD analysis project Ga0209116, IMG submission 187975) | Forest soil microbial communities from Thunder Bay, Ontario, Canada - Black Spruce, Ontario site 2_A8_OM2_O1 (SPAdes) (version 2) | ecosystem: Environmental > Terrestrial > Soil > Boreal...
TAATCCAACAGTATACGGACTGAATATTTAGTCAGTGTCGGGCTAACCAATAAGTACACTGAGTGAATATTCAGTCTAGTGGCAGGCCAATCCGACAGTACACCGGTTGAATATTGAGTCCAGTGTGAGGCTAATCCGACAGTACACAGAGTGAATATTCAGTCAGTGTCAGGCTAACCAATAAGTACACTAAGTGAATATTCAGTGTCAGGCTAATCCGACATTGCTGAGTGAATATTCAGTCAGTGTCAGGCCAACCGATAAGTCCGCTGAGTGAATATTCAGTCCAGTGCGAAGTGAATATTCAGTCAGTGTCACGCTAACCAATAAGTACACTGAGTGAATATTCAGTGCATTGTCGGGCTAAGCTTCAGGCCAATCCGACAGTATACGGACTGAATATTTAGTCAGTGTCGGGCTAACCAATAAGTACACTGAGTAAATATTCAGTCCGGTGTCAGGCTAGTCTGACAGTACGCAGAGTGAATATTCAGTCAGTGTCAGGCTAACCAATAAGTACACTTAGTGAATATTCAGTCCAGTGTCAGGTTAATCCGACAGTGCAGAGTGAATATTCAGTCAGTGTCACGCTAACCAATAAGTATACTGAGTGAATATTCAGTGCAGTGTCGGGCTAATCCGACAGAACACGGACTGAATATGCAGTCGGTGTCAGGCTAACCAATCAGTCATCTGAGTGAATACTCAGTAGCAGGCTAATCAGACAGCAGACCGACTGAATATTCAGTCAGTGTCAGGCTAACCAATGAGTACACTGAGTGAATATTCAGTCCAGTGTCAGGCTAATCCGACAGTACACAGAGTGAATATTCAGTCAGTTTCAGGCCAACCTATAAGTACACTGAATGAATATTCCATCCAGTATCTGGCTGATCCGACAGCACAGAGAGTGAATATTCAGTCAGTGTCAGGCTACCCAATAAGTACACTGAGTGAATACTCAGTCCAGCGTCAGGCCAATCCGACAGTACACAGAATTCAGTGGGTGTCAGGCCAACCAATAAGTACACTGAGTGAATATTCAGTCCAGTGTCAGGCTAATCCGACGGTACACAGAGTCAATATTTAGTTAGTGTTGGATTAGCCGGACACTAACTCAATATTCACTCGGTGTACTCATTGGTTAGCCTAACGCTGATTCGATATTCACTCCGCGTACCCATAGGTCCACTTGACAGCCATTCAATATTACCCGGTTATGTGGCCGGATTAGCCGAACACTGACTGAATATCTAAGTATTCAGTCAGCGTCTGTAAGATATGAAGTTATTAATAATCCCAGGACAATGGCCGACCCAATACAGTAGAGAATTTAGTTTGCGCCTGATCTGCAAGCGAATGCCACAGCACCATCTGCTTATGACAGTAGCAATCTAGTCCAGGTGGTCGCTCCTCGTCTTCCATATCTCGGAGTCTCTGTCTCCATTGCCCCTCCTTCCACCAAAACCAATTTACCGTCCATTGCATCTCATATTCCACAAGGCGAAATTCCTCCGACCACCGAGAAAAGCGTGCCTTTGCTCTCAGCCAGCTCACCCGATAAACTGAAAGCTGGTTATTGGGGAAACAGTTTAAATAGCTGGACTACGTACATTCCTGCATTCGGGGGCCGCTGGAATCAACTGTGTCCCCAATCCGCCAAAACCAGGGCAGAGTATCTGATCGCTGGCCGAATCTCCCCTCGTCGGTCAGATCTCCTGCAACTGTTAGGTCGTCATCGGTAATATCAAGAAGTGTCACCAAATATTCCGGGTCGAAGTCCAGACGCTGTAATGCGCTTCGGGCATGTCTATATGTGGACCGGCACTTTCGAGCCTGCACATCCAACCTATGAACATTGTCCCACCCCCGATTCGTTGTCCTCTGGCTATTCGCGCTGCGCACATCCGTCCGGAAACAAAGGGACTTCTCACCGAGGGCCAAACGAAGTCCTTCAAGGGCATCTGCCACTTGACCTTTGCGCAACTCGGCTTCAATCTTTGACAATGGTCGGAGCGATAGACGGTCAATCTCTCCAGGTGCCAATGCAGAAGGGAGAGTGATTCGTTCCCGTTCCGGAGTGAACCAGCCATCAGGATACAGTTCCAAAAGGTCATCCGACGCCTCTCCAGGTTGGGGATCCATATCCGGAATCTTTCCATCCTGGGTAGACCACTGGGTGTCATCATCCAGTTTGATAATGACCGATATGCGGTGCTCATACGTGGTGATTCTTGCCTCGAGCTTACGCCGTCGGTCTAGAAGGTCATTCTTCTGTGCAACCGAGTATGTGCTGCCTAGCGACGTCACATGGCGTTGCAGCAACATTCTAAGATTTGGTGTCAATTGAATATATCTTGAACATCAAATCGATGGCTGACTCACTGTGATTTCTCAATTGAGAGGGCCTCTGTTAGGGCGGAAACTGCGCCAGAAAGGTTTCCTTGCCGAACTTCGGTTTCCGACAATTTCAAGCGTATTTCCGCCAGCGTTGGTACTAAATTGCATGAGTGATCTATACCATAACAGGAATAAAGGAATCTCCCTACGTTTTTCCGATGCAACTTGATATATCTTCAGATGGTCACCACGCTGTTCCATGGCAACACGTTCTTGCTCCGTCCATTCTTGAACTAATGACGCATCTAGACACTTGGTTAACTCTTCAAATGCAGGCTTTGTGTCGGAAACTCCGTCCTTCGCTCGGGTCCACTTTCCACATAGCGAGTCGGCTAATAGTAATATCAATGAATGTTAATACAACAGAGCGATGGGTGAATTATAGTGTCCTACCGATCCGAAGCATTTTCCGCCAATTGCTGTCGTTCATATACTCATCGATAACTTCCTGATGATGCGCAATAGACATTGCCTGTGCAAGACCCGCGATTTCATCCATGCCAGACCACAATGTCTCCAAAATCTCGCCTTCAACCTCACCGGCGCCTTCCACGAAATTGAGTGTGAATTTCGGAAAGCATTCAGCAATATGGGCGGCGAGATGCCACTTCCCGACGGCACCGGTAATTTCCATGGAATCCCACAGCTCCAGGAATTCCGACTCCGACACCCGCTGTCGGAAATGAATGATCCACTGGCAACATATGTCGTAAATAATCAGCGCTTGTATATGCTGTGGAAATCGCTTCAGGGCCTGGCAGATCGCGTAGTCCATATTTGCTTGCCTATCATTCGATCAATAACATCATCATTCACATAGTGTCGGATATACCTTTCTCCCTTCTGAAAGTCGACCACACAGTGTGGGACGAATGCCCCATGTCTTGCACATGCGCATGCACCCTTACCAGTCGAATCCAAGTGTTTCCGATGGATGTTGCCGTTATTCTGCGCCCTGTGGTTACTGCATTTCGATTTCTTGGCACTTGTCAGCTCATAAATTCACTATATTCCTGTAAGAACTCACGGGTTGCCTCGGCGGTGCATGGGCTAAATGTTCCCCATAGGGCGCCCGTCTTACCATAAATAGTTCACCATCGGACAGTGAAACATCGCCCTCAGGTCGTTTCATTTTTAGACGGACCAATTTCATATTTCCATCAGCAGTAAGCTGCGGCCGAAATAGTAACCTATGACGTGTAATGGTAGTACATGAAGGCAATAAACAATGATTGTTTTCCATACCTGTCGTTGGTTTTCCATTCCGTCTCAGGAGGTATGTTGATATCCATCTGTGGACAAGCCGGACAGAACATCGCCAGACCACCTTCAACAGGATGGTCGGGCCGATCATGTGCGACTCCGGCTCTAATGCGATTGTGAAGATCCCGCCACTGTCGGGACACCCTGAGTAGCTCTCGATAGCGGTCCTGCACCACATGGTAAGTGTGGGAACACCATCCGATCAATCGGACCACTTACCGGTACCCGTGATGGAAACGCCTCGTTGGTTATCCGACCGAGCTTGCTCATGAAATTCATTGCCGCAGTTTTGCATTCCAGTGCATCGAGTCGGAAGTGATCTAGAACCTCAAACGTAAATGCTGTTTTTGGGTTCTTGAAACTGGCAGGGAAAAGTTTTGCCCGAAGGAGAAGTTGAACATATTGATCTGGGGATTTGGTGCAATTACACCATCGGACCGAGCGTGTGAAGATGCCCGTAGACGAGACAATGGTCAGGTCGGATCGGGATCTAGAATGTGTGGTTGGTTCGGAAGGCTCCGAGGGTCGATATCCATCATCAAGCTCGTCGGCGCCATCGGAAATATCAAGGTCAAACATCATTTGAGTCTCCGCGCTAAGAGGAATGGAGGGACAATCATCCGGATAATGGGAGAGATCTAAGCAAAGTCGTCGTGTGAGCAGATCGGACTGCTCAAAGAAACGCCCATTCCACATTTGAACGCGATGGAATGGCAGCCTTTCATGAGCGGACACACAACAGGGGTCACACCAGAAGTTCGAGCCAAAGCAATCTTGACAACGATGAGTGCCAGAAGATACTTTGCAATTTGAGCATGAGGTCTTCGATGGCAGGGATTCATGTCGCAGCATTTCAACAAGAATGCTATGTCTGCGACTCAAATACTCTTTGAGGAACTCATTCTGCGTCTGAGGAACCTCGTCCGATTACAATCAATTTCTATCAATGGTTGGACTCACCTTTCCGACAGTTCTGGATCGTTTGGGCAATTGGTTTGTTGCGGAATCACCATTGTTCAGCTCAGGTACTCCAGGAGACCGCGCTCGCTTCTTCGACGGAGATGCGCTGCGCGATGGTGCTGGTGATGGTTGCGAATCTTGGACCGGAATGTGTGTAATCTTTTTCCCCCGTCGGGTTTGTGTAGTAGCGACTTCCAATAGGTCAGATTTCGATTTGGAGTCTCTGATCTTAGGCATTGAAAGAGTGGCGTATGGAGGAATGGTGGCGCAATGTAGCAGGAAGATGGAAATGAGCTACCGATCATGGAATCAATTTAAAGTCTTTGAATCCAGTGCCAAGGTACCGTCATTATCGTATCTATCATGGAAGAGTTCCGGACAGGGATGCAATCTAGGGCGGTGCATCGGTAATATGTGTTGGGCATGAGGCGCTACATGCATCCGACATGAGGCACAACATGAATCACCCGTGTAACCACCATACTCGATCGATAGAATCCTGCTGAAGGCACCTTTATCATTATAACTATGGGCTGCACACAGAGGACCGGGATGCAATTTACAGTCATGAATGCATGGGTTGATAATATGTTTCGGACATGATGCAACACATGCATCACAGATTTAGCCACCATGCATTTATAACATGCCTCGGATATGTAGCAGGACACGCGTTCCGCATTTAATAACCATCACTGTCCGTCGTGAATTCGCATATGTCAGAGTGTGACTTGGTGTCTCCGATGTTGATATGGAGTGTGGCACTGAGAATAATATATGCAGGTATGATGGTGCAATGTGGCAAGAAGGTGGAAATGGGTTACCAATAATGAAGCCGGTGTGTAGGTACTGATGTTGTTATTACTGTATCTGTGGTATGAAAGAGCTGGACCGGGACACAATTTAGAGCAGTGCAAGTGTGGATTGATAACGTGCATCGGCCATGATGCACCACAGATATCACACATTCAAATTGTGGCACAATGTGGCAAGCAGATGGAAATGGGTGACCGATAATGAAACCGGTGTGAAGATACTGTTCCTTCTATCATCATATCAGTGGTGTGTAAGTGCCGGACGGGAATGCGATTTAGGGCGGTGCATGTGTGGATTGACAATGTGCATCGGACATGATGCACCACAGGCATCACACATTGAAATGGTGGCGGAATGTGGCAAGAAGATGGAAATTGTTTACCAATGATGAAACGGGTGTGAAGGTACTGTTACCGTCATTATCGTATCTGCGGTGTCCAAGTGCCTGACGGAGACACAATGTGGATTGACAACGTGCATCGGATATGATGCACCACAGGCATCACACATTGAAATGGTGGCGGAATGTGGCAAGAGGATGGAAATTGTTTACCAATAATGAAACCGGTGTGAAGGTACTGTTACCGTTATTATCGTATCTGCGATGTCCAAGTGCCTGACGGAGACATAATGTGGATTGACAATGTGCATCGGACATGATGCACCACAGGCATCACACATTGAAATGGTGGCGGAATGTGGCAAGAAGATGGAATTTGTTTCCCGATAATGAAACCGGTGTGAAGGTACTGTTACCGTCATTATTGTATCTGCGGTGTCCAAGTGCCTGACAGAGACATGATGTATGGCGGTGGATGTGGGTATTGATAACGTGCCTCGGACATGATGCACCACAGGTATTACACATTTAACCACCACAATGAATCGATAACATGCATCGGATATGTAGCAGGCTACGCATTATCACCATGAGTCGGTCCAGTCCGTCTTCACTCTAAAGTTGTCGAGGCTTGATTGGGAGTCTCTGATATTTGTCATTGAAAGGATCATGTATGCGTGAATGGTGGCGGAAGGTAGGAGTCGCACCAGAAATCAAGGTGATGAAAATGGGCTGTTGACAATGCAGCCCATTTAAGGCCTGTCAAATCAGCATCAAGGTACAATTCTCACCAAATCTATGATGTGCATGCGGCAGACAACGGTGTTGTTTTGAGCAGTTCATGTGTGGATGGATGATATCTTCGGACATGATGCACTACACACCTCTCACATGTAACAATCACCAGTCCGTCACATATATCTCTGCATACAATCCTCTTATTAATGTTGTAGTTCATTATGCCAAGCTTCATTGGTCATTTGATCTGATAGTATCTGCATATCTATTTATGATAGTGTGTTCCGCGCTCAACCACTTCGGCCAATTAGTGCTGGCTACGAATGGATGTCAGGGTGCACAGTAATTATTCTCTTTGTTGATCAATGAAATCAATATTCTGTTGCATTGACATTTCCTCTACATCGGTGTTTACAGGGATACCCTTCAGGCGGATTTCAAATGTAATAAAGCTGTTTGAACCGTGCATCATGGCATCCGATGGTTTCCGATTAGGTCAGCCCGTGTCGGAATACATTAGGCACACAGATGTGAAAGGGTCAAGCATTATCAAAAATTGTCTATAATCTTGACCTAATTGGTCGACGTTAGAAAGGTGATTTAGAACCGCATGGCGATATGATATGGTGTTATTGGAGATCAAGGCGTCGGATGTGCTCCGGGGGTGCGTCGGAATACACCTTTAGGTTAGAGATGGCTGCGCCTGATGGTATCATTCATCATGGGTTGAAATATCCTTCAATGCACAGTCCCAATCCAGAAGGGTGAATTGCCTATATGCACTGCTGTTGTTGGGTACGATGGTGTCCAGCTGATGTCGGAATACATTTTTCGAATAAGAATAGTTGATTTCTATAATGTCAAAAATCATCTCCATGCTGGAAGATGTAAACTATTGCTTGGATTAGCTTGCAGAAAGATGGGTTAATGTTTTTTTGGTGGCTGAAATGCTGTTACGAACCGTGTGTAAATTAGGTAAATGTTCCGGTTGTCGGAGTTGCGAACTTTGTTGATTTTCACTTGCCTTCAAACCATCACCATGGCGCCATACGCTCGTTGGGTTCTTCCATCGTTCAGGACAATACTGGTCAATCGCTGTGATGATTACCTGAACTCAAGCGACCGCGGGACCGACAAGGGCCGATCTAAGCTCATTACCGAAGTTGCGAAGGACATTACCGACATCGCACAGGAAAATGGGGAGAACATACCAGACGACTTGGAGAAGGTAATATTCCAGCATATCCAGCGAATGACTAGCATTAATAGATGTTTCTAGTGTGTCCGTACGTGGTTTGGAAACTATGCGTCTGGAAATGCCACAGAGGAGAGGCCAGAAAGGTCTAAGTCCGATACCCGTGGCCATCCGACATCGACCAAATCGTGGACTGCCAAGTCCGTGTGTGGCCATCTGTTTACTGAGCGCATCTCGGACGAGCAGAAGCGGCTTTCCGACGGCGGTGAAAAGGATATTGGAAAATACCGTGCCGCGTTATCAAATGTATTCGAGGAACTCAGCGAAGCGGAGCTAAAGCAGTGTGAGGACGCCGCGGTGGAGTGGAATACCAAGCCACTGCCGGACGAGATTCAGCGCAAGTAAGTGAGCTTTCACCTTTACCACTGACTGGTTATTGACATCTCCATAGACTGTCGAGGACCATTCCGACGGAGGTCTCCGACTTCCTCAAGTTCATTAAACATCGCACCGGAGCTTCATTTATCGCATTCGCTGCCTATACCAACGAGGAGGGTGAACAGACATACGCCAGGTAGGACGATTATTAACTATCGCAATTAAGTGGACTCTGACGAATCATTAGATATGAGACTGAGGGACTCAATTTCTTTGCAACGAGAAAGGAGCATCGGAAAGGCCCCAACAACATAGTTGATATATGGAAGGACTTTAACATCGGTAGAATCTTATCTCATACTTCGTTTCTGCATTAACATATTCTCGTTGGTTAGAGATCACTGAAGCGGCAGATAGCCAGGAGGCACTAGAGTTTGATGACGACCACTACCCTCAACTGCCCACCAACGCTTGCGAGCTCCGACTTCATCGGCGGAAAGCGATCCTCAGACAGTTCATGGCCGCAGCGAGGGGTACGTATTATTCCGAATGTTTTTCCGACATTGACTGATCACTATGATACCACAGCATTCTACAAGCTAACCGGCCGCATTCCATGGCTCGACATTGCCGAAAATCCGTCACACCATCTGTCAAAGAAGTCGCAACCTGATTCTGACCACAAGCTTGAGGAACCATCTCACATGAAGTCGGATGGCGTCGACGCCTGGCTCCGACACTGGCTGAAGTTGCAGAAAAAGGGCCGGCGTCCTCTCGTGCTCAAGGACCCGACGGATAAGTCATCGGAACCTCATCCGAAGTCCAGGATAGTGACGAAGCGAAAGGCCAGCCAGGGGAAGGCTCGGTATATTGAGAGTGATGAGTCCGACGATCAGGACAAAGGCAACAAGTCGGATAGTGAGGAGACCGAGGACGCCCCTCGTGTGGAAGGGCCGGCTAATGCGCTGATGGTGTCGCCATCTCCAATGAGTGCGTCCGCAACGCGGAAGACCCGTCGCGCCTTCCTGGCATCACTTTCCAGCGACATGAACTACAAGAAATTGCAGCTTCTGCTTTATGCGGCTAAGGTGAGTAAACATGTATCGGCACACACATTGGCTAATTAGTGTCCAGAATGGCGACCTCCTGGAGGAATCCCCACCGGCATGGGTCACATGGGAATCAAACGATAACTACCTTCCCGCCGCCTTTTACGACACCAAATCGACTTCTTCACTGTCTGCGCTGTCGGAATTCGCGCGGTGGGTTGGCAATGACCCAATCACAGCCGATGGAGATACGCTTGCATCATACGACCAGGTGGAGCTCGTCGCCTTAGCCTTTGGACTCGCCTTCAGAGCTCTTTGGGTCGCGCAGTTTCCAGGGATATACTCCAACGTCCCCCCATACATTCTCAACAGTTCCTATCCGTTTTCCGAATACGAGCAACTGAGTCACAGGATCGAAAACATCATATCCGGGTATATTGAGACGTAAGTGCCATCAATGAGACTCGTTGTCAAATCGATAACCATACTATATAAAGGCTTCAAGAGTTAGAGGCCGCCTATCCGATGTGGAATTCATCGGGCAAAGCATCCACATCGCAGGAAACTTCTGCTAGCGCTGGAGGGGAGAAGGTCAAGACGCGTGCGGAAAAACGGTATGTCATTGTGCCCCATCCCTCCAACACATCTAATAACATCATCTCAGTCAACCCGGCCTGGGTAACGTACCAGCGTCACTCGTTCACCTTCGCGAAGAGGTTGCGCTTGCCGGTGAGCGTTGGGAGTCCCTGGGAGGCGAATGGCGTTCCCTCGCCGCTCTATGGCTTCGGGCTGAAAGCGCGCTCACCAAGTCCAGTCGGACCGATCTCTCGTTCACTGAGATCCGCAAGGCCTCCATTCCCGAGGAATGGAAAGAGTGGATGAATGCGAAGCTGATGAAGACCGACGCGAAACGCCCATCGGACACTTTCGGAAAGGTGTTCACCGACTATTTGAATGGACTACTATCGACCACATCGAACATTGGTGGTACTGCGATGGCGGCAATATGGTGCCGCCCGGGAAAAACAGGTATTCTGGGCCTCTTGCTGTGTCTTTACTGGCAGGCGGAGTATTCAGGCGGCGGAAATGACTGGAAGGCCAACATCAAGCGTGTGGAAAGCATATTCAGTGCTATCCTCGCCGAGCCCACACTGTAAGACCTTTCAACTATTCAATTTCCTATAATTACTGATGGCAAACAGGCAAAGGGCAAAGCGCGGTAGGGCTGCCAGTGGAGGATCCGCCCCCTCAAAGCGTAAACGCTCCTAATTTCGCCCAGTTAGTTAAAATGTTGCATATATCAAGCGGAATGTCATTGAGATGCCCCCATAAAATTTGTAAAGTCATTTAGTTCTATTCCTGGGTCCGATAGCCGAACGGAAAGTCATTCCGACGCGCCAGTCAACATTTCAATGTGATCTAGTGCTGGGAAGCTATTCCAGATCCCAAGCCCACTGATAGAGTTCTTGAAACCGTGGCCGTTCCTGAATCCGACGGATGAACAAAAAGTCATTCCCACATGCTTATCCATATTGTAATGCGATTCAGTGCTGGGAATTCTCTCTGTTTACTGAACAAGCTGAATGAGTGCTTAAATAATTGTCTGTTCCTTAGTCCGACAGACCAACAGAAGGTCATTCCAACACGCCTATCCATATTGTAATGTGATTTAGTGCTGGGAACCTTCTCTGCTGTCCGAACCAGCTGATTAAGTGCTTCAAACCTTGTGTGTTCCCGAGTCCGACGCACCGACGGAAAGTTATTCCGATGAGCTCATCAATATCCTAATGTGATTCATTCCCTGGAATTTTCTCTGATTCCTGAGCCCGGTGATTTAGTGTTTGAACCCTTATCTGTTTGTGAGAACATCATCTTATAGCACCCATCGATGTCGTATTGTAATTCACTACTCGGCACTTTCTCTGGTTCCTCGATCCGACAGACACCGTCTGTTCCCGCGTCCGACAAACCAATAGAAAGTCAATCCGATGCGCTCATGGATACTGTAATGCTTAAGCTATTGTCTGTTCCTGAGTTAGACAGTCCCATGGAAAGTTATTCCGACGCCCTCATCAGTATTTTAATGTGATTTAGTCCTTGGAATTCTCTCCGGTTTCTAAGTCCACTGATTTAGTGTTTGAAACCTTGTCTGTTCATGAGAACATCCTTCCGACGCGCGAATCAATGTCGTAATGTGATTTACTACTTGGAAACTTCTCTTGTTCCTGATTCCGACACACGATCGAAAATCGAACACAATAGGAACACAAAAAGATATATTGCACTAAGTTCATCAGCCACAACGTGAGAACATGATATTGCCGTGAGAATCGGACTTTGACGCGTCAGTTGGTTTCCTCAGGCTTTCCCCACAGTTGCAAGTATCCAGGGACGCGATTTTCGGAAAAATGTCATTCCCCAACCCGTTAGAGGCACCCGACGCGTTTGCTGATTACCTCACGTCATCAAATCTCCATATCGCCCACACAACCTTCTCCCACTGCCGAAACTGGCCTGTCAAAACCAGCAACGGGCGGTATGATGAAGGTTTGGCAATGCAATGGTGCGATCGCATGGACTCTCTCCTGGTATGTACACGCACATCACACCATCAATGCAGCCACTTACTAATCAGGCACTCACTATTACTAGAACAAATTTCAACGTGTCATGCGTTCGCAACCTGATCACCATGACGTCCTCACAGCGCTCCTCAATTTGTGCAATAATGCCGTAACGGAGTGCGAGGCCGAATTGGAGCAACAAAGGGCGTCGGACATGGCTGAAGCAAAGAGGTTGGAGGAGGAGCGAAAGGTGAGAGAGAACGAGGCTAGAATGCTTGCCGAGCAGCAAGAGAAGGAGAGGCGGGAGAAGACGGAGAAGATGGAGAAGGATAGGCTTGAAATCGAG
>Ga0209116_1000244_pt1 | contig 11979 bp, 15 predicted proteins | sample BlaSpr_A8_OM2_O1_FD_187975 | JGI IMG/M metagenome (GOLD analysis project Ga0209116, IMG submission 187975) | Forest soil microbial communities from Thunder Bay, Ontario, Canada - Black Spruce, Ontario site 2_A8_OM2_O1 (SPAdes) (version 2) | ecosystem: Environmental > Terrestrial > Soil > Boreal...
GGCTGGGAGCGGCCGCCATGTCGGCCGGGATCGGCATTTTTCTCTGGCTGGCGTCGCCATCCGGTGGGCGCCTGCACGCACCCGGCCCCCTGTGGCTGATGGCGGGCCTGGTCACGTTCGGCGTCGTGCTGGCGGCCCTAGCCGTGGCGTTCGGCCTCGGTGACCGTCCGGGCGCGTCGCGGTCCCGCCGGACCGCTGTGCTGGGAGCCGCCACCGGGATCTCGTGGGGGTTCGTGGCCGCGGTCATCAAGGAACTCAGCTCGCACCTTGGTGACGGTGTCGGGGCCGTCTTCTCCACCTGGTCGCCTTATGTGCTCGTTGCCGTGGGTGCGGCGACGATGCTCCTGGCCTCCCACGCGCTGGCGGCCGGGCCGCTTGCGGCGTCGCAGCCCGGGTTCACCATCCTCGATCCGCTGTCGGCAAGCCTGCTCGGCGTGTTCCTGTTCGGCGAGCACATCCGGACCGGCGTAGTGGATCTGGCCGGCGAGGCGCTAGCGCTGGCCATCATCGTCGCCGGTGCCTGGACCATCAGCCACAGCTGCCTCATCCTCGGCGAGGATGGGTATGCGCCCTGCCTGCCCGACCGGTACCAGGTACCGGCGCAGCGTAAGCAGCTCCGCGAACTCGACTACCAGCCCGTCGGTGAACCCGCCGACGATATTCATGGCGGGAACCAGCAACGCGCTGACCAGGCCCTGACCTTGCAGGGGCGCGTTGGCACCCGGATCGCCGAGCGGGCGGGTCAGCCGCCGCTGCCGTAGGGCCGGGTGATGATCTCGAGCAGGTGGCCGTCGGGGTCTTGGCCCCGTTGCGGGCGACGGGGTCCCCCATAACGATGATGGGACAGCACGTGGCCACTGGCCAGGTGACGCGCATCCGACCGGAAAGCGGGGACAGTGAGCGAACGTGGGCAGGAGCGGGTGGCTCCTTACATGGCGGTGGGGCTCTCGACCGTGGTGCACGGCATCGGCAGCCGCCGCGACATCGAGCGCAACCTGCAGATCGTCGAGGACGGGATCCACGCGGCGGTCTCGATCATCGGCATCAACATGCCGGTCCGGCTGATCGCGCTCGCCGAAGGCGCACTGACCGGTTTCACCGACGAGATCTTCGACATCCCGCACGTCACGGCGGCGCGGGACCTGTTCATCGACATCCCGGGGCCGGAGACGGACCGGCTCGCCGCGCTGGCCCGGCACTACGACACCTACATCGTGGCCCAGTGCAAGGCGCGCTGGCCGGAGGTGATCGACGACCGGTTCTTCAACACCCTGCTCGTCATCTCGCGGCAGGGCGAGATCGTGCACAAGGCGGCGAAGAACCACATCTGGTGCCGGGAGCGCTCGTGCGTCCCGCACGACGTCTATGACCGCTGGGTGGAACTGTTCGGCGACGGCATCGATGCGTTCTACCCGGTGCTGCGCACCGACGACATCGGCAACATCGGCACGATCTGCTGTTCCGACGGCGAGTACCCCGAGGCGGTCCGCGCGCTCGCGTTCAACGGCGCCGAGGTCGTCTACCGTCCGAGCGAGGCGGTTCCGATGACCCAGATGGGGATGGAGCCCGGCGGGACGTGGCTGCTGCAGAACCGGGCGCACGCGCACTTCAACAACGTGTTCATGGTGTGCCCTAACGTCGGCCCGGTCTACGTACACCCGAAGATGGAGCACCCGTACGACATCGCCGGCGGGAACTCGCACATCGTGGACTACCAGGGCAACGTGCTCGGCCACACCACGTCGGGTGCCAACACGTTCGTGGCGGGGATCATCGACGTCGAGGCCCTGCGCCAGTTCCGCACGATGAACCTCAATTCGAACTGGATGAAGGACCTGCGCACCGAGATCTTCCGGCGCATGTACGAGGAGCCGGTCCATCCGAAGAACCTATGGATGGATGAGGAGCCGCAACGCCACGCCGACGTGGACGAGATCTACCGCGCGAACATTGGCAGGCTGGTGGCCCGCGGCAGCTTCACCCCGCCGGCGCACCCGTTCCCCGGAGTGCGGTATATCGCGCCTGGGGAGTCGGGCGACGAGGATGACTGGGAGCAGGTGCGCGGCCTGTGGGCCGAGGACGAATCTTAGGCGGCCCGGCCGGTGAGGGACGGGTAGACGAGTTGCGCGAGGTCGCGCTGAAGTGGCAGCGCACCGTACGGGTTGAGCTGCGTGAACAGCATGGCTGCGAGGTTTTCGGCCGGGTCGACGAAGAACTCGGTGTTGAGCGCGCCGCTCCAGAAGCCAGTGCCGGCTGACGCTGCCGAGCCGGACGCGACCGGGTCGGTCACCACCGCGAGCCCGAGCCCGAATCCCACGCCGGCGACCGGCTGCCAGGCGGGTGGCTGCGGCTGGATCTCGGTGTAGGAGGCGCCGCCCGGCAGGTGGTTGCGGAACATGCGCTCCACGGTGTGCGCCCCGAGCAGCCGCACCCCGTCCAGTTCGCCGCCGCGCAGGAGGAACTGGGTGAACCGGTGATAGTCGCCTGCGGTGCCGACCAGACCGCCGCCGCCGCTCAGCCAGGCTGGCGGCTCGGCGCCGCGCGCGCCGGCCACGTCGTCGCGGGTCAGCTTCCCGCTGGCCGGATCCAGCGCATACACCGCGGGCAGCCGGTCAGCGCGCTCGCCCTCGGCCCAGAAGCCGGTGTCCGTCATGTGCAGCGGCTGGAAGATCCGCTCCGCGAAGAATTCGTCGAGGCGCTGCCCGGAGACCACCTCGACGAGGCGGCCGAGCACGTCGATGGCAACCGAGTACATCCACCGCGTGCCGGGCGGGTACACCAGCGGTATCGTCGCCCATCGCTCACAGCGGGCGGCCAGGTCGGCGGTTGCCCACCCCGGCTCCTCCTCGTCGGCGGCGCGGTACATCGCGTCCACCGGGTGCACGTGATGAAAGAAGTAGCTCAGCCCCGCGGTGTGGGTGAGCAGGTGCCGGACCCGGATCGGCTCCGCCGAGGGCGCGGTCCCGGGTGCGTCCGGCGGGCCGTACTGGTAGACCCGCGGCGAGCCGAACGCGGGCAGCCACCTGGCGACCGGGTCGTCCAGCGCGAACGCACCCGCCTCGTAGAGCATCATCGCCGCGACCGAGGTGACCGGCTTGGTCATCGAGTGCAGTCGCCAGATCGTGTCCGGCCGCACCGGGGTGCCGGCCTCGACGTCAGCCATGCCGCGGCACTGATGCCAGACCACCGCGCCGCCCCTGGCGACCACGAGCTGCCACCCGGCCAGCTTCCCCTCGTCGACGTAACGCCCCAGGTAGTCCCCGGCCCGCGCCAGCCGCTCGCCGTCCAGCCCGTGGCTGCCAGGGTCCCTTGGCTCCGGCACCGCGCTCAAAGATCACCTCTCGCCATCTCGCCGAACGCTGCCCGCTCACCCTACGGCGGTCAGGGGCGGGTATGTCCAGGACATTTCCGGGGTACCGCATCTCACGTTCCGACGGCCCCGAGCGGGATCGCGACGTCGACAGGCCGCAGCCCATCGCTCCTCGGAGTCATGTTGTGCCTGCTGGCTGCCGTGTCCTACGCCGTGGCCGCGGTCAGCCAGAAACCCGCGCTGCGCCACGCCTCGGCGCTTCAGGTCCTCGCCGGCGTCGCGTTCTCACGGTGGCAACGCGGCTAGGCCGTCGCGAACTCGGTCAGGTCGCGAACTCGGTCAGGGAGAGGGTGTTGCCGTCGGGATCGGTGAACCAGGCGACCTTGTCTCCACTCGGGGCCGTCCAGATCCCGGCCTCGTCCTGGCCCATGCCGTCGTAGCGGGTGAAGCGCACGCCCTTGGCTTCCAGCCCGCGCACGGTCGCCACGATGTCGTCCACCCGCCACCCGGCGATCGTGAACGACTGCACCGCCAGATCGGGCACCGGAGTGACGCGCAGCATCGTGCCGTTGGCATCCAGGACCAGAGCGAACGGCGTGTCCTCGGCGACGCGAAGCCCGAGAACCCGCTCGTAGAAGCCCCGCGCCTCGAAGATGTCGCGCACTGGGATGAAGCCGATGAACGGCGCTCCGTCGAGCACCGGCCGAACATACCACGCGCTGGCAGGCCCCCGGCCAGCGCCGCTCGCCGTGCCGGCCAGCGCCACCGCGGCGCGTTCCAGGATCTCGTTAGGCTGGCTCTCATGTCGCTGGAAGACCTGCCGATCGTTGAATTTGCCTTTCCCGGCCCGCTCCGCGATCAGCTGGTCGCCGCGATCCTGAGTGGCAGCAAGACCAGCACGACCGGGCTGATGGCAGATTACGAGCATGAACGGGAGCCGCTCCCCCACCCTGGCCTGCGCGAAGCCGTGGTCGACTCCGCCGGGGACCGGGTGGCGGTGATCGAGACGACGGCGGTGCGGGTGGTCCGCCTCGGCGACGTTGACCTGGCTCATGCGGTCGGCGAGGGTGAGGGATATGGTTCGGTCGCCGAATGGCGGGCCGGGCATGAGCGGTTCTGGCATTCGGCCGAGATGCGGGCCGCGCTCGATGATCCGGATTTTGCCGTCAGCGACGACACCCTCGTGGTCGCTCAGGCGTTCCGGCTCCTGGAGGTCCGGGAGGGCAGTCATCCATGATCACCTGTGTTGTTGACTATGTGATCGACGCGACGAAGATCGATGCCTTCGAGCGCTTCGCGCGCCGCTGGATGGAGCTGGTCAACCTGCACGGCGGCACGCATCACGGGTACTTCCTGCCGGCCGAGGGCGCCAGCGACAAGGCACTCGCCCTGTTCAGCTTCCCCAGCCTCGCCGCCTATGAGCAGTACCGTGCCCGGTTCGGCAGCGACCCCGACTTCGTGGCCGCGGACCGGATCAGGGACGAGAGCGGCTGCGTGCTGCGATACGAGCGCACCTTCATGCGCCCGCTCCTTCCCGGGCCGGTGCCTGATGGAGCGGCCACATAGCCAGGCCGGCGCTCGCTAAACGGTCCAGGGAACGTGCCATGCCGATTTCGGGCAGCTGCGGGTTGGACGGCAGCGGCTGGCGTTCCGCGGTCGGCTGGAAGCCGCACCGTTCGTAGAGTAGGCGGGCGCTGCGGTTGCTCTCGGCCACCCACAGGTGCACGCGCGTCATGCCCTTCGCCCGGGCCCGGCCGAGCACAGCCTCGACGAGCGCCCGGCCGATTCCGCGCCCGCGAGCCTCGGGGCTGGTCCACATTGAGATCAGCTCGATCGTTCCCGGCTCGCCGTCGTGCCCGCCGACGATTCCGACGGGCGCAGTGCCGAGTTCCGGCGCGTAGGCGAGGAACGTGTCGCCGCGGCTGATCCAGCGGAGCCAGTCGGCTTCGGCGAACGCGGCCTCGCGCTCGTAGGTTGAGGCGAACGCCTGCGGAGCATCCTGCAGCGCGGCCAGCCGGATGTCCCGCAAGGCCCGCCAGTTGCCTGCGCCGATCTCCTGTATCTCCACCTGGAGCATGCTCTCGTGATGTGGGCCCGCCGGGCGAGCCGGGCCGAGGCCTTAAGATTTAGGCAGCAACTATCAAAAGTTGGTAGCCTCTTTTCGGAGGTTACCAACATGCAAGTGGCTGGGTCACGCAAGTGGTGGGCGCTCGGGGCGGTCAGCCTGTGCATCCTTGCGGTGAGCCTGGACGGCACCGTCCTGTCCGTGGCCCTGACCACGCTGGCGAGGGCGCTGCACGCGTCGGAGTCGGACCTGGAGTGGTTCTCGTCCGGTTACCTGCTGCTGCTCGCCGCCGCGACGCTTCCGGCCGGGCTCATCGGCGACCGGTTCGGCCGCAAGAAGCTGCTGCTCGCGTCGCTGGCGGTGTTCGGCGCCGGCTCCGCCCTGTGCGCCGAGGCCCCCTCGCCCGCGGTCTTCCTGCTGGCCCGGCTGCTGATGGGGCTGGCCGGAGCCGGTGTAACGGTCATGGCGATGTCGGCGCTGACCGTGCTGTTCGACGACGCCGAACGGCCCAAGGCGACCGGAGTCTACGAGGCGGCCAACTTCCTGGCGCTGCCGCTCGGGCCGATCCTGGGCGGCTGGATGCTGTCGCGGTTCTGGTGGGGCTGGGTGTTCCTGATCAACATCCCGGTCGTCATCGTCGGCCTGGCCGTCGGCCTCGCGCTGATCCCGGAATCACGCGCCGCCGAAAGGCCCGGCCTGGACCCGCCCGGCACGGCGGCCTCGGTGATCGGGCTGGTCGTGGTCACATACGGCCTGATCGAGGCGGGCTCCAAGGGGTGGAGCGACCCCGCCGCCCTGGCGCTGATCGCGGGCGGGCTGCTCACGCTCGCCGGGTTCGCGGGCTGGGAACGCCGCCTCGCCCGCCGGGGCGGCCGGCCGCTGGTCGACCCGGCCCTGTTCCGGTCCGGGTCGTTCACCTCGGGAGCAGTGCTCGGCGGGGTCGCCGGGCTGGGCATGATCGGGCTGCTGTTCAGCATGCCGCAGTACTTCCAGGCCGTCCGGGGTGCGGACGCCTTCGGCTCCGGGATCCGGCTGCTCCCCCTGGTCGGCGGGCTCATCGCCGGCGCACTGCCCGCCAGCGCCCTCGCGAAGGCGATCGGGGCCAAGCTCACCGTCACGCTCGGGTTCGCGCTGCTCGCCGTCGGCGCCCTGGCAGGCACCATGACCCGCGCGACGTCGGGACTGACGTTCGTCGGGCTCTGGATGGCAGTCCTGTGCGCGGGCACCGGGATGGCGCTGACTGCCGCGACCGCCGCCGCGCTCTCCCAGCTGTCCGCCGAACGCAGCGGGATCGGATCCGCCGTCGTCCAGGCGTTCCAGAAGACCGCCGGGCCGTTCGGCACCGCGATCGCGGGCAGCGTCCTCGCCGCCGGCTACCAGGCCCGCCTCAACGTCACCGGGCTGCCCGCCGCCGCGGCCGCCGCGGCGCGGCAGAGCGTGGACGGCGGGCTCGCCGTCGCCAGCCAGATAAGGTCGGCCGGGCTGGCCCAGTCGGCCCGGGCGGCCTTCGCTGCTGGCCTGGACACGTCGTTGCTGGTCTCGGCCGGCCTCGGCATCGCCGGCGCCGTCCTCGCCCTGGCCTTCCTGCCCCGCGGCAGGACCGGTCACCGGCCCGGCAGCAGCGAAGGGAATCTCATGCCAGCCCGTACCGATAAGTCATCGGCCGGCCTGCGGGAACGCAAGAAGGCCAGGACCCGAGCGACGATCCAGACCCACGCGCTGCAGCTGTTCCGCGACCAGGGCTACGACGCCACCACCGTCGAGCAGATCATCGACGCCGCCGAGATCTCCGAGACCACGTTCTTCCGCTACTTTCCGACCAAGGAAGACGTGGTGCTGCAGGACGACTACGACCCGCTGATCATCGCTGCCTACCAGAAACAGCCGCCCGGACTTGCCCCGGTCCCCGCGATGCGGGCCGCGTTCGCCGCTGTCTTCGCGGGCATGACGCCCGGCCAGAAGACCGAGCAGCGGGACCGGGTCGCGCTCATCCTCGCGGTGCCCAGGCTGCGCGCGGCCATGCTCAACCAGTTTTTCCAGCTGATGGAGTTCCTCGCCGGCGCCATCGCGGAACGCGCGGGATTGCCGCCGGACGACTTCAAGGTCCGCAGCGTCGCCGGGGCCATCGTCGGCGCCGCGATGGCCGTGCTCCCCGCGATGAACGACGACCCCGACGCCGACCTCGCCGAGCTCACCGACACGGCGCTCATGCACCTCGAATCCGGCCTCACCCTGTGAAGCATGACCGAGATGGATTCCCTGGCGAACCCGCTACGCGTCGCCCGGCGAGCACGCGGCGGCGCGTTCCAGGAGGACGGCACGTTCGGCGGCGTTGCGGGTGAGCGACGCCGCCCGGGCGTACTCGGCCCGCGATTCTTCCTGGCGGCCGAGCTTCGCCAGAAAGTCAGCGCGGACGCTGGGCAGCAGGTGGTAGTTCCGCAGCTCCGGCAGCGACGTCAGGGCGTCGGCCAGTTCCAGCCCGCGGGCCGGGCCGAACGCCATGCCCACCGCGACCGCACGGTTGAGCTCGACCACCGGGGTCGGCATGACCTGGCCGAGCAGCTCGTACAGCGCCGCGATCTGCGCCCAGTCGGTCCCGTCGCCGGAGCGGGCGCTGGCGTGGCAGGCGGCGATGGCCGCCTGCAGCACGTACGGCCCGGCCGGCTGGCCGAGGCTCTGCGCGCGCAGCAGCGCGGCGAAGCCACGGCGGATGAGCAGCTGGTCCCAGGTTCCCCGGTTCTGCTCGAGCAGCGGGACCGGCTCTCCGGCCGGGCCGAGCCGCGCCCGCATCCGCGAGGACTGGATCTCCATCAGGGCCGCCAGGCCGTGCACTTCGGGCTCGTTCGGGCTGAGCTCGGCCAGCATGCGGCCGAGCCGGAGGGCTTCGTAGCAGAGTTCCGGGCGGGTCCAGCTGTCCCCGGCGGTCGCCGTGTATCCCTCGTTGAAGATCAGGTAGACGACTTCGAGCACCGACGCGAGCCTGGCCGGGCGCTCGCCGGCGGGCGGAACCTCGAACGGGACCTTCCTGTCGGCCAGGGTTCGCTTGGCGCGCACGATCCGCTGCGCGATCGTCGGCTCGGCGGTCAGGAACGCACGCGCGATCTCGCCCGTGCTCAGGCCGCCGATGAGCCGGAGCGTGAGCGCGACCCTGGCCTCGGCGGACAGCACCGGGTGGCATGCCACGAACATCAGCCGCAGCACGTCGTCGGCCACGAAGTCGTCGTCGGCTACGGCATCGAGATCCGGTGAGCCGCCGAAGATAGCCGCCTGCTGCCGGGATCGCAGCTCCTGTCCGAGCAGGTCGACGTTGCGCTGCAGCCGCTCGTCGCGGCGCACCCGGTCGATGGCCTGGTGCTTGGCGGTAGCCATGAGCCAGGCTCCCGGGTTGGGTGGGATACCCGACTCAGGCCACTGCCGCAACGCCGCTACCAGGGCTTCCTGCGCGAGGTCCTCGGCCAGGCCAACATCGCGCACGATGCGGGCCAGGCCCGCGATGATCCTGGCCGACTCCAGCCGCCAGACCGCGTCGACCGCCCGGTGCGCCTCGACCACGCTCATCCGCCGATCAGATCACCGCGACGCGCGGCCGCGCAAACCCCTGGCAAGCTGGCCCGTCACCTCACTCCGGGCCGTAGACCTGCTGGATCGCACCCTCACCGGTCCTGGCCACCTGCCAGAACCGCCGGGCCAGCTCGATCGCCTCTTCCTTGGACCGCGCGTCGACCAGAGCGAAGCTGAGGATCGCCTCCTTCGCCTCGGTGAACGGCCCGTCGGTCACGGTGACCTTCCCGTCGACGGCGGAGACGCGCGTGCCCACTGGATCCAGGCCCCCGGTCGCGAGCAGGACCCCGGCCTTGGTCAGATCCTCGACCAGCTGGCCCATCTCCGTCATCATCTTCTCGTCCGGCGCCTCGCCCGCCGTCACCGTCATCAGGAACCGCATGGTCCTGCCTCCCTCCAACATCTGGGCCGGCCCGCTGCCCGGGCCTCCCTCTGCTGATGCTTCGAACGGCAGCGCGCCATATCGACACCCGCCCCGCAGGAATTTAGTAAGAGTGAGGCATGCAGACCTGGGACGCCATCACCTCACGCCGTAACGTCCGGTCGTTCGCCGACCGCCCGATCGCCGCAGCCGACCTGGACCGGGTCCTCGAAGCGGGCCGCCGTTCCCCGTCCTCGCAGAACTGGCAGCCGTGGGACTTCGTCCTCGTCACCGACCGTGAGCTGCTCACAGAGCTGGCGAAGGTCTGGCAGGGCGCCGGCCACGTGGCCCACTCGGCCGCAACGATCGTGGTCGTCGGCCCGGCTGGCGACAACCCGTTCCACCGGGCCCAGCTCGACCTCGGCCAGGCCACGATGGCGATGATGCTCGCCGCCGCGGATCTCGGGATCGGCAGCTGCCACGCGGGGATCGCGGATCTGCCCCGGTGCGCGAGCTGCTGGGCATCCCGGACGACCGAGACTGGGCGCTGCTGATCTCGCTCGGCTACCCGGCCGACCGTCCGCTGACCCCGATCAGGAATCCCGACCGGCGGCCGTTCGACGACGTCGTGCACCGCGGGCACTGGTAGGCCGCGGGAACTAGGCCTGGTTCCGCTGCCGGGTGCAGATCGCGTCGAGCCGCTCCAGTGACGCGGCCATGTCTTCGGCCCAGATGGCGCCGTTGTCCATCTGCAGCCGTTCGTGCTCGGGCGCGGCCGAGCAGTCATAGACCTCGGTCACGACGGTCGCATCCGGGCCATCGGGTGTGAGCACGTAGCTCCACCGGTGCCCCCAGCGGGGCGATTCCGAACTGGCCGGGGCGGCGTTGGGATGCCCGCGCCCGGCTTCGGGCTCCCAGCCGATCCGCCGGTCTTGCTCGTACTCGACCACGTGATTGTTCATCTCGTAGTTGCCGAGCTCGGAGAAGTACATCTTCATCACGAAGACGTCTCCGGCGCCCGAGATCATCGCAGGGGAGACCGGTCCCCGCAGCATCCCAGAGCCGTCGAACTCCTGATGCCGCGCCGAATTGGCCAGCACCTGGAAGATGCCGTGGGCTGGGGCACTGATCCGCCGTGATACGGCAACGGGCTGATACTCATCGTCGGCCACACCATCACCGTTCCTTCTCTGGTCTGCCGCGCGCATTGTCGCTGTTCGCGGCGCGCACCGCCTACGGGTTAGAGGTTCTCAGGCTGCTGCCGAGCCCTGCCGCTTCTGCCCGGTCAGTGACCGCGCGTTCCGCACGATCAGCGCGAATGGCCTGGCGGGCCCTGCCTGCACGACGCCGCGTGCTTCCCGAGCGCGCCTCGACGCGGTGACCTGATCCCGGATGTCCCTGGTCTGCTCGGCGCTGATCGTCGCCATGGTGGCGTGATACATGGGTCCTCCTCGGTCGCCGGGCCATGCGGCCCTGGGTGCGAGCCGCCATCTGGCCGCTCACCCCAACGACGAACCAGGACCCGCCCAGATGGACAACGCCGCCGGCGAATCTGTCGCGGCGCGCAGAAGCTCTCAACGACCGTCGTCGAAGAAGCCGCGACGTATGGCATATATGGTAGTCTGTGCGTATGGTGAAAACGACCGTCTATTTGCCCGAGGCTGACATGCAGGCGCTCAAGGCTGCCGCACGGAGGCGGCACCAGTCAGAGGCCGAACTGATCCGCGAGGGCGTCCAACGGATCCTCGCCGAGGAGAATGGACCGGTCATGCCGGACTTCGGGATTCTGGACGCTGAACCGGTGACAGCCGCCGAGATCGATGCTGCGCTGGCGGCCGGCATGGGAGCCGCCGGGATAGAGCGGTGATCATCGCCGACACCAGCGGGCTGTACTCGATCTTCAACCGCCGCCAACCAGAGCACCAGGCAGCTCGGGACGCGGTGGAACGCGACGGCGGCCCGCTGGTGCTGTCCCCACTCGTGTTGGCGGAACTCGATTACTTCATCTTGGCGCGGCTCGGCGCGCATGCGGAACAGACGGTCCTGACCGAGCTGAAATCGCCGGCATACCGGCTCGCTCCGTTCGACAGCGATGACTTCAAGCTGGCGTCCGAGGTCGCGGTGAAATACGGCGATATGCAACTCGGGCTGACTGACGCTTCGATCGTGGTGCAGGCGGCGCGCCACAAGACGACAAAGATCTTGTCGCTGGACTACAAGCACTTTGGCGCGGTAAAGCCCCTGACAAGCGATGCCAGCTTCACCTTGCTTCCCAGAGATGATCAACCCTGACGCCACAGCCTGGTGATGCTCGTCAGTTTCTCACTCCGCGGCCGCCGCGAACCCCTCGTCGAGGAAGGCTGCGACGGCGGAGGTGAACCAGGCGGGGTCGTCGAGCCAGGGATAGTGCCCGGCGCCCGGCTGGACGGCCAGCGTGGCGTCGGGGAACACGGCCGCGAGCTCGGCCGCGATCCGGGGCGGGGTGTTCACGTCCACCTCCCCGGCGAGCACTAGCACCGGCGGCGTGAACGCGGCGAGCGCCGCGCGGGTCACCTCGGGCTCGAACGCACCCGGCCCCGCGAACAGCCCGGCCGCCTCCTCGTTGACCTGTTCTTCGTTGGCGGCGGCATCAGCCTGGGCGATTGCATCCCAGCGCCCGTAAAACAGCGGCGCCATGGCCTC
>Ga0209116_1000253_pt1 | contig 11902 bp, 14 predicted proteins | sample BlaSpr_A8_OM2_O1_FD_187975 | JGI IMG/M metagenome (GOLD analysis project Ga0209116, IMG submission 187975) | Forest soil microbial communities from Thunder Bay, Ontario, Canada - Black Spruce, Ontario site 2_A8_OM2_O1 (SPAdes) (version 2) | ecosystem: Environmental > Terrestrial > Soil > Boreal...
AACCACCGGGCGCGCAGCAGGCCATGCAGGTCAACCATGTGATCGGGATGTGCGTGCGTGACGATCACCGCGTCGATCCCGTCCGCAGCCGACGAGCCGAGCAGCGCCAGCAGCCGCGGCAGCGTGCCGTAACCCAGATCGAGGACGACCCGAGCGCCCCCATGCTCCAGCACGAAGCCGCTGCAGGCCCGCCCGGGCTCGGGCCAGGCACCGCAGCTGCCGAGGACCACCAGCCGGCCGCTCACGCACTCAGTCTGGCACTGGGGCTCCCGGCCTCATCGATGTACCAAGCTCGTTCTATGCCGTTCTATGCGGCCCAAAGGTTCATCGACCGGCGGCGTGTGATCATACGGAGGGACCGATGAGCGAGGGAGGCTGATCATGCGAGTGCTTGACGCGATAGGTCACGCACTCGCCGTCGCAGGGTCAATGACCTGGGAGATCACCTGGTCGCTGATCCTTGGCTTCACGCTCTCCGCGGTTGTGCAGGCCGTGGTGCGGCGGGAGGCCGTCACCAGGCGGCTGGGCGGCGATGGCCCCGCCACGCTGGCGCTGGCCGCCGGGCTCGGCGCCGCGTCTTCGTCGTGCTCCTACGCGGCGGTGGCGCTGGCCAGGTCGTTGTTCCGCAAGGGCGCCAGCTTCACCGCTGCGATGGTCTTCGAGATCGCCAGCACCAATCTGGTGATCGAGCTGGGCATCATCCTGGCGCTGCTGATCTCCTGGCAGTTCACGCTGGCGGAATATGTCGGCGGGGTCATCATGATCAGCCTGGTCGGCGTCACGTTCAAGGCATTCGTCGGAGAGAAACTTACCGGCGGGGCCAGGCGACAGGCGGAGCGGGGGCTGGCGGGGTCGATGGAGGGCCACGCGGCCATGGACATGAGCATCTCATCGGGCGGCGGCTTCTGGCAGCGGCTGCTCAGCCGGGACGGCTACACCGCGGTGAGCCACATCTTCGTGATGGAGTGGGCGGCGGTCATCCGCGACGTGGTCGTCGGGCTGCTCATCGCCGGGGCGGTCGGTGCGTGGGTGCCGGACACGTTCTGGCGGCATCTGTTCCTGACCGGTCACCCGCTCGCTGCCAGGCTGTGGGGACCGGTCATCGGCCCGGTGATCTCGCTGCTCAGCTTCGTCTGCTCGATCGGCAACGTGCCGCTGGCCGGGGTGCTGTGGAACGGCGGGATCAGCTTCGGCGGCGTGGTGGCGTTCCTGTTCGCCGACCTGATCATCATCCCGATCCTGATCATCTACCGGAAGTACTACGGCACGAGGATGATGCTGGTGGTGCTGGGGGCGTTCTACGCCGCGATGGTCATCGCCGGGTACATCATCGAGTTCGTTTTCAGCGCGCTCGGCCTGGTCCCGGCCGAGCGCGCCGCGCGGGTCGCCGCGCACGGCATCCAGTGGAACTACACGACCGTCCTCAACATCATCTTCCTGCTGCTCGCGGCGGCGCTGCTGGTGCGCTTCTTCCGGTCAGGCGGCGGGCCGATGCTCAGGATGATGGGGGGCGCCCCGGACCAGCATTCCGCCGAGCCCGCTACGGAACCACGGTGACCGGCCACTTGCCGGCCCGGACCAGCCTGGTCGCCAGCGAGCCCACGATCCGGTGCCCGGCGTGCTCGGAGGCGCCGACGATCAGCGCGTCCGCCCGGCTCTCCTTGGCGGCGCGGTTGAGCTCGGTCCACGGATCCCCCATGACGGCGCGGAACTCGAAGTCAAGCCCCATCTCCGCGGCTCCGTCCCGCAACCGCTGCTCGATCTCGCCCGCCGACTGCGCCGCCGCCTCGCTCATCGCGGCCGCAACCCCGGGGGCGGCGCCGATGTTGGCTGACAGCCGCGCCACGTAGACGGCCAGCAGGCGGCAGTGCTGCCTGCGTGCCAGCCCGGCCGCGTAGGCGGCGGCCCGCCACGACGTCCGTGAGCCGTCGACGCCGACCAGGATCAGCGTCGGCCCGTCGGTGCCAAGCTCGAAATCGGACCCGGGGGGAGTCACGGGCCCAGTCTGCCAGCCCGGCTAGGAATCACCGGCGGCGCGTGTGCGGCCCGGCTCGGCTTCGGCTACGCGGCGCCGTCGCGTGACTTGCTGCCCTGCTGGCTGAGCAGGCCGCGCAGCCGGCCGACCTCGTCGCTCAGCATGTGCAGCCCTTCCGCCAGGGACGGAAGGTCCGGGTGCGCGGCGGCCCACTCCAGCTGCCGCTCGGCCTTGTCCTCGATCAGCTGGCGCTCGGTGTCCCGCAGCGCCGCCGCGTGCTCGTAGTCCTCGGCCCCGGCCGCCGACTCCTTGTCCTGGCGTGCCTGCGCGATCTGCCGGTCGAGGGCGCCGACGTCCGGCCCGCTGCCGAGCTGCTGCTCGACGGCGGACAGCCGGGCGTCCATCGCCTCGATCCGGCCAAGGATCTGGGCCAGCATCCGGCCTTCCAGGGTCGTGCCGTCGTGACCGGCGCCTTCCGGGCCGGGACCGGGAGTACCGACCTTGGGCTGGCCGTTGCCTCCGCCGCTCTCGGCATCCCCGGCACCCTCAGCGTCGTCGGTGTCATCGAGCAGCCGGAGCACCTGCTGGCGGACCAGCTTGAGATCGGCACCGAGCTCGATCAGCACCTGCGCGGCGGGCCCTTCGCCCTCGCGGAGCAGGCCGAGCAGGATGTGTTCCGTGCCGATGTGGTGATGGCCGAGCTGCAGCGCCTCCCGCAGCGACATGTCCAGCGCCCTCTTGGCCCGCAGCGTGTACTGCTGGTGACTGGGGGCCGGCACCTCATGGCCCTGGCCGGTGATCCGCTCGATCTGCTGGCGCACCGCATCCAGGCTGATGCCCACCAAATCCAGCGCCTCGGCAGCTATTCCATCGCGTTCCTGAACCAGGCCGAGCAGGATGTGCTCGGTGCCGACGCGATTGCTGTTGAGCGTCCTGGCCTCGTCCAGGGCCAGGTCAAGAACCCGGCGCGCCTCGTCGGTAAACCGCCCGAACATGGGTCCGCTCCGTCCTGTAAGGCTCCCCCGTCGTGCCGTTGAGTGTCAAGATACATCGCGTCTATCTCGAGCCGCAAGATATATCGTGAAGTCGGAGCTTGGTTACGTTCTGTGGCTCCTCACGCCGCCGGGCGATGCCCGGCAGGGATGGTGCCCGGCCGCCTTGTTCGGCGCCGGACCGCCCCCTACTGGATGCCGAGCGCGGCGTTGATCCGCGAGCTGGAGTCGGCCTTCTCGGTGCCGCCCACACCCAGCCGCAGGGCGATCCCGAGCGCCTCACACACCTCGGCCTCCGCGACGACCGACGTCGTGCTGCGATCGCCGCCGTTCGCGAACGTGACGGAGGCCGCCGGATACCGTTCCCGAATCGAGGCGAGTGTCTGCTTGACCGTGGCGTCCTCGTCGAGGGCCGGAACCGCCTCGTCGACGATCCGCAGCGCCCTTACGACCTCGAGACGATCGTCGAGCGAAGTGATGATGCGGCCCTTCTTCATCATCTGCTGCTCGTCGTTGTTGACGATGACAATCAGGTGGTCGGCTATTTCGGCTGCCGCTTCCATCATGCGAATGTGGCCGACGTGAAGTGGATTAAAGTAACCGCTGACAATACTGATTCTCAGCATAGCGGAAGGTGCCGCTGAATTACTTTCACGTTGGCCGTTGTTCACGAAGAGCTCCATTCGGAATGCTTGATAAGAGAGCCTTGGCAGCGACCCGGAACTCGGGCCCATCGGGCCTGGGAAGGCCAGCCGGAGCAGTAAGTCTGCCAGGGATACTCGGCGCATGCGCGTTGAGCATTTTAGTGTGGGCGCAGGTGGCGCCGCAAACACAACGCTGAAGTTCATAGCCACTTAACAGGCTGCCAACAGGGTCTGCGGCGAATGCTGCCACCGCGATCTCGGGCGTTCCAGGACGGTGGCTCGTCTGGCATCGTGAGCACGTGGCTCACTCAATCGAAATGTACTTTGACGACCAGGCGGATGCCGCGGTCCGGCGGCTGTGGCAGCGACTGGCCGACGCTGGCCTGCCCAGCCTGGCGACCCGGACCCATCGCCAGCACCGGCGGCTCCTTGCCGACTACCAGCCCATCACGGCAGAGGTGACGTCGGCCGGCATAAAGGACACCGCGACCGGGGCCATTACGTTGCTGACTGGCTGATTCCGTCCCCGGCGCCGCCCGGCAGCATCGCCAGCCGCAGCCGACGTAGCCGGTCGGGGTCGGCGATGACGTCGATGGCGGTGATCTTGCTCGCGGCGTTGACCGTCAGGGCCAGCACGACCTGCAGCCGGCCGGCCGGCGCCCAGATGATGCCAACCGAGCCATCGACCAGTGCCAGCCGGGACTGCGCAGCCCGGCCGGAGGCAAGCATCGCGCCCTTCGAGGCCCTGGCCGCGCCCTGGAGCACCATTGGCCTTCCGCCCCCGCTGACATAGGAATCGCCGGTCAGCGTGACGTCCGCATCCAGCAGCGTTATGAGGGCGTTCATGTCGCCGCCGCGGGCCGCTGCGAGGAACGCGGCCGCCACCTCCCGCTGCCGGGTGAGGTCGTCGGCGCGATCCGGGTTCCCCGCTCCGCGCACCCGGCGTCTGGCCCGGCTCGCGAGCTGCCGCGTCGCGTCGGTCGAGCGCCCGAGCACGGCGCCCACCTCGGTGAACGGCATCGCGAACATGTCGTGCAGCACGAACGCGAGCCGTTCGGGCGGCGTGAGTGTGTCGAGCACGACCAGCAGGGCGATGCCAACCGAGTCCGCGAGCACGGCCTCGTCCTCCGGATCACCGGCCCGGCTCGGCGGGGCGGCGCCGGGCCCGGCCGCGCCGTTTGTCATGGCTGCCATCTCGGCGGCGCCGGGCCAGGAATCACCGACCGGCTCCTCCTGCCGGTGCCGGCGCGCCCGGAGGATGTTGAGGGACACCCGCGCGACGACCGTCGTCAGCCAGCCGGCGAGATTCTCCACCTCGCTGGTATCCGCGCCGGTCAGCCGCAGCCAGGTGTCCTGAACCGCGTCGTCCGCGTCACTCATGGAGCCGAGCAGCCGGTAGGCCACCGCGCGCAGGTGCTCGCGGTGTTCCTCGAAGGCGGCTGCCATCAGGTCACTGTTGGCCATTGGTCATGTTCCCTCGTTGCCAGGTGTCACCGTGCTGACACCCGGCGGGGCGCGGATGTGACAACGCACCGGTGCAGCGTCCAGGTTATGCAGACCGAGCACTGATCTTCTATGAGGCGGTTCTCAGCTTTTGGGGAGCCGCTGTTAAGGGCTGGCCTGCATAGTCATGACTGGCGGAACCGAGCCGAGACCCGAGGGGTGAAGGGCGCGATGGGGGAAGCCACAGAGTTCGGCATTGACGGCGATCCCGGTCCGAAGCGACCAGGGCTGTTCCGGCGGGGGCGAAGTTGGCGTCCCGGCGACCTGCGTCTTGCGCGCACCGGCAGCGGCATCCCGCTGGGCGCGTCGGGTCCCGCCCAGCCGTCACGGGCCCGCGCCAAGCGCGTCTTCGCGCTGCTGCTATGGCTCGCCGTCACCGCCGCCGCAGCGGCGGTGCACTACCACGCAGCCCAGATCCTGATCCCGGTCACGTGGCTTGCCGTGGGTCCGCTGCTGGCCTCGCTGCTGCTGGCCCCGCTGGCCACGGCCGCGCTCGCGGGCTGGGCGGTCTTGCTGGGTTTCGGCCTGATGCTGGACCAGCCGGGACATCCGGAGGGCTTGGTATCGCGGGTGAGCGTGCTCGTGCTGCTGGCCGCGTTCGCCGTCGTCAACGCCGTGCTGCGGACCGCTGCGCAGCGGCGGCTCAGCCAGGTCCGCGCCGTCGCCCGGGTAGCGCAGAGCGCGGTGATGCGCGAGGTGCCGACCACGGTGACGGCGGGGCGGCTGGCTTCACGCTACCTCTCGGCGGCGGCCGAGGCGCAGGTGGGCGGCGACCTGCTCGAGGTCGTGTCCAGCGGAGGTCGCTCGCGCTGGCTCATCGGGGACACCCGCGGAAAGGGATTGCCTGCGGTCCGCCTCGCCAGCCTCGCGATGACCAGCTTCCGCGACGCGTGCGCCCAGCCGGGCCTGGCGCTGACCGAGATCGCCAGAGTCGTGGATCAGTCGGTCACTCGGGCCGTCGGAGACGAGGGCTTCGTGACCGCCGTGTTCGCCGAGTTCGACCCGCGCGGCTGGCTTCAGCTGGTCACGTGCGGCCACCCGCCGCCCCTGCGGCTGGCTGCCGACGGCAGCCTGCGGACGCTGGCACCCAATGCATACGCGACACCGCTCGGCCTGCACCCGGACATCCAGCCGACCACGTTCTCGGTCGGCGCGGGCGACCGGCTGCTGTTCTACACCGACGGCCTGCTGGAGGCGCGCGACCGGGGCGGCCGGTTCTTCCGCCTGGAAGACTGCGCGGACACGCTGCGCAAGCCCGATCTCGAGGCGGCCGCCGACGAACTGCTCGGACGGCTCATGGCGCATACCGGCCGCAGGCTCGAAGACGACATCGCGCTGCTGCTGTTCGAGGCCTCGCCTTCGCCGGTGCCCGTCGGCGCACGGGCTGCAGAGCCGTCCTACGCCTCCGGCGCACGCCGCTAACGCACGAAGCCGGCGATCAGGGCGCGCGCCCGCGACCGCGCCGCATGTCCGGCCTGAGACCGCGCGGGTCTGGGCCACATGGTCGGCCCGCAGCGACGGCGCCTGACCATCGCCAACCTGTATTGCCATCTCGGCCAGCCTCTTGCATCGTAGTTCAATTCTACATAACATCACTATGTCAAGTTTAGTCGCTATCCATAAGGTGGGCGCTGTGGAAGACTTCATCGAGGCGCTGGGGGCCGACCGGGCCGAACTGATCCGGATCTGCGAGGGCCTTGACGCAGCCGAGTGGGCCGCCCCGTCCGGATGTCCCGGCTGGTCGGTCAAGGACCTGGTCGCACACATGGGAGCCCTGTTCTGGAGCGTGGTCGACCTGGCGGTGCTGCCCGACGTCAGCGGGCTGGCAACCGAAGCGGCTCAGGAGGTTCTCGTGGGGTCCCGCCGGTCGCTGACCGCCGAGGAGGTCCTGAATGACTACGCGACGGTGAGCGAGAAGGCGCTGACCGCCCTTGCCGGGTTCGCGGGGGCAGATTTCGAGGTGCCACTGGGCGACCTCGGAACCTACCAGGCCGGGATCTTGCCGGCGGCGTTCTGCTTCGATCACTACACCCACATCAGGGCCGATCTCTTCGCGCCCCGCGGGCCGCTGCCCGGCCCGACCCCGCCGTCCGACGAACTGCGCCTGGCCCCGGCTCTGACGTGGATCGAGGCGGCGCTTCCGCAGCAGAACGCGGCTCTGCTCGACCATGTCGCGGGCGCCGCTGACATCGTGATAACCGGGACCGCCGGGCGGACGATCAGGGTCGGCGATGCGGCCGAACCGGCAGCGGCGCTGGTGCGTTCCGGCGGCGACGCTTGCGTGCGCTGGATCACCCAGCGGGCCAGCTGGGAAGACCTCGGCGTGCACACTGAAGGGGATCCCCGTGTCCTGTCTGTGCTGCGACAGCTGAAGGTGTTCTGACAAGGCCAACGGGTCGCTCACTCCCGGGCGCAGCTGGTACCGGGCCATGCGAGCGGATCGACGGGATCGGTCACTGGATGCAGCTCGAGGCGCCGCTCGCGGTCAACCGTCTCCTGCTCGGATTCCTGCGTTCCTGACCTGAGCCGGTGCGGATCCGTAGGCGGCCGCGAAGCCCTGCCGCCAGCTCGGATAACGCAGCGTCCATCCGAGTTCCCGCTTGGCCTTGGCGTTAGAGGCACCACGGCTGCTGGTTCCCATGTTGACGGCGTCCTCACCTGCCACGAGGCGCGCCAGCCAGGCGGGCATGTGGCGGGGTGGCTTGGCGCCGAGGACGCTGGCGAGCACCGGCAGCCATTCGCGAAGCGGAGCAGGGTCGTCGTCCACGATGTTGTAGATGCCGCCCTGGCCGTGCTCGAGCGCCGCGACGGTGGCCGTGGCCGCGTCGTCGAGGTGAATGTACGACATGACGCCTTCGCCGTTGCCGATGATCGGGAACAGCCGCCTGCGCACCGGCTTGAGCAGCGGGTTGCCGGCGTCGCCGTAGAAGCCGCCGTACCTGAGCGCGATGCCGCCGGCCCCGGTGACGGCCTTGTCGAGGTACGCCATCGCCGCGAACGTCTGCTCGGTGCCCTTGGCCGGGGCAGCGATGAGCGGATCGTCCTCGGTTTTGACCATCCCGCCCTCCCGGGCGTACCGGTAGGGGGCGAAGCTCTGGGCGACGAAGAGGCTCACGGCCGCGTCGCGCGCGGCGGCGAGCAGGGCGTCGATTCCCTCGGTCCGCAGGCGGTTGGTCTGGGCGAAGGTCTTGTCGAGCTTCCTGGAGAAGCCACCGGCCAGAGCGGTCGCCTGATGGATGACCGCGTCAGGCTTGGCGGCCAGCACGGCCGCACGCACGGCGGCGGCGTCGAGCAGGTCGAGCGCCACGGCCTCGGCGCCCAGCCCGCGGATCCGCTCCGCCTTCTCCGGAGACGATGTGAAGGTGCCGGTCACCTCGTGACCACGGGCGATCAGCTGGGGAACGAGGCGAGTTCCGATCGCACCGCTCGCTCCTGCCACGAACACTCGCATTACATTCTCTTTCCCGGGCGGCTCCGCCCACTCGCCGGCGGCGTTCTCCGGTCACTACACCGACACCTGGCAGAGCGAGAATGTGACCGATCGGCGTACCCGTGAGCCAGCTGCTAGTCGCGCTGCCCGCCCGGGTCGGTGCTTGCCGCGGCCGCCTGCTGCGCGGCGCGTTCCACCCGGTCACGATGCGCTGCCCACCACGCCGGGTCTTCGGATGGCAGGTTCGACACCTCAACGCTGAGCCCTGCCGTCCCGTCGATGAGCTCCCGGACGACGTCCGCCTGCCCGGCGTGCCTGTTGGTCTCCGCGACCAGGCGGATGAGAATGTGGTGCAGCGTGACCTCGTTGCCGTCCGCCGGCCACCAGGGCACGTGGCCGACGGCGTCCAGCGGCAGCGCGTCGATCGTGGCATCCGATTGCGCACACGCCCGCCGGTACAGGCCGGTGATGAACGCGCGTGATTCTTCCGGGGCCGCGAACATGTCCGAGTTCGGGTCGGTCTCGTCCCAGGGAATCTTGTCGTCGGACGGGCTGCCGAACGTGTCACCGAAGTACCCCTGCTCGACGAGCGCCAGGTGCTTAACCAGCCCGAGCAGGTTCGTGCCGGTCGGCACCAGCGGGCGCCGGATGTCGTACTCGGTCAGCCCGTCGAGCTTCCACAGCAGCGCGGCGCGGGCTTCCTGCAGGTACCGGTGCAGGTCAGCTTTTGGATCAGATCCGGTCATCCGGCCATCGTTGCAGGCCAGCAACGACCGATGAGTTTCGCGGACCTGCACAGTCCCACTACGAGCAAGCCAGCGGCCTGAGGCCGGTGACGCAGCGTGGAAGGGATCACCATGGGGCAGCCAGTCGTGCACTTTGAGATCATCGGCAGCGACCCGGCGAGGCTCAGAAGCTATTACGGCGAGTTGTTCGGCTGGACGTTCAGCGTCGGCGACACGGTCACCGAAACGGTGTCCAAGCCGGGGAGCTACGGCTTCGTGGACGCAACCACGAACGGCGACGGGACTGGGCCAAACGGTGGCGTCGGCGGCGGCGAAGGCTTTCAGCCTCGCGTGCTGTTCTATGTCGGCGTTCCCGACGTTGAGGCCGCGCTCGAGAAGGCGGAGAGCCTCGGCGGAACACGCCGGATGGGTCCCGAGGGAACTCCCGGAACCCTCGTGGTCGGCCACTTCACCGACCTAGAAGGAAATCTCATCGGCGTCGCCGGCACGAAGTAGCGGGACCGGTCACCGCGCCTGCCGACCTGCCGCAGATCAGGTGAGGTCGGGCGCCTTCGTGACCTCCGGGGAGGCAGCCGTCACGTGACTTGGTTCCGCTATCTGGCTCATCTCCCCCCTCCGCTCACCCTTCCTCTTCTGGTAGGTGCCATAGGCAACCGTCCATGCCGACAAGACGGCCGCGAATACGAACGGCGTGACCTTCGAGCTGGCCAGGGCTGTTCCGGTCGAGGTGTTGTAGACGATGACCACCCGCAGGGCGGCCTCGACGAGAAACCCGATACCCCACACCGCCGTGATGATCCGGAAGATGCGCCGGAACTTTTCGAATTCCCAGAGACTGGTCATTTCGCGGCCCCTGGCGGTATCCGGCCCGGTGAACTCCAGGACGACGCTGAACAACAGCGGGCGCCGCGCCCAAAGCGAGCCCAGGCACACGAAGCCGAATACGGCCGTGGGCACCGATCCCTCGACCAGCAGCAACCTGGCGCTGTGGAAGGCCAGGCCCAGGACGGTGCCAACCACGATCCCGGCGAGTACCAGGCCACCGACAACGTCAAGCCGCCTGTTCCGGATGGCAGCGATGGCCACGCCCAGGACCGGGAACACCCCGCTCAGCAGCAGGGCTGCCACGGCCGACCACCCGGCCGAACGCAGCGCACTGTAGGCGGCGAGCGGGGCCGCGACGTCGAAGATCGCGATCATCGCGATGGAGAGGAGCCGGCCACTCTTCGTCCCGGCACTTCCGGCGGGCTTCCGGGCGTCAGCGCTGGTGTCCACGTGAACGGACCTTCCGTGACGGTGCGAAGGCCGTTGCCCCCGCCCAACCCGAAGCATAGGTCGGTTCGACCTATGCGGCAAGGTAGGCTCTTGTCATGGCTGAGCGCCGACTCACTTCGTTCGAGCACATAGTGCTCGGCCTGATCTGCATCGAGCCGTCGTCCGGCTACGACCTGAAGCGGATCTTCGCCGTCACGCCGATGGGCGTCTACCAGCCCAGCTCGGGCACGCTGTATCCGGCGCTGCGCCGCCTGGAGCTGATCGGGATGATCCAGAGCCAGACCCCGTCGGGCCAGAACGGGTCGTCAGCCCGGCATCGTCGCGTCTACGAGCCCACCCAGGCTGGGCGCGCCGCGCACGAGGCCTGGCTGCGTGCCCCCGTGGAACCTGCCACGGTCGCGCGCGACCTCGGCCTGCACCTCATGCGCTTCGTGATGATGGAACACCTGTTTCCCGCGGAAGAGGCGGTCGGGTTCCTGCGGGGCTTCGCTGACGCGCTCGCGGAATTCACCGGCGGGCTGGAGCAGTACACGGCAACCGCCGATCTGGGTACCGGTTATGCACGCCTGGCCCTCGGCCACGGGCTGGCCGTCCACCGGGCCAGTCTGCAGTGGGCCGAGGACACCATCAGGGAGCTGTCCGCTACAGCCAATGGCAGTGCTCAGATGACCATGGAGGATTGACATGGCCAAGCTGATCTACTCGGCCATCACGTCGCTTGACGGATACATCGAGGACTCCGGCGGCAACTTTGGCTGGGCGGCGCCGGATCGTGAGGTGTTCGCGTTCATCAACGACCTCGAGCGGCCGATCGGCACCTACCTTTATGGCCGCCGGATGTACGAGACGATGGTCAGCTGGGAGACCGCGCCGACCAGCAACGATCAACCGGCGGTGATGCGGGACTTCGCGGAGATCTGGCGGGCAGCCGAAAAGATCGTGTTCTCCCGCACGCTGCAGGAGCCATCAAGCGAGCGGACGCGGATCGAGAGCGTCTTCGAGCCCGCGGCGATTGGCCGGCTCAAGGAGTCCTCGGCCCGCGACCTCACGGTCGGGGGCGCCGAACTCGCGGGCGCGGCCATGGCCGCGGGCCTGGTCGACGAGTGCCACCTGTTCCTCAACCCGGTCATCGTGGGCGGCGGAAAGCCCGCACTGCCGGACGGCGTCCGCGCCCAGCTCGAGCTACTGGCCGAGCGCAGCTTCGGCAGCGGCGTCGTCCACCTCCACTACGGGATTACTTCACGAAATACCAGTTCTCCGGGTTGAGGGACAGCGTCGGAGACTGCGGGAGGGCTCCCTTGAGATTGTTCGCGACCTCGGTGATCTGATAGGCGGGG
>Ga0209116_1000255_pt1 | contig 11804 bp, 6 predicted proteins | sample BlaSpr_A8_OM2_O1_FD_187975 | JGI IMG/M metagenome (GOLD analysis project Ga0209116, IMG submission 187975) | Forest soil microbial communities from Thunder Bay, Ontario, Canada - Black Spruce, Ontario site 2_A8_OM2_O1 (SPAdes) (version 2) | ecosystem: Environmental > Terrestrial > Soil > Boreal...
GCCTGGTCGCGGCGGCGACGTTCGCGGCGTACGTGCTCGCCCGGGCCGACGGCCTGCCGCTGGTGCAGCAGCGGACCGCGGCGACCCTGGTCGCGCTCATGCTCAGCCTGGGCGTGCTGGTGCTGCTGGCAATGCCGCTGACCTGGCGCAGGCTCGTGCTGGTCGGCGCCATGGTGGCCGGGTTCATCGCGCTGTTCCCGGTAACCGCGGTGCGCCGTTTCTACGCGCTGGCACTGCCGAGCAGCCATCTCTGGCAGACGCTGCTCATCGGCGCGGTCGGCATCGTCGCGCTGGTCGCATTCTGGGAGATCTCCGGCCGTCTCCGGTCCAGCTTGTAGCCGACGCCGGTCACGCTCTGTACGCCCGGCCGGCGGCGAGGTCCTGGACGTCGGCGGTGGGTACCTGCCGGAGCGGAAGCAAGATCCGGAACGTGCTTCCGCGGCCCTCGTCGCTGTCGACCGTGATCGTGCCGTGGTGCGCCGCGACGATGTTCTTGGCGATGGTCAGGCCGAGACCGGTGCCGGGAATCACCTGCTGGGTCGCAATCGCCGACCGGAAGAACCGGTCGAAGATCCGGTCCCGGTCGGCGGCCGGGATGCCGACGCCGGTGTCCGCGACCTCGAGCACGGCCTTCTCTCCATCGGTCCCGACCTTGACCTCAACCTTCCCGCCGTCCGGAGTGAACTTCACGGCGTTCGAGATCAGGTTGCCGAGCAGCTGGGCCATGCGCGCCGCGTCGACGGGCAGGCGGAGTGTGCAGGCCGCCGAGAACACCAGGGCAATGTGCTTCCGCTCGGCTTCCGGGCGCATCTCCTCGACCGCGATCTCGGCGATCTCGGCGAGATCCGCGCTGCGGAGGTCGACGTGCATGGTTCCCGAATGCGTCTGGGACAGGAACAGCAGATCCTCGACCAGGCGCAGCAGGCGCTGCGAGTTCCGCTGGATGACCTCCGCGTACTGGTCGGCGTTGACCTCGCTGGTGCGCTCGTCCCTGAGCAGCTTCACGTACCCGATAATCGACGTCAGCGGCGTCCGGAGCTCGTGCGAGACCAGGCCGATGAATTCGTCTTTCATCCCGTCAAGCTCGCGCAGCCGCTCGTTCTGCGCGCTCAGCTGCTGAGCCTGGTCGAGCAGGGCCTGCTCGGCCCGGACCTGGGCCGTGACGTCACGCGAGATCCCGAACGTCCCGATGATTTCGCCGGAGTCATCACGAAGTGCCATCTTTGTCGACGAAACCCACGCATCCGGGCTGTGGCTGTAGGTCTCCAGCTCCACCTTGCCGACGAGCGGCTCACCGGTGCGGATGATTTCTTGCTCGTCCTCGAAGGCGGCCGAGGCATGCTGCTCGCTGAAGACGTCGAAGTCCGACTTCCCGACCAGTTCGTCTGCGCTGCGGCCCGGGGTATACGCGGCGATCCAGCCCTCGCTGACCAGCAAAAACCGGCTCAGCCTGTCCTTGAAGTACACCCGCTCCTGGCTCGTAGACAGCAGGTTGGACATGCAGGTGAGCTCGAGGCTACGCGGGTCGCTCTCCCGCGGTTCCTCCGGTCGCGGCCTGGCCGTGACCATCGCAACCCCCCCTGCGGTACCGCAATCCGTATATTTTAAGACGTTTCATGCCTGAAAGGATCTGGAAAGATCCAATAATCTTCACGATATCTCCGCTGGCCATGCCCGCTAAACCAGCTTCAAATCAGGGCAAGATGACCTGAGGGTTTGCCCGGAACAAGCAAGATGCCCTATTGGTCGCGGACGCCCGCAGAGGTACCTTCGGTCAGTGGGAACCAGGCACCGGATCGAGGTCGTCGTCAATGGCCGGCTCCGCGTGTGCGAGACGGCTGGCCGGACCAGCCTCGCCGACCTGCTCCGCGATGACCTGAACCTGACCGGGACCCACCTCGGCTGCGAGCACGGGGTCTGCGGCTGCTGCACCGTCCTGCTGGACGGGGAGCCGGTGCGATCCTGCATCATCCTCGCCGCGCAGGCCGACGGACACAATGTCACCACTATCGAAGGAGTGGGCCAACCCGGCGGGCTCAGCCCAGTCCAGGAAGCCTTCTGCCAGGCCCACGCCTTACAGTGCGGCTACTGCACGCCGGGCATGGTGCTCGCCGTACACGCCCTGCTCGCGGCGAACCCCGCGCCGACCCGCGATGACATCGACGACGCCCTGGGCGGGAACATCTGCCGGTGCACCGGGTACGTGCAGATCCGCGAGGCCGTGGAGCTGGCCGCGCTGCAGTACTGCTCCTTGGCGGGACCCCCAGATGCCGGCCAGTGACGCCCGCCCGCGCTGGGCTTCCCGGCCCACCCGGATCCGCGAGGACCGCCGGTTCGTGACCGGGCGGGGCCGGTATGTCGCGGACATCACGCCGCCCGGCACCCTGCACGTCGGCCTGGTCACCAGCCCGCACGCGCACGCCCGGATCGTCTCCATCGACCCGGCCGAGGCGCTGGAGGTCGACGGCGTTGCCTGCGTGCTGACCGGCGCCGAGCTCGCGAAGGTCACCGAGCCGCTGCGCCAGTATCTGAGCCTGCCCGCCGTACAGTGGCGCCCGCTTGCCGTTGAGGAGGCCCGCTACGCGGGGGAGTGGGTCGCGGCCGTGGTGGCCCCGTCCCGGGCCGTGGCCGAGGACGCTGCCGAGCTGGTCAACGTCGACTACGAGCCGCTCGACGCCGTCCTCGACCCAGAGACGGCGCTCGGAGACGGTGCCCCGCTGGTGCACACCGCGCTCGGCAGCAACGTCCTCGCCCACCGCGAGTTCAGCTGGGGCGACGTGGCCGGGGACTTCGCCAGGGCGGATTCGGTCAGCCGGGTCCGGGTCCGCTGGAACCGCAGCTCCACGGTCCCGCTGGAGACCTTCGGCGTGGTGGCCAGCTGGGACGACGACGCCCGCCTGCTGGATGTGTGGGCCTCGGTGCAGATGCCGCAGTTCCCCGAACAGCTCGCGCGGGCCCTGCGGCTGCCCGGCAACCAGGTGCGGGTCCATTTCGACGTCGACGTGGGCGGGAGCTACGGGGTCAAGCGGGGGATCAAGCACGCCGTGCTGGCCGGGCACCTGTCCGCGCTGCTGCACGCGCCGGTCAAGCTCATCGAGGACCGGGCCGAGAACATGCACGGCGGCGACTTCCACGGCCCGGACCGGATCTTCGACGTCGAGCTCGCCTGCACCGCCGACGGGGACTTCACCAGCATAAAGATCGCGGTCATCGACGATGAGGGAGCCTTTCCCGGGCGCTCGCCGCTGCAGCTCGCCAAGCCCATCGGCGCGATCGTGGGTCCCTACCGGATCGGCTCGGCCGCCTACACCGCGACCGCGGTCGCCACGAACAAAACCGGCCAGGTCGCGGTGCGGGGCTTCGGCCAGGCGCCGACCAACTACGCGATCGAATCCGCGGTGGACGCGGCGGCGCGCACCCTGGGCATGGACCGGCTGGCGATCCGGCGGCGCAACTTCATCCGGCCGGACGAGTTCCCCTACCGGATCCCGAGTGGCACCGAGTACGACTCGGGCGACTACCCGGCCGTGCTGGACAAGCTCACCGGCATCGCCGGGGCACCGGCCCAGCCGGGGCTTGCCGAGCTGGAACACCGCCGGGACGAGCTGCGCGAAGCAGGGAAACTGGCCGGGATCGGCGTGGCCACCTGCCTGGAACCGAGCGGCGGCAACGCGATCTTCGAGAACGTCATGAACCCCGCCAACGACAAGACCACGTTCCCCGAGGGCTGCCGGCTGCGGGTCGACGCGGACGGCGCGGTCACCGCGATCGTCTCGATCGCGTCGGCCGGGCAGGGCCACGAGACCATGGTGGCCACCCTGGTCGGCGAGGAGCTCGGCCGCGACCCGGATTCGATCATGGTGGTGCGGGCGGACTCGCTGACCGGCATGCCGTCGCAGAGCCCGGTCGGCAGCCGGATGAGCATCGTGCTCGGCGAGGCCGTACGGGGCGCGGCGGCCGAGCTGAAACTCAAGCTGTGCCGTGTCGGCGCGCACAACCTGGGCGTCGACGCTGATCAGGTCAGCTACCTCGACGGAGCCGTGGCTACCCGTTCCGGCAAGTCTTTGGGGTGGGCCGAGCTGGCCGATATCGCGCTGCGCAAGCAGCACCTGATGCCGCCGGGCGAGCAGCCGGGGCTCGAGGTGGTGCACGTCGCGCACACGCCGCGGTCCGGGAACCTGGCCGGGCCGGACGCCGTCGTGCAGATCTACCCGTGCTACTCGTTCGAGGCGCACCTCGTGCTCGCCGCCATCGACCCGGAGACCGGCGAGGTGGACCTCGACCGCTACTTCCTCGTGCACGACTGCGGCACCGTGATCAACCCGCCGAGCGTGCGGGGCATGCTGTTCGGCGGAACCGCGCACGGCATCGGCGTGGCCCTGTACGAGCAGTTCGCGTTCTCCGAGGACGGCCAGCCGCTGACCCAGTCGTTCATGGACTACCTGCTGCCCAGCATCCACGAGGTGCCGCAGATCACCGAGGCCGAGCACTGCACCCCGTCGCCGTTCACCACGCTCGGCCAGAAGGGGGCGGGGGAGGCCGGGTACATGGGCGCGCCGGCCGCGGTCGCCAGCGCGGTCAACGACGCACTGGCCGCCCGCGGCGCCGGCCCGATCCTGTCGCTGCCGATCAGGCCCGCCGACGTGTGGCTCGCCCTCGGCGGATCGCCGTGACGCCGGACGCGGTTGACGTGCACGCCCACGCGGTCCCCGCCGGGCTGATCGGGGACCTGGCGGCCGGCCGGGTCCGGTTCCCGCACGTCGCGGTCGAGCGGCTCGGCCCCGGTCACGCCCTGTCCTTCTGCGGTGGCCCGCCGACCCGGCCGATCGCGGCCGGGCTCACCGACGCCGGGCAGCGGGACGCCTGGCTGACCGGGCAGCGCATCGACCGCCAGGTGGTGGGCGGCTGGCTGGACATCTTCGGCTACGAGCTGCCACCGGACGAGGGCGCGGACTGGGCGGTCGCGCTCACCGAGGGCCTCACAGGGCTCGCCGCGGCCGATCCCCGGCTGATACCGCTCGGTACCGTGCCGCTGCAGGACCCCGACCGCGCCGCGGCCGCCGTCGCCGACATGACCGAACTGCCCGGCGTCATGATCGCCACCCGGGCGGGCGGGCGCGAGCTCGACGACCCGGCCCTCACCCCGTTCTGGGAGGCGGCCGCCGTGGCCGGGGCCGTCGTGTACCTGCACCCGGGGTTCGCCGGTGCCGCCCGCTACGCGGACTTCGGCCTGGTCAACGGGCTGGCCCGGGTCGAGGACAGCACAGTGACGCTGGCCAGGCTGCTGTACGCGGGCATCCCGGCCCGCTACCCCGGGGCCCGGATCGTCGCCGCGCACGGTGGCGGGGCCCTGCCGTACGTCCTCGGCCGGCTGGTCCGCAACCACGTGATCAATCCCGCCGGCACGGCCGATCCGCTCGAGTCGTTCGCCGAGCTGTACTTCGACAGCGTGGTGTTCGACCCGGCGGTGCTGGAGTTCCTGGTGGCCAAGGCCGGCCCGGACCGGGTGCTGCTCGGCTCCGACTACCCGTTCCCAATCGGCGACCTGGCACCGCGGGAGGTGGTCGAGCGCGCCGCGCTGCGTGACGGCGAGCGGGCCGGGATCATCGGCGGCAACGCGGCCCGCCTGCTGCGGAAGTAACTGCGGAGCCGCGGTGAAGCCGGTCGATTTCAGCCTGCACCAGCCCGCCACCGTGGACGAGGCGGTGGCGCTGCTGGCCGCCCACGGCGACGACTCCAAGGTGCTCGCCGGGGGGCAGAGCCTGGTGCCGCTGCTCAACTTCCGGCTGGCCCGGCCGGATCACGTCATCGACATCGGGCGCGTGGCCGGGCTCGGCGAGCTGCGCCCGGGTCCCGGCGAGCTCGTGGTCGGGGCCATGGTCCGGCAGTCCGCGGCGGAGGCCTCGGCCGCGGTCGCGGCGCGCTGCCCACTGCTGGCCGCGGCGCTCCCGAACGTCGCGCATCCCCCGATCCGCGCCCGCGGCACGGTCGGCGGCAGCCTGGCGCACGCCGACCCGGCGGCCGAGTTGCCGGCGGTCGCGGCCGCGCTGGACGCGACGTTCGAGGCCGTGAGCGTTCGCGGCCGCCGGGAGATCGCGGCCAGCGACTTCTTCCGCACCTTCCTGACCACCGCGCTGGAACCCGACGAGCTGCTCCTCTCGGTTCGCTTTCCGGCCGCCCCGCCAGGCACTGGGGCTGCGTTCCGCGAGGTCAGCCGCAGGCGCGGGGACTTCGCGATCGCCGGGGCCGCCGCCCAGGTGACGCTGTCAGACGGCGCGATCACCGATTGCCGTATCTGCCTGACCGGAGTCGCCGATATCCCGTTCCGCTGCCATGGGCCGGAACGGGTCCTCCTCGGAACCCGGGCGGACCCGGCCACCCTGGTCCGGGCCGCGGAGGCCGCGCTTGACATCCTTGATCCACCCGGCGATCTGCACGCCCCGGCGGACTACCGCAAGCACGCGGCCGGCGTGCTGCTGCGCCGGGCCGTGGCCGAGGCGTTCGGTCGTGCCGCAGCGTGGCGGGGCGGGCAGGGCGGGCAGTGCAGCCGGGTCGCGAACGGACAGCCGTCCCCAGGTGACCTGCCCGGACAGGCACAGCTCGTCCAGCCATTCGCGGCGGTAGCCCTCGACGCGGGTGCCGAGGACCGCGTTCTCCCAGGCCCCGGCGGCCAGCTCGAATCCCTGCAGCTGCTCGATCACGGCGAGCACGCCGAACCGGCCCTCGCGCCGGGTGTCCGGCTCGACGTGCTGCCAGCGCAGCAGGAACCGCATGAAGTCCCGCGCGCTCACCGGCTCGATCTCGGCCCGCAGCCGCTGCCGCGTGTAGGCGTGGATCCGGGCCAGCAGCCGCCGGGCGCAGAACTCCTCGGCATCATCACGGGAGGTGAAGTGGCCGCGCAGCGCGAAGCCCTCCTCCTCCAGCCGGGCCAGCGCGCGCACGATCAGGTTCTCCGGCAGCCCCGTCACCTCAGAGAGAGCTGCGGGGGTGGACGGGCCGCGGCAGTCCAGGTGGCCGCGGAGCAGGTTGGCGGCTGCCTCGTCCTCATCGGGCGGGGTGGCGGGCACCACCGGGCACGGGTGGTCCGGGACGATCGCAGCGTCGGGGAACAGCACCTCGATCGCGGGCCGCCGTTCCACCGCGCACCACAGTTCCCCGGCCGGGCCGTGCACCGAGGCAGCGCGCCGCCCGGCGACCAGAGCACCGAACATGGCCTGCCAGTCCGGCACCGGACGCAGCGTTACGGCGGTCATCAAAAGGTCGTGCAGTTCGTCCGGGTCCCGCGGATCGGGGCGCACCTGCTCCTCGACCCGCTCGATCGCGGCCGGGTCCAGGCTGGCCAGCTCGCTGGCGGCGACCGGCAGGCCGCGGCGCAGCGGCACCTGGCGGGACCGGCGCTCCTCCAGCGGGGCGTCGTCGAGGAACGTGAACGGCTGCCCGTTGAGGATCTCGTGCGCGAGCACCGACGGCTCGGTCGTGTCCCTGACCACCACCGACACCCGGCCGGACTCGATGCCGCCGATCAGCTCGCGCAGGCCGTCGATGTCCATGGCCTCGTGCAGGCAGTCCTCCAGGGTCTGATGCACCAGCACGTGGTCCGGGATCTCCATCGGGCCCGGCGCCACGTTCTCCTGGCAGGCGGCCAGCGTCGGGAACACCGCCGCCATCAGGTCGTCGGCCTCCATCCGCTGGATCGCGGGCGGGTTCTTCTTGCCGCCGCGCATCCGCAGCACCGCGAGCGAGGTGTTCAGGTTCCACCGCCAGCGCGCGGCAAACATCGGCGAGGTCAGCACCGCCTGCCGGACCACGCTCTCCACGGTGGCCGAGGCCAGGAACTTCGGCACCCGTTCCAGCGGGAAGCTGTGCTGCGGCCCGAGCGACAGCAGGATCGCGTTGTCGCTGGCCGCCGCCTGCAGCTCGAAGTCGAAGGTGACGCAGAACCGTTTGCGCAGCGCGAGCCCGAGCGCCCGGTTCAGCCGGGCGCCGAACGGCGTGTGCCCGACCAGCTGCATCCCGCCGGCCTCGTCGAAGAACCGCTCCAGCACGATCGTGTCCATGGTCGGCAGCACGCCGAGCTGCGCCAGCCCGGCGGCGAGGTACGCGGCGATCGTCTCGGCCGCGGCGTCGCCGATGCCGCACTCGGTGCGCAGCCAGGCGACGGCCTCGGTCTGGCCCGCGGCGGTGAGCTGCCCGGCGACCGCCTCGCGGATCGCGCTCACCTCCTCGGACAGCTCCCTGGTCCGGCCCGGCGCCTCACCCAGCCAGAACGGGATCGACGGGGGAGCGCCCTCGGCGTCGATCACCCGGACCACGCCGGGCTCGACCCGGCGGATCCGCCACGAGTGCGTGCCCAGCAGGAACACGTCGCCGGCCATGGACTCGATCGCCCAGTCCTCGTTCACGGTCCCGACCAGGGTGCCGTCCGGCTCGGCCAGCACCCGGTAATCGCCGAGCTCGGGGATCGCACCGCCCGAGGTGAGCGCCGCGATCCGGGCCCCGCGCCGGCCGCGCAGCTGCCCGGTCACCTGATCGCGGTGCAGGTAGGCGGCGCGGCGCCCGCGCCCCGTGCGGATCCCTTCGGAGACCAGCTCGGCGACGCGATCGAAGTCCTCTTGGGACAGTTCCTGGAACGGGGCGGCCCGCCGCATCATCGCCAGCAGATCCTGCTCTGGCCAGTCCTCGGCCGCGCACTCGGCCACGGTCTGCTGGGCCAGGATGTCCAGCGGGCCGTCCGGCACGATCAGCACGTCGAGCCGGCCCTGCCGGACGCCGCGCAGCAGCGCCGCGCACTCCACCAGCTCGTCCCGCGAGGTCGGGTACAGCCGGCCCGATGGCGTCCCGGTGCGGGTGTGGTTCGAGCGGCCCACCCGCTGCAGGAACGTGGCGAAACTGCGCGGGGAGCCGATCTGGCACACCAGCTCGACCGGCCCGATGTCGATGCCCAGCTCCAGGGAGGCGGTCGCGACCAGTGCCTTCAGGTCGCCGCTGCGCAGCCGGGACTCCACCCGCTGCCGCCGGTCCTTGGACAGGCTGCCGTGGTGTGCCGAGACGTGGCCGTCGCCGAGCCGCTCGCCCAGCTGGTGCGCCACCCGTTCGGCCATCCGGCGGGTGTTCACGAACACCAGCGTGGTCCGGTGCTGCTCCACGTGCCCGGCGATCAGGTCCAGGATCTCGGCCATCTGCTCGCTCGACGCGACCGCGCCGAGTTCGTCGTTGGGCAGCTCGAGGGCCAGGTCCAGGTCGCGGCGGTGCCCGCTGTCCACGATCGCGCACCGGGGCGAGCCGTCGGCGCGCGAACGGTCCTCCCCGGCCCCGACCAGCAGCCGCGCAACCAACTCGAGGGGCCGCTGGGTGGCCGACAGCCCGATCCGCTGCAACGGCTGTCTTTGCCCCGCCCCCCCTCCCGCCGGTTCCCCGCCGGCGGTGACGTGCTCCAGGCGCTCCACCGTGAGCGCCAGATGGGAGCCGCGCTTGTTCCCGGCCACCGCGTGGATCTCATCCACGATGACGGTCTGGGCCGCCGCCAGCATCGCGCGCCCCCGCTCGGCGGTGACCATCAGATACAGCGATTCCGGCGTGGTGATGAGGAAGTCCGGCGGGTGCTTCAGCATCGCCGCGCGCTCGGCGGCGGCCGTATCGCCGGTCCGCACGGCCACGCGGATGCTGGGCGCGCTCAGGCCGAGTTCCTTCGCGGTGTCCGCGATCTCGGCCAGCGGGCGTTCCAGGTTCAGGTGGATGTCGACCGCCAGGGCCTTCAGCGGCGACACATAGACCACCCGCGGGCCCGGGCCGAGGTCCGCGCCGGCCTCGTGAGCCCGGTAGATCCGGTCGATGCACACCAGGAACGCGGCCAGCGTCTTTCCCGAGCCGGTCGGCGCCGCGATCAGCGTGTGGTTGCCCGCCGCGATCTCCCGCCAGCCCTCGGCCTGCGGCGTCGTCGGCCCGGCCGGGAACCGCCGGGCAAACCAGGTACGCACCGCAGGGTGGAACGAGTCGAGCACCTGGTCACAGTAACCCAGGCCACCGACAGTCGGCCCGGCTCCGATCCAGGCGCGTGCACGTCGGATTCGTTAGAGGTCAGGAGTTCAGGTACGCGAGGACGGCGAGGACGCGGCGGTTGTCGTCCTCCGAGGCGGCCAGCCCAAGCTTGGTGAAGATGCTGGTCGTATGCTTGCTGACGGCTTTCTCGGTGACGAACAGCTGCTGAGCGATGGCCGTGTTCGAGCGGCCCTCGGCCATCAGCTCCAGCACCTCGCGCTCCCGCCCGGACAGCCGCGCGATCGGCCCGTCGTGGGAGCGGCGGCCGACCAGCTTGGTGACCACCTCGGGGTCCAGCACCGTGCCGCCGCCGGCCACGGTGCGGATCGCGTCGACGAACTGGTTGTCGGTGAACACCCGGTCCTTCAGCAGGTAGCCGACCCCGCCCATCTGGTCGGCCAGCATCTCCCTGGCATAGAGCTCCTCGACGTACTGCGACAGCAGGAGCACGGGCAGCCCGGGTACCTGCCGCCGCGCCTCCAGCGCCGCCTGCAGCCCGTCGTCGGCGAATCCGGGCGGCATCCGGACGTCCACCACCGCGACGTCCGGCCGGTGCTCCAGCAGCGCCCGCAGCAGCCCGGGCGCGGTGTCCACCGCCGCGGCGATCTGGAAGCCATGCGCGGACAGCAGCCGGGTCAGCCCGTCCCGGAGCAGGAAGAGGTCTTCGGCGACAACAACCTGCAAGGCACCTCCATGGCGATCATGGTCGGCCCTCCTGGCGGGCTGCTCACCGCCAGGATGCCGTCAAAGGTACCCAGCCTCCGCTCCACTCCGCTCAGCCCGGTTCCGTTGGCCGGGTCCGCGCCCCCGACGCCGTCGTCGGACACCTCGATCCGCAGCAGGTCGTCGGCGTGCTCGATGAGGAGATGGATCCGCCGCGCGGCAGAGTGCTTGACCGCGTTGGCGAACACCTCGGCCACCGCGAAGTAGCAGGCCGACTCGACCGGCGAGGTCAGCCGCCCGGGCAGATCGATGTCCAGCTCGACCGGCAGCGCCGTATCCAGGGCGAGTGCGCGCACCGCGTGGCCCAGCCCGCGGTCGGCCAGCACCGGCGGATAGATGCCGCGGACCAGGAGGCGCAGGTCACTCAGTGCGCGGGCCGAGGTCTCTATCGCCTCAGTGGCCAGTGCCCGCGCGGCCTCCGGGCTGGCCGGCAGCATCCGCTCCAGCGCCCGCAGGTTCATGCCCAGCGCGACCAGCCGGGTCTGCGCCCCGTCGTGCAGATCCCGCTCGATCCGGCGCAGCTCGGCGGCGGCGGCGTCCAGCGCGTGGCCGCGGGTCTCGGTCAGCCGCTGGACCCGGCCGGCCAGCTCCACCTCGTGCCCGGTGGTCGGCTTTCCGCGGGAGTGCGCGCCGATCGTGCGGGGGAACAGCCAGGCGCCGAACGCCAGCAGGGCACTGGCTTCCACCCCCGCCAGCAGCGACGTCTGCGAGCTGTCCACCGGGATCGCACCGAACCGCGTCGGCTGCGGCGTCGCCAGCACCCTCGGCCCCGGCACCCAGCGGGAGACCAGCATGAAGCCGTAGGCCGCGAAGACCACCAGTACGAGCGGGACCAGATCCGCGGCCAGCCTGGGCCACCGGATCGAGATGACGATCGCGGCGACGATCGCCGCGATCGTCCACGGCCGCACGCCGAAGATCGTCAGCCCGAAGGACGTCACGGGGACCAGGAGAATGCCCCAGTTACCCTCCCGCCTCCACCGCTCCAGGCGCGGCGCCACCCGTGTGATCAGGGCACGCAGGTCAGCAACCGCGCGTGGCGA
>Ga0209116_1000272_pt1 | contig 11536 bp, 10 predicted proteins | sample BlaSpr_A8_OM2_O1_FD_187975 | JGI IMG/M metagenome (GOLD analysis project Ga0209116, IMG submission 187975) | Forest soil microbial communities from Thunder Bay, Ontario, Canada - Black Spruce, Ontario site 2_A8_OM2_O1 (SPAdes) (version 2) | ecosystem: Environmental > Terrestrial > Soil > Boreal...
GCCGGTGCCTTTGTTTGCATCCGGGTATTCGGCCGCAAGATTGCGCGCCACCGAATCCATGTCCGCGCGCGCCTGCGCTAGCGTCACTCCAGGTTTCATTCTGGCGATTCCCACCGTCCCCAAGCTGGCACGGCGATCGCGGAAAGGCTCTTCGTTGAATTGTCCCAGCGGCGTGAACACGTCGGCAGTGGTGTAGATCGGAGATTTCTGGGGCATCACGCCGACGATGGAGCAATTCCGCCCGTCCACCGTGATCGTCTTGCCCAGAACCTCGCTCGTTGAACCGAATTTGCGATGCCACAGGCCGTCGCCAATCAATGCCACGCAGCCTGCGCCGACTTGGTCTTCTTCGGGACGAAACGATCGGCCCAATGAAGGTTTCACGCCCAGCAAATCGAAAAAGTTCGCGGAAATTTTTACGCCGTCCACGCGTTCGGGTTCGCCCGCGCCGGTGACGATCATGTTGTCCTGCAGATATGCGCCCAGCGAGGAAAAAGCCGTGCTCTGTTTCTGCCAATCGAGAAAATTCAGATAGGGAACGGAGCTGTGCTGACCCGGCGTGCGGTCCCACCACAATTCCACCAGCTGATTTGCCTGCGGGTAGGGCAATGGATTCAGTAGCACGCCGTTGACGACCGAAAACAGGGCCGTGTTTACGCCGATGCCGAGTGCCAGCGTCAAAATCGCGACGGCAGTGAAGCCTGGAGATTTGCGCAGCGTGCGCGCGCCATAACGCACGTCTTGCAGTACGTTCTCCAGCCACGTCCACGCCCATTGCTCGTGCGTCACGTCTTGAATCACGCCTGCATTGCCCAGTTCGCGCTGCGCCGCCGCGCTCGCGTGCGCAGACGATTCGCCGCGTTCCTGGCGATCACGCGCGGCCATCTGCAGATGCGCAGCGATTTCTTCTTTCAGCTCTTTCTTGCGGCGCTCGCGCCCGCCCCACAAAAATTTCATCCCTGGGTTCCCTCGGCGGCGCCGAAGCCGACATCAGCGCCGCCGCTGCTACCATCATTCATAACGCAACGCCACCATCGGATCCACGCGCATCGCGCGCCGCGCGGGCAGGAAGCAAGCCGCGAGCGCCACCAACATCAGCAACACCGCCACCGCGCCGTAGGTCAGCGGATCCGTCGCCTGCACGCCGAACAATAATTTGCTCATCAGCCTGGTCAACATCAGTCCGCCCGCGATCCCAATCGCCACTCCTGCCAGCGCCAACTTCGCGCCCTGCCCTACTACCAGCAGCAACACTTCCTGCCGCCGCGCGCCCAACGCCATGCGAATGCCAATTTCCCGCGTGCGTTGCGCCACGGAATACGAAATCACGCCGTAAATTCCCACCGCGCCCAGCGATAGCGCGAGCGCCGCAAACACCGCAAAGAGCGCGGAAGTCGAGCGCGGCTCAGCCATCGCTTCTCCCACCCAACTCTTCAGCGGGCTGATCTGGCTTACCGGCACATCGTGATTCAGGCTGGCGACGGTGTTCTTCAGTTCGCCGGCGATTTGCGCCTGGTCTCCGGCCATTTCCATCACGAGCGTCATCTCCGCGGGCGGTGCGTCGGCACCACTGCCGCGAATTGCGTGCGGTCCGTATGGCGCATAGATGACTCCGTCAATCCATTCAGCAGAATTCTGCGTGATCGTAAATTCGCGCACATCGCCCACCACTCCCACCACGGTTCGCCACTGCTGCTCCCACTTCGGACGAAAGTGCTCGCCCACTGCATCCTGCCCCGGCCAGAAATGCTCCGCGGTGGTTTTGCTCACGATCACCACGGCCTGCGCGTCCGCTCCGGAATCCGCCTCGGTAAACGCGCGCCCGCGCAGCAGCGGAATATTCATGATCCGCAGATAATCCGGCGTGACAATTTTTTCCCAGAACATCGGGACTTTCGCGCCGTCCGGGACGGGGTGAGCTTCAATCACGCCGGGAAATATTTCCGCGCCGCCGCCCAGAGGCAAACCGTTTACCGCCGCTACATTGTTCACTCCCGGCAACGCGCGCGTGCGATTCAATAATTCGTCGTAGAAAGCCAGGCAGCGGCCCGCAACCGCGCAGAACAATTCATTCGGAGTGATTCGTGCCGTCACCACGCGCTCCGCACGAAATCCCGGACTGGTGCCGGAAAGTATCCACAGACTTTTCACCAGCAATCCCGCCGCAATCACCAGAATCATGGAGATCGCCACTTCGCCCACGACAAGCAATTTGCTCGCGCGATGATTTCCGCCGCTCGCGCTGCGCTGGCCCCCGGATTTCAACGTCGTGGTCATGTCCACTTTCGAGGCGCCCAGCGCTGGAACCAAACCGAAAATCACGCCGGTCAGAATCGCCAGCAGCGCGGTGAACGCCAATACGTGCCCATCCAGCGCGACATCTGCGAGCCGCGGCGTGTCCGGAGGCAGCGTCGCTTTCAGAATCGACAGTCCACCGACCGCAACGCCTATTCCCAACGCTCCGCCCAGCAGCGCGAGCAGCACGCTTTCGGTGATCAGTTGGCGCAGAATCCGCCAGCGGCTTGCTCCCAGCGCCACGCGCACGGCAATTTCTCTTTCTCGCGTCGTGGCGCGCGCCAGCAAGAGGTTTGCGACGTTCGCGCAGGCGATCAACAGCAACAAACTCACGGCGCCGAGCAGAATCAGCAGTTTTCCCCGCGCATCGCCGACGATCGCTTCTTCCAGTGAAACAACGCTCGAGTTCACAAACGAATTGACCGGCATCCGCCACGCGTACGCTGCCAGCACCATCGGCCGCATCGTTTTCAATTCGGCGCGCGCCTGCTCCAGCGTCGCGCCGGGACGTAACCGGCCGATCAGTTGCATGTAACTGTCGCCCCAATAATCGCCTGTGTTTCTGGGATCCAGACGCAGCGGAACCCACAATTCCGTCTTGGGCGATGGAAAACGAAAATCCGCGGGCATCACTCCCACGATCTCGCGGTCTTCTCCTTCCAGCGTGATCCACCTGCCGACAATATTTGGATCCGCCTGGAACCGCTGCTGCCATAGCGCGCGGCTCAAAATCACCACGCGATCCTTGTCCGGCTGGTCTTCTCCGTCGTGAAAAGTTCTGCCCAACCCGGGTTGCGCGCCAAGCATGGAGAAGAAATCAGCGGACACCGAATTTCCGATCAGCCGCACGGGATCGCCCGTGCCCGTCAGATTGAATTCCTTGTTATCGGAAACTCCCACCAGTTGCATGGTGTGGCTTTGCTGGCGCATCACAACCAGCGGACCCTTCGGATAATATTGGGTGGTTCCCACCAGCTTATCCGGCTGGGCGTACGGCAATGGCCGCAGCAGCACTCCATTCACCAGGCTGAAAATCGCGGTGTTCGCGCCGATGCCGAGCGCGAGCGTGAGCACCGCGATTATCGTGAACCCCGGATTTTTCAGAAGCGTGCGCGCCCCATAGCGCAAGTCTTGCAGCAGATCTTCCAGCCACGTCCATGCCCACTGATCGTGCGTCACGTCGTGAATCATGCTGGCATTGCCTAGTTCACGCTGCGCAGCCGCACCGGCCTGCTCCCGAGATTCGCCACGCGCCTCGCGATCCCGCGCCGCCATCTGCAAATGCCTGGAGATTTCTTCGCTCAGTTCTTTCTTGCGCTGTTCGCCATCGCCCCATGGGAATTTCATGCTTGGCTCTCCTGGCCTGCAGGCCCCAGAATTCCCGCGATCGCCTGCGAAAGCTGCGCCCAGCGCGAGCGCTCCGCCGCCAGCTTCTTCTTCCCCGCCGCGCTCAGCCGGTACACCCGGACGCGCTGATTGTTCTCTGAGACTTTCCACTCGGCCGCAATTAATTTCTGCCGTTCCAGCCGGTGCAGCGCCGGATAGAGCGAGCCCGTATCCACCTGCAGGATGTCGCCGGAGTTGGCGCGAATTGCCAGCGCGATCCCATAGCCGTGCTGCGCTCCCCAGCGCAACGTCTGCAAAATCAGCAAGTCCAGCGTTCCCTGCAGCAGCTCAATGCGGTTCTGATATCGCTGTTTCATGGTTTCCCTGGGGTGTAGCGGGTCTACACCCTGGCTGTAGACCACCTACATCCCTGGCGCGCTGCACGTTTTCTGCCGATCGTTGCGCGAGGAAACTGCTTGCAGCCAAAGCTTTTAGTGGAATTGTGCGGGGCGGGCCACCGATAGCAGCTGCCCGATTCTGGGACGCCCCGTCGCCAAACCGAACGCCCACTCGCCTCACTCTCGGCACAGCTCGCCTGTTGATGTAGAATCCCCGCGGCGAAATCAGCCGACAAGCAGGAGGGATCATGACGTTGCGAAGTCCGTGGCGCGTCGTACTGCAGGGAATCTTGATGTTCGCTCTAACCGCCGGCGCACTTCACGCGCAAGCTTCGTCCTATCGCTTCGCAGTCTCGTTCCCCAGCGCGCAAAGTGCCGAGCCGCTCGACGGCCGCCTGCTGCTGATTCTTTCCACCGATCCCTCCGAGGAACCGCGCCTGCAAATCAGCAACTCGGTGCGCACACAGATGATCTTCGGGCTCGATGTGGACGCGCTCAAGCCCGGCCAATCCGCCGCGCTCGATGACGCCGCGTTCGGATATCCCGTGCGCTACTTGCACGACGTTCCTCCCGGTGACTACTTCGTGCAGGTCGTGCTGCACAAATACGAAACGTTTCACCGCGCTGACGGCCACACGGTGAAACTTCCCATGGACCGTGGCGAAGGCCAGCACTGGCAGCTCGCGCCCGGCAACCTTTATTCCACGCCGCGAAAAATCACGCTGCAGGAGGGCGGCGAGCCCGTTGCCATCGTGCTCGATCAGACCATCCCGCCGATCCCCGATCCGAAAGACACGCCGTATATCCGCCACATCAAGATTCAGAGCGCGCTGCTCACTAAATTCTGGGGCCGACCGATGTTCCTCAGCGCGAACGTCCTGGTCCCGGAAGGATTCGACGGCCACCCCAGCGCGCATTTTCCGCTGATGATTTTCGAAGATCACTTCAATGACGACTTCCACAACCTCCGCACCATTCCGCCCGACCCGGATCTGAAACCCGACTACAGCGAACGCTTCCACATTTCAGGCTACAACCGAATCCAGCAGGAAGAAGGCTATAAGTTCTATCAGCAGTGGATCGCGCCGAATTTTCCGCGCTTCCTGGTTGCGCAGATCAATCACGCCAATCCTTATTACGACGATTCCTACGCCGTGAATTCCGCGAACCTCGGTCCCTACGGCGACGCCATCGAAACCGAACTGATTCCCGCGATCGAAAAAACTTTCCGCGGAATCGGGCAAGGTTGGGCGCGCTTCGTTTACGGCGGTTCCACGGGAGGTTGGGAGTCGCTCGCCGTGCAGATGTTTTATCCGGACCATTACAACGGCGCGTTCGTCGCCTGCCCTGATCCGGTGGACTTTCGCGCCTTCACCAATATCAATTTGTATTCAGACAAAAATATGTTCTTCGTCTCCGGGCCGCACATGCGCGTGGAACAGCCCGGCGAACGCGATTACCTGGGCCGCACGCTTACCAGCACTAGACAGATCAATCAGTACGAACTCGCGCTCGGCTCGCACGGGCGTTCGGGCGAGCAATTCGATATCTGGCAGGCGGTGTACGGCCCGGTGGGCAGCGACGGCTACCCACAAACCATTTTTAACAAGGAAACGGGCGAGATCGATCCTGCGACCGCGGCGTACTGGAAGGAACATTACGACCTGAGCGCGATCCTGCAGAAAAATTGGGTGACGCTAGGGCCAAAACTTGCCGGCAAGATTCATGTCTACGTCGGCAGCGCGGACACTTATTTTCTGAACGACGCGGTCTACTACCTCGAGGACGTTTTGAACGCCGCCACAAATCCTGCCTACGGCGGCGAAGTAAAATACGGAGACCGCGCCGAACATTGCTGGAACGGTGACCCGAGCCTGCCCAATTATCTTTCGCGTCTGCACTACAACACGATGTATGTGCCCAAGATTCTCGAGCGCATCGCGAAAACCGCGCCCCCCGGTGCTGACCTGACGTCGTGGCGCTATTAGGACGTAGCTGGCGAGAGGCGTTCGTTCATTTATTGCGAATTGACAGTGGTGAGCTGCTGATTATAGAAGCAGCCGCAGCCTTCGATGCTTCCGGTGCTGCCGGCTTTTGCGCTTTTGTGGATGAAGACGCTGACGCGGCCGCAGCCGGTGCGGTCTTCCTGGTTTCCCACGCCTTACGAAGCTTCTCGCGTTGCGCGAGCACGTAGGTCTTGGCCTCGTCAAAGCTGCGGTACACGCGCCGCCCCTTGATCATGTTGCACGAACGGCAGCAGGCCACCAAGTTGCGTTCATCCTTCTTGCCTTTGCGCGCGCGCGGAATCACGAAATCCACCGACATCGCCAAGGCATTTTCGAAGCTGGCTGCTCCATCGAGCCCGCAATATTGGCAACGATACTGATCGCGTTCCAAAATGCGCAGGCCCTCTTCCTTGGTAACCGGCCTTTCCACCAAGCGAAGGGTCATCAGGTCTAAAGGCATGGATCACCTCCCGAATCGGAAATCTTTCGGCGAGATGAGAAGCGTGGATTTCCGACGTCGTTGCCCAGACCATACGGCACGCGTGTGCCAGTGTCAAGATTACAAAGCAAGACATGCTCGCAGAGAACTGCGGCGGCCCGTCGCGGGTCTGAAAAGCACGGCGACGGTGTATGCCTTTGCCAGATACTGTTCTTTGGGGTGATTAATTCCTATTTTCGAAAATAATCCGGGATTCCCGCCGCCGTTCGTTCTCCAGCGATCTGCGAGCGATCGGCAGCGGCAGCAGCAGGCTCACTCCCGGTAAGCCGCGCGCGCCCATACCCGGCCCTTGGGTCGAGCGAAACTTCGACGCTAGATGTCCAGTTCGAGGCACCGCACGCTACGGCTGTTTTCAATGCTCGGTCAAATCTGAGGGAGAAGGTTCCGCACAGCCTGGGCGATCGGGTCCGAATGCGTCCGCAGCCGCGTCAATTGTTGACGTAATCTGTCAACGTCGAGTCCGGCGGACTGGCACACGAGCGGAAAATCGGAGCGGTCCTGGAACAAATATTCTTCGGCGATTCGTTTGTAGCGCAGAGGTCCGGAAATCCATTCTTGAATCGTGCTCACGACTACTGCTTGCCACAGTCGCTTTTCTACTTGGGCATCTTGCTCGGTGTTTGCGGTTGTAAAGAGGTTTGTTGGCATTTGGTCCCCCAGGGTCCCGGTGGTGAATTGCAGGTTGCAAATCCCTGCAGAGCATTGCGTCGGCCAAGCGACCAGGCAAAATCAATAACTTGTGGATTTGTGCTGTTTTGGTCAAGAGCAAACGTCCCGGAAACACAGGACTTATTTCTCAGCGCAAAGATTACAGCAAAGACCCGATTGCCTGCAGCACCCGCGCGCTAAACCCCGAGGAATTTCTCCCTGGTGACGGCAAGAATTTCACCATCGCCGCACCCGCGGCAGATCCCTTCGCCGCTAAATTGCTGCCATCGAAACGATGCGTGTATAATGCCCCGCACCCGAGGAGGACTTGCCTCTTGCGTATAAACGATGAAGCTCCCAATTTCACGGCAGAAACTTCGCAGGGCACCATCAACTTCCACGAATGGATGGGGAATGGCTGGGCCATCTTGTTTTCGCATCCCAAGGATTTCACTCCGGTCTGCACCACCGAACTGGGTTACATGGCCGGCCTGCAGCCCGAATTCGCGAAGCGCAACTGTAAGATCATCGGCCTCAGCGTGGACCCGGTCAGCAGTCACGCCAAATGGGCGGCGGACATCGAAGAAACTCAGGGACATAAGGTGAACTACCCGATGATTGGCGACCCGGAACTGAAGATTGCCAAGCTTTACGATATGCTGCCGGCAGATGCCGGCAACACCAGCGAAGGCCGCACGGCCGCCACCAACGCCACGGTGCGCACCGTCTTCGTGGTCGGTCCCGACAAGAAAATAAAGCTGATGCTGAGTTACCCGATGAGCACTGGCCGCAATTTCGACGAAGTGCTCCGCGTCGTTGACTCGATGCAACTCACGGCCAAGCACAAAGTGGCGACCCCAGTAAACTGGAAGCAGGGCGACGACGTCATCATCCTTCCGGCGGTATCGGAAGAAGAAGCCAAGCAGAAGTATCCCGAAGGCTGGAAAGCCCCGCGGCCCTATCTGCGAATCGTTCGCCAACCGAGCTAGATCACAGAAGCGAGGCAGCGCGCAGTGATCCGCGAGCAGTTCTCATTCTGAAAACTGGCAATATACGCGCGGGCTCACCCTCTCTTGCCTGAATGTTGCGCTGCTGCTACACTATCGCGGCAAGAGCTAGCCCGCTGCTCCTGCCACACCCACTGAAAAAGGTTTATCCATGTCTGGACACTCTAAATGGGCCACGATCAAGCATAAGAAGGCGGCTACGGACGCCAAGCGTGGCAAAATCTTCACCAAAATTATTCGTGAATTGACGATCGCTGCGCGCACTGGCGGCGCCGACCCCATCACCAATCCGCGCCTGCGCACCGCGATTCTTTCCGCGAAGAGCGAAAACATGCCCAACGACAACATCGAGCGCGCCATCCAGCGCGGCACCGGCACGCTCGAGGGTGAAACGCTCGACGAAGTCACCTTCGAGGGCTACGGCCCCGGCGGCGTCGGAGTGCTGGTGCAGGTCGTCACCAACAATCGCAACCGCATCGTCAGCGAAGTCCGCCACATGTTCTCCAAGAACGGCGGCAACATGGCCGAAAACGGCGCGGTCGGCTGGATGTTCCACCGCAAGGGCGACATCATCGTCCCCAAGGAAGCCGCGGACGAAGAAAAGATGATGAGCATCGTGCTGGACGCCGGCGCGGAAGATTTGCGCGACGACGGCTCGGCCTGGGAAGTTACCACGCCCCCCGAAGCATTCGAAAAAGTGCGCGAAGCATTGCTCGCCGCCGGCGTCACCCCGGCCACCGCGGAAATCGCCTTCGTCCCGCAAAATTACGTGAAGCTCAGCGGCGCACAAGCACAGCAAATGATGCGCATGGTGGAAACCCTGGAAGATCACGACGACGTCCAGCACGTCTACGCCAACTTCGACATCGACGAAAAAGAAATGCAAGCCGCCGTCGCCAGCTAGCCGCGAGCCAAACCATTACGCAGTGCCGCGGCTTGCTCGTTGTGCATCCCCGATTGGCCCGGAGCCGACGCAGATCGAATTCTCGGTCTCATCCCATCATCACAATTTTTTGCGGCTCAGAGCATGATTCAACGCTCCGGGCGATACCCAGCTTCTTCATTCGGAAATACAAGGTCGAGCGGTTCAGTCCCAAGCGGGCCGCGGCACCGCCGGGTCCTGACAGAACCCACCTGGTCTCTTTCAATATCTTCAGAATATGGTTGCGCTCGACCTCTTCCAGGGTTTGATGGCGGTCTGGGTTTTGACCGGGGGTGATCCGGGATTTTAGATCTCGGAGCGAAAGCTGCAGCACAGAACCGGGGCTTAAAATCACTGCACGTTCGATTACGTTTTCCAGCTCCCGGATGTTGCCGGGCCACCGATAGCGAATCAGAGCGTCCACTGTTTCCGACGGAATCGTATCAATCGTCTTGCGCATTCGTTGCGTGGCTTGTTGTACAAAATGCTGCACCAACAGCGGAATATCCTCCGGACGATCGCGCAAGGGAGGGATTTGGATGGGAAAGACATTCACTCGATAATAGAGGTCGCTGCGAAATTGCTTCTCCAGGATCATGCCTTCTAGGTCGCGATGGGTCGCGGCCACAACACGCACATCTACTTTTTGCGTCCGAGTGCTTCCCAGGCGCTCAAATTCCCGCTCCTGTAAGACACGAAGAAGCTTCGGCTGGAGCTCGAGACGGATGTCGCCAATTTCATCCAGGAACAGCGAACCTCCATGCGCAAGCTCGAGCCGGCCGATTTTCTGTGCGATTGCGCCGGTGAACGATCCCCGCTCATGCCCAAACAGTTCGCTTTCAAGGAGCCCGGTAGGAATCGCGGCACAGTTGAGTTTGACAAATGGCCGGTCCCTGCGAGGACTGTGCCTGTGAATGGCGCGCGCGACGAGTTCTTTTCCCGTGCCGGTCTCGCCCAGCAAGAGCACAGTCGAATCTCCGCAGGCGACGGTCTCGACCAGCCGCAGAGCGTGGCGAAGACCCGAACTTCTCCCAATGATCCCTTCGAAACCGCTCTCCGGGTTCACTGCTTCATCGATTCCGTCGATATCAAGCGTGATCTCCCGATCGGTCTTAGACCTTGGGTCCTCGTACTGCGCAGGACAGGTGAGACTATTCAAGCCCATTGCCACACTCCCTTTTTTGCAACTTGTTCGTGTGAGCGTTCTGTTTTTTCCGGCTCGACCGCCCACTTTCTCGCCCAATCCATTCCCGGACGTAAGGCGGACAATTCTGGAGTTTGATGCTGCCCGTTTCGCAATCCGCAAGAAACTTGATGGCATCGCGGTCTACCAGCGTTACGTCTTTCAAATCCAACGCGATGTGGCTGCCGGACCCTTCCAGCTCGAGGAGCCCGCGCAGCTCATCGATATCCCCTGCTTCGATTCGACCGCTTAGAGTGAAAGTAACCTTCCCATTGGCTTTTCTCTGGATCTTCAGCATGCTAAGTCCCTTCTAGGGTACGGGCTGCTCTTGGTTACCAGCAGTCAGCGGACCCATCCTAAAACGCTGATTCTTAGTAACTTAAGTCAGTTTCTGGCGAACTTCCGTTCATCATTCGTTTGGAAATTTCCTTTGCACAGACATGCATGCTTCGCAAAGCCATCCGACGTTTCTTCCTGCTCGTCGCTGATTTCGCGCCCAAGGCGCCTGCCAGACCCAAATTTAAAGACCCGACGGGCGTATTCTCAAGGTAGTGATTTGGGAAGTCCTTCGGAAAACTCTGAAAAAAGATGAAAAACTCTGAATAGCCCTATAAGCTGACCAGATTTCTATGACCAACTTCTTTCGTTTCGGGCAGTTCGTGCTAGATCCAGGTGGGCGCACGCTTTCTTGCGCGGATTCACCTGTTCCTCTCACCCCTAGAGCTTTCGACGTCCTGCTCTTCCTGGTTCAAAACCCCAACCGTCTTGTCACCAAGGAGGAATTGCTACAAGCCGTGTGGGGCGGCACGTTCGTAGAAGAGGGAAATCTGACGCAATACATTTCCCATTTGCGCAAGGCGCTGGGGGAGAACTCCGAAGACGCCCGCTTGATTGTCACCATCGCTCGAAAGGGATACCAGTTCACGGCGCGTGTCAGTGTCGTCGCTGAGGCAGCAGATATCGCAAAGCATCCCACGGTTCAGCCGGCTGCGACCGAATCCTCAAAAACCGATGCGTTACCCGTGGAGTTTCCAACCAGCGCGCAAGTTGCGAAGTCTCCGCCGCCTCATCGCCGCTTGCGCCAATGGTTCGCGACGGTCGCGCTGTTGACCGTTATCGCTGTTGCCTGCTGGTTGTATTTGAGTTACCGCCACCGGGTGACGCTCTCCGCTACCGACACCATTGTTCTCGCCGATGTCAAAAACGAGACCGGCGATCCGGTGTTCGACGACGCATTAGACACAGCTTTGCG
>Ga0209116_1000273_pt1 | contig 11533 bp, 8 predicted proteins | sample BlaSpr_A8_OM2_O1_FD_187975 | JGI IMG/M metagenome (GOLD analysis project Ga0209116, IMG submission 187975) | Forest soil microbial communities from Thunder Bay, Ontario, Canada - Black Spruce, Ontario site 2_A8_OM2_O1 (SPAdes) (version 2) | ecosystem: Environmental > Terrestrial > Soil > Boreal...
GCACAGCGCTCTCCACGTATATCGTCGAAAAAGGCAAGCCGCTTCTCACCTTGATCCAATGAGGGCGCGAACGATCGGCGCTGGCGAGCAAATTTGATTTGTCAGTCGTTCTGGGATTTCGTAAACTCGCGCGAGATTGCCGGGCAATTTCGCGGCGGGACGGAATGGAACTCGCTCGGCGGCTCGTACCGACCGGCGCTTACTTTTCCGAATGCAATGCTTCTTGCTCGAAATCCAAGCTCATCCTCAGTTGCGCTCGACTCTAACGGAAGAATCACAGCTTCAGGTCCGGGTCGTTGTTGCGGTCTTGCATGATTCAGGCGGCCACGCAGGAGAGGTTTATCCCCTTTACGGCTCGAAGGAATTGGTTCAATCCGCGATAAAGGAGCTTCGGGATGAAGGAAGCAGAACGGATCGAGATATCACGTCGTCGCTTATTAACAATCGCCGGGCTGTCTGCTGGATCTACGCTGCTGGCCCGGAATGCATGCTTCGCGGATGAGATTAGGCTCGTCCCAGGAAAAGTCACTAGCGCGGCGGGAGGCCAGAACGCGTCATTCGGCCCACTGAAGCAGATTGATGCCGGGCTTTTGAGCGTCGGTTATGCGGAAGCTGGGCCGGCGAGTGGTCCTGCGGTAATTCTGCTGCACGGCTGGCCGTACGACATTTACAGCTTCGTTGACGTCACTCCGTTGTTGGCGGCGAAGGGCTACCGAGTGATCGTACCGTATTTGCGCGGCTACGGCACGACGAGCTTTCTTTCCAGCGCAACGATGCGGAATGGCCAGCAAGGTGTGGTGGCTCTGGATATCATCGCGTTGCTGGATGCTCTGAAGATTCAGAAAGCGATCATCGGCGGTTTTGATTGGGGAGCGCGCACGGCCGACATCGTGGCGGCGCTGTGGCCGGAGCGCTGCAAGGGGCTGGTTTCGGTGAGCGGGTATCTGATCGGCAGCCAGAAAGCGAATGAAGCGCCATTGCCGCCGAAGGCTGAGTTTGCGTGGTGGTACCAATTTTATTTCGCCACCGATCGCGGCCGCGCCGGCTACGACAAATACCGGCATGATTTTGCGAAACTGATTTGGCAGCTGGCTTCGCCGAAGTGGAACTTCAGCGATGCTACGTTTGATCGCAGCGCGGCGGCGTTTGACAATCCGGATCATGTGGCGATTGTGATCCATAATTACCGCTGGCGCATCGGTCTGGCTGAAGGCGAGGCGAAATATGACGATCTGGAAAGGCGGCTGGCGGAAAGTCCGGTGATTACCGTGCCCACCATCACGATGGAAGGCGATGCCAATGGCGCGCCGCATCCGGATCCCAGTGCTTATGCCAAGAAATTCTCCGGCAAGTATGCCAGCCGAATTGTCACGGGCGGCATCGGGCACAATCTGCCGCAGGAGGCACCGAAGGAGTTTGCCCAAGCGATCATTGATGTGGATGGATTTTAGTTAGCTTGGTCTGAGCTCCAATACCAAAGTTGCGGTGCACCCGGCGATTTTTATTTTTCAGCCGCTGGAACGGGTTGGTGTGTATCGCGACTACAAATTCAGAAACAAAGTCAACTACTGCAAAAACGATAGCCAACTATGCCGCCTAAAAAGCAGGCCGCCGCCACGTAGTACAAAACAAAGTCCAAATCAAACGCGCCGATCCCGCAAAGGCGGGATGGCCGCTGCAAAGTCAAAATCTCCTGGCCGATGGGAGCGGCGGAAGTTTGTCTGTCCGACCGAAAACCTGAGTGATCCACAACTAGAGGGCGGGTGATTGACAATGGCGGGGCAGTGGGGGAGAATTCCTCTAGGCGAACAAAAAGCGAAGATTGTAGTGACGCTTTTGGGCGCTGACAATTGACCGGACTATGGCTGCCAACTTTGCCGCGCTGCGCTCGAAGGTGGAACTCGCTCTGGCGGGGCGCGTGGCTGCGCCGTTCAATTATCGCGGTCGCCAGGAGGTGGTCACAGTTTCCAGCGGCATTCCGGAAATTGATTTATTGACCGGGGGGTTGCCGCGCGGAGCGCTGACGGAAATTTTTGGGCCTTCGTGTTCGGGGCGGACGAGCTTGCTGCTGGCGGCATTGAGCGCGCGCACTGCGCAGGAAGAGGCTTGCGCGCTGATTGATGGAGGAGATGCGTTTGATCCGCATTCGGCGGAAGCGGCTGGAGTGGAATTGCGGAAATTATTGTGGGTGCGCTGCCGGAATGTGGAGCAGACGCTGCGCGCGACGGATTTGCTGTTGCAGGGCGGAGGCTTTGGATTGATTGCCGTGGACTTGAGCGATATTGCGCCGCGGCTGGTGCGGCACGTGCCGCTGGATTCCTGGTTTCGGTTTCGGCGCGCGGTGGAAGATACGCCGACGATTTTGATGCTGCTGGAGCAGGAATCGAATGCGAAGAGTTGCGCTTCGTTGGGATTGCGCTTGGAGGCGGGAGCGGTGGGGTGGTCGTGGATGCCGGTGGAGGGTGCGGCGGAATCGGGGCTTGGGCGCGCGGCGGATTATTCACGTTTGCCTTGGGGATGGTTGCTCGAAGGACGGAGCGCACGGGGGGAAGTATCGCGTTCGCGGATGCAGAAAGGGAGCGGGGGATATTTTCGCGGCGGTTTTGCTGCGGAGCCGCGGGTGGCCAGCGAAGGCGAAGGAATTTTTAAGACGCGGATAGATTGGGATTTTTTCAGCCTGCCGATTGCAGTCAAGCGGAAATAACGGTTGTGGTTGGGAAATCTGGCGGTGATTTTGCCGGATGAGGCCGTGCATTCGAAAAAATATGGCGTTTGCTGCTATTCACGTTGCGAATTTCATGGTGCAGGCGGTGCTGCGCGCGGAAGTTGAACCGCGTGACCACGTTGAGTTGCGTGCTGATGGTGAGCTACGCGACAGGGCCGTGGCGCTGGTGGATGGGACTGCGCCGCTGATCAATGTTGTTGCGGCGAACCAGGCTGCTTGGTGTGCGGGGATTCAATTGGGGATGGCGCAGACGCAGGCGCAATTGTGCGGGGTGGAGATTCGGCGGCGTTCGCGGACGCTGGAGAAAGCGGCACATGCGGCGCTGCTCGATCTGGGATGGTCCATGTCGCCGCGGGTGGAGGATCACGCGGAGGATACGATTCTGGCGGATCTGGCTGGACTGAATTCATTATTTGGCGCGGAGGAAAATATCGCGCGGGAATTTGCGCGGCGCGCGGTGGAACTGCATTTGCGCGTGCACGTTGCGGTTTCTGCGAATCTGGAAGTGGCCGTGCACGCGGCGCGCGGTTTTGCGGGAATTACCGTGATCCCGGAGGGAGAGGAAGCGCGGCACTTGAGCGGATTGCCGGTGCAGACGCTCGCGCCTTCGGCGGAAGCTTTGGAAACGCTGGAGCGCTGGGGCATACGAACGTGCGCGGCGCTGGGAGCGTTGCCGGTGCTGGAATTGTCGGAACGATTGGGGCAGGAAGGAGTGCGTTTGCAGGAATTGGCGCGCGGGGCGCATGCGCGTGCATTGGTGCTGGTCGAACCAGCGGAAATTTTGGAAGAAGAGATGAAGTTGGATGATGCGGTGGAGGATCTGGAGCCTTTGTCGTTCGTGCTGGGGAGATTGCTGGATCAGGTGTGCGCGCGTTTGGCGGCGCGGGCTTTGAGCGCTGCGGCGATTCGTGTGCGATTTGATTTGGGAGATGCTTTCGAGAGGGAAGAACAAGTTCGCGGAAAAAATGCGACGGCGGCAGTGATGGCGGGCGCGGCAGCGGCTGCGGCGGAAGTGCAAGCGGCGGCGAAAACTTATGAGAAGACTTTGAATCTGCCGGTGCCGATGCGGGATTCCAAAATGCTTTTGAAATTGCTGCGCTTGCAGTTGCAGGCGGATCCTCCTCCCGGCGCGATCGTGAAAATTACGCTGCGGGCGGATCCGGCGCGGCGGCGTTCGACGCAGCATGGATTATTTGTACCCAATTCTCCGGACCCGGAAAAACTGGAGTTGACCGTGGCGCGGCTGGCGAAATTGGTAGGCAACGCGAATATCGGTTCGCCGGAATTGACAGATACGCATCGTCCGGGGGAATTCCGGATGAACAAGTTTTTTGCGCAGCCGAATGAAACGAGGGCGCGGGGAAAGGCGGGAAGCACGGGGAACAAATCTTTGTCTGGCGGTGTGCGGCGGCCGACGACGGGTTGTCGGATTTTCCGGCCGCGTTTGGCGGCGCGGGTGGAATTGCGCGAAGGGAGGCCGGCGAAAATTGTTTTGCGCGGTTTGTATGGACGGGTGATGACAGCGTCTGGGCCGTGGAAGATTTCGGGGGATTGGTGGCGGGGGGATGCATGGCAGCAGGAGGAATGGGATTTGGAGATTCAGTTTGATGGCGGGGATGCGGGCGGGAGCGTTCCGGTGAATGCGCCGGCGAATATGCAAGGGATCGCGGCGGTGCAGGATGCGAAGGTGCAGATGCGCGCGGGATTGTATTGCGTTTATTACGACGGGGCGTGCAGGAGTTGGTTTGTGCGTGGGATGTACGACTAGAAATGTGAGCTGAACAGAACCAAGGCGCAAGGCAAGAGAGATCCTTCGCTGCGCTCAGGACGACGAGCTAAAGAAAGAGCACAGCCACTCCTGCTTGCCTGTGTCACTAAACCGAAAGCAAAAAGCAAAAAAGCTGGCGGGACGCCGGCGCTAGGAAAATCAAGGAAGCCCATTTACCAGATGAATGCTGATGTACACAGAACTACATGCGCGGTCGGCTTTCAGCTTTCTGAACGGGGCGTCTTTACCCGAGGAATTGGTGGCGCGGTGTGCGGAGCGCGGGATGGTGGCGATGGCGCTGCTGGATCGCGACGGAGTGTATGGGGCGCCGCGATTTTATCTGGCGGCGAAGAAAATTTCAGTGCGGGCGCATATTGGGGCAGAGGTGACGTCGGCGGCGGGGTGGAGATTTCCTTTGCTGGTGGAAACGCGCGCGGGCTACCAAAATCTTTGCCGGCTGATTACACGCATGAAATTGCGGGCGCGCAAGGACGAAGGGCATGTGTCGGTCGAAGAGGTGGGCGAAAGAGCCGCGGGGCTGCTGTGCCTGACGGGAGGGAAGGAAGGGCCGCTGGCGTATGCGCTCGGGCGGGGCGGAGTGGAAAATGGATTGGCGTGCGTGCGGCAGCTTTGTGAAATTTTCGGCCGCGACAATGTGTATGTGGAATTGCAGCGGCATTTTGATCGCGCGGAGGAAGCGCGCAATCACGCGGCGGTGGAAATTGCGCGGAAATTGCGTTTGCCGCTGCTGGCGACGAACGGTGTGTGTTATGCGCAGCCGGAGCGGCGCGAAGTGCTGGACGTGTTTACCTGCCTGCGTCATCACCGCACTCTGGAAACCGCCGGGCGGCTGCTGGGATGCAATTCCGAACGTTATTTGAAAGCGCCGGAGGAGATGGCGCGTTTGTTCGCGGATCTGCCCGAGGCTATCGCGAATACGCAGCTGGTTTCCGCGCGCCTGCAATTTGATTTGAAGGATCTGGGATACGAGTTTCCGAGATATCCGGTGCCGGACGGCAAATCGCAGGCGCATTTTCTGCGCGAGCGCACGATGGAAGGAATGATTTATCGCTACGGATTTCAAAACGAGAAGGCGCGCGCGCAAATCGAAAAAGAATTGGGAATGATCGAGCGGTTGGGGCTGGAAGGTTATTTCCTGATCGTCTGGGACATCATTCGTTTTTGCCGCGAGCGCAATATTCTGGTGCAGGGAAGGGGTTCGGCGGCGAACAGCGCGGTGTGCTATGCGCTGCGGATTACGGCGGTGGATCCGGTGGGAATGGATTTGCTGTTCGAGCGATTTCTTTCCGAAGAGCGCGGTGAGTGGCCGGACATTGATCTGGATCTTCCTAGTGGTGATCAGCGGGAGAGCGCGATTCAATATGTTTACGAGCGCTACGGAAAATTAGGCGCGGCGATGACTGCGAACGTGATTACCTATCGCGGGAAGTCGGCGGCGCGGGAAATCGGCAAAGCGCTTTCGTTTAATTCCGAAACTCTGGAACGTTTGACGAGCCTGGTGAGTGCCTGGGAATACAAAAGCGAGAACGATACGCTGGCGCGGCATTTCAAGGATGCAGGCCTGGATTTGATGCATCCGCAGATTCGCAAATTCCTGGAGTTGTGCGTGCAGTTTCAGGATTTGCCGCGGCACCTGGGCCAGCATTCCGGAGGGATGGTGGTGTGCCAGGGGCAATTGGATTCGGTGGTGCCGCTGGAGCCCGCGACGATGCCCGGGCGCGTGGTGGTGCAGTGGGACAAGGAAGATTGCGCGGATATGGGCATCGTGAAAGTGGATTTACTGGGGCTGGGGATGATGGCGGTGCTGGAAGAATCGCTCGCAATTATTCACGACAATTACGGCGAAGAAATTGATTTGGGACGCTTGCCGGCGGACGATCCGATGGTTTACGAAACTTTGCGGCGGGCGGACACGGTGGGAATGTTTCAGATTGAAAGTCGCGCGCAGATGTCCTGCTTGCCGCGGCTGCGGCCGGTGCGTTTTTACGACATTGTGGTGCAGGTGGCGATCATCCGGCCGGGTCCGATTGTAGGAAAGATGGTGAATCCGTATTTGAAGCGGCGGCAGGGGCGCGAGCCGGCTACCTGTTTGCATCCGTCATTGGAACCGGTGCTGGCGCGGACATTGGGCGTGCCGCTTTTCCAGGAGCAGCTGCTGCGCATGGCGATGATCGCGGCCGGATTTACGGGCGGCGAAGCGGAAGAGTTGCGGCGCGCGATGGGATTCAAGCGTTCTGAAAAACGCATGAAGGATATCGAGCAGAAGCTGCGGCGCGGGATGGAGAAGAAGGGCATCACGGGCGAAGTGCAGGACACGATTGTGCAATCCATCACTTCCTTTGCGCTGTATGGATTTCCGGAATCGCATGCGGCAAGTTTTGCGTTGCTGGCGTATGCCAGCGCGTATTTGAAATGCCATTATTTGGCTGCGTTCACCGCCGCGATGCTGAACAATCAGCCGATGGGATTTTATTCGCCAGCGACGCTGGTGAAGGATGCGCAGCGGCATGGATTGCGGATCCGGCCGATTGATGTGACGTGCTCGGATTGGTTGTGCAAGATTGAAAAGCAGGGTGAGGAGTTGAGTGTGCGGCTGGGGATGCGCTACGTGCGGGGATTGCGCGCCGAGATTGCGGAGGAAATCGTGCGCGAACGGAATGCGCGGGCGTTTACTTCGCTGGATGATTTGAAACTGCGCATTCCGGCGATACGCAAAGCGGAGCTGACGGCGCTGGCGGAGATTGGCGCTTTGAATTTTATCGGGGGAGGGCGCGGGTCGCATCGTCGGGACGCGCTGTGGCAAGTGGAGCGTGCGGCGCGCAGTGCCGGACCGTTGCTTGAAAAATGCGAGCAAACGGATCATGCGGCGAGCGACGAACAGGAGGCAGGTGAGCCCACAACGACAAAATCGAAACAGACGACAACGAATTCGCCGCTGTTACCGATGACGCTGGAAGAACGGCTGGTGGCGGATTTTCGCGGCACAGGGATGACGGTAGGCCCGCATCCGATGAAATTTCATCGCGCGAGCATGAAGCGGCAGGGAGTGCTGACGGCGAGCGAACTGAATCGTCTGCCGGACGGGACGCACGTGCGGGTGGCCGGCGGAGTGATTGCGCGGCAGAGGCCGGGCACCGCGAAAGGTTTTGTGTTTCTGAGCATTGAGGATGAAACGGGGATTGCGAACGCGATTGTGACCCCGCGTGTGTTTGAAGAGCACCACGTTACGATCGTGCGTCAGCAATTTCTGCTGATCGAAGGGCAGCTACAGCACCAGGACAACGTGGTTTCCGTGAAAGTCGAGAGTGTGCGGCCTTTGTCCATCACGCGGGCGGAAACCACGTCGCACGATTTTCACTAAGCGGCTCAAGCGCCGGCAGCGCTCTTGCGGATCGGGCTGGGAGCGGTTTCCGTGCGTTGCGTAGAAGGAGCTTCGGCTTCGCTCCGCGTTTTAAGTTGTTCTTCGGCTTCCAGCCAATCGGACAGGTCATGGCCGGGCTCGCCGCCGCGTTCCAGAAAGATTTGATAAGCCAGGAATTCAATTTCAGCCTGCGAGGGGACTTTCTTTGTTGCCTCAGACATGGTGTGAACCTCCTCAGATGCGTATTATACGCCCGCTAAAAAACGATGGCGTACATAGAAGACGGTGATTCCAGGGACGCGGTTACCTGGATTTTCGGGGCGTGGCTCTTGACTGCGAAGGTTTAGCAGCGATTAACTTGCGATTTGACTTGCGACTTAACTTGCGGCGGCTCAGCTTCCGGCCATTTAACTTGCGAAGGGTCGCTTTGCGCGCGGGGCGCTGGGTGCGGCGCGAGAGCTGGATTTCGCGTTCGATGGAATGAATGGCGCTTTCCGGGATGTCGACAAATTGCACGCCGACACCGACTCCGGGGAGGGAGTAACGGACTTCGCCGCGCGCATTCACTTCCAGGCCGGAGAGCGCGAGGCAGAAGCTCAAATTCAGCACGGCGCCTTCGGCATATTGCCGGCTGGTACTGATGAACATGCCGGTGGTGCTGACGTCTGGCACCCGCGAGATGATGCGTTCTCCAGTGCCTTCGTATTGCACGGCGATTTGGCGGATGCTGTGGATGCGCGGCGCCCGACGCTCGGTTTCCCAATCTGTTTTTACTTTCTGGTAGGTCATTCGTCCTCCGCTCCTGCTGGAACCAGGGCCAAGCGCTTGTGTTTGACGGCCTTCGCGGAGTTCCGCTTTCTGCCGCAGTGCGGGCAGAACAAGAAGGCGGCGGAAAGTTCGCGCGCGCACCCCACGCAATAGATGCTGGTGACCGAAGCGAAGGGAACCACGCGCTGTACTTCTTCGAGGGTGGTGAGCCCGTCGCGAACATGCTCGAGGGCATATTCCTGCATGAGTTTCATGCCGTTCTGCCGCGCGAGCGTGCGGATTTCATCGCTGTGGCCGCCTTCGCGGATGGAGGCGCGAATCGGTTCGTCCAGCGCAAGCATTTCGTAGATTCCGATGCGGCCCTTGAAGCCGGTAAGGTCGCAAATTTCGCAGCCGTTGGGCGCATTGTGGAACGGCGGAGAGTCCCCGATTCCGGCTTGCAACAATTGCGAAGCGTACTCCGGGGAGGTGGGCACCGGTTTGGCGCAGACGCAGAGGCGGCGGATTAATCTTTGCGCGATGATGGCGGTGAGCGAGGTGGCGATTTGAAATCCGGGGACGCCGAGGTCGAGCAAGCGGGTGACGGCGGAGACGCTGTCGTTCGTATGCAACGTCGAGAGGACCAGGTGGCCCGTCTGCGCGGCCTTCAAGGCAATTTCGGCGGTTTCCTTGTCGCGGATTTCGCCGATCATGATGACATTGGGATCCTGGCGCAGGATGGAGCGCAGACAAGATGCGAACGTCAATCCGGCCTTGGTATTTACCTGCACCTGATTTAATCCGGCCACCGCGTATTCCACCGGATCTTCCACGGTGATGATATTGATGGAGGGCCTGCGAATTAGCAGCAGCGAGGAGTAGAGCGTGGTGCTTTTGCCTGAGCCGGTGGGGCCGGTGACCAGGATCATGCCTTGCGGCAGGAGCAACATGGGGCGAAGGCGTTCTTCAATCCAGCGAGGAAAGCCGAGCTTGGACAAATCCTGCAGGGGGGCGTCGCCTTCGAGCAAGCGCATGACAACTTTTTCGCCGTACTGCGTGGGGAGAGTGGAAACACGCAGATCGATCCGGCGTCCGCCGATTTTTACCAGGAAGCGGCCGTCTTGCGGAGCGCGGCGCTCGGCGATGTCCATGTCGGAAAGGATTTTGATGCGGGAGGCGACGGAATTTTGCAGAGCTTTGGGGATGCGCTGATATTCGCGCAACATTCCGTCCACACGAAAACGGATGGCAGTATCTTCGGAATGCGGCTCGATGTGAATGTCGCTGGCTCTGCGTTCGGCGGCGGCCTTGATCATGGAAGCGACGAGCATGACGGCGGGAGTGGTGCGGGATTTCTGCAGGAGTTCGGATTGCATTTCCCGCATGGCTTCGACGTTGCGTTCCTGCGAGCTGGAGGAAATGAATTCCATCTCCGCGTCGGCGGCGGAGAGCACAATTTCTTTCAGGGAAACTACGGCCGAGGCTGCAGCGACCGCTGCGGTGGCTACTGCGGCTGCTGCTTCCGATTCCGCCGACGCGTAATTGATCGCGAGGGCCGCTTCCACTTCCGCGCGAAATCCTAATCTGGGTGAGATTTGCATGCCGGATTTGAAACGCAGTTCGTCCAGGAAAAGAAGATTCTGCGGCTCGGCCATCACTACGATCAGCTTATTGCCAACCGTTTCCAGCGGGAGAGCGCAGCACTTGCGAGCCATGCTGGCGGTGATCAGGCGCAAAGTTTCGGCGTCCACCTCGACGTTGCTGCAATCGAAGTAGGGAATGCGAGAGATTTCGACGAGCGCGGAAACCAGGTCGGGTTTGGAAACAGCTCCGCGCTGCAGCAGCAACTCGCCAAGATGAACGAGCTTGCCCTGCTGATCTTGAATGGCCTTATCGAGATTTTCGACGGAAACGTGATTCCGTTCGCGGAGGATTTCTCCCAGCCGCTTCTTCTTCATGGCGCAGGCCCCTCGCAGAGCCTTACGAGCAGACAGAAATCTAGAAATGGTTGAAAGCGAAAGGGGTAAACTATCTTTGTTATAACACAGGATCGTCCGGGAATGGGGCAGTATTGTGATTGTTTATGGGGCGATTTCCATCGTGGTGCATTGCGGGTCGGCGGACGGGTTGGGTTACGTGCGCTGTTCGTAGATTGTTTGCATGAGGATGCGTGCGATGTTTGAGGGTGGATTGGCAAGAGAACAACGAACGGGGAATGTAACGCGACGGGTGTTCCTATTTGGAGCAGCGGCGGCAACCGCGGGTGCGGTGGCTTGGCGGTACTCCGGTTCGCGGCGCATGGTGGCGAACGCTGCGACGGATCATCGGCCAGTGAACGTTGCGATCGCAGAATTTTCTGCTGCTGGAGCAAGACACGGAGTGGCTTCCGTGCCGAGAATTATCAAGAGTGACGAGCAGTGGCGGGCGCAATTGGGGCGCGGCGTTTATGAGATTGCGCGCGAGAGCGACACGGAATTTGCCTTCAGCGGAGAGTATTGGGATTTCGAGGAGAAGGGCTTGTTTCGCTGCGTGTGCTGCGGGACGGCGCTTTTTAGTTCAGCGGCGAAATTTAACTCAGGGACTGGTTGGCCTAGTTTCTTCGAGCCTGTTGCTGCCGAAAATATCCAGACTCGTGAGGACCGCAGCTTTGGGATTGCGCGCACGGTAGTATCCTGCGCCAGGTGTGATGCGCATTTGGGGCACGTGTTTGATGATGGACCGCCGCCGACGGGTTTGCGGTACTGCATTAATTCTGCCTCGCTGAAGTTCTTCAAGTTTGCCTGAAGCGTTTATCAATGGAAGCCAGGGAAGTTGCATTCTGCCAGTCTTCGCCGGGGAAAGCAGATCCTTAGCTGCGTACCGCGCGCCCGCCCCGCAGTCGCGGGACGGAAAAGAAGAAGAAAAGCGCGGG
>Ga0209116_1000275_pt1 | contig 11492 bp, 10 predicted proteins | sample BlaSpr_A8_OM2_O1_FD_187975 | JGI IMG/M metagenome (GOLD analysis project Ga0209116, IMG submission 187975) | Forest soil microbial communities from Thunder Bay, Ontario, Canada - Black Spruce, Ontario site 2_A8_OM2_O1 (SPAdes) (version 2) | ecosystem: Environmental > Terrestrial > Soil > Boreal...
TGGCGCGTTTGGCGGAGCTGATCAACTCCAATAAGAAAGTCGCGCTCTTCTGCGGAATTGGATGCGAGAACGCTCACGATGAGGTGGTCGCTCTCGCGGAGAAAGTGAAAGCTCCGGTTGGGCATACCTACCGAGGAAAGCCGTTCGTCGAATACGACAATCCTTATGACGTGGGAATGACCGGCATGATTGGTTTCGGAATGGCTTACGAGGCGGTCAACGAATGCGATCTTCTGCTGCTCCTGGGCACTGATTTTCCGTACGACAAATTCCTGCCGACAAAATCCAAGATCGCGCAAATCGACATCCGCGTTGAGCGTTTGGGACGGCGAAGCAGACTCGATCTCGGAATTTGGGGCGATGTGCGCGAAACGTTGCAGGCGCTCCTGCCGATGTTGGATGCAAAGCCGGACCGGGAATTTCTAGAGACCATGGTCCGCAAACACAAAGAGAAGGTTCGAAAGATGAATGTGTATGTTGACCACGTGGGAAAACGCACGCCCATGCACCCGGAGCCCGTGGCAGCGGCGCTGAGTGAAATTGCGGCGCCCGATGCGATCTTTACAGCGGACACTGGCATGTGCAACGTCTGGAATGCCCGATACGTTAAGGCGACCAAGGGTCGTCGCATGCTCGGCTCCTTCAACCACGGGTCGATGGCGAACGCGCTTCCCCAGTCCATTGGCGCCCAATGTGCCTATCCCGGACGCCAGGTTGTCGCCATGTGCGGCGATGGTGGTTTTGCGATGAGCTTGGGCGACATCCTGACCGTGACGCAATACAACCTCCCGATCAAAATGGTGGTGTTCAACAACAGCGCCTTGGGAATGGTGAAACTGGAGATGGAAACCGGGGGACTTCCCGACTTTCAAACGGATCTGAAGAATCCAAACTTCGCGAAGCTTGCCGAAGCCATCGGCATAATGGGTGTAAGAATCGAAAACCCCGCTGATTTGACTTCGGGCATCAAGAAGGCGCTGCAGCATTCGGGGCCCGCGCTCATTGATGTGGTGACCGATGCAAATGCTCTTTCGATACCTTCTCATGCCGACCGGTCGCAAGCCGTAGGCTTCGCGCTGGCCATGGGGAAGATGATTCTCTCCGGGAACATCGAGGAAGTGGTGGCCACCATCGAGGGCAATATTCGACATGCCGGCGAGGCACTGGACTCGCTCTAGACCGATATTCGAGATGGTTGAGACCGCTTTCGCCGGGGCAATCTTCGTCGGACTGCAATCCCGGGGCTGATGTAGGTGACGACTTTAGGTTAGCGAGGTTTACGATGCGAATCCTTTTACGAAGTGTATGGCTCCTGTTGATGGTGCCTGGCCTTGCGTTTGGCCAGACCGCCGCGCGCTCGGCCGATTCTTCTACGAACACCTCGGACGTTAGCGCTCAGCTGGACTCTCTCCGCGACGCACTTTTGCGTACCCAGCAGCAAGTAGCTGCACAACAGCAAGAAATCCAACTCCTGAAAACGCAATTGAAAGTCGGCCAATCGGGCACCGGTGGCTCACTAATCTCCGCTGTCGATGTTGTTCGGCCCAACCCGGCGCCGGCCAACGTGGATCCGTCAGACCTTTCGCCGGACATCCACAATGGCATTGCTAACCCTGTGAGCCGACCTGCTGATCAGCAGACGCAGCAGGGTGAACAGCAAGCTCCGGTAGGGTCCTTCAAACTCGGCGATGCTGTTCTGACCCCCGGAGGATTCGTCGATTTCGAGAATATATTTCGAACTACAAACACGCAGAGCAATATCGCCACCGATTTCGCCGGCATACCTTTCAGCAATACTGCTCCAGGACGTGACACTGAATTCCGCACGACGGCGCAGTTCTCCCGCGTCAACCTGAAGGTTGAAGACAATTTCAGAGGCTATAACATCATGGCCTACGTCGAGGCCGATTTCAGCGGGAACAACGCTCCCGGCGTGTATCAGAGTGTGAATGGTGTTACGAACCGCTTGCGGCTTTATTTTGGATACGTAAAGCGCGGCAACTGGGAGTTTTTGGGCGGACAAACCTGGAGCTGGCTGACGCCGAACCGTAATGGCATCGGCCCACTACCCTCCGATTTGGCCATCACCTACAACGAGGATCAAAACCTCGGCGTGGGAGTGCCTTATACGCGCGCGGCCGAATTACGCGCCGCTTACCACGTCAACGACCATTGGGCCATCGGCGTAGGTATCGAAAACTCCAACCAATTTATCGGCAACTATGTCGCTCTCCCGTCACAGTTCAGCGCGATTGGTTCGCAGTTCGATAACAACGCCAACGCCGGAGCGGCTAATCTTATGCCGGACATTATCGCCAAAACGACCTACGACACAGCTCTCTTCGGCAGACACTTTCATGCGGAACTTACTGGTTTTCTTACCGGCGCGCACGCGTCGGTGATGCCCAGTGGATCGGCTTTGTTCAACTCGCACAACGCGTTCGGTGGTGGTGGGCAAGTCGCCACGAACTACGAATTGATTCCCAATAAGCTCGTTGTCCTCGCGAATGCCTTTTGGAGCGACGGTGGTGCTCACTACTTGGTAGGAACGGGACCGGAACTCGTGGTTCGCCCTAACGATGCTGGTACCAACGTCAGCCTTTCAATGGTGCATGCTGGAGCGGGTTCTGCCGGTCTCGAGTGGAGAGCGAGTCAAAAGCAGGCGTTCGCAGCTTATTACGGCTTCGATTATTACGGACGCAATTTCTTCCCCGACACGACGAACACCACAACCCCCGGCACGATTATCGGTTACGGTGGGCCCAGTTCACCTAATACAAACAATCGTGCCATCCAGCAGATCACGTTCGATTGGTTGCTGACTTTCTGGAAGAGCGAGAGACATGGCGCGCTGCAGTATTACACACAGTATTCCTATCTCACTCGCGCCCCCTGGTTTGTGGCTCCGGATAATCCCAGGGATGCACATCTCAGCATGGTCTATGCCGGCATCCGCTACGTTTTGCCGTCAACATCAGGCACCCTGCTACGCGTGCCTTACCCCAATTGAAAATCTGGAGGAGGCTGTCCGAATCGGGGACATGTTGCGAGGAAACTGATTCTCAGGAGAAACGCTAAACGTGGAGCTTCACAGCGTGAGCGAAGAATGGCGCAATCGAGTGCAGCGGCTGCGCTGGCCGGTCGTAGTCCATTCGGCAAGAACGGGAGTGGCTTTAGCTTCGCTCCTGGTGGCGCGGTTGTTCCGTTTGCCGGAGGCGTACTGGGCTCCGATCATCGACGGTGTTTTGAAAGAGGCCGGCAAGCGCTCGATAGAAGAACTTGAACTGGAGCGTGCGCGCGTGCTATTAGGGTTGCTCACCACGCGTCCGGAAGGCGAGAAGGTTGCGCAGGCGTCAACGGCAGACGGCCGGACACCGGCTCGAACCAAATGAAACCCAGCGAGCAAACTCGCAGCCTTGGGAGAAAGATAGCAGGTATCGCTGTGCTGCTTGCGGGCTTCTTGCTCGCTGCTACGCTCTGCTTCGGCTCTTCCCCAAATGGCTCTCAAATTCCCAGCATCTTCAAGCCGCAATCAACGCCTGCGGACTCGATCTTCCGTTTGTCGCTATTGGTTCTGACAATTACCGGTCTTATTTTTATAATTGTTTTCAGCTTGCTTGTATATTCGGTCGTGAAGTTCCGCAAGCGCGGCGGTGACGATGGTCGCGAACCTCCGCAAGTTTACGGCAGCAATCAGGTGGAGCTCGCCTGGACTGTGATTCCCGTGCTTGTCGTGCTGGTGCTCTTCTTCGCCACAGCGCGCGTGATCCATTCGATTCAGGATGCTCCCAAGCCTCCTGGGACGATCGAGGTCATCGCCATCGGCCATCAGTTCTGGTGGGAATTTCGCTATCCCGCTCTAGGTGTGGTTACCGCGAACGAACTGCACGTCCCGGTGAGCGATTCATCGAACCCTTCACCCACTTTCATTACGTTGCTCTCCGCAGATACGGACCACAGCTTCTGGGTGCCTCGTCTTGCGGGAAAAACGGACCTGATTCCAAACCGCGAGAACCACACGTGGATCGATCCCCACGAGACTGGACTCTATCTCGGTCAATGCGCTCAGTACTGCGGTACGCAGCACGCCAAAATGCTCTTGCGTGTGTACGTTGATTCGCGCGAACAGTTCGATCAATGGGTAGAGGACGAAAAAAAACCGGCCGTTGTTAACGATCAAGTGGGCGAAGGCCGCCGGATATTTGAGACCACCGCTTGCTTGAATTGCCATGCAGTCTCGGGAACAGTGGCGGACGGGCATTTCGGTCCTGATCTCACTCATCTGATGAGTCGCGCCACCATCGCATCGGGAGCCGCACCGAACACTCCCGAACAACTCAAGATTTGGATTCGAAATCCCGACTCCATCAAGCCGGGCTCGTTGATGCCCGCAATGAAGTTGAATGAAAAGGATCTGGACGCGCTCACTGCATACCTTGTGACGTTGCGATGAGAGCGACAGAATAGCCATGGCCTCAGACACCATCGCGCTTGGGATCGCGGACCCCGACGCGCGGCCGATCGGCGAGAGACTCCACGACTGGGTCGTCACCGTAGATCACAAGAAGCTCGGGATTCTTTACATCCTCTACTCGCTTTTGATGCTCGTCATCGGCGGCGTCGAAGCGACGATCATGCGCATACAACTCATCGTTCCGCATAACCATTTCGTTTCGCCACAGGTTTTCAACCGCATGTTCACGATGCACGGCACCACGATGATCTTTTTCGTGGCCATGCCGATCCTCTTCGGCTTCGGCACGTACTTAATTCCGTTGATGATTGGCACTCGCGATATGGCTTTTCCGCGATTGAACGCCTTCAGTTTTTGGATGACCGCTTTCGGCGGTCTGCTCTTGTACTTCAGTTTTATCGGTGGGAACGGACTTTACGGCGCCGGCAATGCGCCGGACGTGGGATGGTTCGCCTATGCGCCACTCACTTCCCGCGCATTCTCGCCCGGGCATAGCACCGATTTCTGGACACTGGCCATTCTGGTCTCGGGTATCGGTAGCATCGGAACCGCGGTCAATTTCATCACGACCATTTTGTGCATGCGCTGCCCGGGAATGACTCTGGGGAAAATGCCGTTGCTGGCGTGGCTGAACCTGGTCACGGGTGGGTTGGTCATCCTGGCGGTATCGCCGCTCACCGCGGCCCAGATCATGCTTTCAATCGATCGCTTCCTCGGCGGCCACTTCTTCGACACGCAGGCCGGCGGAGCTGCCGTCCTCTGGATGCACTTCTTCTGGATTTTCGGTCACCCGGAGGTCTATGTCCTGATTATTCCGTGCTTCGCGTTTGCTTCAGAAATCATTCCGGTTTTTTCCCGCAAGCCCATCTTCGGATATCCAGTGATGGTGGGTGCGAGTGTGGCTATCGGGTTCATAAGCATGAGCGTCTGGGCTCACCACATGTTCACAGTCGGGATGTCCTCTTACGGAAACGCTTTCTTTACGGCCACTACGATGGTCATTGCTGTTCCCACCGGGATCAAGATTTTCAACTGGATCGGGACGATGTGGGGCGGCAAGATTCAGTTCCGGGCTCCCATGCTTTTCTGCATTGGTTTCTTGTTCCAATTCCTGATCGCAGGCCTAACCGGAATTATGCTGGGAGCTTCGCCGTTTAACTGGCAGCTCGGGAACTCTTACTTTGTGGTCGCGCATTTTCATTACGTCATCGTGGGAGGAATTCTCTTTACCGTTTTCGGAGCTTTCTACTACTGGTTTCCAAAAATGAGCGGGCGCATGTACAGCGAGGCGCTCGCCAAATGGCACTTCTGGCTTTTCTTGATCGGTTTTCATCTGACATTTGATTTCATGCACATCCCGGGAATGTTGGGGATGCCTCGCCGGATCTATACCTACGAGCCCGGTCGCGGGTGGGAAATCTGGAACCTGATCGTCACGATCGGCGTGTTCTTTCAGATTGCCGGAGTGCTGGTGTTTGTCGTCAATCTTCTGTGGTCACTCCTAAAAGGGGAGCCTGCCGGGAATGATCCCTGGGACGCGTGGACGCTGGAGTGGTCCACGACTTCGCCTCCCCCGGATTACAACTATGCGACGATCCCGGTGGTTGAAAGCCGGCGTCCACTCTGGGATCTTAAACATCCGGAAGATCCGGATTGGAAATATGAATAAACCAGGAGAACTCGTTTGAGTAGCGTCGCAGTTGCACGACCATCGAATGAATCCGCTTGGGTTCTTCCCTCGCGCGGGCGCGTGGGAATGTTTACCCTGATTGCCGCTGAATCTGCGGTCTTCACCATTTTTGTGGTCGCTTACATTTATTACATAGGGAAAAGCCTGTCGGGCCCCACGCCGAAGGATTTGCTTGAGCTACCCATCTTTAGCACGGTCTGCCTGCTCTCAAGCAGTCTCACGATTCATCTAGCTGTAAGGGCTCTGCGACAGGGAAGAGTCGGCGTGTTCGGATTTTGGTGGTTCCTAACGATGGCTCTTGGCGCGATTTTTCTGGTGGCAACGGGCCGCGAATGGCATCACCTGATTTACGAAAAAGGTCTGACCATCAGCACGAATCTTTTTGGCACAACGTACTACTCGCTCGTGGGACTACATGCTTTTCACGTCACCGTAGGTCTGCTCGCTATCGCTCTCGCCATGATTTTCACTCTTCTAGGTAAAGTGAAGCCGGAGCATAGCGAGCGGTTGGACGTCTTCTCGTTGTATTGGCATTTCGTTGATGTGGTCTGGGTCATTGTGTTCACTGTGGTCTACGTGATCGGTCGCTGAGGAAAACCAAGTCGCATGCATCGCTCTGATTCACGAACGGAAGCACCCGAAGCCATTCCAGGCACGATCAAGCTGCCCGCGCCGACCGCTTGGCCCATCGTCTTTGCCTTTGGCATTACGCTGCTCCTGGCCGGACTGCTCACGAGTCCTTCGGTCAGCATTCTCGGAGCGATCCTGGCTGTGACTGGGTGTATCGGCTGGTTCCAGGACGTGCTTCCCCACGAAAAGGAGGAGACGGTCGAAGTCAAAGCGGAAGTGTCCGTGATCACCACTCCGCGGCGCGAAGTCGAAAGGTTGCCGGTTGCACCCGAGCTTCCGCGAGCTCTGCTTCCACTCGAGACATATCCCGTGTCCGCAGGAATTAAAGGTGGCCTGGCCGGCAGCGTGGCCATGGCTGTACTCGCGTGCCTCTACGGTGTTCTCAAGCAACATAGCATTTGGTATCCGATCAACCTGCTAGCCGCGACGATCTACGGACAATCGCTGCAGTTAACGCCGGCGACGTTGAATGCGTTTCACCTAGGCAGTTTCGTGGTGGCAAGCTTCATTCATCTGCTCACGTCCTTATTAGTGGGCCTGCTGTACGGAGCCATGCTGCCAATGTTTCCTCGCCGCCCAATTCTTCTGGGAGGCGTGATAGCGCCGATTCTCTGGACCGGATTGCTCCACAGCGTCCTGGACCTTATAAATCCGCTGCTCAACCAGCATATTGATTGGCCTTGGTTTGTGGCTTCGCAGTTTGCGTTCGGTATCGTCGCGGGATTGGTCGTGGTGCGCCAGCAGCGCGTGCGTATCCGCCAGTTCGTACCTTTTTTGATGCGTGCTGGTTTTGAAGGGCCGGGCATCACGAAAGAAAAGCAGGAGAAGGACGGGTCGCGATGAGGATTCCTCCGCCCATCCTCGCCGTAGGCATCTCTGCACTTTGTTTGTGCGGATGCACTAATGCACCGGGGCGGCCGACTCCGGGGGATGTTCCAATCGTTCCCAGCGAGATTTCAGATTTCAACATGCTGTATGCGCAGAACTGTTCGGGCTGTCACGGGTCGGAAGGGAAGGGTGGAGCTGCAATCGCACTCGGCGATCCTGTATATCTCGCGATTGCGGATGACGCGGTGCTACATGGAGCGGCGACGAATGGAATTCCCGGAACCTCGATGCCTGCTTTTGCGCAGAGCGCCGGAGGCATGCTCACTGACAAACAGGTCGATGTGATAGTTCGCGGAATTCGCGAACGTTGGTCCAAGCCAGATGTTTTGCAAGGAGCGAACCCGCCACCGTACTCTTCTTCCGAGACGGGCGATGCTTCGCGCGGATCGAAAGCTTATTCCGCCTATTGCTCTTCCTGTCATGGCGACGGCGGCCGCGGCGGCCAAAAGGCAGGTTCCATCGTGAATGGATCGTTCCTTGCTCTACTCACCGATCAAGAACTTCGTACCATTGTAATTGTGGGACGTCCTGAATTGGGAGCGCCGGACTGGCGCGGTGATATTCCAGGAAAGCCAATGTCCGCACAGGATATTTCCGACGTCGTGGCTTGGCTCGCCTCCCAGCGGCCGAAATTCCCCGGCCAGCCTTATTTGAACACCGCCAAATCGACGGGAGAAGTCCGATGACTCTTCCAGCAGGTTTTAGCAGGCGCGATCTTTTCATGAAGATCGGGATTTTCTTGAACGGCATCGTTGCGGTGATTCTAGGCGTGCCGATTGTGCGCTACCTTCTCTCTCCGGTTGCTCACGAGCGGAAGGGAAGTTATGACTCCTGGGTTCCCCTCGGCAGTCTCGAACAGTTTCCTCCGGGTCAGACTCGGCTTGCCACCTATCGAGATCCTGTTGTGAGTCCAACGGATGGGGAAACGGCAGATATCGCCTGCTGGGTCCGAAATGTGGATGGACAAACCTTCCAGGTGTTTGCGATTAACTGCGCGCACCTCGGATGTCCTGTTCGCTGGTTCCCGCAATCTAACCTGTTCCTGTGCCCCTGCCATGGCGGAGCCTACTACCAGGATGGCTCCCGCGCCTCCGGCCCTCCAGAGCGCGGATTGTTCGAATACCATTACAAGATCGATGGTAGGAAGTTGTTGATTAAGGCCGGCGAGATGCCGACGCCAGGCCAAGCTTCCAGTATCGTTCGAGAGATAAGCCCGTGCGCCTGATCAAATCGATCGGCGATTGGCTGGACGCGCGCCTTCAACTTGGTGCCACCATCCGCGAGACCGCCGAGCATTCCGTTCCGCGCGAAACCGCGAGCTGGTTTTATGTTTTCGGCAGCGCTGCCTTCGTCGTGTTCATGCTTCAGATCGTTACGGGCATCATGCTGGCGCTCATCTACGTGCCTTCCGCCGGTGAAGCTTGGAACAGCCTTCAGACTCTTAATCACAGCGTCACGCTGGGCTGGTTCATTCGGGGCCTGCACGGATGGGGCTCGGACTTCATGGTTGCAATCGTTCTGATCCATATGGTCCAAGTCTTTTTGTTCGGCGCGTACAAGTATCCGCGCGAACTAACCTGGATTGTCGGCGTTTTTCTCTTGCTAATGACCCTTGGCATGGCCTTCACCGGCCAAGTTCTCAGATTTGATCAAGACGCCTACTGGGGTCTTGGAATCGGGGCATCGATTGCGAGCCGCGTCCCGCTGATGGGACCTCCCATCGTGAATTTAATGCTGGGGGGCCCGATCATCGCTGGAGCAACTCTTTCGAGATTCTTCGCCCTTCACGTGTTCGTTATTCCTGGATTACTCATCGCGTTTGTCGCGGTGCATCTGCTGATGGTCGTTAAGTTGGGGATCAACGAGTGGCCCATGCCGGGGCGGGTGGTCCGCAAGGCGACATATATTAAGGAGTATCACGAGCTGACGAAAAGGGACGGGATACCTTTCGTTCCGGCGGCAGTTTGGAAGGACCTAGTCTTCTCAGCCTTCATCTTGCTTTCGGTTGCTGCCTGCGCCGTCTACTTCGGTCCTTTTGGTCCGTCAGGCCCTCCGAATCCTACGATCATTCAAACCGCGCCGCGTCCTGATTTTTTCTTCTTGTGGCTCTACGCCATACTCTCGCTCTTGCCGCCGTCCATGGAAACTCCCGCTTTGCTTATCGGGCCCGTGGTTGTAATTCTCGGACTCCTGCTCTTGCCGTTCCTTTTCGGTGAAGGCGAAAAAAGCTGGCGGCGCAGGCCTGTTGCCGTACTCACGATTCTGCTCGTGGCAGTCGCGTTGGGAACGTTTACGCGTCTCGCTGGAAATGCACCGTGGAGCCCGGTGATGGACGCATGGAGTGGAATTCCGATTCCGGCCGAGTTTCTGCACAACCGCTCCGCGCTCGAGCGCCAAGGCGCCCTCGTTTTCCAGGTGAAGCAATGTCACAACTGCCACTCGCTCGACAATCAAGGCGGAAAGCGCGGACCGGCTCTCGATGCCGTGGCCGTTCGGTTGACACAGGATCAACTGATTCGGCAGGTGATCCAGGGCGGCGGCAACATGCCCGCGTACGGCAAGAATCTGAGCCCCGCGGAGACGACGGCTTTGGTCGCGTTCCTTGAGACGTTGCATCCTGCAGGACAATCGCCGGCACGCGACGCCTCGCGTGCTGTCGCGCTCCAACCGGATTCCGCAACGCCATCTTCGGGTCACCCGTAGAATTTCCATGACCTCTGAGATTCAAATTGTTTTGGAATCCTGGTCCACTCCCATCGGAGTGAATGTGTCGTTGGGTCTCGTAGCTCTGGTCTATACGAGAGGCTGGCTTCGTCTCCGCATTGTTTTCCCGCGACTGATTTCAGCGTGGCGGCTTGCAGCATTTTGGGCTGGAATCGTTTCAGTGTGGATCGCGATTGGATCGCCGGTGGACGCGTTTGACGAGGTTTCGCTCTCCGTTCACATGCTGCAGCATCTCTTGCTCATGTCGATCGCTCCTCCTTTGATTTTGCTCGGCGCACCAGCACTCCCGCTTCTTAAGGGTCTACCGCAATGGCTGGCTCGCAGCGCCGTGGGCCCATTTCTCCAGTGGGGTGTAGTGAAATGGTTCGGCCGTTTTCTCGCCAACCCTGCGATTTGTTGGCTCGCCGCCGCGCTCGCCTTGATCGGTTGGCATGTCCCCGCCGTATTTGAGCTGGCATTGCGGTGGAAGTGGTTGCATGAATTGGAGCACGCATGTTTTTTCGGCGCCGGCCTTCTGTTTTGGTGGCCGGTCGTTCAGCCCTGGCCAAGTACGCCGAGGTGGCCTCGGTGGTCCATACCCTTGTACCTTTTTTTTGCCACCTTGCCGTGTGACGCTCTCTCGGGGTTTCTTGTGTTCTGCGATCGCGTTGTCTATTCATCTTATCTTTCTGCACCTCGACTCTTTGGTATTTCAGCGCTCCAAGATCAGGAATGCGCGGCCGCCCTGATGTGGACCTGCGTAACGATCATCTTTTTGGTTCCGGCAGTCATTGTCACACTCCATATTCTTTCGCCTCAGAAAGAGCAGTTGCCGCCGGAAACCTGGTCCGGATTTTCCACCGGATATTGAAACGGCGGGCAAAAGCGGAATCATCAACCCCTGGGCCAAGAGATAAATTAAAATCATTCGCGTGCCCGCTCCTGATGTGAGATATTGCGCGAGTATCGTTATGTTTCGTAATATAGCGTTTTCTTTCTCTTTATGGCGAGGCGCAAACAATGATTCCAGCATCGTTAGCCAAGCGGGAATGGCTGAAGTTTCCGCAATTCTCCGCTACTGTGTTGACGATTCTCGCCGGCGTCACC
>Ga0209116_1000278_pt1 | contig 11391 bp, 9 predicted proteins | sample BlaSpr_A8_OM2_O1_FD_187975 | JGI IMG/M metagenome (GOLD analysis project Ga0209116, IMG submission 187975) | Forest soil microbial communities from Thunder Bay, Ontario, Canada - Black Spruce, Ontario site 2_A8_OM2_O1 (SPAdes) (version 2) | ecosystem: Environmental > Terrestrial > Soil > Boreal...
TAAGCTCGACAGACAGGCTTGCAATCTCTGCGACACAACGGCCGTTTTGACCCAGGAGTACGCTTTGGCACCTATGCGACATTTGTTGTCACAATAGCGAGAGAAACAAACCCGCGCAAGTGCTATTTCTAGACCCGCAAGCGTAAGGAGGCAACCATGTTGGCTTCAGCGAAAATGGTGGGGTTCGTTCCCACTAAGGACTACGACAAGGCCCGAGCGTTCTACGAGGGTAAGCTTGGGTGTGATTTCGTCAGCCTCGACCAATTTGCGTTGGTCGTAAGCATCGGCGGGCACAAGATTCGCATCGCAAAAATCCCGAGTTTCACTCCGCTTCAAGGCACCATCCTAGGCTGGGAGGCCCAAAATCTCCGCTCGTTGGTAACCTGGCTTCGTGATCGGGGCGTCATTTTCGAAAAATATCCGTTCGCCCAGGATCAGGAACTTGGCATTTGGACCGCGCCCGGCGGCGACCAGGTCGCTTGGTTCAAAGATCCGGACGGTAACATTCTAGGAATTTCGCAGCACGCTGATCCCGCTTCAAAATAATTTGCAAAACCACTCGCTTCTGAAGAGAATCACGCATCCGCGCGGCGCTAGTCCGCACTTCGCTTGGGAGGCTCTATGACCAAATCGCTTTTGCTGGGGGCCATTCTCGGTGGCTTGACCGCCTTTATCTGGAGCAGCATCTCCTGGGAAGTTCTCGGCTGGCACGAAAAGCCGATGCTTGCCTTTCAAAATGAGGACGAGGTGTCAGCCGTCATCGCGTCTCACACTCCCCAATCCGGAATCTATCTTCTTCCCGGCGCGCCTTCGGCAGGCTTGACCGCGGATCAAAAGAAAGCCGCGCAAGCAACTCAAATTGCAAAAATGCAGAAGGGTCCAATCATGTTCGCGGCGGTTCGGACGAGCGGATTCGGCTCCTACACGCGCGGCCTGATTATTCAGCTTCTTTCTCTGATGGCTGCCGCAGCGCTGCTCACCTGGTTGCTTTTGCAGACCACCGGTTTAAGTTACGCAAGGCGCGTCGTGTTCCTCGCCGTCGTTGGACTCGCCTCCAGCGTGATCGTCGATCTGCCCAATTGGAACTGGTGGGGCTTCTCCGGCACTTACACCGCCGTAAACCTTATCGACTTCACGCTGATGTGGCTCTTCGCCGGCTTCGTCATCGCCAAAGTCGCCAAATCCCGGTAGTCTCCTACTCTACAGGCTCTCAAAAGTTCCGGTCGCTCTTTAGGAGGTCAAATGATTTCTGGCGCGCACGTAATTCTCTATAGCAAAAACGCCGAGGCGGACCGCGCGTTCTTCCGTGATGTCCTCGGTTTCAAATCCGTGGATGCGGGTCACGGCTGGCTGATCTTCGCTCTGCCGCCGGCGGAAGCAGCAATCCACCCATCCGATGCGGGTGGCATCCACGAACTCTATTTCATGTGCGACGACCTGAAAGCTGAAATGGCTTCCCTGGCAAAGAAGGGCGTTAAGTGCTCTAAAGTTGAGGAACAGCGATGGGGTTCCATCACGAAAATGCGGCTTCCCGGTGGAGGCGAGCTGGGCCTGTATCAACCGAAACATCCCACGGCCTTAGGCTTGAAATGAAAGTTCGTACAATTAAGAGCGTTGCTCAGACCTCGAACGGCTTGATCTTGCTGCGAATCGAACCAGCGAAGATGTAGTCCGGTCTCGCCTATAAGAAAAAAGGATCAGTCAGATGCAAGCACTCCGATTCCATGAATTCGGCGCTTTCGACAAACTAAAGGTTGAAACGATTCCTGATCCGCAGCTGAAACCGGGCGAAGTCGTCGTCCGCATTCGCGCGGCCTCGTTGAGCCCGAGTGACGCCAAAAACGTTCTCGGTCGCATGGAAGGCACTACATTGCCGCGCACGCCAGGCCGTGACTTTGCCGGAGTTGTAGTCAACGGGCCAAGCCAGATGATCGGGAGCGAAGTATGGGGCACTGGCGGTGATATTGGTTTCACTCGTGACGGTGCGCACGCCGAATTGCTGGCAGTGCCCGTTGGCGGAGTGCGCCCGAAACCCAAAAATCTTTCGTTTGAAGAAGCCGCCGTCGTCGGTGTGAATTTCGTGACTGCCTGGATCGGACTGGTCGAAATCGCCCAGTTCCAATCGGGAGAGACTGTCCTCGCCACCGGCGCCGCCGGTGGTGTCGGCAGCGCGGTCACTCAAATTACAAAATGGAAGGGCGGGCGAACTATCGGCGTGGACCGTGGCCCGACCTCCCAGGAAACTCAAAAACAATTTGGAATCGATCACTTCATCGTCGCAGACGCAAACGAGAATTATAAGAGCATGATCGCTAGCGCACTCCAATTCAGCGCAGGCAAAGGCGTGAATGTCGTGTTCGATTGCGTAGGCGGTCCATTGTTCGAACCTTGCCTCAAAACTCTCGGCCAACTAGGGCGCCAGGTAAACATCACATCCGTCGGCGACCGGCGAGTTTGTTTCGACCTGCTGGATTTCTATCACCGCCGTCTCACTCTCTTTGGCGTAGACAGCCGCGCCTATGACACCGAGGCTTGCGCCGCAATTCTCGAACGGCTGACGCCGGGATTTGAATCGGGCGCGCTCAAACCCATCCCCATAGCAAAACGCTTCAGCCTAAACGAGGCCGTGCAAGCGTTTACCCAGGTGAACGAAGGCACTCTTCGTGGAAAAGCTATTTTCACCTTTTCAGCCACCGGCGCATAAACGAGGCACCTTCGGGAGACGAGAGTTGCGAATGCGTGCTAGGAGAAAATCCATGAAGACGCTGATAGTGCTCGCTGCGGCAATTTTTACTTTGTTCCCGGGTTGCGTGCAAGCTGCTCCCGCTAAGCCGCCGTTGGAAGTGATTGTGCTCGGTTCTGGCGGTCCGCGCCCGTTCGGGAGAGGCGGATCCAGTTTCATCGTCGTCCTCGATGGTCAACCGCGCATCTTGGTGGACGCCGGACCGGGCGCGTTCTTGCGAATCGGCGAACTGGGCCTGGACTTGGACAAAGTAGATACGGTTTTATTGACGCACCTGCATATCGATCACGCCGGAGACCTGGCGGCCTTCTTCAACGCCCGTGCGCTCTCCGCTGACGGACCAATCACCTACCACATTTTCGGACCCGACGGTGCAGGGCTCTTCCCCAAGACGTCGCGTTTCGTCGATTTGCTAGTCGGGGCTGGCGGCGCGTTCGCCTATCAAAAAACTTTCGGCGCGGACGAATCCTTTGCCGTTCGCGATCTGCCAATCAATTTGGATCCGGCCCTCAACAAAATCGTCGATCGCGACGGTTTAGTGGTGGAAGAAATTGCCACGCATCACGGCGACTGCCCCTCGGTCGCTTACCGCATTTCCTATAAGGGGGCGGTGCTGGTTTTCTCTGGAGACATGGATGCATCAGCTCTGCCGAATCTGGTGCGCTTGGCTAAGGATGCAGACTTGCTGATTTTTAACTGCGCCGTGCTCGATCCACCAGCCTCGCCTTCACAGTTGTACGATCTGCATACGCCGCCGAAAAAGATCGGCGAAGCCGCGCGAGAAAGCGGAGTAAAAAGTTTGTTGCTCAGCCACACCGCCCCAGACGTCGAAAGCCAGAAGGACGCCGTGCGACAATCGATTCGTGCATCCTTCGCCGGGCCCGTCGCCTTCGCGACCGATAAGTTGCGCGTGCCCGTTGGGAAGTGAGCGGTAGATTTAGCGTGACACAGGGGTTCAGGGGGTCGGAGCCTGCCTGCCGGACAGGCAGGCTTGAGCTCCGAGAAAAGCAGCGGCGTGTAGGCTTTCCTCTCGCGGTGCAGTTCCCGCGAGCCTTGGATTTACGATTTGAATCCCAACCAGAACATGGCCCGTCGCCTCTTCGCGTTGCGGCCCTGCAACTCGTCTGCGATAATGGCTCCTTTCCACTGAGGGTGTCTTTGACTAGTACTGACTGGACTGGCAACGAAGTCCGCAAAACATTTCTGAAATTTTTCGAAGAGCGCGGCCACCGCGTCGTGCGCAGCTCTTCGCTCGTCCCCACCAACGATCCCACGCTGCTTTTCACCAACGCCGGGATGAATCAGTTCAAGGACGTTTTCCTCGGCCTCGAACAGCGCGATTACAAAACCGCGACGTCCTGCCAGAAATGCGTTCGCGCCGGCGGAAAACACAACGACCTCGAAAACGTCGGCTTCACCAACCGCCATCACACTTTTTTCGAAATGCTCGGCAATTTTTCCTTCGGCGATTATTTCAAAGAGAAAGCGATCGCCTATGCCTGGGAGCTGATCACTTCTCCGAATTGGTACGGCGTTCCGCTCGAAAAACTGTACTTCACCGTCTTCGGCGGCGCGGAAGTCTCCGGACAAAAGCTTCCCCCGGATCATGATGCCGCCGGTCTCTGGGTCAAGATCGGCGCGCCAAAAGATCGCGTAATCGAAGTCCCGGGGCTAAAAGAGAATTTCTGGGCCATGGGCGACACCGGCCCTTGCGGCCCGTGCAGCGAGATTTTCTACGACATGGGCCCGACGGCGTCCGATCAAGGCCACGCCGATTGCGCTTTTCCCTGCGACTGCGGACGCTATGTCGAAGTCTGGAACCTCGTCTTCATGCAGTTCAACCGGGACGCTAGCGGCAAGCTCAATCCCCTGCCTAAGCCTTCCGTCGACACCGGCATGGGCCTCGAACGCATGACCGCCGTCCTCGAAGACAAAATCAGCAACTTCGACACAGATTTGTTTACTCCTCTGATCAGGAAAGCGGTCGAATTGACCGGGGTTCCAAATGATGTAGTAACCAGACAAGACGGCACCAGTACGATTACGACCGATTTTGGACCTTCGTACAGAATCATCGCGGACCATTCTCGCGCCGCAACGTTTCTTATCTCTGACGGAGTAATCCCTTCGAACGACGGACGGGGTTACGTCTTGCGAAAGATCATTCGTCGGGCTTTGGTGCATGCTAACGATCTGAGCGCGCCCGTTCCATTTTTGTCGCTCATGTCAGCTGCCGTGCGCGCCGAGATGAAGGATGCTTATCCGGAACTCGAAGAGCACGCGCCACGAATCACGAAGATCCTCGACGAGGAAGAGCGCCGCTTCGCACGGACCGTCGACGCTGGGTTGGAAAAACTGGACGAGTACGTATCCAATGCGAGGAAGGAAGCGGCGACCCAACACGTGACAGGCCCCGTGGCGATCGCCGGTCGTCTTGCTTTCCAGGTCTACGACACTTATGGATTGCCGCGAGATTTCATCGAAGATGTTACACGCGACGCAGGAATTCAAGTCGACTGGCCCGGCTTCGACCGCGCGAGAGAGGAACAGCAGGCTCGAGGACGAGCAGCGTGGAAAGGCGTGCACAAGGACGCCGCGAACCCTGTGTACTCGAAGATTGCGCAGACGTTCAAGACCGAACCTGATTTTTACTTTGGCACGGAGACGAGCGATTGCCGCATCGAAGCCATCGTCACCAAGCAGGGCCAGGTAAACGAAATCAAAAAAGGCGCGGAAGCGGAAGTCGTCCTCGACCGCACCTCCATCTACTCCGAATCCGGCGGCCAAGTCGCCGACATCGGCAACCTCTACGACAATTCCGAATCGCTCGAAGTGGCCGAAGTGCGCGGCGCATATTATCCCGTCACCGGACTAATCGCTCACCGCATCGTAGCCAAAGAAGATTTGCATGTTGGTGACCGTGTCGCCACCGTCGCCGACGCCGAGCGCCGCCTCCGCAACATGCGCAACCATACCGCAACACATCTCCTGAACGCCGCGCTGCGCAACATTCTAGGCACGCACGTAAAGCAAGCCGGCTCGCTCGTCGCTCCCGATCATCTTCGCTTCGACTTCTCGCATTTCGCCGCCGTAGATCCCAGCGAGCTCGCCGAAATCGAGCAGCAGGTCAACGAGGAAATCTGGAAAAATCTCGAAATGCGCACCGACATCATGAATATTGACGAAGCCCTCGCTTCCGGCGCTCTCGCTTTCTTCGGCGACAAGTACCCCGAATCCAACGTTCGCGTCGTCACCATTCCCGACACCGCTTCGTCGCGCGGCTTTTTCAGCAAGGAACTCTGCGGTGGTACGCACGTCGCGCGCACCGGAGCTATCGGCGTCTTCAAAATCCTTCGCGAAGAATCCACCGCTGCCGGCGTTCGCCGCATCGAGGCCATTTCCGGCGACCGCGCTCTAGCCGATTACCAGAAGTCGCTTTCGACCCTGCGCGCTGTCGCCGGCATGCTGAATTCCGGCGAAAGCGACGTGGTCGCCGCCCTCGAACGCCAATTCGAGTCCGTCCGCCAGCTCGAAAAGCAGCTCGAAGCCCTGAAACGCAAAGCCGCCGGGTCTATCGCGGATGAACTTCTCGAAGATGTACAGCTCGTGAAGGAAGTTCGCTTTATCGCCGCCAAAGTTGACGGTTTTGGCCGCGAATCCCTCCGCCAGCTTGTCGATTCCCTGCGCCAAAAGTTGGGCTCTGGAGTGGTGGTTCTGGCTACCGCAGAAGACGGCAAAGTCGCTCTAATCACAGCAGTTACGAAGGACCTGACCACCCGCGTCCATGCCGGTAAAGTCGTCCAGGAACTCGCCAAGTTTGTCGGCGGTTCCGGGGGCGGCAGACCCGATCTGGCAGAGGCTGGCGGAAAAGACACATCCGGCATAGAAAACGCCCTCGGCCAGGTATACCCTCTCCTCGACCGCTTGTTATAATGTCAATAGCGCCAGAACTTTACGCCGAGCAGCCACCTTTCCATCGGCGGAACAGTTCTGTGATTTCGAGAATTTGTGTCTCTAAGAGTTTGAATCGCTCTCTGCCTTCCCCTGAGGCACGTAGTGGAAGTTTCGAAGCGTTCGGTTACTCGCGAAGCGTTTAGCGAACGAGGGACCATACAAATGCGTCACAACCCTATTTCCGTCGCAGTCCTGGTCGCCGGGATCTTCTTCTCGCTGGCATTGCCGGCCCGCGCCCAGATTGCCAGCACCGTGGACAATCATGGTAAGCAAGTCTTCGTGAATGAAGATTCCCCAGCAGGCCGTCGTGGGAGTACTATAAGTTCTCCAACGGCTCCAAAGGGCTTTCATTCGACGACTTTGTCGCCGACCTCGGCAACAGACGTCACGGACCCGCGGCTCGATCGCATCGTACGTGATGCGGCCGACCGGCATCACGTGGACCAGGCCTTGGTGAAAGCGGTAATCAACCAGGAGTCCGGTTGGAACGCGGGAGCAGTCTCACGCAAGGGTGCAATTGGCTTGATGCAGTTGATTCCGGGTACGGCACAACGCTTTGGCGCTGGGAATCCGTACGACCCGGCTCAAAACGTGGAAGCTGGAACCACGTATCTCAGATCGCTGCTGGATCGTTACGACAATAATCTGTCCCTGTCGCTTGCCGCATACAATGCAGGCGAGCGCGCCGTGGACCTGAATGGGGGCGTTCCGGCGTACAAAGAGACGCAACAGTACGTGCAAAAAGTGACTGAAGCATACTTCCGGTCTGACTCGGGCCGCAACCCGACGTTCTGGACTCCGCCAAGACGTCCGGTGCGAAAAGAAGTGGACTCGAAAGGCCGCGTAGTTTACACGAACGAATGAAAGCAAGTGTTCTCCGCCAAAGTTCATAGGCCGACGAAGTCTTTTCTGCTGGCGATAGCTATACTGGTGTCGCTTGTCGCCCCTGCCTATGCCGACAGAAAATCCGAAGCGCGCCTGCAATTCGAGCGCGCGGTAAGAATCCGGACCGCCCTCCAAGAGCGCCCCGAAAAAGACCGCACCCTTGCCGAATACAAACAAACGGTAGCCGCCTACCAGAAAGTTTATTTGATCACGCCGCAAGCCGAGGAGGTCACTCCCGCGCTGATTGCCGAGGCCGAGCTGTACCAGCAGATGGCCCAGCAATTCGACGAGAAGTATTATCAGTCCGCGATTGACACTTACAATTTCCTGCTCAAGCAATATCCTGAGACCCGCTATCGCTCCGAAGCGATCTTTTCCATCGCGCAAATCCAAAAAGACGATTTGGGCCGGCCGGAAGTTGCCGAGGTCACTTTCAAGGATTTTCTAAAGCGCTTCCCGAAATCGGAGAAGGCTCCCAAAGCGCGGCAAGCGCTAAAGGAAATCTCGGATTCGCGAGAACGAGAGAATAACAAACCTCCGGAAATCAAAGGCCAGGTCGTTCAGCAGCGCGAGAGCGCGCACGGCACGCCCCACGTCACCGACGTCCACGCGTGGAACTCTGAAACCTACACGCGCATTATCGTGAACCTCGAAGACACCGTGAAATTTGATTCCGCGCACATTGCTTCTCCCGATCGCGTCTATTTCGATTTACACAAAGCGAACCTCGGCCCCGGGCTGGGAAAGAAAACAATCGATGTGCAAGACGGCCTGCTGAAATCTGTCCGTGTCGGACAGAACCGCGAGGGGGTAGTTCGCTTGGTTCTGGATGTCGATGGCGCGCGCGACTATTCGGCTTACCTTCTCTCCAACCCCTATCGCCTGGTGATTGAAGTACACAGCCAAGCCGCCGTTACCACCGCGAAAAACGGAACCGGCACGCCGGTTCCGCCCGCTGCGAATGCCCCTACACCCGCGCTCGCGCCCGCGAAAGATGACTCCACGACAGCCGAGACGAACGCCGCGGAGAAGACGAATGAAACAGTTTCCGCCAACAGCGAAAAAGATTCTGCAACCGCCAAACTCGCGGCGAAACTTGCCGCCACCCCGGCTTCGAAAAGTACACCGCTGAAATCGAAGTCCACTGCTCCGAGCAGCGCTGCCTTGAAGCCGCCTACCGAGCCCAAGCCCACGCGTGATGGACAGCATTCTCTCACCCGCGCGCTCGGCCTGAAAATCGGCCGCATCGTCATCGATCCGGGCCACGGCGGACACGATACCGGAACCATCGGGCCTCACGGCTTGATGGAGAAAGATCTTTGCCTGGACGTCGCGCTTCGCCTGGGCCATCTTATCGAACAGAAACTTCCCGGCGCGGAAGTCATTTACACGCGGAAAGACGACACTTTCATTCCGCTCGAACAGCGTACCGCCATGGCCAACGACGCCAAAGCCGACCTGTTTATTTCCATTCACGCAAATTCAAGCCACGATCATGAGGCGCGCGGAATCGAGACTTACTACTTGAACTTCGCCACCTCGGAAGAATCGCTCGAAGTTGCCACCCGCGAAAATGCCCTCTCGCAAGAGGGGCTGCATGATTTGCAGGATCTGGTGAAGAAGATTGCGCGCAACGAAAAAATCGAGGAGTCGAAAGAGTTCGCCAGCGATGTCCAGGACTCGCTCGCGCGTCGAATGCAGCTCGTGAGCCAGAACGAGAAGAATCGCGGCGTGAAAAAAGCGCCCTTCGTTGTGCTGATCGGCGCGAATATGCCCTCCATCCTTTCGGAAATATCATTCATCAGCAATCCCAGCGACGAAAAGCTGCTGCGCAAAGGCGACCAGCGCCAGCGCGTCGCCGATGGCCTCTACCGCGGCATCGCCGCATATCTCGATAATCTGAATAGCCTTTCCTACGACAAATCCAAGCTTGTTTCAGACAATCGCGCGGGAAGTTTCCCGGTCAAGCCGGCCAGACCGGCAAGCGCTTCTATGGATCAGTCCGCAACTGGCGCGGAAACCACCGCTGCAGTGGCGTCCAGCGGGAACCCTAAGTAGAATTCTGGCATCTAATCAAAGATGCGGATGCGCCACTACATTTCTCTTTCCCTCGCCGCTTTGCTTTTATCTTTCGCGGCAATTTCCACGCCCGCCCAAGGCCTAGTTCCCGATTCATTTGCAGGATGGAGTTGCAACGGCAGATCCTCGTTTAATCCTGCCCAGCCGTCTCAGATCGCCTCGCAGACTGCCAGCTCAGCCGGAAATGACGTCTTGGCGGAATACGGCTTCGTTGCTGGGGAGCAGTGCGAGTACACGCGCAGTTCGGAAAAGTTGGGAGTGCAGGTCTATCGAATGAAGGACCCCAGCGGAGCGTACGGGCTCTATTCCTACATGCTGACAGCGGATCTGCCGCACGGCGCTCTGACGGAGCATTCGGCCCTTGGTAGCTCGCGGGCCCTGGTTCTCGATGGCAATCTTCTGCTCGATATTCGCGGGACCGATCTTCCGAGGCGTGAAAAAGATTTGAAGGCCCTCGTCGCTAACGTAAAGCTTCACGCCGAAGAGGGTCCGCTCCCGACGCTTCCGGATGAAATGCCTGCCGAGGGAATGATCGAGCGCTCGGATCATTATCTCTTGGGGCCGGCGGCTTTGTATCAGTTCGTACCCGTGGCCTCGAGCGATTGGCTGGGATTTTCTCAGGGAGCCGAGGCCGAATCTGCGCGGTACAGGAAGGAAGGCCGCGAGCTGACGCTTCTGCTCGTGGACTTCCCTACCCCCCAAACTGCTGCAAAGCGTCTGCTTGATATCCAACAAAACTATCACGTGAACGCCGCCACTTTCGACCCAGCTTCGTCGCCGCTTTTCGCCAAACGATCCATGACGCTGCTGGCCATCGTCTCCGGCGCGCGAACCAAAGCCGAAGCGGACGCTTTGCTGCGGCAGGTGGCGTCATCAGAGGAGATTACCTGGAACGAGCCCACCTTCCAATTCAAGGAGCCGCCCATCAGCGCCATGATCGTAGGAACCATCGTCGGCGCCGGCGTGATTTGTATGTTCGCGATAATATCCGGCATCGCCTTCGGAGGAATCAGGCTGGTCGTGAAACGTTATTTCCCCGACAAAGTTTTTGACCGCAGCAGCCATCTGCAAGTCCTGCAGCTCGGCCTGGGAAGCAAACCCATTAATTCAGAGGATTTCTACGGTCTCGAACGTCCACCGCGTAAGTAGCGCTGTTCCTGAAAAATAATCTAAGCTGTAGCCGCTGGAATCATGCGCTGGGTTTGTCAGGAACCGGCTGGGTGGCGTAAAAATCCTCGTGGAACCGCCTCGCGTAGGAGTCAAGCAATTCGGTGATTCGCTGCTGCTTGGGCGAACGCATCACGAATCCAGCGTGATGATGCTTTGGAATGCGCAGCACGATCTCCGGGTCGTTGTAGGCGGAGGTATCCGGATTATCCTGTCGCGCCAATGAAATCACCACGCCGGCGTAGTCGCGCCGCGTATCCGGCAGGACGTAGGGCGTTTTCCCTCCGGCCACTTCGATGCGCGCCCATTCGCGCCAGAGGTTAATTCCAGTGGCGGCTTCGATCACGTCCGAAATATAAGCGCCGCCTACTCGCGCTGCGATCTCGATAAAGTAAATTTTCCCATCTTCGTGCGCGCGCAGGAATTCAGCATGGGTCACGCCGCGCACGAATCCGAGCGCCTCAATCAATTCGCGATTAATCTTCAGTAGCGCCTTGGATTCCGCGGATGTCCGCGACAAAGTCTGCGTAGTAAAAATACCGCCTTGGTGAGAAACCTCCAGC
>Ga0209116_1000283_pt1 | contig 11350 bp, 5 predicted proteins | sample BlaSpr_A8_OM2_O1_FD_187975 | JGI IMG/M metagenome (GOLD analysis project Ga0209116, IMG submission 187975) | Forest soil microbial communities from Thunder Bay, Ontario, Canada - Black Spruce, Ontario site 2_A8_OM2_O1 (SPAdes) (version 2) | ecosystem: Environmental > Terrestrial > Soil > Boreal...
TTCGCCGCGCTGCGAATCGATTCGCTGGACGATGGCAATTTCCTGCGTTCCGCCGGAGAGAAATCCTCCGTTGCGAACTTCTTCCACCTGAATCACCGCCGGGTTGTAGTGGACGAGGAGCGGGATTGAGTATAGATCGTTCACATTTGAAACCGCGAGGCCCAGCGTCGTGGTGTCACCCGTCTTCATGGTCGTCGCCGCAGGCTCGAAGTGAAGCCGAGCAGCCGGAGTTCCCGCTTGTGGCGCGGAGGTCGGCATCATGGCTGGAGCCACCGCTGGAGTTGGCGCCACAGCAGCAGCTGCGGGTTGCGTCGGTCCTCCCTCAGGCATTACTTCCGAATCTTCGCGATAGATGCGCACGTTCGAGTCCGTGCCCGCCGCCATCGAACGAAGATTCTCGGCAGAAAACGAAGGCAGCCGAATGACATGGGGAGTCACAACAATTAAGGTTTCGTCTTCCTCGACCTCATGGCTATTGTCCGAGAATAAATAGCGTATTGCGGGAATTTCGCCCAGTCCCGGTATGCCGTTAATCAGCTTCGTATCCGTTCGCTCGATCAGTCCGCCCAGCACGCTGACTTCGCCCTCTTTCAAGCGGATATCAACTTCCTCTTTTTTCTGGCCGATGACCGGTTGATTGATTCCTCCGATACTATCGGTACCCGTGATTTGAGAAATATCCACTGTCAGCTTCATGCTGATTTCGCCGTCGGGATGTACGCGGGGCGTCACCTCGATGTTCACGCCCACGTCGATGTACTGGAATTGCGTGTTAACCAGGGGATTCACCACACCCGCCGAGCCGGTAGTGCCCACTCCCACGCCGGCTTGAAAGCTCCCGGTTGCTACCGGAACGCGCGAGCCGATTTTCAGCGTGGCCTTCTGTCCATCGGTGACACGAAGTTCCGGATCCTGGACGATTTTCGTTTGGCTATCGGTCAAGATCGCATTTGCCTGCGCGCCCGGCAGCGTGATGCTCCAATCCGCAGTGCCCAGGTGCTTCAAATTATTCAGGGTAACCTGCGGTGTGGTAGTCGTTGTGCTCGTCGTAGTAGTGCCGGTAGTGGTGGTTGAGCTATTTGGCTGCAGAGATGTGCGGGGGTTGAACGCGACCGCGATGGATTGGCCTGGAAGAATACCCAAGTCGCGAAGGCGGTCAACGCTCGCCGTCATCACCTGAATGTGAAGCAAAATCTCGGGCTTTGACTTGTCGATGTCCCGGATGATCTTGGCCGCGAGCGCCAGTTTGTCGGGCGTGTCGCGGATCACGATCGCATTCTGCGCGTTCACCTGCTGCAAGCGGTGCAAGTCAAGCAGTTGACGCAGCCCGTTCACTATCTCGGTCAAATCTTGCGGCGTGATCGTGTTCGAGAGATAAAACGTCTTTACGACTTCGTCCTCGAGGTCCTTGCGCTTTTGCGGCTGGTCCGGCGCCACGAAAATCACGCTCGGAGTCACCGGCTTCCAGAAAGTTTTGCTTGCGAGCGACACCGTGTCGAGAGCTTGTTCCAGGGTTACATTCGGCAGCTCAATCGTAATGCGCTTCGCCGTAAGCTCCGGATCGAAAACTACGCTCAAGCCCGCTAGCTTCGCGATTGTTTCGTACACCACGCGGGCATCATTCGTCATCTTCAAATTGATTGGTTCGCGCGAAAGGGGCTTCAACAGTGGAGGCGCCGAAAGAAGCTGGTCATCCTCCGGAGGGGCCGGGTTGACCGGTTTCGGGGCGTCGGCCGCACCTTGCGCGATCAGGTCCATGGTTCGCTTAACTTCTTGGTCCGCGGCGGAATTGGAAGGGTCAATCAATTGAGCTTTTTGGAATTCACCCAGGGCGAGCTGGAGATCACCCCTTTTCAGCGCTACCTGGCCCTGCTTCACGTGCGTCACCGCAGATTCATAGCGCATCTGCTGAGCGCGCAGCTTGTATTCGGCGTTGGTAGGGTCTACGCGGAGAGCTCGTTCGTAATGGACTAGCGCAGTGTCGTAATCCTGAATATTCTCGGCCTTACGTCCGGCGTCATAGTCCAAGCCCGCCCCGGACTTTGGGCACCCAGCAAGCAACGAAGCCACGAGCAACAAAAGTGAAAAGCATCCCAATCGGCGCAAAAAGGTTCCTCCGCGCGGTTTCCATGCGTCTTCGTAAAGTCTAGCACCCGCTATAAGATGCCGCAAGGAATGGTCCGCATTGTGCTGGGTAAGTACATTAGACGGATCAAGTTTCATATTCGCTCAAGGTAATGTGAAAATCGTGCGCTCTCGGGTGAAACCGGGCGAAATCTGCGACTTGCAGCGCATTGCATGCGGCGGCTATCATGGTTGGCGTGAAATCGAACGCCAACAAATCTCAACACGAAGGGGTCAAGATTGTTGCGCAGAATCGGGCCGCTTCCTACAACTATCATCTGCTCGATAGCTTGGAAGCGGGGCTGGTGCTTGTTGGAACCGAAGTAAAAACATTGCGCGAGGGCAAGGGAACCCTGCGGGACGCCTATGCGGAAATTCGCGGTGGCGAGGCCTGGCTGGTAAACTGTCACATTCCGGAGTATCTACCCGGAGGCTTTCGCAATCACGACCCTCTTCGAAAACGAAAGCTGCTGATCAAGAGGCGCGAGATTGAGAGGCTTTTGGTTCAAACCCAGCAAAAGGGTATGACCGTAGTGCCGACGAAGATTTACTTTCGCGACGGCATAGCAAAATGCGAATTGGCGGTGGCCAAAGGAAAGAAGTTTCACGATCGCCGCGAATCCGAAAGACAAAAAGAAGCTAAACGAGAAGCCAGCGAAGCGATCTTCCGCTCTCGACGGCGATAAATCAAAAAAGGGGAACATGCAGATACAACTGGAGACTAAGCCGTTTTCTTCTATTTCTACGGATGCACTTGTAACTTATATATTCGACCGGGAAAACAAGCTCGAAGGAGTGGGAGGCGAAATTGACCGCGCCATGAACGGCCAGATTGCCTCACTTGTAGAGAGCGGGGAACTGACCGGGAAGGCGCTCGAACTTGTGCTCGTTCATTTCCCCGCCGGGCTCGGGGCGCAACGCCTGCTGCTGGTAGGCGCCGGGAAGCGGGACAAATTTGAAACAGCGGATTTGCGAAAAATTGCCGGTACGGCGTTGCGCTACCTAAAGTCCCACGGTGTGAAGAAGTTCGTATTCGTCACCCAGGAAGGCGAACGCGGGCCGAACGCGGCGCAAGCTGTGGTGGAGGGATTGATCGCCGCCGATTTCGAATCGAACAAATACCATACGGAGAAAAAGCCGAACCGCGAAATTCAATCCGTTTCGCTCGCCAACTTTGACGCCGGACTGGGCGCTAACCTTACGGCCGCAATTGAACATGGCCGCGTGCTTGCAGAGTCTCAGAATTTCGCCCGCGATCTGATTAACGAGCCTTCCAACCGGCTCACCCCTACCATGCTGGCCACGCGCGCCGAAGCCATGGCGAAGGAAGCGGGACTCTCGGTGGAAATCCTCGACGAGAGGAAGATTTCGGACTTGAAAATGGGAGCCCTCCTTGGCGTAGCGCAAGGCAGCGTAGAACCGCCGCGCGTGATCGTCCTGAGATACACCCCGGAAAATGCGCGGCCGGGTGGACCCGTGCTGGGGCTGGTGGGCAAAGCGGTGACGTTTGACACCGGCGGTATCTCCATCAAGCCGGCCGATAACATGGAGAAAATGAAGTACGACATGGGAGGCGGCGCAACCATGCTGGGTGCGATGCGCGCGATTGCAGCGTTGAAGCCTGCTGTGCCGGTGATCGCCGTGATTCCCGCGACGGAGAATATGCCGGGAGGCCGGGCGCAGAAACCGGGCGACGTGCAAGTGGCCATGTCGGGAAAAACGATCGAGATTATCAATACCGACGCAGAAGGCCGGCTGATTCTCGCCGATGGTATTTGCTACGCGCGCAAACTGGGCTGCACTCATTTGATCGACGCTGCTACGCTGACAGGAGCCATCCAGGTGGCGCTGGCCAACGTGCACGTCGGCGCGTTCGGCACGCCGCGAGAATATCTCGACCAGTTTTTGGAAAGCGCAAAGGCTGCCGGCGAAAAAATGTGGCCCATGCCGATGGACGACGAATACCAGGAAATGATCAAGAGCAACATCGCAGACATTCGCAATACCGGCACGGGGAAAGGCGGTGGCGCGATCACGGCGGCGTGGTTCATCAAGGAATTCGCCGAGGACACGCCCTGGATACATCTGGACATCGCGGCGACGTGCTGGGTTGATGAAGGCCGTCCGTGGCTTGCGAAGGGTCCGACCGGCGTCGCGATTCGCTCGATTGTAGATTTCGCGTTGAAGCTGTGATCCATGTTTGGGATCCGTGCTGCTGGCTCAGAAATACCAGAGCAGATCCCTCGCTTCGCTCGGGATGACAGCAGTTTGGCGGGACTAACAAGTAAGGTGTTTCGCCGCCCACAGCGCGCGTGCTCATCACATTTTTTCCGGGGCGGTAATGCCCATGATGCCTAGCGTGGTTACTAGTTGTTCGCGCACCAGCGCGGTGATCAGGAGAAGGAAGGCGCGCTTTTCGGCGTCTTTTTCGGAGAGAATGTGGTGCTTGTGGTAGAAGACGTTGAAGGCTTGCGCGAGTTCGAAGGCAAAACGCGCGAGAATCGCCGGTTCTTGCGCCGAGATGGCGAATTCCACTCGCGAGTCGAGCGAGCCTGCCAGCAAAACGATATCCCAGAGGTCGTCACCCGCCGGCGCAGCGAGAAAAGGCGCGACGTCGAGTGCGCCGCTCTTCAATCGCTCTATATTCCTGGAATTCTCTGCGCCGATGTCGGGATCTAGCTCTGCGCCCTTGCGCAAAATTCCGTTTACGCGAACGACCGCGTACTGAACGTAGGGGCCGGTCTCTCCTTCGAAGCTGAGCGCATCCTCAAAATCAAACGCGATGACCGTGGAGCGCGTGAAACGCAAAAGAAAATATCGCAGCGCGCCAATGGCGATGGCGTGGCCGATTGCGGCGCGTTCGGCTTCTGGCGACTCCGGATGGCGCGAATCCACTTCCGCGCGAGCGCTGGTTTCCAGGCGGTCGAGCAGATCGTCCGCCTTGACGCCCTGGCCTTTGCGGCCGCTCACGTCAACGTACTGCTTCTTGGCGTCTTCCGCGGGAATTTCGTAGCCCATTTCCTGAGCGCAACGAGGCGTGAGCGCGACCACGTTGTAAGCGAAATGCTTCAAGTGATCGGCTTCTTCGTCGTATCCGAGAGCGCGCAATCCCGCCACGACAACCTGCTGGGGATAGGCCTGGCGCGAGTCAATCACGTTGAAGACATCGTGCGCGTGGCCGAAAGAGGGCGCGCCGGGGTCATCGCGATCGCTGGAAGTGACCCATGCTTCGTGGCCGTCGGGATGCTTGTGAAAACGCCGGTAGTGAAAATCGCGGTCGAGCAGGCCGAATTTCCAAAGATGGTGGGCGATGTCCTTGCCAACGTAAGTGACGGTGCCGGTGGAGCGCACTATGATTTTTGCTTCGGCTTCCTCGGGAGGCTCCTCGGGCGCGGCGTCAGGATTTTCCGCCGCTTTTGATTCTTCAGCTGCGTCGCGTTGGGAAGGAAGCTGCATCACCCAGCAGCCGGCATTTTTTCCTGAGGTGGCGAGCTGAATTGCGTTGCGCTCCTTAAGCATTTTGAAGGCGGCGTCCCAGAACTTCAGGTGAAGGATTTCGCTTTCCTGCGAGAGCAAGTCGAAATCGATGCCGAGGCGGTCGAGGGTGCGCAGATGGCAGTGCACGATGGCGGTTGCGATTACCTCGCCGGCTTTCGCAGTGTCGCCATGGCCTTCTTCGATTTCTTTCAAAGTTTGATTGCGAAGTTCGAGGCGCGATTTGTCTTCGGCGAGCCACTGCGTGACGCGGGTGTAGAGATCCCAGCAGAGGTAGTCAAATTTCGGGGCGGCGGCCAGCGCTTTTATTTCGGCGAGCGATTTTTTTTCGAGGTGGAGGAAGCCGAGGACCACGTCAGCGACCTGCACGCCCGTGTTGTCGATGTAGTTCTGCACTTCGACGCGGCGTCCGGCGTGGCGCAGCAATCGCGCGAAGGTGTCGCCCAAGACCGCGTTGCGAACGTGGCCAATGTGCGCGGCTTTGTTCGGGTTGATGCTGGTGTGCTCGACGACGGTTTTGGGGGCGTTTGCGACGGGCGAGGCGGATTCGTGTCCGGCCTCTTCGCATGCGGCGCGAAAAAAGTTGGCGCGGTCGAAAAAGAAATTCAGGTAGCCTCCGCCGGCGACTTCGATGCGCGCGACTCCTGGGACTGGCTTCAGAGAATTGGCAATCTCCTGCGCCAGCGCGCGCGGCGGCTTTCGCATTTGCTTGGCGAGTTCGAAGCACAGCGGGGAGGCTGCTTCGCCCATGGCCAGCTTCGGCGGGCGCTCGAGAACGACGGGCACATCAATTTTGTAGCGCTCGTGAATGTGGTGCTTCAGCGCTTTGCGGATTCGATTTTCGACGGCCTTATACACGAGCATCGTCTCGCGAAATCTGTCTGTCGGTGGTCAGGAAAGGATGCCAAAAACGCGGCGGGCAAATTGTGATTTTTTGGCGATTTGAGCAAGTCGCGGTCGTTTGTTTTCTGCGAGTTACGAGGTGTTCTACTTCCGGAGTTTGGCGATTTAATATTCGCGTTTGCGAGGACAAAAACCGGGACGAGTCTGTGAATTTGAAGCGGAAAGGAGTGAGCAACTTTTCGGCTTCGCCGGACTCGATCGTCAATAATTTAATTTTAAACACGAGCGACGGTAGCACGAGGCCGAATGAAATTCAAGGATTCGCATGTTGTGAGCATTTCGTTTTCACGGCGTGGCCATGCCGTAGATTTGACAGGTTGTAGAGGCCAGACTAGTATCGTTTTTTCAATCATTTGCGGCATTAACAGCTGAAGGACATGAAGAGCTCACGGATCGCGTATTTCGATTGTTTTTCGGGGATCAGCGGCGACATGGTGCTGGGCGCGCTGGTGGACGCCGGAGCAGACCTGCGCGCGATTGAGGCGGAGCTGCGCAAGCTCGGGTTGGAAGGCTGGACGATTTCCGCGGAGAAGGTGAAGCGTGGTGCGATTTTTGCCACGCACGTGAAGGTTCAGACGAGCGAAGAGCATCACCATCGCGGACTATCGATTATCCTGGGAAGGATTGACAAGGCTGGACTTGCGCCAAGGGCGGCGGAACGAGCGCGCAGGATTTTCACGCGGCTTGCGGAAGCGGAAGCGAGAGTTCACAACGTGCCAGTGGAAGAAGTGCATTTCCACGAAGTGGGAGCGGTGGATTCGATTGTAGATATTGTGGGAGCGGCGATTGGATTCGAGTTGCTCGGAATCGACGAATTTGCTTGTTCGGCGCTGGATGTGGGCGCGGGGCAGGTGAAGACGGCGCACGGTTTGCTTCCGGTACCAGCGCCGGCCACCGCGGAATTGTTGCGAGGAGCTCCGATGTGCACGAGCGGCATCGCGCGCGAGCTAGTGACGCCGACGGGAGCGGCCATTGCGACGACGCTTTCGACGCTTTATGCGCAGATTCCGGAGATGACTTTGCAGGCGGTTGGCTACGGCGCGGGAAGCGCCGATCTCAAGGAGAAGGCGAACGTCCTGCGGATATTGATTGGGGAAAGTGCGACGAGCGAAGCGGGAGAACACTGGGACGCGCCCGTAAGCGTGATCGAAACGAATCTCGACGACATGAGCCCGCAGATTTACGGCTACTTTGTGGAGCGGGCGCTAGCCGCGGGAGCGCTGGACGTGTTTTCGACGGCGGTGCAGATGAAGAAAAACCGGCCGGGGGTGCTGTTGACGATTCTTTGCGATGCGGCGCATACGACGAGGCTGATCGATCTGGTTTTTCGCGAGACCACTACAATTGGCGTGCGGACTTACGATGTGCGGCGAAAAGTGCTGGACAGGGAGCTGGTGCCGGTCGCGACTCCCTTTGGCGAAGTGCGCATGAAGATTTCGCGGATGAATGGTTCGGTGCTGAATGCGACGCCGGAGTACGAAGATTGCCAGCGTCTCGCGGCGGAGAAGGGAATTCCGCTGAAGCAGGTGATCGCCGCAGCGTCGTTTGAGTTTCAGAAGCATAAGGAAGCGCACAAGTAGAATTACGGCTTTGGCTTCAGGGGCTAAAGCCCCGGTGCTAGGCGCTCTTTACGGCGGGGCTGAAGCCCCGCCCTTCCGGTTGGGACACGCTTCCGGCTGGGGCACGCATCCGGTTGGGATACGCCTCCGATTGCGGCGGCCTTCCGCTCGCGGCGAGAATCAAGTTTCAGAATAGGGGAAAAAGAAGCTGAATGTCGAAGCCTAAGTTTTACATCACTACTCCGATTTATTACGCAAATTCGCGGCCGCACGTGGGCTCGGCGTACACGACAATTGTGTGCGACGTGATCGCGCGCTACAAGCGCATGTGCGGGTACGACGTGGCATACCTGACGGGGACGGACGAGCATGGAGTGAACATCGAGCGGGCGGCGGAGAAGGCGGGGGTGACGCCGCAGCAGCTTGTGGATAAGAACGAGAAGATTTTTCGAGAGTTGTGGAAGCTGTTGGGAATTACGACCACTGGTTTTATCCGCACGACTGAGCCGCGTCATGCGCTTGCGGTACAGAATTTGGTGCGGCGAACGATGCGGCTTTCGCCTGACGCGATTTACAAAAAGAAGTATGAAGGCCGGTACTGCATCTACGACAATCTTTATGTAAGCGATACGCCGGAACCGGCGGATTGCCAGATTTGCGGGCGCCCGGGAGAACTTGTCTCCGAGGAAAATTATTTTTTCCGGCTTTCGGCCTATCAACAGAAATTGCTGGACCTTTACCAGAGCAATCCTCAATTTCTGTACCCGGACTTCCGTTTTAACGAAGTAAAAAGTTTCGTTGAGAGCGGGCTGAAGGATATTTCGATCAGCCGAAAATCCATCAAGTGGGGGATTCCGTGGCCGGATGATCCGGAGCACGTTTTTTATGTGTGGTACGACGCGCTGACGAGTTATATGAGCGGGATTGGATTTGTGGATGGCGAGCATGATGGGCCGGAATTTAAGAAATATTGGCCGGCTGATATTCATGCGATGGGTAAGGAGATTATCCGCTTCCACGCGGTTTACTGGCCGGCCTTTTTGATGGCGGCGGGGATTGAACTGCCGAAGCAGATCGTTGCGCATGGCTGGCTGCTTTTTGAGCAGGAGAAGATGAGCAAGTCGAAAGGGAATGTGGCGTATCCCGAGCCGATTGTGAAAGTGCTGGGGAACGATGCGCTGCGGTATTACTTGCTGCGAGAGACGGTCTTTGGCCAGGATGGAAATTTTTCGCGGGAAGCGCTGATTACGCGGCACAACGCGGATTTGGCGAATGGATTAGGTAATTTGGCAAACCGGGTCCTAACGATGATCGGCAATAATTTCGGAGGCATCGTCCCGGATCGCCTGACTGAAGACAAAGCCCTTGAGCAAAATGCGACACACATAAAGGAAGCGGCCGGCCGATATTTCGACAGTTGGCGCTTTTCTGAGTATTTGCAAGAGATTTGGCAGCTCATTTCTTTAGTAGATTTTCTACTCGTTCAGAAAAAACCTTGGGCGCGGGTTGCTGAGCCTCAAGAACGCGCGGCGGTTGGTTCCGTACTTTACGAAGCCGCCGAAGCAATTCGGTTCGCCACGGTGCTTGCGCACCCGGTCATTCCGGATGCGACGCAGAAAATTTGGGAGCAGCTTGGGCAAACGGGAAGGCTCGCGGATGTGCGAATCGATGAATTGAAATGGGGCGGCTTGAAGACGGGGACGAAGATCGGGAAGCCTGAAGGGGTTTTTCCGCGTGTTGATAAAAAAGAAGCATTGGAGAGGATTGAAACCATGGAAAACGAAATACGGAATCCGGGAAGCGCGCAGCCAGACACGTCGACGACTACAACCAAAACGACAGCGGAAGGAGCGAGCACTGGAACTTCAGCCGCGGGAACGGCGGCTATACCTGCGGGAGCGCCGGGAGCTGGAAGCCCTGCGGGCACGCTCGGGGCAAGTGCAGCGGGGACTGCGGCAACACCAGCGATTGCGGCGCCGGCAAAAATCGGGATTGAGGACTTCGCGAAGGTCGAGCTGCGCGTGGGCGTGGTGAAGTCGGCGGAGAAAATCGCTGGGGCGGATAAGCTGCTCAAAGTGATGGTGGACATTGGCGACGAAGTGCGGCAAGTGCTGGCGGGGATTGCGCCGTCGTATGCGCCGGAGGAGTTGGTGGGGCGGAAGGTCGTCGTGGTGACAAATCTTGCGCCGCGGAAGATGCGCGGTGTGGAGTCGAATGGGATGTTGCTGGCGGCGTCGGCGGGGCCGGACGGGAAAGCGGTGCTTTGTACGTTTGCGGAGGACATACCGGCGGGCGCGAAAGTGAAGTAGTGGCTGGATCGTATGAGCGGCGCTCGGCTAAGCAGAACTCGAGCACTTGCTGCTGGTGAACCTGCGCAAAGGCAGGCGCTTCGCGCCGTCTTGTTTATGTCGCGGCTGAAGCCGCGACCCACAAACCACATGCTGCGCGTGGCGCCGGTTTTTTTTTGTTGGTTTCGGGGAGAGCGGAGTGGGCGGCGAAAGGGCGCTTGCGAATTTCAGCCGGATCAAATGTGTAGGGTTTTAAAAAAGAAGCTGCCGGCCTGAAGGCCGCCGCTACAAAATCTTCAACTCCGCGAGGCTGAACATCGACATCGGAAATTATCGACTCACGCGCGCATTTGGAGTTTCCGTAGTTCGATGAGGATCGGGTGACCTGAGCTACATGATTTTGCCTTCGCTGTAGAGTCCCTTTTTCATTGGGGCGGCCAGAGCTGCAACGACCTAATCATGGAAATTATCGACTCACATGCGCATTTGGAGTTTCCGCAGTTCGATGAAGATCGGGCGGCGATGCTGGAACGGGCGCGCGCGGCGGGCGTCGGCACGCTGCTGGCGATTGGTAGCGGGACTGGGCCGGACCGGCTGAACGCGGCGATTCCGTTTGCGGAAGAGTACGACTGGATTTACGCGACGATTGGAATTCATCCGCACGAGGCGCAGCTTGCTACCGAAGAGCATTTTGCCCGGCTTGATGAACTGGCGAAGCATCCGCGTGTGATTGCGTGGGGCGAAATGGGGCTCGACTATCACTACGATCATTCGCCGCGCGACGTGCAGCAGCAGGTTTTTCGGCGTCAACTTGGGCAGGCGCGCGAGGCGAAGCTGCCCATTGTGATTCATTGCCGCGATGCGTGGGACGATTGCCTCGCGATGATGGAGCAGGACTGGAAGCCGACGGGGCTTGGCGGAATTCTCCACTGCTTTACGGGGGCGCTGGCGGAAGCGCAGCGCGGGCTCGACATGGGGTTC
>Ga0209116_1000284_pt1 | contig 11348 bp, 6 predicted proteins | sample BlaSpr_A8_OM2_O1_FD_187975 | JGI IMG/M metagenome (GOLD analysis project Ga0209116, IMG submission 187975) | Forest soil microbial communities from Thunder Bay, Ontario, Canada - Black Spruce, Ontario site 2_A8_OM2_O1 (SPAdes) (version 2) | ecosystem: Environmental > Terrestrial > Soil > Boreal...
TTTTCCGGTCATACTCGAATTGCGGTTCGGGCGAATCGTAGAAAGGCAGACATTCTGTGGTCTACGATGGTACGAAAGCCTCTGAGCAGGTAGTGAAATTTTCGAATTGTGGACGGAATCCGGGCTACATAATGACTCTGAGGTGCGTCTGTCGGGATATGCGGCAGCTACGGCTCGACCAGCACACTCGCGAGTCGGTGTAAGAGTTCGAGTTGCTGAGGAGTGCAATTGTCCAAGATTGTCTCAATGCGCTTTCGAAAATCCCGTTCATCATCTTCTCTTTCCAGCGACAGAAGGATTCGTGGAGAAAGGCCGAGCCCCTTGGCCATAGCCACGATCGTATCAAGACTCGGAACCTTTTTTCCGCGTTCAACGTCTCCCCAAAAATTGGCAGTTATGTCGCCGCGTTCCGCAGCTTTCTCCAGGCTGAGCTTGGCAGTCTTTCGAAGCCTTCGAACACGTTTGGCGAATTGAGAGCGATGTTTCAAGGCCGTAGGTCGTCACACCATAGCGAGCATTTCGGCGTCGTTACACCATCAATAGGGCTGTTTTCGCACAAGTTAAAACTCTATAGAGTTCTATCGATTTGCCGTATCACTCGACGTGTTGCTTGCAATTCCGTGTTCGTAGATCGCCTTCGTGATTCGGAGGCCGAGCGCCCACTGAACTGCGTCGCACCAGTCCAAAACATCATTCATCTGGCTTCCTAGGCTGCTGTCTACAGATGCCTGCGAGCGAGGCGGAATTTTTGGGGCAAGGTCGAGCGTGCTGAGCAAGAACCGTGCCTCCTCTCGATATGTGGAATGGCCGAAGGGTTGGCCCCTTTGGATACTTAAGCCGGCAGTTTCCCGCACCCTGCGGACCCTCGTAGCAAATGTTGTGAGCTAGTCCATACCGGTTCACCAGGGCAAACGATAGAGGTGAATGGAGAGCCAAACCACATCCGATAGTGCATATTTTGCTTGCACAATAAACTCTATAGAGTTATGTATGGTGTCATTGTGCCCTCTAAAGCGTTGGAGCAAATTTTGCCAAGATTCGCACGGGCGGGCACGCTAGCAAGGACGTAGCGAATGGATTCCCTCGCCGCAGCTCGGTTTCCGGCGGTTCCGCTCTCCAAACGAAAGGCGAATGGCGCCTGGGTCGACGTGCGCGCGGAGGGGGCCGCGCCTGAAGCCTCCGACGAAGCGCTCATCACTCAACTCTGTACCGGCGACTGCGAGGCACTGGCAGTTCTTTTCCAACGCTACGCACGACTGACGAGAACCGTGGCTTCACGGATCTTGGGAGACGCAGCTGAAGCAGAAGATCTTGTTCAGGACCTGTTTCTCTTTATCCAACGCAAGTGCGCGATCTTTGACAGTTCGAAAAGCACGGCCCGGTCCTGGATTGTGCAGATGGCGTATCATCGAGCACTGGATCGGCGCCGTTATCTGAAAGCGCGTCAGTTCTATACGGACGCAGCGGTTGAAGAAAACGACACCCATGCGGTCGGAACACCGACCAGCGAAAGCGATTATTCCGCGGAAGTTGTCTTTGGCCGCAATGGTCTGGAGAAGATACTGAGTTCCCTATCCCGCGATCAGCGGGAGACCTTGCGCCTCCATTTCTTTGAGGGATACACGTTTACTGAGATCAGCGAAAAGCTCGGCCAGCCACTTGGAAACGTTCGGCATTATTATTATCGAGCCCTGCAGAAACTGCGGCAACAAATGTTCGCAAATGATCCGCAAGGGTCGACCGTTGTGCTAAATAGATAGCAAGATCAAGAGATCGGGAAGTGCTCTAAGATGGAATCCCACGATGAATTCCGCGAGCTTTGTGCCATATCGACGTCTGGCGAGCTGAGCGATCAAGAACAGAGAAAGCTGAAGGAGCACCTAACCGGGTGCCCGGAATGCCGACAAACCTTAAAGGAGTTCGAGGCTGTTGTTGACATTGGAATACCTCTTCTGGCTTCTCAGTTATCCGTCGAACACTCGGAACGATCCGCACGTACCCCCGCGGGACTCTCGGAGTCAAATCCCAGCGACTCGTACGAGGTAGCCGCGCCATCGCATGTCCGCACAGACGACCCAGGGCTTGCTTCCGATCTAGCCGAACCGGGTTTCGTCTTCGCCCACAGAGACCGCACGGCTCGCAAGCAAATGAATTGGAATTACGTGTGGTTCTCCTTCGCTGCTTGCGTTTTGCTCACAATCGCTCTCGGATTCTACGCGTACCGAGTGGGAAAAACCCATATTGTGAATATGGCCCACACCGTCCCTGTCGCGGGCGATACGCAAATAGAGGCCCTAGAAGGGCAGATCAGCGACGCAGGCCGTGAAAGGGAAGGTTTGCGATTGCAACTCGCGCAGCGCGACACGGCCATCTCCGAACTGAAGCGTGAGATTCAAGAGCAGTCCGTATCCTTGAATGAGATGAAGGATGCCGAAGCCAAGTTTGCAAAATCCATCCAGGAGGACGAAGCCAAAAAGCAGCGCGTAGCACAAGAACAGAGCGAACTCTCTCAAAAGCTCGGTAGCGCCCAAGCTTCTCTGACAAAGGCGCAGTCAGAGCTCGGTATGGTGACCGAGCAGCGGTCGGAAGTCGAAATGCGCGCTGCAAGCCTTGAGGCCCAGATCCGCGATCTCTCCGGAGAACTCCGCGAAAGCGAGCTCACCGTCGGCAAGCAGGAGGAACTGCTTGCGCACGACCGCGACGTGCGGGAATTGATGGGAGCCAGGGACCTCTATATCGCCGAGATTTATAACGTCGCCGGCGACGGGGTCACGCAAAAGCCCTACGGTCGCGTGTTCTATACCAAGGGAAAGTCACTGATCTTCTACGCCTATGATCTGGATCAACAGGCTAGTTTCAAAAATGCGCGCACCTTTCAAGCCTGGGGCCAGCGCGGCCCGGATCGCCGTCAGGCTTTAAACCTGGGAATTTTCTACGAAGACAACGCAGCGAAGAAACGTTGGGTACTCAAGTTCAACGACCCGAAGACGCTCGAGCAAATTGATGCGGTATTCGTGACGGTCGAGCCAAGCGGCGGAAGCACAAAGCCCAGCGGCAGTCCCCTCCTTTTTACCTACCTGAAGATCGAAGCAAATCACCCTTAGTTACGTACTTCTTTGGTACCGTCAATCTTGATCGTAGGGAGTGGTACATTTCCGTGCTCTCCGGAGTAGACCGAAGGAATGCAGCAGAATTCCTTCACCGGAGGAGAGACCTCATGTGGTTGCGCAGAATCGGTTTTCTCGGAACGGTGTCACTGTTCTTGGCCAGTTTTCTATGCGCACAGTCGCCGAATGGAATTATCAACGGGCTCGTGCTGGATCCGGCCGGCCGAGCAATTCCCGAGTCCGAGATCCGAATTGTGAACGATGCGACCGGCGTTCAATACACCGGCAAGACGAATGATGAAGGGATTTATGTAGTGACGAATCTGCCCCCGGGCACCTACCGGCTGCAGGTCTGGAAAGTTGGATTCAAGACGCTGATCAAACCGGACATCATCCTCAACGTGCAGGACGTGCTGGCCATCAATTTCACGCTACCTCTTGGCGCCGCTTCGGAAACGATCACGGTCGAAGGCGGCGCGCCACTCATGAACACTGAATCCGGATCGGTTAGCACGGTCGTAGACCGGCAATTCGCCGAAAACCTTCCCATGAACGGAAGGAGTTTTCAAACGCTCATTCAACTCACACCGGGAGTCGTTCTAACTCCGAACAACGCAGGCGCGGAGGGGCAATTCAGCGTAAACGGACAGCGTGCCGCCTCCAACTATTGGATGGTGGACGGTGTCGGCGCGAACATCGGAACGGGGGCTAATTTCAATGCGGGAAACGGAGTGGGGGGTGCACTGGGATCTTTCAGCGTTCTAGGCGGTACGAACAGCCTGGTGTCAATCGATGCGATGCAAGAATTCCGCATTCAAACTTCGACCTACGCGCCAGAATTTGGCCGCACGCCGGGAGCGCAAATTTCCATCGTCACGCGATCAGGCACAAGTGAGTTCCATGGAACGGCCTTCGACTACTTGCGCAATTCCGTGTTTGACGCGAATAACTGGTTCGCAGACCAAGAAGGACTACCCAAACCGGAAGAACGCCAGAATGATTTTGGGGGAACTTTCAGCGGGCCCATCGTAAAAGACCGAACATTTTTCTTTTTCTCCTACGAAGGGCTCAGGCTTCGCCTGCCAGAGACGACACTGAGCAGCGTTCCTGATCAGACTGCGCGGAACGCCGCACCTCCAGCTATACAGCCGTTTCTTAATGCGTATCCACTGCCGAACGGAGTCGATGAGCCAACGACGGGGGTAGCCCAATTCAACGCTAGCTATCCGAATCCGGCAGCACTCGATGCGTATAGCCTCCGCTTGGACCACAAACTGTCACATAGGCTGAGTTTGTTCGGCAGATACAACTACTCACCATCGACTTTGCAGGATCGAGGGGCAAGCACGTTGTTACCGTTGAGTGACGTGGAGACGATTCGAATCGTCACTCAAACCGCAACCGCGGCGGCGGTCTGGGCGATCACGCCGTTCGCGGCCAATGATTTCAGGATCAATTATAGTCGGACGAACGCGTCGAGTTCTAGCTCTCTCGATAACTTCGGAGGCGCCCAGCCGCTCGCTACACTGCCATTTCCCGCTCCTTATACCACCGGAAACGGAGAGTTCGTATTCGCGATCTTTGGATTGTCCCATCCGTATTTGACTGCAGGGTCCAGTACGCTGAGCGTCCAGCGGCAGATCAATCTGGTTGACGGTCTTTCCATACAAAGAGGATCGCACAACCTAAAATTCGGGATCGACTATCGCCGCTTGTCGCCGTCGCACAACCCAGCCCTCTATTCGCAAGCTGCGATCTTTTCCAGCGTCGCGTCTGCAGTAACCGACGACCTAGATTTTGCTTCTTTGCAATCGTCGCGCGCCTCCGAATTCTTGCTGCAGAATCTCGGTCTTTTCGCACAGGATACCTGGCGGGTGAATCCACGGCTCACCGTCACCTATGGAATCCGTTGGGACGTCGACTTCACGCCATCGTCCGTAAACGGGCCGAGTATCCCCGCTGTGAGCGGATACGATCTAGGTAATCTGTCCAACCTGGCTCTGGCACCAGCGGGAACATCGCCATTCGCGACTCGCTTCGGAAACGTAGCTCCTCGCATTGGCATCGCGTATCAGCTTTCCCAGAGCCAAGAATGGGGCCGTGTGCTTCGAGGTGGATTCGGTGTGTTCTACGACCTCGCTACCTCCGAAGTCGGGAGCACTCTGGGGACAAGCTATCCTTTTGGGGCTAGCAGTTTCGTCTTGGGACCTGCGTTTGGCGGCACTGCGACGTTTCCCTTGAGCCCGACGGATGCTGCCCCGCCCCCAATTACTTCGACCGAGTTGAGTTCTAGTGGCGCACTCCTGTCGGCCTTCAATCCGCGTCTCCAGCTGCCTTATGCGCTCGAGTGGAATGTTGCGCTTGAGCAGGAACTGGGCAAAGAACAAAGCGTGTCAGCGTCATACATCGGATCGGCCGGCAGGCGGCTCTTGCAAACAGCGTTCGTGACTGCACCCAATTCTAGTTTCAGCAACGCCGCTCTGATCGGGAATACGGCCACATCCGATTACGATGCCCTCCAGATTCAATTCCAGCGGCGGCTTTCGCGCGGCCTGCAAGTGCTTTCCTCCTATACGTGGTCGCACTCAATGGATGACGGTTCTGTCGGCACATATGGATATGGAAGCAACTTCGTTCCGGGGCTCGGTTCGGCCTCAAACCGCGGACCCTCGGACTTCGACTGCCGCAATGCGTTCTCGGCCGGAATCACCTACAACGTTCCTTCTCCGAAGACAAACCCGTTCGGCGATGCGATCTTGAAAGGCTGGTCTGTTGAAAGCGTGATTCAGGCTTGGTCCGCTCCGCCGGTGAACGTCTTCTACTCGGAGATTCAGACGCTTTTCGGGGCAGAGACTGAAGTGCGTCCCGATGTCGTCGTGGGGCAACCGCTCTACCTATACGGTTCGCAATACCCAGGGGGTAAAGCCCTCAATCCAGCGGCATTCATCTCACCGCCATTGGATCCCACGACAGGCGCTCCTTTGCGGCAGGGCGACCTCGGAAGAAACGCGCTGCGAGGGTTCGGCGCGGCACAATGGGATTTCGCAGTGCACCGCGATTTTCCGATTCATGAGTCGCTCAAGATACAGTTCCGTGCGGAGCTGTTTAACATCTTGAATCATCCGAACTTTGCCCCGCCCATTGGGGACTTGCAAAGCCCCTCGTCCGTCAATCCGCAGTTCGGTCTATCAACGCAACTGCTGGGTCAATATCTGGGCGGCGCTAATGTAGGCGGGGGCGGTTTTAATGAGCTGTATCAGGTCGGCGGTCCCCGCTCGATTCAACTCGCCTTAAAGCTAATGTTTTAGCAACGTCCGGAGTTTGCAATTTTGTCAGGCAAATGCCGGCCACGGGAGTTGTGTTGCCACGCGTAATCCCGAAACCGACGAACAGGAGGAGAGCAAGGCATGCAGGCTCACCTGAAAAGTCTTCTACTGATTCTGGCAGCCTCTCTTACTTGTGGGGCCGCTATCCTCGTCGCGGCCGAGACGCAGGAAGCGAAACCTTTAGCTGTTGAGGACGCTCTGCGGATCAAAGAATTTGGGCCTCTGATGCCCATCGCATTGTCACCGGATGGAAGGCAACTTGCCTACACGGTTCAGGACAATGGGCGCGCGAGAGCTATCGATGTGAGGACACAGGATCGCACGGGTGTTCCACCCTGGGCAGCGGGAACCGATATCTGGGTGCAAAATATCGAGTCAGGCGCCAGCCGTAACCTGACGGATTCCAAAGGCGACAATTGGCTGCCGGTCTGGTCCCGTGATGGCCACTACCTTGCGTTCCTCTCCACACGCGATGGTGCCGATCAGGCGCGACTATGGGTTTGGGACGCGACCCAAGACAAGCTGCGCAAGGTGACCGATACGAAGCTGCAAGGAAATGAGATCGAATGGACGCCCGACAGCCGGCACGTGCTGGTGACGACTCCAGTTGGTGACCTCTCGCGATACGACGATGTCCCGAAAGCGTCTTCGGGCTCGGATACCAACAAGCGACCGGAGAACGCAGAAAGTGGGCCGACGGCGATTCTATATCTGCGAGAAGGTGTCTCCGATGCGGCCAAGAGGTCCTCGCGGTCCGGCCCCTTTAATCTCGATCGGCAGTTACGCAACCTGGTTTCGGTTGACGTACGCAACGGGGAAATCAGCACTCTCGTTCACGAAACAAGAATCATGGCGTATTTGCTTTCGCCCGATGGGTCGCGCATCGCGTACACGATTCCAGCGCGTCTTGAGAAACCCGGATCGCAGCAGATTCTATTCGATCTTACCGTCGTCGGAATTGCGGGAGGCCAGGCGCGAATCATCGCCTCGGAGATACCGCTCGACTTGTATGGAGATCGATTTCGGTGGTCGCCGGACAGCCGGCGCATCGCCTACTGTGAGGGCGGTCCCAGGGCAGACGGTGATTGTTACGTTGCCGCAGTCGATGGCAAAAGCCCGCAAAATGTGACGCGGCTTTCGCCTGAAACAGAGGTTCGGTCTTCTTCTGGGTCGGTAGAACCGTTGTGGGATGGCCAGGGAAAAGCGGTCTTTTTCCTTCGTGGCGGAGCTTTGTGGCGGGCAGACGTGAGCGAGGGCAACGCTGCTAAGCTCGCGGAAATACCTGGCCGCGAAATCCGGGAGATGATTCCGCGATCTGCAAACCTGCTGTGGACGCTTGACGATGGGACCTCGACCGTCGTCGTGACGTATGACGATTCGGGCAAACAGGACGGATTTTACAAGATCGATTTGCGAAGCGGGAAAAGCATCCGCCTTCTTGAAAGCGGCCGCTGCTATACCTGCACACACGCGAGCCGGAAATTCACTGTGGCGGATGATGGCCGGCGTCTGGTGTACTTTGAGGAAGACGCTGGGCACAGCTCTGACTTGTGGACGAGTGACGCAGGTCTGCAAAGCGTGCGACGGTTAACCCATCTCAACCCACAATTTGACAAATACGAAATGGGCGCAGCGCAACTCGTTGGCTGGTTCAGCGACGACGGCCAGTCCCTGCAGGGAACTTTGCTTCTCCCATCTGACTACAAAGCCGGTGTCCGCTATCCGCTCATTGTCTGGGTCTATGCGGGCCGCCTGCAATCGAACGACTTCGACCAATTCGGCCTGGTGACAGCAGGGCCATTCAACATGCAATTGCTAGCTACACGCGGCTACGCGGTTCTGTTGCCGGACATGCCTATCGATGTCGGTACGCCAATGGCGGACATCGCCAAGACAGTCCTTCCGGGAGTGAACAAGGTGATTGAACTAGGCATCGCCGATCCCGCTCATCTGGGCGTGATGGGCCACAGCTTCGGAGGCTACAGCACGCTTTCGTTGATCGTACAGACCACTCGTTTCAGCGCCGCCATCGAGGCCAGCGGATTCGCGGACATTGTTGGCGACTACGGGGAGATGAAGAAAGATGGAACGGCGTTCGCAATCTCGACCGAAGAACAAGGGCGAGGTTCGATGGGAGGAACACCTTGGGACGTTCGGGACCGATACATCGCTAACTCGCCGGTATTCTTTTTTGATCGGGTCCAGACGCCGCTGTTGATTATTCAGGGGGCAGAAGACACAACGGTTGCTCCCTATCTCGGCGACGAAGTATTTGTCGATTTACGGAGATTAGGCAAAGACGTCGAATACGCAAAATACGAAGGAGAAGGCCATTCGCCCCTGAACTGGAGGTATGCAAACCAGGTCGACCTCTGCAATCGAGTTATCGCTTGGTTCGACAAGTACTTGAAATAGTTGAGGCACCACTGAAATGCATTCAGGGAGGACAGGTCGGCTAATCTTGCGCCCGCGCTGGTTCTCGCAAATACGGAACCGGCACACCAATTTATTTATTCGCATCCAGTAGCGAGTCAACGTAGACACACGCACACTTAATTTGATTTTGAATGACCGTGCCGGCAGACGCGACCGTAAGGACTCGAGGCCTTTCATACTTCATGGTCTATCACCTCCTTGTGTCAAAACTTCAAGTCAATCGTAAGCGTTCGACCAACGCACCTGTTCGAGGAGTGCAATCTGTGCTTGACTAAGCGAAGGGCCCACACACCGTCTATCAAAACCGCAGTAATGGACCTACTTACGGAGTGGGCGCGCTCCGCTTTTCGAGATGCCGATCGAAGTACACATCCGCCGCATTGAACAACATCATCCACGATGAGTAGCGTGCCATGTCATGAATCTCGTTCGGAATCATGATTACGTCATGGTCGATGTTGTGCGACCGCAAGTCTTCGATGAGTGCGGTGGCCTGCTGGGAGGGTACATCGAGGTCGCCGTCCGCCTTCACAAGCAGCACGGGTGAGTGCCACTGGTCGATGGTCGCGATGGGGGAGGATTCCACCGCCCGGCGGTTCGCATCGTCTCCGTCGATTGGCTCGCCCACCGAGGACAGGAACGTCGACCAGTTATATATGCCCGCATAATCGACACCGGCCGCGAGTGCATCTGAGGCACGCGCGAGACCGAGTTCCGTCATGAGTCCCCCATAGCTTGCCCCCCAGATGCCTAATCTATGGGAGTCGACGTCCTGTCGGCCTCGCAGATAGGTGATGGCGCCGACGATGTCATTGAGCTCGCTGCCGCCGCCGGGGCCGAAGTTGTCGGCCTCTCTGTAGTCAAGGCCATAGCCGGTACCGCCGCGATAGTTGACTGACAGCACGATGTAGCCCTCGGCGACGAGGTACTGATTAAATGCGTACATCCAGCTATGCTCACGGCTGTTGGTATTGAACCCCAGCAGCATCTGTAATTGAGGGCCGCCGTGGAAGAACAGAATCGCCGGGTGCGGCTTGGAGGTGGTTTCACGTGGCAGGAACAGTTGCGCGTGCGTTTCCTGGCCATCCTTCGCCGTAAAGGTCACGGCCTGGGGCATGACGAGCTTGGAACTCGGGAAGGAGGGCGGGATGGCTTCCGGAGCGAGCCGCCGCCATTGCTCCCCCGCACTCAACACGACCGGATGCAGCGGCTGGTTGCCGTCGCTCTGCAATGCGAAAAGAGCGCCGTCGGCGCCGATCTGCGGGAAGTCTTCGATCGCGTGGCTCTCGGCGGTGCGCACTGCCGAACCGTGCTCGACATCGACCGTCCAGATATGCAACCTGTCGGTGTCATCCTGAGTGGACGAATAGACCAGGCGCTTGCGGTCCTGGCTGAAGACGACGTGTGTGACCTCGAACTTTCCCACCGTGAGTGCGCGGGCCGTCCCGCCCTGCACGGGGACGGCATATAGATGCAGCCAGCCGCTTTTCTCCCAGGGGAACACGAGATCATCATGGTTGGTCCAGAACAGGTTCGTCGCCGAGGGATAGTCGTTCGTCGCCGAGGGCGTCGGATGGAATACACTGCCGGGTCCCGCGTCGGCAATCCAGACACGTCGGCCCTGGCCGGTTTTCACGTCCGCCGTCCAGATCGACCACGGCCGTCCGCTGCGTCGGGAGGAGAAATCGGGGGGAGCTTTCTCGGCCAGCACATGAACGAAGGCGATCCGCGCGCCGTCCGGTGAGAACGCGGGCGAGCTGTCGTAGTCAAGACTCGGACTCAACCAGACGATGGTTTGGTCAACGAAATCGTAGACACCGATCAGTGAGTGGTTGCCTCGATGGCTCACGAACGCCAGGCGCTTGCCGTCCGGCGCCCAGGTCAGCGAGTCCACTGTTCCCTGATCGATGAGCAATGGCTGCGCGTCGCCATCGCCGCTCGCGGCCACCGTCAGAATTCTTTTCTTGTCGACAAACAGCAGCCGGCTGCCATCGGGCGAGAAGCTAGGGGAGTCTCCCGCGCCGACCTTATGCGGCACGCCGCCGGCCGTGGCAACCACCCATACTTCCTTGGGCATTGGGCCTTCCGGGGAGTTATTAACGTTGGCCGGAGTCTCGTCCCAAAGATTCTCGCCCCGTGTAAAGGCGATCGACTTCGTATCCGGCGACCAGGCGAGTTCGCCGATATCGAAACCGTCGTCCTCTGTGTACGGTGTGATCTGGCGCGCTTTCGCGCCATGGGAGGGGTCTGCTACCCAGATATTACGGCAGCCCTTCGCGTCGAATACCCACGCCACGGCTGCGCCCGTGGGCGCGGCCACCATGTCGTACGGAAATGGCGCCTGCATCACATCGTTGAGTGTAAAGGCCGCTGGATGGGCTCCCGCAGCCTGCGTCATGAATAGGGCTGCGCAGGCTGCTGCCGCGCTCCAGAGCCGCAACTTTCCCAAACCGAAGTCAATCATGTGTCTTCCCTTGTG
>Ga0209116_1000288_pt1 | contig 11299 bp, 9 predicted proteins | sample BlaSpr_A8_OM2_O1_FD_187975 | JGI IMG/M metagenome (GOLD analysis project Ga0209116, IMG submission 187975) | Forest soil microbial communities from Thunder Bay, Ontario, Canada - Black Spruce, Ontario site 2_A8_OM2_O1 (SPAdes) (version 2) | ecosystem: Environmental > Terrestrial > Soil > Boreal...
GCAGCCGGGCGCCCGCCGCCGCGGCCTCCAGTTCCTCGCCGCTCGCGCCCGGCCGGGCCAGGAGCAGGTTGTCCCTGATCGTCGTGTCGAAGATGTGCGGGTCCTGCGGGCAGCCGCCGATCACGGTCCGCACGTCGTCGGCGGCGAACGCGGCGAGGTCCCGGCCGGCCTCGCCGGGAACGCCCAGCGTGACCCGCCCGACGGCCGGATCCCAGAACCGCAGCAGCACCGCGGCTACGGTGGACTTCCCGGCGCCGTTCGGGCCGACCAGGGCGACCCGCCGGCCCGGCGACAGGTCAAGATCGAACCCGTCCAGCGCCGGCGGCGCGTCCGGCGCGTAGCGAACCCGCACGCCGACCATCCGCACCCGCACCGGCCGGGCCGGCAGCGGAAGCGGTGCCTGCTGCTCGGTCACCGGGTCCGGCGCGTCCAGCACCGCGCCGATCCTGGCCGCCGATCCGCGGGCTGCGCCGAGCTGCAGCGCCGCCGCTGGCAGCGCGGTGACCGCCTCGAAGGAAGCCAGCGCGGTCAGCGTGAGCACCGCGAGCGGCACCCGGGTCAGCGTTCCGCCTGCCACCGCTTGCACGCCGAGCAGCAGGACGCCCCACAGGGTGAGCCCGGCGGCTGCGGCCATCAGCCCGTCGCCAAGACCGGACGCCGCGGCCGAGCGCCTGGCCAGGGCCGTCAGCCGCCGGTCCGCTGCGTCCGCGGCGGCCAGGGCGGCGTCCTGGGCGCCGAACGCGTGCAGCTCGGCGACGCCGGCCAGCAGGTCGGTCAGCGTCGCACCGAGCGCCCCGCGGGCCTCGGCGGTCACCCTGGCCGCCCGGCGCGACGCCGCGACGGCGAGCGCGGGCACCACGACCCCGGCCGCGAGCAGGCCGATCGCCAGCACGCCCGCCGCTGGCGTGAAGATCAGCAGGCAGGCGGTCACCGCGCCGGCGCCGACAAGCGCGGCGGCCAGCGGCGGTGCGATGCCTCGGATGAACAGGTCCTGGGTGGCGTCCACGTCGCTGATCAGGCGGGCCAGCAGGTCGCCGGACCGGAACGCGGCCAGGCCCGCCGGGGCAAGTCTCTCGAGGCGCCGGTAGATCGCCACCCGGATGTCGGCGAGGATCCGGAACGCGACGTCGTGGGAGGCCAGCCGTTCGACATAGCGCGATACGGCACGCCCGACCGACAGCCCGCGTACCGCGACCACGGCCACCGAGATCGCGACGATGCTCGGATGCTCGGACGCACGGGCGAGCAGGAACCCGCTCGTGGCCAGCAGCGCCACGCCGCAGCCGATCGCGGCCGCGCCCGCGAGCACCGCGACGAGCAACTGGGCGCGCATCGGCCGGGCCAGCCACAGCAGCCGCAGCAACGGCCGGCGCCCAGCGGCCGCGCCGCCCCAGCTCACCGGGCCATCTCGGATGGGCGCCGCGCCGCCCCAGCTCACCGGGCCACGCCGGTTGGGCGCCGCGCCGCCCCAGCTCACCGGGCCACCTCGGTTGGCATGGGTTGGGGACGGAGGACGGCCGTGGTGGGTGGGCACGCGGCGTCGGGTGGCCGGAGCTGGCCGTGGTCCAGGCTGATCACGCGGCTGGCCAGTCCTTCCCAGCCGCGGCAGTGGCTGACCAGGACGAGCGTGCGCCCGGCCGCCAGGGCCTCGACGGTTTCCCAGAGCCGGCGGGCGCTGGCCGGGTCCAGGTGGGCGGCTGGCTCGTCGAGCAGCAGCAGCCGCGCGTCCCGCAGGAACGCACGAGCCAGCGCGATCTTTTGCCGCTGACCCGCCGAAAGCCGCAGCCCGCGCTCGCCGAGCTCCTCCCGGTAGCCGCGGGGCAGTTCCTCGATGAACTCGGCGGCACCGGTCAGCTCGGCCGCCCGCCGGATCGCGTCCAGGCCGATGCCGGGGCTGCCCAGCGCGATGTTGTCGGCCGCGGTGCCCGCGAACAGGTGCGGCTGTTGCGGCACCCAGGCGATCTGGGCGCGCCACCGGCCCAGGTCGATCGCGGCCAGGTCGGTGCCGCCGGCCTGGATCGTCCCGGCGGCGGGCTGGACGAACCCGAGCAGCAGCGCCAGCAGCGTGCTCTTGCCTGCCCCGCTCGGCCCGGTTACCGCGACCCGCTCGCCCGGCCGGATCGCCAGGCTCAGCTCCCGCAAGGCCGGCCGGTCGCGTCCCGGATAAGCCGCGGTCACCGCGTTCAGGGCAATCTCATCGGTGTGCAGGTCGGCAGCCCGGGTACGCGGTATCGGGCGCGGGCCGAGGGCCGGCTCGGTCTCCAGGATCTCCAGCACCCGCCCGGCCGCCGCCGCGCCCTCCATGCTCGCGTGGAACTGGGCGGCGACCGCGCGCAGCGGCAGGAACGCCTCGGGTGTCAGCAGCAGCACGAGCAGCGCGGTCTCGTATCCCATGTGCCCGTAGAGCAGCCGCAGCCCGACCTCGACCGCGACCAGGGCCGTGGCGACGGCGGCGGTGAGCTCGAGCACCAGCGCGGACAGGAACGCGACCCGCAGCGCGGACATGGTCGCGGACCGGTAGGCGCCGGTGACCTCCGCGATCACCTTTTCCTGGGCCTTGGCGCGGCCGAAGACCTTGAGCGTGGGCAGGCCCTCGACCACGTCGAGGAAGTGCCCGGCGAGCGTGGCGAGCAGCCGCCACTGCCGCCGCGTCTGCGCCTTGGTGTGCCAGCCGACCAGCACCGCGAACAGCGGGATCAGCGGCAGCGTCGCCGCGATCAGGACGGCGGAGATCCAGTCGGCCGCTGCCACCCGCGCCAGAACCGCGACCGGGACCGCGACCGCGAGCACCAGCTGCGGAAGGTAACGGGCGAAATAGGGATCGAGTCCGTCAAGGCCCCTGGTGGCCAGCGCGGCGACCTCTGCGCCCTGCCCGCCCTGCCCGCCCGGGCCGCCGGACCAGGCCGGGCCGAGCCCGACCGCCCGGGCCGCGAGCGCGCGCCGCAGCTGCGACTTCACGGTGGCGGCCGCGCGCAGCGCGCAGACCTCGCCGCCGTAGGTCACCGCGACCCGCACGGCCACGACGCCGAGCAGCGCCGCCAGCGTGCCCCATAGTGCCGCGGCGGCGGCCTGACCGCGAGCCGCGGTGGCCAGCGCGTGCGCCAGCAGGCTCGCCTGGGCCAGGATCGCGCCGGTGGCCACGATCCCGAGGGCGACGGTGGTGACCAGCTGGCGGCGGGCAGCCCGGGCGTAACGCAGCAGCCGCGGGTCAACCGGGCGCACGGCCAGCCAGCATGTTCCAGACCACGAAGCCATGCTTCCCCGGCGGTCGGAACGGCAGTTCACCCACGCGGGGTGAGGTGGGCCGGCGCCGCCCGGGGGAACCCTAGTCGCATGCGGAACCCCCGGTGATCGCGCAGGCGGCCGGCCTGGCCGTGCTGGCGGCGCTGTCTCCAACGGCGCTGCTGGCGGCTGCCGTGTATCTCGGCTCGGCCCGGCCCCGGCAGACCACCCTGTTCTACCTGCTCGGCGCCATGCTGATGAGCACGGTCATCGCCGTGGCCGTTGTGGTGCTGCTGCGCAACGTCGGCCTGAGCCGCCCGCACGAGCACACGCCCCGGTACGGCCTGCGGCTCGGCCTCGGCCTGCTGCTGCTGGCCGTCGGCGCCGTGCTCGTGGTGCGCCGCCGCAGGCGCGGGCCGGCGGATCAGGTCAGGAAGAAAAAGAAGCCCGGGCTGGTGTCCAGGATGATCGCCAGCCCGTCACCGCTGAGCGCGTTCGCCGTCGGCGTGCTGCTGTTCGCACCGGGCGTCACGTTCCTGGCTGCGGCGCAGGTCATCGCGACCGCTCGGGCCGACATCGAGCTGACCACGCTGGCCGTGGTGATCAGCGTGCTGATCGACGTGGCCCTGGTCTGGCTGCCGCTGGTGTTCTTCCTGCTGGCGCCCGGCCTCACCGCGCAGCGCCTGAAGGCCTTCAACGGCTGGCTGCGGGCCCACGGTGCCGCGCTGCTCGTCGCGGCGATCGTCGTGGCCGGTGCGCTCATGGTCTTCGACGGGAGCTACGGACTCATCTCCGGCAAGTAAACCGGGCGTCACCCAGCGTGAGCCGACCACCCGCTGCGGGTGACGCAACCTCGCCGCTGAGGCGCAACTGTTGCCGCACGTGGAACCGAGGCCGAGTGAAAGGACCGCGGACATGACCGTGCCCGTACAGGCTGATGTCGACGATGCGACCAGGGACGCGCTGGTCGGCATGTCCAAGGGGGACCAGCGGGTGCTGGACGAGATGGTGGAACTCCGCACGGCCGAGCAGGAGAGCACCGGCCTGGACGCCCGCACCTTCTCTCTCGTCAAGATCGCCGCGCTGATCGCGGTCGACGCTCCCCCGGTCTCGTACCTCTGGCAGGTGGCCAACGCGCTGGACTCCGGCGCTACGCCGCAGGACCTGGTCGGCGTGCTGCGCGCCGTCGCCCCGCAGGTCGGCGGGCCGCGGGCGATGGCGGCGGCGCCGGAGATCATGGTCGCGCTCGGGCTCGAGCTGCCCGACGGCGCGTGACCGGACGTCGTCGGCGAGGAGGAAGACATGTTCATGCGGCGACGCCCGTTGCTGCGCGCGGCCGTGATCGGCGGTGGCGCGTACGTGGCGGGGAAGAAGTCCGCTCAGCGATCGGACCAGCAGGCGCAGGAACAGCAGCAGACGCAGCAGAACGAGGACGAGCAGAACGAGCGCATCGCCAGCCTGGAGCATCAGCAGGCACACGACAAGGGCGGCGGCCAGGCAGGCCAGGGGGATCAGGCGCGCCAGGCGCCGGCTGCAGTGCCCAAGCCGTCCATGCTCGACCAGCTCAATCAGCTGAACCAGCTGCACAAGCAGGGCGCCCTGTCCGACTCCGAGTTCACGGCCGCCAAGGCGAAGCTGCTCGGCAGCGGCTGAGCAGCTTCGGCCCTGGAGCCGATCCCCCTGTGCGGAGGAGAGGCTGATGACCAACCAGACGATAGATGCCGACCAGTCGCAAATCGTCAGCCCGCTGAAGACTCCGCGCGCCGCTGCGGTGGCCGGCATCGCGTTCTCGGTGCTGACGATCGCGTCACTGGTGCTGATCAAACTGTCCACTCCGGCTAATCCCGGCCAGGCGGGCGCCTGGCTGAACGACTCGGCGCGGCGGACCACCGTGGATGTCGCGCTGAACCTTGTGCCGTTCGCCGGGATCGCCTTCCTGTGGTTCCTCGGGGTGATCAGGGACCGGATCGGCCTGCACGAGGACCGCTTCTTCGCCACGATCTTCATCGGCAGCGGCCTGCTGTTCGTCGGCATGTTCTTCGTGGCGGCGGGCATCGAGGGCGGGATCATCGCCGGGGAATCGGCCAAGTCGTTCGGCTCGTCGGCGTCGGGCACGCTGGTGCTCGGCCGCGACGTCACCTCGGCCCTGGTGAACATCTACGCGGTGCGGATGGCGGCCGTGTTCACGATCACCACAGTGACGATCGCGCGGCGCACCCAGATCGTCTCCCGCTGGCTCACGTACGCGGGGATCGCGGTCGGGCTGGTGCTGCTCGTCGGCACCGGCATCTCGGTCTGGGTGGAGTTGCTGTTCCCTGCCTGGATCCTCGCCCTGAGCATCGATGTCCTCATCGCCGGCCGCGGCGAGCCGATCACCCCGCCTGGGTGACGCAGCCGGCACCGTGCCCGGGCATCGTGACTGGCACGGCTGCCGCAGCCAGAGGACGCGCGGCCGCGTTTCGGCATGACTACCCGGCGGGGGGCCGGGCAGTGGCCAGAGAGGAGCCGAGAATGAGCGTCACCACGGCAGCGAGGCCGACCCGGCCCGTGCAGCGGTATCAGCTAGATACGGCGCTGGGGCATCTGACCCCGGAAGAGCGCGCGGTGCGCGGCAAGGCGGCGCGGGCCGAGGTGCCGCTGGAGAGCCACGCGGAGTTCGATCCGCCGCCGGACCGGCCGGACCCGATCGCGCTGCTCGAGGAGCAGGGCGCCAGCCGGGTCCCCAACCTGGTCCCGGTCCGCTACGGCCGGATGATGGCCTCGCCGTTCAGCTACTACCGCGGCGCCGCCCTGCCCATGGCCGCCGACCTGGCCACCACCCCGGTCACCGGCCTGGCCGTGCAGGCCTGCGGCGACGCCCACCTGTCCAACTTCGGGGTGTTCGGGTCTGCCGAGCGCCGCCTGGTCTTCGACGTCAACGACTTCGACGAGACCACGCCTGGCCCCTGGGAATGGGATGTCAAGCGGCTGGCCGCCAGCCTGGAAGTCGCCGCCCGCGACAACGGCTTCCCCGGAAAGAAGCGCCGCGCGATCGTCGCGGCCGCGATGGCCAGCTACCGGGACGCGATGCGCGGCTTTGCGGACATGACCAACCTGGAGGTCTGGTACGCCCACGCCGACCTGGATCAGCTGCGGCAGCAGGCCGCGGGGCAGCTGAAGGGGCGCCAGCGCAAGGCCATTGACAAGGGCCTGGTCAAGGCGCGGACCAGGGACAGCATGCAGGAAGTGGGCAAGCTTACTCACATGGTCGACGGCAAGCCGCGGATCATCGCCGACCCGCCGCTGATCGTCCCCGCCGACCAGCTGATTCCCGACGAGATCGACCGCAAGCGCTTCGAGGGGCTGATCAGCGACCTGGTGGCCGGTTACCGGCGGACGATGGAGACCGACCGCCGGTACCTGCTCGAGCAGTATGAGTTCTGCGACATGGCGCACAAGGTGGTCGGCGTCGGCAGCGTCGGTACCCGCTGCTGGATCGTGCTGATGCTCGGCCGGGACACCGGTGACCCGCTGTTCCTGCAGGTCAAGGAGGCCCAGGACTCGGTGCTGTGCCGGTATGTCGGCTCCAGCAAGTACGCCAACCAGGGCCAGCGCGTGGTCGCGGGCCAGCGGCTGATGCAGGCCTCGAGCGACATCTTCCTTGGCTGGCAGCGCGTGGCGATCGGGGCCGAAAACAACGGGCACCGTGACTTCTACGTGCGCCAGCTGCGGGACTGGAAGTTCTCGCTTGACTACGGGGCCATGGTGCCGCGCGGCATGCGGCTGTACGGCCAGCTGTGCGGCTGGACCCTGGCCCGGGCGCACGCCCGCTCCGGCGACCGGATCGCGATCGCCTCCTACCTCGGCTCCTCGGACGCGTTCGACCAGGCGATCACTCAGTTCGCCGACGCCTACGCCGACCAGAACGAAAAGGACCACGAGGCACTCCTGGCCGCCGTGGCATCGGGCCGGATCGTCGCGGAAAGCGACCTGTGACACCAGGCAGGGACGGGACCCGGCTGCTGCGGTGACCAGGCCGCCCGATCCGCTGGCACCGCTGCGATCCCGGAGCTACCTGGCGCTGCTGGCGCTTGCCGCGATCATCGGCGTGCCCGTGTCGGCGGCCGCGTTCGGGTTCCTCGCGCTGGTCAACAAGCTGCAGGGATGGATCTACACGAGCCTGCCGCGGGGTCTCGGCCTGCACGCCACGCCGGTGTGGTGGCCGATACCGCTGCTGGTCATCTCCGGCGTGCTGGTCGCTCTCGCGATCCGGTACCTGCCCGGCACCGGCGGGCACTCGCCGGCCGACGGGTTCAAGGCGGGCGGCGCTCCGTCGCCGAGCGAGCTGCCCGGCATCGTGCTCGCTGCCCTGGCCGGCCTGTGCCTCGGGATCGTGCTCGGGCCCGAGGCGCCGCTGATCGCCCTCGGCGGCGGGCTGGGCGTCTGCGCCGTGCGGCTGGCCAAGCGGGACGCGCCAGACAGGGCGAAGGTCGTGGTGGCGTCGGCGGGCAGCTTCGCCGCGATCAGCACGCTGCTCGGTTCGCCGATTATCGGCGCCTTCCTGCTGATGGAGGTGTCCGGGATCGGCGGGGCGGCACTGGAGCTGGTGATGCTGCCCGGGCTGCTGGCGGCCGGCATCGGCTCGCTGATCTTCATCGGCCTCGGCCACTGGACAGGGCTGGGAACGTTCTCGCTGGCGCTGCCCCACCTTCCCCACTTCGGTACACCGGACCTCGCCGAGTTCGGCTGGGCGCTGGTGATCGGGGCGGCCGCCGCGCCGTTCGGGGTGGGAATCCACCGGCTCGCGCTGCTGCTGCGCCCGCACGTCGAGCGGCGGATGCTGCTGCTCATGCCGGTGGTCGGCCTCGCCGTCGCCGGGCTGGCGATCGCGTTCGCCGAGGGCAGCGGGAAGCCCACGTCCGAGGTGCTGTTCTCCGGCCAGAACCAGCTCGGCCCGTTCATCCTGCACAGCGCCGGGTACACCGCTGGCGCGCTGGTGCTGCTCCTCGCGTGCAAGGGACTCGCCTACGGCGCTTCGCTGAGCAGCTTTCGCGGCGGCCCCATCTTCCCTTCGATGTTCCTCGGCGCGGCCGGCGGCGTGGCGCTCTCGCACCTGCCGGGCCTGCCCCTGGTGCCCGCCGTGGCCATGGGCATCGGCGCGATGAGCACGGTGATGCTCAGGCTCCCGCTGACCTCGGCGCTGCTGCCGGCCCTGCTGCTGTCCACCGATGGCCTGGCCGTGACGCCGCTGATCATCGTCGCCGTGGTCGTGGCGTACCTGGTCTCCGCCAGGCTCGCCCCGGCTCCGCACCCGGCCGCGCAGACGGCGCCGGGCAGCAGGGACGGGCAAGCGCCGGTTCCGCCCCCGCGGACCGCGCCGGCCGCCCAGTCCGGTGGGCGGGGCTGATCCCGGTCCCAGATGCCTACCGGGAGTTCCCCGCTGGTTCACCGGAAGTTCACCCGCGCAGTGCGATGCGTCCGGCCCGGCCGGTCCCGATGATCGGCGCTGTGCCTAACGTGCTGTATCTGGTCTGGGATGACGCCGGCATCGCGACCTGGAATGCATTCGGCGGGCTCATTGACGCCCCGTACCTGAAATGGCTCGCCGGCCGGGGGCTGCGGTATTCGCAGTGGCACACGCCCGCCCGTTCGGAACCGACCCGGGGTTCCCTGCTAACCGGCCGCGACGGGACGGCCGGCCGCGGGGCCCGGGTCGCGGGGGGTGACCCCGGCCCAGGTGGCCCGAACATGATCAGCCCACCGGGTTCCGCCACCCTGGCGGAGATCATGCGCCGCGGTGGCTACCGCACGTACTGCGTGGGCAAGTGGGATCTGGGCCCGGCGGAGGCGGGCGCGATGACCGGATCGCGCAGGGCCTGGCCGCTCGGCCGCGGCTTTGACCGCTTTTACGGGTTTCTGGGCTGCCGGACCAGCCACTGGTACCCCGACCTGGTCTTCGACAACCAGAACGTCGACCCGGCGTACTCCCCGGCCGAGGGCTACCACCTGACCGCCGACCTTGCCAACATGGCCATGGAGTTCATCCGTGACGGCCGGCAGGCCGCCCCCGCCCAGCCGTGGCTCTGTTACCTGTCCTTCGGCGGCAGCGGCCCACAGGCGGCCCCGCGAGAGTGGGCCGATGCCTACCGCGGCAGGTTCGAGATGGGTTACGACCGCTACCGCGAGGCCGTGCTCGGCAACATGAAGCGCCTTGGCGTGGTGCCCGAGGGCACCGCGCTGGCCCAGCCCGACGGGCACCCCTCTCGCGGCGAGCTCGCCGCCGGGGACCTGGCCCTGGCCCGGCCGTGGCACTCGCTGGGCGAGGCGGAGAAGCGGCTCAGCAGCCACAGCGCCGAGTCCTACGCCGCGCTCTGGTCCTACACCGACCATCAGATCGGGCGGCTGCTCAGCTTCCTGGAAGAGTCCGGGCAGCTGGACGACACGATCGTGGTGGCGTGCTCGGCCGGGGCCGTGCCCGGCGCGCCCGGCGACGGCGGCGTCCTGGCCGGCGGCCCTGGCGACGGCGGCGTCCTGGCCGGCTGGCCGGGCACCGGCAGTAACGGCCTGGCCGGCGGCGACGGCCTGCCCGCCGGATGGGCCTGGGCGTTCGGGACGCCGTACAACATGGCCAGGCAGGACACGCACGGCGGCACCGCCGCCAGCCCGTTGATCATCAGCTGGCTGCCGGGGATGGCGGACATGGCCGGCGGTGTGCGCGATCAGTATCACCACGCGGCCGACATCGTGCCGACGATCCTGGACTGCGTGGGCATCGAGCCGCCGCAGCTCGTCAACGGGCATCTCCAGGCCCCGCTGCCCGGTGTGAGCATGCGCTACACGTTCACGGCACCGGACGCGCCCAGCGCCCGGCGAACCCAGCTTTACCAGGCGCCCGGCGGGCGTGCGGTCTACCAGGACGGCTGGAAGGCGGCGACCGGGGCCAGCCGGTGGGAGCTCTACCGCGTGGCCACCGACCGGGCCGAGACCCGCAACGTGGCAGCGAACCACCCGGAGAAGCTTGCCGAGCTCACCGCGCTTTGGCAGACGGCAGGGAGCGAGCTCCCGCGGCGGCGCGAGCTCGCGCCCGCCCGGGGCCTGCCGGTCATGGGCGCCGGCAGCTCACGGGTCGCCGGCTGACGGCGGCGGCTCCGGCGAGCCGGGCGAGCCCGGCGAGCCCGGCGCCGGCCGCCGGCCGGTAACCGGCGGCTTGCGGTGGTACGACATCCGGGAGCCGTGCGCCGCGTGGCTCGGCGGCCACCGCCGCCTGGCCGGCCTGGCGGCTGGAGGGGCGTCCACGCCAGCCCGCTCGGCTGGCGTCCGGAACGCCGTGACCAGCCGCGCCACCAGCGTGGCCAGGAATACCTGGCCGGTCAGCGCCTCGATGACGGCGAGGGCCCGGCCGCTGTTGCCCGCGGCAGTGAAGTCGCCGTAGCCGAGCGTGGTCAGGGTGGTGAAGCTGAAGTACTGGAACGTCTGCGTATTGGCCGGCTGCTGGTGGGCGAAGAATGACCCGCCGCCGAGGCGCTCGATCGCCGCGTAAAAGGCGGCAAACATCAGCCCGATGATCAGGTAGGCGCTCAGGGCACCGTAGATGCTCTGCACGGTGACCGTGGGCCTGGCCAGCACGCGGCGCACGATCAGCACCGCGGTGAGGAGCAGCATCAGGCCCTTCCAGATGTCCGCCGCACCATCACCACCCCTGGTGTGGGTGGACGCGGCCACGGCGGCGGCGGCCGAGCCGAGCAGCGCCACGAGACCGATCAGCCTGACGACCCGGCGGCTGGCCTGCCCAGTACGGAGCGCGAGCAGCAGCACGCCGAAGAACAGCAGGGTCTGCAGCTCCGCGATCAGCGTGCTGAACCCGGACGCGGAGAGCAGGTAGGTCACGATCAGCAACGCCAGCAGCAGGCCGTACCGTGCGGGTTCCCGGGGCCGCCGGCCGCCGGCCCGGCCGGCCACCCCGGGTTCGCGTTCGCCGTTCCGGGCATGCCAGAAGGCCCGCGGCAGCCGCATCATGACCTCCTTGCGGTCACGCTACGGGCCAATCGGCGGGCCGGCGGCGGCAGCTGACGGCGGCGCTAGGCCGCGCGGCCGTGCA
>Ga0209116_1000299_pt1 | contig 11194 bp, 6 predicted proteins | sample BlaSpr_A8_OM2_O1_FD_187975 | JGI IMG/M metagenome (GOLD analysis project Ga0209116, IMG submission 187975) | Forest soil microbial communities from Thunder Bay, Ontario, Canada - Black Spruce, Ontario site 2_A8_OM2_O1 (SPAdes) (version 2) | ecosystem: Environmental > Terrestrial > Soil > Boreal...
GGGGCGAGCCGCGGGGTCAAAAGAATGAAAAAATCAGACTCCGGGAGGGATTCGAAGCTCAATGGAATACGGCTGGGCGCTGATAGGAACCGATATGGCGAGCGTTGCAGTTGGGATGCAGGGAATATGGTGGTCGCGGAGGAAGGAATTCGCTTGTGGTTCAGGGAGAGCCTAAAGACGGATTCGCGCAAAAAGATTCGGGTAATCGGTATCTGCTAGCCGACAAACTCAATTGCTTCCCGCTTTCTGAATCCCATACTTTCACTATCAAGAGCTACATCCCGGGTTCCATCCGTCACTACCTATACTGTGCTTATCAGTAGATAGTATTTACCTCTGCTCGGATGTGACAAATCCTGGTGCACCGCTGTGCATTCGTTCCACGTCGCAATCGCCAGGACGCAGTTCAGCAGTGACCCGAAGCTACCCTATTTGCCGACCATTCTGCTCTCGGGTTTTGGATACGCCTGATGCTCGCCGGTGGATTCTGGGGTAACGTCAATTTCTGTTGCTTGCCGGGCCGACTATTGCTTTTTGCTTCTTGTGTGGGAGTGCCCGCTGGACGTGACCCGAAGGCAACGCCCTGCGAGCTTCGTCACGCCTCACCTTCTGCTCCGCTAACTGGCGAATTCTTTTCTCCTCCAGGCCATCGTTCAAGCATATTTCGAGAAAACGCCCGCCCGTCATTTCGTCAGCAACTGTGGCAACTTCTCGAAGGTGACGATACTCCGCTGCGGTCGGCAAAGACGTACCAAAACACCTTGCGCTTTCCTCCATCGCGCAAGCCGTTCCGTATGCAACTCGGTTTATTTGACCGTCGTCATCCTCAGCGACTGCGATTTCAAAGGGAGTCAGCGTAGCTTTGTCAGGCTGGCTAGCGATTGCATATATTTCCCCTGATGACGGAGCCACTCCGATATCGACGAGAAGGTGACGACCGAGCTGTCCGTCTTTGCGAAATTGCAAGGCATGCTGAACAGCGTCCAGAGCGTCGAAACCCAGACCGTAATATCTTTCTCGCATGTGACGAACGTACGCCTGCATCTCCTCGCTCTTGACGATTCTTGCGATTGTCGGGCGGGACCTTCCCTCTGCGCGTGCGATTTCTCTCTGGCTCTGACCCAAAATGTGCCGTTCCTTGATGCGCTCGACCTGCGGCGGAGGGACCCGAGAACACGGCTTTTTGGTAAACGATGGTGCGGGTCGGTAATTTGTCTTTGGTTGACGCTCCAGGTACGTCTGCTCCGACGGCCGAGTGCTTGCGCTATCCAGTGGAACTGTTTGTGGAATATTCCGTGACATGCATGTTGCCTTCGAATCGGGATTTCACAACGTCTGGCGTGCTGAGAGGCGTTCTATTCGGACGAATCCATTCCTGCAATCATTTTATCACGGCGTTTCATCGAGGAGCGAACCAGAGCAATCTTCCGGATGCCTCGGACGGAATCTGTACAATTCATTGAGGGTCAGCAGGCACCTAGCACGACAGACGGAGTGAAATGCATGATTCACCGAGCAAACAGTGTCGAAGTGCAAATTTTCCGCATCAGAGGAGTGCTGTTCAGTAGGTCAAGTACCCGCTGTACGAAAAGTATTCTCGCCTGGCGACCAACAGCAAGCAACGGTTGGAGATTTTCCGGGGGCGAGCGCCGCTAGAGCATCCGACGCTGGACCCCAGCACGGTCTGTTGCGTTCGCCAGCATCAGCTTCTACACTCACCCCATGCACAGGGGACGCCAATTCGACAGCTACACGGAGAAAATCCATGAGCCGTCGAATCATCGTCGCAGCAGGAAACACGGAGCCGGAAATTCGGCAACGTGGGTACGCGTATCAGAAAGGCCGGAAGCAATCGGATGCCTGGGTTCCTACCGAACGGGCTTACGGCTTCTTTCGGAAGGATATACCCGGCCAGACCAAACAAGTCGAGGTTCGCTGTCCGCTTGGGTTCTGTCGGGACAGAATCGCCGCCATGCTTAAACTTCATCGAGTCATGCAAGAGGCAGGCGTGCTCAACGTGGAGAAGATTCGGGAGCGCATCGCGCCCGTTACCACATTCGAGTCGCAGGCTGCTTGGTGGCTCGCAGAAATCAAAGCAGGGCGAATCGTCAACAAGAAAAGTCGCAAGCTGATTCGCCCCCGCACGATTGATGCCTATTCGACCGCAGTTGGCTATCTCAATGGTGTGGTCCGCAACAAGTCCCTCGCCTCGCTCGACAATCCCGAAGCGAAAGAGCTGGTCGCCCGGATGAAAGCCGAGACCTCAGACGGGGAGCCGCGGTTCTCGGCCAAGACCATCTGCAATTACTTCAAGGTGTTCACCCACGTCATCGCATCGGTGAAAGACGACAAGGCGAAGCAGGTCTTTCCTCGGGAGTGGGATTTGGCGTACATCGCGTTGCCGATGGTTTGCCCGCGGGAACAACACCGTCCGACCTTGGAGCCAGAAGAAATCGAAACCCTTCTCGCCAAGTGCAAACGTTTCATCTACAGGACGGCGGCCGCTCTTCTGGCCGGGACGGGAGTCAGAATCAGCGAACTGTTGGCGCTCGAACTCGGGAAGCACATCTCTACAGACGGCACGATAATCACCATCCGCCAGCAACGCGGCAAGTGGGGTGACATTGAATCAACTCCGAAATCCGATGCCGGTTTTCGGGATATTGACCTTTGCCCCCAGCTGGCCAAAGTGCTGCGGACCCACATCGGAGACCGCAAGTCAGGCTTCCTGTTCGAGACCGAAACCGGCAAGATGCTCAGTCCCGCTAACCTTTGGCGGGATGGCTTCGCTACAATCGTCCGGGAGATGGGGCGGGTAGGCGTCCGTTACCATGCCTTCCGGCGATTCCGTGAAGCGGTCTTGCAGGCAAGCGACTGCCGGGAACTGCTCATCGACTATTGGATGGGACACTCGAACACGGGGATGGGGACCCGGTACGCAAAGCAGTTGGTGGAGAACCGAAAATTCCGCGCAGAATGGGCCGAAAAGGTAGGGCTCGGCTTCGAGATTCCTATGTCTGTTATCTCGGAGCCGGGCTTAATTGCGCTACATGCGCTACAAAATAAGGAGGGCATAGTTGCAGCCTAGCGTCGCATCTCGGTATAGTTGAGGGACTTACGGAACGCGCCCGTAGCTCAGCTGGATAGAGCATCTGGCTTCGAACCAGAGGGTCGGGAGTTCGAATCTCTCCGGGCGCGCCACTCTAACCCGCGCAATGATTATGATTTACGTTTCCACAGCAGCCGTCCTTTCGTCCGGTTTTCTAGGCACTCGCTGGGATAGACCGCGAGTAACGCGCATGTCGTCATCGACGGGCCGGTTCCCGATTTTCGAAAACTCGGATACCGCCAGGTGTCTTGAGGCTCTTCCTATGATCGTTAACGGTCTGTGGCCGTGCGATGGAGAACGGCCAGCGATTGTGTATGGGTGCAGGATCGTGCAGGGTTTTCCGGAATTCTCCTCCGAAAGGACCCTTCTCGAAGAGCTTTGGAGAGGCTCTACATCAGGCTACACCCTACACCCCCATGTCGCTCTCGAATGCTTTGAGCGCTGGCAGATGGGACCCTTGTCCGCAACACGCACGTAATTATCAGGCGCGAGGTCAAGAGACAGGCCCGACGGATCCTCGGCTCGGTCAATAATCTTCCGTTGAGAACTTTGCCACCGCTTTTCGTCGAGGTGATAGATACAAGAATCGCGCATTGAAGACTTAAAGAGCAGACTACCCTACCAGGGAGAAAGCCCCAGACTGATCGAACTAACCTCCGAATCCTCCGGTTGAAATTCCAAATTCAAGGGAACTGTTGTGAAAAGAATTTCGATTAGAACGTGTATCCCACTCCGAACAACGGCGAAACGTTTGATCTGAGTCCACCGTCATCCAGTCTCACGAGAACGTTGGCAGTAAACACCAGTCTTGACAGCTTGGGAAACGGGCGTGCCTTGATCCCCATGGACGCGTTTGTAATGTTATAAGTCGAGTTCGGATGGGTAGCCAAAGAGGGCAGAGTCTCCGTATTGGGATTGGGGTTCGCGGTGCACGTCCCGCAATTTGCAAGAAACTGCTGTGACGTGATACTGACGGTGTCAGTTCCAAATACTCTTTGTCCGACGATATCAAAATCGCCCGTCAACCATCTTGTTATCCGTGCGTCGGCTCCGACGGTATAAACGAAATCACTCGGAATGCTTCCTTTCACACCCGTCGTCAGATCGCCGCCGGTGATCGAGTCGGTGTTCCACTCATAGCCGACAAGGACATGGGGAGAGATTCGAGCCCGATACGAAAATACTGCGAACGGCTTGAGGCCGTACGACCCAGAACCAAGATAATTTACGGCATCGCCCGTCGGAAAACGCACGTCCATACCTACGGCGATGCCTGCCCGTTCGCCTTCCCATGCATTCCACTTCACTCGTGCGATCACGTCACTAATGCCAGTTGCCGAATTTTGAGACACGCTTCCGCTGCCCGTGAAGTTAAAATCCGGAAAAGTATGATTCAAGCACGACGCATCAAGTCCGGCCAGACCAGACGCAGGACTCGTATTCGGGCAATTCTTGAACAAATGGAAAAAGTAAGGAGGTCCGTTCGTATTTGTCAGGTTTTGGTTATGTGCCGTCGCGTCGGGACTGCCTGGCGCGGGCACAATGAATCCGTTTGTGCCCGGAACAATTGTGTCCTGAGACGTTAAATCCATGCTGACGTTTTCGACAGGAATCACTACTGAGACATCGATGCGATTCGTAAGCCCAAATGTCACATAAGAGGTATACTGATTTACTTTGAGATTAATTGAATTTACAGTGTCTATCCGGTCTCGAACGAACGCACAGCCACTGAGGTTATTTGCAGTTGTGATCGAACAGGTCACGGGTGCCGGTGGAGCGGGTGGTTGAGGAGAATTATCGAAAGAATCATCTGTGTGCGTGAGAACAGCAGGAAAGTTATGCAGGTTCACGCCGTCTATTTTGTTGAAATTAAAATATTGATAGCTAAACCCGATGAATAAGCGATGACGTCCGACGGTTTCCGCGCGTTCACCAAGAATCGGTCCCAAGCTGTCGGTGCTTGTGACGAATGTCTTAAGAGACGGGTCATAGGTGAGGGTGAACCCAGATGAGGGCGAGGCGAGTGGCAAGAGGTTAGTTTGACGGCCTATATCCTCCGTTAAAGGTTTTAAAGTGGACGTGAAGTCGCTAACGAAGTGGAATGGATGCCCCCCGACCGGGTACAGGATCTGTTCGAACGCGGCGCCTGTGCCATACTCTTGCGGAATCACGCACCCTAGCTTGCTGCCCGAGTTTGGCAACGAGCAGGGACCCTGCGCGAAGGCACTCGAGTAACTCAAGAACACCAAGAAAATTAAGAAAACGGCGCGCTTCAGCATGATGTTCTCCCCTTCAGTCGCTGAAGTGTATCCGGTCTTCTTGTTTTGTCAAGGCGACGGGCGTATGGCTTCACATCCATGATAAGCCGCGCCCGTCGCGTCTCCAAAGCGCGGTCACGGGTTCCCTTATTCAAAATGGGGGGCGCGAATGCAGTCGATGAACTTAGCTACTGAACATCCGTGAGCACCCAGACGCCGTTCTTCTTGACCAGTTGAAACTTCCAGGAGGCCTCTGATTTCTTCGATGATTTCCCAAACTTCGGCGTGTACTGCTGTTGCGATTCAGTTGAAACTGTAGCAGTCCCACCGTCGGGACTGACATTCACGCTCTGACTGACAATTTGCATGGTTATCGATCTTGCGTCCGCGAATGAACTCTTGTAGCCATCATATCTCTTCTGCGGAATGGCGGGCCAAACCTGTCTCAATTCATCGGGATTTCTTTCTTCGAACGCCCGGAAAAAAGTTTGAACCACATTGCGCACCGCCGCCTCGTCCACAGCGGTCGCGCTCTGCGTCTCCCGTTTCGCCGGCAGAGTCGGGGGAGAGGGGACCACGGCGGCAGGAGGCTGATTCAGTGCGCTCAACTTGGCGGTGATATCACTAACGCATTTTTGCGCTTCGTCGGCATGGAGTCCGGTCTGTGTGAACGATTGCATGGACTCGCGGGCGGCTGCCAATCCGCTCTTGTCGTTTCCCGCTAGAACCTGTTGACATTTCTGAGAAGCCACCTGAAACGCGAGTTCGAGGCGCTTCGACTGCGCGCGAGCCAGGACATCGGAAATTGAGGACGGAATGCTATTGACGTAACTCTGCGCTTCAGCCGATTTGGGGCCTCCGCTATTTACAAGCGCCTGGAACTTTGACTGCAAAGCCTTCAGTTGCTGCACGGCTGAATCGTCATCACCCTGCTTGAATTGGTTAAATTGACTCTCGAGCTGAGCAAGGCGATCCCCTTCGGACTTTTCGATTTCGTCGTTCAACTCGCTCGCCTCGCCGCCGCTCGCCTGAAGCTGCGAAGCAAATTTTCGGGCTGACTCGAAATCACCCTGCTCGAGAGACCGCCTAGCTTCTGTAAGCAGTTTTCCCTGCAACTTCAATTTGGGGATGACATCGACGAGGTATCGTTGGGCATCCTCACGGTGCACGCCCCCATCTGGTAATGCCTCGACCTGTTTCAGCTCAGTCTCGGCTTGAGAGAGATGCTTGGCGCGTACACTCTCGGTGGCTTGCTGCCAGAGCTGCGCTTCACGCTGGCGAAGCTGGCGAAGCTGTGCGTCCTTCATCGAATCTTCGATTTGTCCTCGCATCTTTTGAACGGCTGGGGCAAGCGGCCCGTTCAGTTTTTCGGCGTCGAGGAGGAGCTGGTCAGCCTTCTCAAGATCGTTCGCCGCAACGAGTTCCTCCGCGGCTGCCATTGCGTCACGCTGCTTAACCTCCAGCGGGTTCGCCGGTGGGACAAATAAGGCGGGCTTCGTCGCGATGACTTGAGGAGCTTTCGCCGGCGGAGTGTGCGGCCGCAGGAAATACCCAGCCGCCAAGGCGGCGGCTAACGCTAGGACAACCACAGTTGGCAGTAGAGGTTTCTTCGCTGGCGCCTTCTGTTGCGCAGGCTCCTCAAGGGGAGCAATCGGTTCGGTAGCCGCAACGTCTATTGGCTGCTTCGGAGAACCGAAAACTGGAGGTGATGCAGTTACTTCCCGTTTAACGGACTTATCGGCCGTGATTGGCTTGTCCGACTTGGCAGGTTTGACCGGAGTCTGCGACCCCCGAACAGGTTCGAGCGATTTCTTTGGCACCGACGTCTCATCTGTTTTTGGCGGCGTGACCTGAGACGGTTTGCTCGGCTGAGCGGGTCCAACCACAGGAGGTGAAAAGAGCTGAGGGGAAATATTGGAATGAGTGGCGGATGCGTAAGTTCCCGGTCCCTCGGGAGCGGGAACGCCCGTTTTTGGAGGGGCATCGCTCGAAGGCGGTCCCTGCCGGAATGCATATTCGTTTCTAAAGTCTTGCGAAAGAGTGGGAGTGGAGGACGGCTCAAGCGGTTGCTTGGCAGCTTGCCGGGCCGCCGAAATCTCGTCGGCAGCCCTCTGGGCGCGAGAATCGAAAGCTTCAAAAATCTTCGCTGCAAGTGCTTCGTCCAGCGTTTTCGTGGCCTCGTCGAATTTGCGAGAGTCTACAAACCCACGAACGTTTTCGAGCGCTTTTTCCTGTTGCCGCTTCCTTTCGCGAGCCTTCATCTCCACGTGCGCGGAATTAAGAAGTTGAGTTACGTCCGTATCGGGCCCAAGGCTGGCAATTGTTTGCTTGGCCAGGTCGACCGCTTCGCTAAACCTCTCGCGGTTGATTTTGAACTTGATCTCGCGGATGCGCCGCTCCATTTCCTGACGCGTAATGGATTTCTTCTTTTTGGTTTCGATCTCTTCCAGGAGCTTCTGCAAGTCGCGGTTGGCGGGATCGGCTTTCAAGCCTGTCTGGACGGTACTGGTCGCGTCATCGTATTTAGCTGCCTTTAAGAGCGACTTGCCTTCATCGAGCGCCTTGCGGGCTGCCAGTTCGCGATCAATTTCCGCCTGCTGGCTGCGCGCAAAATCGATCAAGCGAGCCAGGTCGGTGTCGCCAGGATGCTCAGCGAGCAGACTTTCGGCGCGTGCAATCACTTCGGGATACTTCTTACTACCGACTAGCTTTTTAACTGTGGCGATATCGTTCTTTAGGTTTTCGGCCTTTGCGTGCTTTTCTTTCTCCTCCGAGACAACGGCGCGCAGTTTGTGGACAGCAGTGTCCTTGGGGTGCGCGGCGCTGACGGAATCGATGAGCGCCAAAGCTTCGTCGAACTTCTCGGCGACAAGCAGAGACCTGGCGTCGACGAGTTTCTGTTGCTTGCGAACTTCTTCCTGTTCCTCATGGGCCGTGTGGAGAAGCCTGGCAATGTCGTCGTCGGCAGGAAACGCCTTTTGAAGCTGTTTGAGAACGGTGATGGATTCGTCGAACCGCCGAGACGCGAGCATATTGCGCGCTTCAACCATGGTCTGGAGCTTTCGCTGCTGGACTTCGTCCTCGCAAACGGTTTTAAGAAGCTTCTCAACGTCGGGGTCACCGGGAAATTCCTTCAGAAATCCGTTCAACAATGTGATTGATGCCTTATGGTTGCGAGCGGTAAGCAGCTTGCGTGCCTCTGCCACTGCTTCCCGCTTGTGCTGTTCCTTTTGCTGCTCAGCAAGTTCCTGGAACAACTGGGGAATTTCATCATCGTTGGGAAATTGCTTGCGCAGGTCCTCGAGGATTACTTCGCATTCCTTATAATGCCGGGAAGCACGCAGCTTTCGGGCGTTCGAAAGTCCCTCTTGTTTGCGCTCTTCCAGTTGATCGTGCCGCGCCGTACCAAGCAACCGGCCTGGTTCTTCTTCCGTGGGATATTCTTGCAGTAAGGCCGTCGAAAGAGCGATGCAATCTTCAAAGCGGTGCGCCGCCAACAGATCTCTGGCTTCCGCGAAGCGATGCAACTTGCGCTGTATCGCTTCGTCCTCCTCGAGCTCGCGGATTAGATCCGAAATCTCTTCGTTCGTGGGAAATCTTTTTTGCAAGTCCGCCAGTACCGACCGGCATTCCTCGTAACGGCGTACCGCGAAAAGATTGCGGGCCTGATCGAGGTTCTGTCGTTTTTCCTGCTCTGCTTGATCTTCGCGAGCCGTCCGGAGGAGACGAGGAATCTCTTCGTCCCCGGGATACTCTTTCTGCATGTCGGTGAGCGCCCGAATGCAGTCGGAGTATTTCTGTTGCGTCCACAAGCCGCGCGCTTCCTGCATTCTTTCGATCAACTCCAAGCGACGTTGGCGTTCCTTTTTTTCTTCGGCTGCTTGCTGTAGGAGCTTATTGACTTGTTTGTTTGACGGTTCGATCTCGATTACTTTTGCGAGAAGCGTTTCGGCTTCATCCGGCAGGCCTTCTGCAAGGCGCTGTTTTGCGCCGTCAAGCCAGTCGGCCACTCGCTGAACACGGTCTAACTCTTTTTGAATCGACCGTTGCAGTTCGTGGGCTGGCTCGAAGCTCGAGTCCATCTGCAGAGCGCCTTCGGCGGCCGCCCTGGCTTCCTGAAGTTTTCCTTCCCCGAGCAGCGACTCGCCCTTCTCGACTTCCTTCTGAATCTTCGGCCGGATTATCACTCGCCGCAACTCGGCGTTTACTTTGTCCAATAGCATCCGCGCTGTTTGGTTTTTCGGATCTACTTGCAAAGCCTGGCGCAAGAGATCGCGGGCGCGCGAAAATTCTCCCTGCTCGGCAAGTTCGCGGCTTTCCGTCACCATTCCTGCTACCGATTCTCCCTGGAGGCCCTTACAGATAGGATCGAGCTCGACTAGGACGTCTTCCATGGACTGATAGCGATTCCCCGGGGACTTTTGGAGCAGCCTAGACGCCACGATTTCGAGGTCCACCGGTAGCGCAGGATCTATAGAACGCAATGAAGGCGCGTCCTGCGAACATATGCTGTGCATCAAAGCGGCGGGCGTAGTCCCAATGAAAGGCCGCCGGTAGCAGAGCAGTTCGTAGAGGAGCACACCGAAGGACCAGATGTCGGACCGTTCGTCTGCATGCTCGCCGTGATATTGCTCGGGCGACATGTATGCGAAAGTTCCGATCAGCGTTCCGGTTTGAGTCTTCGAAGTCTCGAGCACGCGAGCGATCCCGAAATCGACGACCTTCACCGCGCCGTCTTTGTTCACCATGATGTTGCCGGGCTTGATATCGCGGTGAACGATGCCTCGTTTATGGGCGTAGTCGAATGCGCTGCACGCCTGCGCGGCGTAAAGGAGTTTCAGAGAGACTGGAATTGGCATGCGCTGGGAGATCATCTGCTCAAGATTTTCCCCCTCGACCAGTTCCATGGCGATGTAGGGCACGCCAGCTTCATCGCCCATATCAAAGATGGTGACGATATTAGGGTGCTGCAAGCCGCCGGCGGATTGCGCTTCGCGATAAAAGTGCTCAAGCAGATTTTGGTTGTCTGAGCCAGAAGTGGTAATCGTTTTGAGAGCGACGAGGCGATTGATGATCGGATCGCGCGCACGATAGACCACGCCCATGGCCCCACGACCGAGTTCGCCGATTACTTCGTATTTGCCCAGCGTCTTCAGGACGCACTCCGCGAACCGCTGTGCTGGATCGACCCTCTTGCTCGCAAACGACTGATTTTAGCAGATACACGCTCGACTTTGGCTCATTTCATAGTTGAAAGTTCTATTTCTACGCTCCCACGAATCGCGAAGTCGTCATAACTGACCGCAACAAAGTCGTGCTTGTATATAGAAGCGTCAGAGAACATTACGACAAAATTTAAACGAGATGTCGATATCGCCTGAGATGTTAACTATCTTAGAAAATAACCGCAAAGCGGAGGCACGGTTTGTGCTTGGTGTGGATCTGGACGGAGTCGCGGCAACCCGGAAACTATCCCGGTGCCTTGCGGCACCCCTTATGGCAGCTGACGATCCGGGGCCGCGCGGTAGAGAGGATCAGCCAAAGATGTATGGGTGCAGGGTCGTGTACCGTTTTCCGGAACCCTTCTCACACAGGCTCTCCCCGAGAAGCTTTTAGGAAAGCCTACATTAATCGACACCCCTACACATCCCGAGCGTTGGGTAGCCCTCCGACAGACTGTCAAACTGACTTCTGCTCTCTTTCATCTTTGGAGCTTTTGCGTCGGGAGCCGATAGGACCCTTACAAATTGTTCGCGCTGGGTCCTCCTTGGTCTGTGCAGGTAATTATTGCGGTGGTAATGGGTGGGGCGGCGGGGGGATGCAG
>Ga0209116_1000302_pt1 | contig 11168 bp, 10 predicted proteins | sample BlaSpr_A8_OM2_O1_FD_187975 | JGI IMG/M metagenome (GOLD analysis project Ga0209116, IMG submission 187975) | Forest soil microbial communities from Thunder Bay, Ontario, Canada - Black Spruce, Ontario site 2_A8_OM2_O1 (SPAdes) (version 2) | ecosystem: Environmental > Terrestrial > Soil > Boreal...
TGCACGGCAGCGCGGTGCGGTTTGAAGTGCCGCGCGTGGGCGGCGTGTATGAAGGCCAGCTGAAGAAAAACGGCCGCGATATTTCTGGGAGTTGGACGCAGACGGGCACAGCGGCCCAGGCACTTGATTTTATGCGCAGCGCGGAATCTGGCGAGGCTCCGGGCGGAACTGCAGACGGGACGGCGAACGAAACTTCCGCGTCGGCGCAGGCAGTTCCCAAGGCTGAGCACACGCCGAAGCCTCTGTTGCTGGGATTCAATGTCGTGATTCCCATTGCGCCGTCGGCGTTTAAGGCGGATGGGAAGTGGCATCTGGTCTACGAGCTGCAGATTGCGAATATGGACAGGTGGGAGTATGCGTTCACGCGCATCGAAGTGGTCTCTGCGGATGCGGCGCAGAAAACGCTGGCGACTTTCTCCGGCGCGGACCTGGACGGAATGTTTATTCACCCAGGGCTGCCCAACGCGGAAAAAGTTTCCAAACTCGCGGCGGGAGAATTTGGCGCGGTGTTTTTGTGGGTGACGTTCGATAAGCTTGAAGATATTCCTTCGGCGATCGCCGAGCGCATCAGCGCCAAGGTCGGCGACTACCCGGAGGCGCTTTCGATTGTGACGCCGCCGACGAGCGTTGAGAAAAATCCTGTGGTGGTGATCTCGTCGCCACTGGTGGGGGAGGACTGGGAGGCCGGTAATGGGCCGTCGAATACTTCGCTGCATCGCCGCGCGCTGATTCCCATCGATGGGCACGCGTATATTTCGCAGCGCCTCGCGATTGATTGGGTACAGGCGTATCCGGATGGCAAGACGTACAAGGGCGATCCCAGCGACAACAAGAATTATCGCGCCTACGGGGCGGAAATTCACGCGGTGGCGGATGGAGTGGTGACGCAGATGGGAGACGGCATTCCGCAGAATACGCCGGGAGCGAAATCGCTGGCGGTGCCGATCACGCTGGAGACGGTTGGCGGAAATCACGTGATCATGGAAATCGGCAACGGGCTGTTCGCGTTTTACGCGCATATGCAGCCTGGTTCGTTGCGCGTGAAAGTGGGAGACAAGGTGAGGCGCGGGCAGGTGCTGGGGCTGCTCGGCAACACGGGGAATTCTTCCGAGCCGCATCTGCACTTTCAAATCTGCAACGCCAATTCGGAATTGGGGTCAGAGGGTTTGCCGTACGCGTTCGTCTCGTTCGAGGTGCAGGGGAAAGCTGGCGTAGACAGCTTGTCCATGTTCCCAGGCGGCCCGGTGAAACATGAGATGGAGATCCCCACGGAAGACGAAATCGTGCGCTTTTCAGGCGGCGGACAATAGAGCCGTGTTTCGGTTAGACCGCCGCGGAGAAGCACGCAAGCGAACGGGCGCGTCCCCGCCCGCGCAAGGCTACGCCTTGGGATCGCCAGCGATCAAGCGAAGCGCATCCGTGCGCAAAGCCGGCATTGCGGAGCCGCCGTAGCGTTTATGTTATATTGACTGTTCCTATGTTGCGAGCCGCTGCATGAGCAAACTTCGCATTTCGATTGTGGAATATTTGAATACGGCGCCGCTGGTTTGGGGGTTCACGGACGGGCCGCTGGCGGGGAAGTACGATTTGTCGTTTACCTGGCCCTCGCAGTGCGCCGAAGCATTGCGCACGGGCGCCGCCGATGTGGCGATCATCCCTTCGATCGAATACCAGCGCATGGAAAACGTGGTGGTGCTGCCGGGAATGGCGGTGGCGGCGCAGGGCGAAGTGCGCAGCATCCTGGTGGTATCGAAGAGGCCGATCCAGCGTGCCAAACGCATTGCGCTCGACGCCAGTTCGCGCAGTTCGCAGGCGCTAGTGCGGATTTTGGCCGCGGAGCACTGGAACATCCAGCCGGAATTCGTGGAAACCGCGCCGGACCCTTCCGAAATGCTGAAGAATGCCGACGCGGCGCTGGTGATCGGCGATCCGGCGCTGCGCATCGCGCTAAAGATGGAAGCGCTCTCGCAGAGAGTTGCGAGCGGCGGCGATTGCTGCAAAGGCGACCCGGAAGATATGCCGGTGCCGGGATTCGAGACGATTTTTGTTTACGACGTGGCGTACCAGTGGAGTGAAATGACCGGCAAGCCCTGCGTGCTGGCGATTTGGGCGGGGCGGCGTGAGGCGATTACGCCGGAAGTGGTGGCGGATTTTCAGGCGTCGAAAGCGTATGGGCTGGAGCGCCTGCGCGAAATTTCCGAAGCCGCCGCAATCAAGCTGGACATGCCGCCGCGGGCGCTCGAGCGCTACCTCGCCGACAATATTCATTTTGGGCTGGAGCCGGAATATCTCGCTGGCCTGAATCTCTATTACGAAAAGGCCGCGGTCGCGGGACTGATTGCGCGCGCGCGAGCGCTGGAATTTGCGACTGCGCGAGCGGCGTCTGCGTCGTCGTCCACGGCTCGCCACGGAGCGTGACGGATTCGCGCGCGGGGCTGATCCTGTATAATTGGTCCGGGCGGGAATCAAAGGCAACTGCGCCCGCCTGAAGGCGGCCGCTACAAAGGCAAAACGGACCTGGGCACGTCGCGCCGAGTCCGTGCAGAAGACATGGGGATAACACAAGAAGACGCGCTGGAGCTTTTCAATTCCGATGACCTGATCGGCATCGGCATGGCCGCGAACCAAGTGCGCCGCGCGAAGACGGACCCGCGCGTGGCCACCTACCAGATTGACCGCAACATCAATTACACGAATTTCTGCACGGAATATTGCTCGTTCTGCGCTTTCTACCGCCCGCTGGGCGCCAAGGACGGCTACATCCTGCCGCTGGAATCCATTTACGAGAAAATCGAAGAGATGATCGAGCTGGGCGGCACGGGCGTGCTGATGCAGGGCGGGTTACATCCGGACCTGCGCATCGAGTTTTACGAAAACATGCTGCGCTCGATCAAGCAGAAGTTCCCGCTAATACATCTGCACTGTTTTTCCGCGCCGGAAATCGGCTGCATCGCGGAAGTTTCCGGTCTATCGGTGCGCGATACGATTGCGCGGTTGCGCGATGCGGGCCTGGATTCCATCCCTGGCGGCGGGGCGGAAATTCTGGACGATGAAATTCGCGCGAAAATTTCGCGCTTGAAGTGCCGGTCGGACGAATGGGTAAGCATGCACCGCGATGCGCACGCACTGGGCATGCGCACTACGGCTACGATGATGTTCGGCTGCGGCGAAGAATATCGCCACCGCGTGAATCACCTGGAAACCATCCGGCGGATTCAGGAAGATACGGGCGGGTTCACCGCATTCATTCCCTGGATTTTCGCGCCGGAAAATACGCCTCTGGGAAAGAAAATTCCCGAGGCCACCGCGTTTGATTATCTGAAGACGCTGGCGATCAGCCGTCTGTACCTCGACAATATCGATCACATTCAGTCCAGCTGGCTCACGCCGGGAATTAAAATCTGCCAGGTGGGTTTGCAATTCGGCGCGGACGATGTGGGCAGCATCTTGATTGAAGAAAACGTGGTGTACGCCGCCGGCGTACGCAACCGCACCAATGAAGCGGAGCTGCGCCGGATTATTTCCGGCGCCGGTTACATCCCCGCGCAACGCGACACCCTCTATCGCTCGTACTCACTGAAACCACAAGCAGTCTGCGCTTAGGCACGAGCGGATTCATCCTGCCTCGCGGTTGCAAATTTCTGTGAACCGTTACGCGCTGAGGATTGCGGCGGGTTCGGCAACCGTGGCGGGGAATTCCAGGCTGATGCTGGCGCCGAAGGGCTGTTTGTTGCTCAGGATGATTTCGCCGCCGGCTTCCTGAATTATGCCGTAACAGATGCTGAGGCCGAGGCCGGTGCCTTTGCCTACGGGCTTAGTGGTGAAGAATGGGTCGAAGGCTCGGTTCAGGTCGCTGAATCCGGGGCCGGAATCATCAAAGCGGATGAATATGCGGTCGCCCTGGCGCGTGACGGTTATCGCAATGGAGCGCTGCGCGCTTTCTTCCACGGCGTCAATCGCGTTATTCAGAATATTCAGCAGCACCTGCTTCAGTTCGTCTTCGCCGATGGCGATGCGCGGCAGTTGCGGTTCGATGTGCAGCTCCATGCGTATGCCGAGTTTGCGGATGTGAAATTCGCGCAGCTGGATTACGTCATGCAGCGCGACTTCGAAGTCAGCGGCGCGCGCGGCGGGATTATTCTGGCGCGCAAAGCGCAGCAAGCCGTCGACGATGCGCTTCATGCGGCGCGCTTCGGCGCCGAGTTTCTCCACGCGTTTCACGGCTTTTTGCCCTTCCACTTCCTCGCTCAGCAGGTCCGCATAGCCCAAGATGCCCGTGAGCGGATTATTCAATTCGTGCGCTACACCGGCCACTAATTGGCCCAGCGCCGCTAATTTCTCGGAACGCACCAGTTGGTGATGCAGGCGTGAATTTTCGATGGTCACCGCGAGGTCGGATGCCAGAACTTCCAGCTTCATGATTTCGGCGGTTTCGTTGCTTGCACTGTCTTCGCCGGTTTGCGCGGCGCTCAAGCACAGGCAGCCCAGGTGCGAGCCGCGCCAGGAAACCAGCGGGATGAGCACTTCGTGCTGCGACGTCGCGGCGGTGTGGAAACCGATGCCCTCTTCCGCCGATTGAATGCGGAAAGAATTATTGCCCAGCTGGGCGCCTTGCTTGCAGAGGTCCTTCACTTTCTCGATGGTCCAGGCTTTGCTGCGTTCTTCGAAGCGCAATTTTTCCGCTGCTGAAAATCCCGTGCAGCCGCCCAGGCGCAGGGAACGATCGTCGCGCGCGAGGAACAGCGCGGCGCGCGAGAAGCTGGTGGCTCCGGTTACTGCGGCGGTGATTTCTCCGCACAAGTCGGCCGGGTCGCTGCCGGCGAGCAGGCGCGAAGTGATTTGCGAAAGCTGCAGCAGCAGTCTGTTGGCGGCGCGCTCGCGTTCGTTGGCGCGTTCGATCACGCCGGACTTATCTTCGATCAGCGCGAGAATCATTCCAAATGCCACGAAAAATTTCGGCACGTTCCAGAGTTCCGGATTGAGCTGCAGCTTCGGTGCATAGGATGCGAACAGCGCGCCGGCAGGGAACACGGCGCCCCAGGCGAGGAATCCACCAGTGACGGTGATCACGCCCGGAGAACGCCGCGGAAAACGCTTCCAGTACAGCACGCCGCAAAGGCCGAAGGTGAGCGTGAGGATGGCATTGATGCCCAGGTCGGCGCCCCCGTGCAGCTGTGCGTTGATCGTCCAGATTCCGGTGATGGCCAGGAGCAGCGCGATGGCGACGGCGTAAGGCTTGGTGTGCGGAAGGCTGCGCAGTGCGAAAGCCGCGCCGCCGAAGAAAATCGTTGCCAGCGCCAGGGCCATCAGTGCGTAGACGTGCCAGTCGAAAACCGCGGCGAAGGCATGAAATGCGGTGGGCACGGCGAGAACCGTGAGCATCGTGAGGCGGTTCTTGCGGTCTTCAACCGCTAGCGTCATGGAAACCACAAAGACCACGCCGGAAAGTTCCAGCGAGCCAATATCAATGGATTCCAGGATGTTTTCAAACGTGCCGCTGTGCGTTTCGAAAGCCTGAATGAAGAAGTGCAGGAAAATCAGCGCCCAGGCGTATGTCCAGAGGCGAATTCGCGCCGAAGGCGCATGCTTGCGGAGCGATAGAAAAATCCCCACCAGAACGAAAAGAACGAGAATGGTGGGAAGCTTGTCGAGCACTGAATTCACTGGTTACCCCTGGCAGTAGCGAGGCTACGGGTTGCGGGGATGCGGAACAATAGAGCGTCAGTACCACGGATGGGTACAGTTCCAGGTGCGGGAATTCCCGTTTTGCGACAGGTAAAGCTTATCGTTTCACTGAGATACGGATGTCAATCGTGACTTCGCTGCCTTCCGTCAGGTCCACCGGATCGGTGGGAACAAAGACGCCTTGGATGAACCGGGCGCGCAGTGTGTGTGCCGGATTGGTGCGCGGCGCTGGCACTTGTTGTTTGGGGCGCGTGGGCGCGGAGGCGATTTCGTTTCCCAGGCGCGATGGGCGGTCTTCGAATTTCGGGACGCCTGCGGAATCAAGCGCCACGTTCGCGAGCGCATCGGCGTCGCGATTCAGTTCACGGCGAACGTGCTCGATCGCGAAATATTGCAACTGGCGGCTGATTTTCGTGGCGCGTTCGTGCAGCGGCTTCAGGTCTGCGCTCTTCACCTTGTAGCGGCCTTGCATCTGGCGCACCAGGAGTTCGGAGTCGCTGCGCACGCGCAGGGCGGCAATATTGTGGCTGGCCGCGTAATCGAGCGCGGCGAGCAGCGCGAAATATTCGGCGACGTTGTTGGTTTCGCGCCCGATATTTTTCGCTAGCTCGAGGGCGATTTTTCCTTCGGGGTCACGTAGCACCACGGCATAGGATGCGGGGCCGGGATTGCCGCGGGAGGCGCCGTCGATATTCGCGACGTACACGCCGGCGGGAGGCGTCGGCGCGTGTGAGTCAGCGAATAAGCGCGCGCTGCCGGGCGGAGGGACTTTTCTGATGGGAGTCACGGGCGCGCCATGCATCGCGGGAGATTTTTCACGGGCCCGTTGCGCGCGTCGTGCTGGAGGGGCGTGGTCAATGTCGAATTAATTTTCACTGGGGGAGGGCGTGGACCCGGATGGATCACCGGCAGGTCCAGCGGCGGCCGCCGAAGCGGCGGGTTCCAGGTAGTAGAGGATGCGCGTGCAGGTCTCGCAGTGAAACATTTCGTGGCTGCTGGAGCGGCGCATCTCCTGAAACACGTGCGGGCGAATGCGCATGCCGCAGGCGCTGCACTTTTCGTCGCGTACTTCGGCGAGGGCGACGTTATCGTGTTTCTTCATGATGCGATCGTAGTGGTCCATCATGTCTTCGGGAATTTCGGACGAGGCGCGCGCGCGTTCGGTATTGCCTTCGGCTAATTCTTTTTCCGCGGCGGCCTTTTCCTTTTCGATTTCAGCGCGCTCGCCGCGAGCGGCTTCTTCCACTTCCTTCAGGGATTTTTCGGCGGTTTTGATTTTGCGGTCATATTCTTCGCCGGCCACCATTTGCTCGAGCAGGCGGTCTTCGGCTTTGGAGATTTCGTCCTCGGCGTTTTGCACTTCGTGCTGCAGCGCTTTGTACGCTTCGTTGGTTTTCACCTGGGAGGTTTGATCTTTGTATTTGCGCACCCGGTCTTTCCACTGCTCCACGTCCAACTCGTATTTCTTGCGGTCTTTTACGGTGGCGAGCTGCGCGGCTTTACTCTTGTCCAGTTCTGCTTTAGCGGCGGCGACGCGGCTGTCTACTTCCGCGGATTTTTTGGGCAGCGCCGCCAGGCGCGCCCGCACAATTTGCAGGCGCGTGTCGACGCTCTGCAGGTCGAGCAGATTCTGTAGGACCTTCAGCACTATGCGGCTATTTTAGCACACTGTTGATTGCTGCCCGGAACTGGCGCGCGCACAGAGCGCGGCAGCTTGGAGGACGAAGTGAACGGCCAGAGCCGCTTGCGAACTACAGATGGGCGCGCAAGAAGGTGATCGCGCGGCGCCAGGCTTGCGATTGGGCTGCAGCGTCGGCGCTGGGAGTGCCGCCGAAAGAAAATCGCGCACCGCGGAGATGTTTGTTACGCGAGTGGCGGGCGGTGACCGGAAGGTGGGGATAGCGCAGCATGTGGCCGGCGTGCGGGAAATGCAGATGTTCGGAAGCGTGGCTGCTGCCGTGGCGCTTGAGGCGCGCAACGATCGCTTCGCTCATTTCCGCGGCGGGCCACAGGTGGTCATCGCCGCCGGAAATCAGCAGCAGTGGGCCGCGAATATTTTCCACGGGGATCGCGGCGCGCTCGACTGCATCGCGATTGCGCAGTCCGGCGCGAAACAGATTGCGAAACATGACCGGACGCCGCAGCGCCAGCACCGGAAAGGCCGAGCGCCACATAAATCCACGCAGCGGCAGGGGCGCGAATGGCACGGGTTTTCCGCGCCACATCCAGCAGGGAATTAGCTCACCGCTGGCTTTGCCGCGGCCGCTGGCAGCCCACGCAACGCTGCTGGGGGCGTATGCGACGATCGCGCGAATCTGCTGCGGCAACGCCGCCCCCAGCAGCAACGCCAATTCCGCGCCGCGCGAGACAGCCAGAATTCCCGTGCGTTGCGGGTTAATTTCCGGCTGCGCGTGCAGCCAGCTGAGCGCGGTCTGGAAATATTCTAGCGGGATGCGATGCAGCCAGGTGGGCAGCGGCGCGATGCCGAAATATGCCAGCGCGAGAGTGGCGAAGCCGTGGCGCGAAAGAACGGCGGCTTTATCCAGGTCGAAGCCTCCGCCGGAGCCGCTCAGAACAATTACCACCGGATGCGGTCCGCGACCTGCAGGAATGAACAATCGCCCGACGGTTATTTCGCCAGCGGTAGCGCCAGTGCCCGCGCCTGTGTTTGCACCCTCGGCTTCGTTTGGGATCTTCCAATCGCGCGTCACCGTTCCCGGCGCGAGAAAATTTCGCACCAGGGAGGCGCGAGCGAGTACGCGGCCTTCCCGTACAGCTTTGAAATCCACGCGATCCGGTGAACTGCTGCTCCTGGCGAAGCTGGAATTGCCGTCGGCGCTCGCGCAAGCAGATTCCATGGACCAGAAAAGTCCCATCGGCGCAACGCCGCGATAGCTGCCGGCGAGAGACTCCTGCAGCGAAACATCCGCGACGCCAGATGAATCCGCGCGAAAACGAGCCTGCGAATTCCAGCGGCGCCCATTGCCATCTTCGGTCGCAGCATCAATGGAAATCAGCGACGCCGCAGCTAGGCCGTTCAAGCACACGCGCACATCTTCATCCACGAACGCGGAGTTGGGTGAAATCTCGAAATGGACACCCCTACCGGCCGGCGCAGCACTCAACGCGCCGAGAGCCCTCTTTGAATCGTCATAAATCATTTATAGCACAAGGCTTGCCGGGTCTCCGCCGAGCTCTGAGTCTTTTTCGCCCGCTCATCCGTAGTATGAATATGACGGGCAGCGCGACGGTCTACGGTGCGATGATACGCGGCATAACGGGTACGGGCCGCGACGGCGCAGCAACAAGCTACTGGGAGGGGCGGGTGGCTCTGGATAGCGACGTAGCGCAACTTCGGCGCGGCGATCTCGATGCGCTTTCGACGCTTCTGACGCGCTACCAGAATCGCCTCTATCGTTATCTGCTGCGCATGGTGCGCCAACCGGCCGAGGCCGAAGATTTGTTCCAGCAAACCTGGCTGCGCGTGGCCGAAAAAATTCAGCAGTATGATCCGCGGCGCAGTTTTGAGGCTTGGCTTTTTACGCTGGCGCGCAATCTGGCGATTGACCATTTGCGCCGCCTGCGTCCGGAAAGCCTGGACGAACCGATCGGCGACGCCGCACAAGGAGAAACCGCGGCGACGCGTTTGCCATCGCGGGAACGGCCGGCGATTGAAGGAATCCTGCAGCGCGAACGTTCGCAGCGGCTGGGCGTGGTACTGGAAATGCTCCCGGTGGTGCAGCGCGAAGTGCTGACTCTGCGTTTCGAGGAAGAAATGAAGATCGAAGAAATCGCCGAAGTGCTGGGCGCGCCGCTTTCCACGGTGAAGACGCGTTTGCGCCGCGCGCTGGAACGCCTGCGCGTAATTTTGGAAGCAAATTATCCCGGAGAGAGCTGGCAATGAACGATCACGACAAAATCCGGGCGTTGCTGCCGCTGGCTGCCGCGTGCGTGCTGGAGCCCGGCGAAGAAACGCAACTGCTGGATCATCTGCGGACTTGCGATTCGTGCGGCGTGGAGCTGGAAAAATGGAAGCTGCTGGCGGGTGGCCTGCGCCGTTTGCCGACGCCGCAGCCGCGCTCGATCGTGGTGGAGCGCGCGCGGGCGCTAGCGCAGATTCGGCTGACTGAGGAAATCGAGCACCGCTGGAATCGAACCGTGATTATCGGCCTGCTGGTGTTCGCGTGGATTTTGACGCTGCTGAGCTGGCCGCTGGTGCGTTTGTTCACCGGCGGCGTGCTGGGAATGCTGGACCCAAGATTCAACCACACCTGGATTGTGTTCGGCGCGTTTACGACGATCGTATGGCTGGCAGGTGGCGCGGCGGCAGTGCTGCTTTCCTTGCAGCAGCGGCGCGAAAGGAGATTGGCATGAGCCGATTCAAACAGGAATTGAGAGTGATTCCGCGCGCGTTGCGGATTATCGTGGCATTCGTCTTACTCGGGCTGTCCTCAGCTTTCACTCTGTTCGTGATGTTTTCACACGATCCAGGTCTCGCGCACACTCCGGGAGCGGCAAAGCTTCTGATGATTGTGGGTGTGGGAATCGTGCCGGCGATCTGGCTGCTGCTGATCGGCTACGTGTACTCCGATGCGAAGCGCCGCGGCATGCGCTACGTGATGTGGACTCTGCTGGCGATTTTTATTCCCAACGCGATCGGGATCATTCTCTATTTCATCTTGCGCGATCCGCTGATGAAGCCTTGCCCCGGCTGTTCGCAGGTTCTGAAGTCGGGATACACGTTCTGCCCGCACTGCGGAACTTCGCTGCTGCCCACCTGCCCGAATTGCGGCCGCGGCGTGGAATTGGGCTGGGCGAATTGCCCGGCGTGCGGAACGAAGTTGCCGTCGCCATCACCGCCCGCCGCATAAGGCAACAAACCGGGTTCGGCCTTAGCAGCGGTCCCGCGGCTGCGGGCCGATCGCTGCCGTGCCGGGCCGCCGCTACAAAACCTCTGCGTTTTCGCTTCCCCTGATATCCAAGTAGAATGTCTGCGAATTGTGAGGAGGCTTGCGATGCCTTATGTACAGGTGACCTGGGTTGCCGGTCGCACTGCGGAGCAGAAACGCATATTGGCGGAGCGCATCACGCTGGCGTTGATCGAAGACGGGCGCGCCAAGCGTGAAAATATTCAAGTGACGTTCGTGGATTTGCCGCCGACGGATTACGCCGAGGCGGGCGTGACGGTCGCGGACCAAAAGCGGACGCCGTAGCGCGAATTGACGCGCGATGTTGCGCGCCGGCGTGCGCCGGTAAAGCTTGGGTGCGCGTCCCCCCAATCGTCCCGCCCTGCCTCGGTTGCATGCGATCCACCGGCGCTTACTTACACCGGAGGATGCATTTCGCGCCGCACCAGCACGGCGTCAATCCAATAACCGATACCGACGCAAATGGGAATCACGCCGAACACTGCCGCTTGCGCTGCGTCCGATTCGTAACGCGCCAGCAGCAGGAACGTGATCAGGTATCCCAGGCCCCCGGCG